>Ga0213860_10000010_pt1 | contig 67821 bp, 75 predicted proteins | sample PICome_3_FD_160118 | JGI IMG/M metagenome (GOLD analysis project Ga0213860, IMG submission 160118) | Coastal seawater microbial communities near Pivers Island, North Carolina, United States - PICO550 | ecosystem: Environmental > Aquatic > Marine > Coastal | place: USA: North Carolina...
ATAGATTTTAGGATTCTTATTAAAGATTCCTTTTTTAGCAACAAAGAACTGACCATCTGATGGGTCAATTCCTGCGAATACGGCGGGAGCCCCGTCCCATTTAACAGTAACATCTACAGGTGATTTCGTGCTACCTGCTAACATATCCCTCAATGACCTAAGCGCTAGGATAGCTTGGCGGGCTCCCTTGACTCCTCCGTCAAGGATTAAATCTTCTATGTGAGTCATGTGTGTATTTTTTGACTCAGCTAAATAACTTGTAAATTTTTTCATAGGTTTCCTTTTAATATTTCATATACATAATTAAAATTAAACGATAACTCACCTGGAAATATTTTTTTCCAGGATTCAAACGCTAGTTCTTTATCGCTTGAATATATATCTTCCATGTATGTTACTTCATGTTTTTTAGATAACTCATGTATCATAATTTCAGTATCTAAAAAATCATTTATTTCATCATCTAAATCATCACCTTTTAAAATAATATCATTCTTTTTATTTTTCCCAGGGATACTTTTTTCCCATTTATTATATTGATGTGCATGTAAAGCTGACTTTAATCTTTTGCTTTTATTTTTTCTTGTCAATAAAATTAATTTATCAAATTCTAATATTGTTTTATTAAAAAAATTTATTGCACTATCAATATCATCTTCAACTGGAGTATGATATTTATTAACTAACATTTTAACTATGACATTTTTATCAGAAAATTCATATTTAAAATCATCAAGATTATGTGGGTAGTTCCATTTTGGTGAACCATTTTCATCATAGTCATAATCTAAACCTTTAATTTTTATTTTATCTAAATTTCTTTCTTCTTTATATAATGAATTAAATGGTTCTCCTATGACTATATATTCATCAAGCTGTTGCTGTCCTAATCTTACCCATAGTGCATCAAGTAATTTACTTGCCCCAGTTCTTCCTGAGGATAAAACTAAAACTTTCATTATTTTCCAGCTTTCACATAGACCGCGCTTTCAGCTCCTTTAGAACCAGCGTAGTTTACAAAATGTGTAACTAGTGCGTTTGCTGTTCTACCACCCGATTTATCAATGTAATAACAAAGATAATTCAGTGCTAACTTAGCTGAAATCCAAGTCCAGTCTTTTTGCTTAAGTTCCTGTTTAAACTCTTTGTACGATACGTTTTTATAAAAATGATTAAATAGTGCATAATATGCTTTTATTTCTCGTTCTTTACCAGCTGCAATATTTTTAGCCATCTTTCTTATAGTTTTTGCATGGTCTGGTAATTTCTTTCTTGTTTCTCTTTGCACATAATCCTGCATTGGTCCCCAGGATATTCCACCGCCTCTTGCGTTTTTACCTTTTATCTCAGCTTTAATAGTTCCACCTGCAGTATTATCTTTTACCATGAGTACTCCACCATCAAATAATATTTGTCCATTTTTAGCTGACCAATAATTACCTCTATCTGATTCTAATTTACAACCCATATATTTGTGTAAATCAATATCAGGTGGTACTTGATTATTATATTCTTTTAATGGAGGTGGATATTTTACTTCTGGTCCTTTTAATGATATACCAACTACAGTTCTGTTAGCAAAATGTCCTAATAATGATTTATTATAAGCTGTAATATTAGAAACATCTAATTCTTTCTTATAGTCAAATCCATCTTGTATTGCCCATATATCTCCTGGATTCCATTTATCATCTTTTAATGGTTTTAATCCAGTATTTTTAAATGCAATATCCTTATCAGTATAGATTCTAACCATGTTTTTTGTACCACGATATAGTTTCATTCCTTTTTTTACATAACCTTTTTCAATTAAAAGTTTAGAAATATTATAAGATGACTCAAACCATGGGCCTTCAAGTTCTAACATTTTATCTAATTTTTCGTCAACATCAATTCCTTTGGCCGCGCCTTTTAATACATCAGGTGTAAAATATTCTATGTCATTATTATGGCCATGAATTAACATAGCTGATAACATTAAGCAATTATGAGATTCCGTTAGTTTAGTATTTGCTGTTCCACCGCCAGCTCCACCGCCGCCTCCGCCAAATACTTTTGATTTTGCTATTTGTGTATTTTTATAAACTTTACCATCTGTTGCGTTTAATGTAAATATAACGCTTCGACCAGTTTTATCATAGTTGTCTATTTTTTGAAGAGCATCGTCTTTATCAGCAACTTTAAAACTTCCGCCTTTTACTAATTCAATAGGCTTATCTTGAGCTATTAATTGTTTTAAAATATCTAATCTATCCTGGCCTGTTTTACTATTAGGCTTAGACCATTCTGGGTTAATCATTGCAACAGCTTCTTTTAGTACGAAACTTTTTAAAGATTTCATAACATCCTCCAAATATAATCTATTTATAAGTTTTTAGTTCTCTTTGTAGAACGGATTAGGTTTTATAAACCCTTTTTGGTCAAAAGCAATTACCTTCATGGAATGAAGTTTATCAATTGTTTTTTCTGAGCCTTGGCGAACGCCGAGCCTGTATGAGGAGTAAGAAGCTCCTACGATACAGGCGGCAAGGAGTGCGTATTCAATCATATGAACTTACGGTTAAGTTCAGTTAAAAATCCTTGTTTTCTCATTTCTAGTTCAAATACCATAGCGTCTTTTAATAGTGCAAAGAGGTATTCCGCTTTCCAGGTTGGATTTGATGGAGGTTTATCTTTAACTCTAACTTCAAAAGCTACCTTTTTACCTTTCATGGATATAGACATCAATTCTCTCCGCAAATTTTAATGGTAATTCTCTATCAAATGCTCTAGGATGTTTTCCTAGGGATTTTGCAAATTCTTTCCTTGGACCTCTACCGTGTAGAGTTACTCTATACCTTGGTAATTTTTGTGGTATTTTTGCTGTATATCCATTGTCAAAAGCACTTTGTGCGTATCTTTCTTTTAATTTATTTACTTTATTAATTGACTTTACAGCATTTCTAACTGTTTCAATTTCTAACATACTTCCAGCACATTCAGTATATGCAGTCATTACATAAGCATCTGTTCTCATGATGTAAACGCCTCCACTAAAGATATAATCATAACAGCTACGATTCCACCATATAGGAAATACATAGCGTTAAATGTTCTTTGCATTGATTGGTCAATTTCATCGAATTTGTCCATCACTTTTTGATAAGATTTATCTAATTCTTTACTCATACTATACTCCATGTGTCATGTGTCCGTATGCATCCGGGCATTCATTAAGTTTTTTTCCGCACATGCATGTGCCTTCTTCTTCAATTGTTGGTGCACCAACTGCTGACCTAATTTGGTCTTCGGTCGCATTCATTGGTACTCCAAATTCGTTGTAATAATCCATTTTTACTCCTTTTTCCATTATATTATTATTATACCATAAACATGAGAAAATGTACAGTGTTTCCTGTACATTTTATTAACAACCTTGAGGCCACTCTTCGAACCTCTTATTTGCTAATTGTTCTATTGCCCAATCTCTATCAGTTAGGCCAACTCTTTCGTCCCAAGAATCACAAACTCCTGGTTTCATTCCGCCATCTAATTCTCTTAAAATCGCACTAGTTGACATTTGCTCAACCTCTTCTACGATTCTTTCGATTATGATTTGATTTGTTTCGTTTGACATTTTATTCACTCCTTTTTAAAATATATAATTATTATACCATGATATATTGGAAATGTACAGTGTTTTTTGCAAAAAACTTGCAAAAAAATAGCCTAGTTAAAGGCTATTTTTCTATAATAAAAATTAGTCACTCTTAACCAAGGTGTAAACACCCCATAATAGGCCTGCCCAAGCGAGCAGTTTGGCTAAGCCGCCAAATAAGATTACTGAACCACAAACAACTATAAGTGATAGACCATCTATAGATGTTCTCTCTCCTAATCTGTCCATTACCCAATCTTTAGCTTTTAGTAACATATTCATATATTTTCCTCTCTATATTTTGAAATCCGCAAAGGTGTCCTTGTTCTCAGACTCCCCGAATTTATTTATTGGTTTGTCAGGTATCATATCCGTCATTATGTCGGATTGAGCTGACTCCTCCACATCATATAATTTCATGCGGGACCTGTCTATACCAATCACAAATCTTTTGTACTTGGTCGGGTCATTATATCGATTTTTTAATTGCTTTACCATCATCTGACCCAGCTCATCTAGTTCCTCTGTCGATATCAAAGCGAACATTAAATCAGCTGTCGCTGGTAAACCAAATGACTCTGATGTATCTTCCAATCCAAGGTCTGTATTACTAAACCCTGACCTGGTTGTTTGCGTTGCCGAAACAATAGGTACATCAAACTCTACAGCAAGGCCACGTAATTCTTCCGCGATGGCTTTGATGTATGAATAACTATTTATACTTCCACCGAGGCCGCGCATACGGCTAGAGGCACAAATATTTAAATAATCTATGTAAATAATATCCGGACAAAAGTTCTTTTTCATCTTTAATTCGTTCAGTAAAGCACGAAAGTGGCCAGTATGCGCTGCACCAGTTGGATATTCTTTTACGATTAATTTACCAATTGTTCCTTTTGCAATTTTACCTATCTTTTCATTAAAGACATTTTTTGGTAAACTCTCAAGTTGTTGGATTGGTAGGTCCATTAAGTTGGCATCGATACGTTCAGCGATACGTTCTTCTGCCATTTCCATTGTAATATATAAAACATTTTTGCCTTGTTCTAGTACTGATGCAGCACAATGACACATAAACAAAGATTTACCTACACCAGTACCAGCAAGGGCGATATTTAATGTTTTATTTGGTAATCCGCCTTTTGTAATTTTATTGAAGTAATCTAAATCAAAGGGGATTCTATTTTCTTTTCTATTATAAAAACTAAATCTGTCATCTGAATTATCAATATAATCATGACCGATATCTTGGTCGTATGATACACCAAGAGCTTCTGATAGTATTTCAGGTATTGCACCTTCTGTTCGGTCTTTATCTTTACCATCAATAATTTGAATTGATTCCATGATGGCATTATAAACTGCTCTATCTCTACACCACTTTTCTGATTCATTAATTAAGTAATCAGTATCAACATCTGACTTTTGTGCAATTTCATTAATAAGCGTAGATGCTTGAGTTAATGTATCGGGATGAGCACTTTGTTTTTCTAGCTCTAAAGCCAAAACTTGAGATGTTGGTAGTTTATTGTGTTTAGCAACAAACTTTGTAATCATATCAAAGACAATTTTATGTGTGCCTTCAAAATAATCTTTCTTAATATAAGGAATTACTCTACGGCAAAAGTCCTCGTTATTTATCAGTTGGTTGAGTATGTGTGTTTGCAGTTCCAATCTTCGCCTCTTTGTTTTCTAATGAATCCGTAATTATATATTGTAGTAAATCGCCTAAATAATGTTGGAATTCTTCATTCTTTAATAAATCGTCTGGTTCAAATTCGCCAGGGTCAGTAAGGTTCCAATTAAAGGAAAGTTTTGCTGTATCGTTGGCTGGGTCTTCTTTTACTGAGACTGCACCATAAGTTACGATGACATCTGCATACTTTCCTTTTTGAATTTTAATTCCATAAAACTCAGAACCTGGATGTTCGACCATAGTGAATGTTCCAGAATCTATACTATTATACACTATTTTAGTCCTCTTGTACAGTGTCTGGGTCAATCTCTACATCTAGTAATGGTTTATGACCTATTGAATAGTATGTCTTAACAAACTCTTTAAAGTCTGTTTCTTCTAAAACTGGTTTCCAAAATGCTTCAGTTAGAGTATCTTTTTCTCTTACTTTTGGTTCTATAATTTCGCCAGTTTCTCTATCGACTCTAGCATACCAACCGACATTTGGTTTTACTACATAACCACCTGCCATAGCAACATCGAGCATTCCGCCATATTCTGAAATACCACCTTCCCATGTAACTGATACTGGAATCTTAGATTTTTCTTTTACAAACCTAGATTTCTCAACATTAATCACAAAGTTATAGCCTTTGATTTCGCCTGACTTTTTCTGTTGTTGTCTTCCGATAATCCAAATGTTATCAGCTGAGTAATAGATACCTGTTCCGCCAGAAACAATTGCTTTAGGGAATAAACCAATCTCTTGATAAGTATGGTTTACAGCAAGCAATGGAATATTCTTCATAGTTAAGTAAGGTGTGACCATTCTGAATAAGCCTTTGAGTGCTTTTGCTCTAGACATATCTGCAACTGATTTTTCATTCTTGGCATCTTCTAGTTCTTTCTTAGATGCAAGGTTACCGATAGAATCGATAACGACAATGACATTATCTTTTCTGTCAATATTATCTAATTGGTTTACGATATCAAATTTGAGTTCTTCAACATCTGTAATTGGTGTGTGTAAAACTCTAGATGTATCAATACCAAATGCTTCAAAATAGGATTGTGGTGAACCAAACTCTGAATCATAGAATAACAATACAGCATCATCATGTTCTTTTAGATAAGCAGCTGCCATAAGTAAAGCAAATGATGTTTTAAAATGTTTACTTGGACCAGCAAGAACTGTAAGTCCAGATGATAATCCACCATCAATATCGCCTGATAAAGCAACATTAATCATTGGAACTGGTGTTGTAACCATATCCTTTTCTGTAAAGAAATGAGAATCTTGTAGAATTTGTGTTTCTTTAATTCTACTATTCTTTTTAAGTTTATCCATTACGCCCATTATTTTCTCCTATTTCTATATGAACCAAGGTCATTTTGCCTTTCGTACTTACGCCATCTGGCAACGGCCTCTTTTTTCTTTCTTCTTCGCTTCTGGTTTGGTTTTTCAAAATATTCTCTTTCGCGAACTTCTTGAACAATACCAGCCCTTTCACATTGTTTTTTAAATTTTCTTAATGCGACATCAAAAGGCATCGGTTTTGCCGGCCTTTTATCTCTTGGATGTCTCTTCCGAGGTGTTAAATCTACTTTAGGCAACGAAATCCTCCCCTGGTTCCCAACTGCATCCAGTTAGTCCTCCAGCCTGAAGTGCCTTTAGTGTTCTCAATACTTCTTGTGCATTTCTGCCAGTATCGAGTGCGTTGACTGACACGTGTTGAATAACACTGTCTTTATCAATGATAAATGTTGCTCTATAGCAAACACCTTCTGCTTCATTAACAATACCTAGTGCGTGGCTTAAACCTAAACCACAATCAGCTGCAAGTGGATGCTGAATACTGCCGATTAGCTCGTTGTCTTTCTTCCAAGCTAATTTACAGAACTCATTATCACCGCTGATTCCGATGACATTTGCATCATCGTTTAATGCATCCATTGCCGCAATCTCAGTTGGACAAATGAATGTGAAATCTTTAGGATAGAAATAAACTACAGTCCAATCTTTTTTCAAAGGTTCATAACTGCTACTTACATCTACACTAATGAATTCGTTATCTTTTGAAATACCCTGTAAATTGAATTCAGGGAATTTATCTCCTACAGTTAACATAGTTTTCTCCTATTAATGTGTGTATATTATACCATACTTTAACCATTTTGTACATGGTTAAATTGAATATTTTGCTCTTTTTCTCTTTCGTCCCTATCATATTGTGACCTATAATTATTATTAATCTCAATCGCTTTAGCCAAAAGAGTCAGCTTATCACTAAACTTTGAAAATGCTAAAGTATCTTTAGGGAAACATGCTCCGCCGTAACCTTGTTTTCCATCATAACCTGGAACTTTAGTATGCGAAATACTAACTCTATCGTCAGCACCTACGGCCTTAATAATTTTGTTAAAATTGACATTGCCATAATCATTACATGCATCGTATAGCTGATTAAAGAATGTTACCTTTGTTGATAAGAATGAATTAATAGCATATTTAACAAAACTTGCTTCTGCTTTATTCATTTTATAAACTGGACAAGGTGAACATAAACTAAAGTTTTCGTAATAATACTCTAGTTTCTCAGCTTGAGCTTGTAATCCGCCAATAATGTGAAACTCTGGATTTACGAATTGTTCACATGCTGACTTTTCAGTTAGAAACTCTGGATTATATAATACATTTACTTGATTGTATTTATCAATTGTACTTGGTGTAATAGTAGATTTAATTACAATCATACTTGTTAATTCTTTTAAATTTTCCATTACACTATCTAAAATAGTTGTATCAATATCACCATCTTCTGCCATAGGTGTTGGTACACAAACAAAAGTTAAATGTGGTTTCCAATCTACTAACTGTTGTTGGTCAATACCATCATGGCCATATTTTGGGTCGAGTATTTTTTTAGTTACTGCGGGATTACTAAATCCATAATCAACAGCTTTTCCTACAAAGCCGTGTCCAATAATTGCGATTCTCATTTTTCCTCCATAATAAAATGTTTAGGTTTCCAACCAAGTTCTATGAGCTCTTTTGGATTAGCACATGTATCTTGTCTTTCACCAGTTACTTCTTTAATTGGTAAATTATTATCTGGCCAAATTTTATCTGCCATTTCTTTTACTGATACTGGTCTACCATTACCAACATCAATTGCTTTATGTTTAGCTAATGCATTATAGTTTCTTACACAAAGATGAATTGCACTACAAACATCTTCAACATGAGTCCAATCTCTTGTATGATTTGTAAGATATGTGATTTTTGGATTTTTTTCTTCTAGGTTTCTATATAACATATCTGTTCTACTATTTGGTCCATACACTGTATGAAATCTTAATCCTAATGAACTATAAGGTGCAATGGCTTCCATGGCTTTTTTACTTGCAGCATAAGGAGATAACCACCATTCATAAATTGATGAAGATGATGCATATATAATTGGAAGATGATTACGCTCACAAGCATCAAAAATCTTTTTAGATGCATCAACATTAACTTCCCAGAATTCTTCTGGTATTTCGTGTGACCTTCGTACTCCAGCCATTGCAGCTAAATGAATTACCATATCGTATTTTTTAGCTGATAAATCTTCGTCAAAATCTCTAATGTCTCCCATGTATTCAGTGATGTCATAAGTATCTTTGTAATTATCTAAAAAGTAATTAGCAATAAATCCTTTACGATATCCTCTTGTACCAGTTAGTAAAAGTCTAATTTTATAATTGCTTACTTCATGCATGTGATAACCTTTTCCTCTCATAGAAACGCCTCCAAACTATTTTCATCTCTTTTATAATCTACTTTTCTAGCCAAATTATTTTGAAATAGATATGATGTTTCAATTAAATCTCTTTTATTTTCTAACACTGCTTTAACTTCTGTTGCCATATCTTTTGCTGTATTAAATGGTACATTTTGACAGATATGATTATAATTTTTCATTGGGTCAATAACTTCTAAGCTATCTGGTAATCCCATAATAGCTTTTGCTTCAGCTATATTTAGATATCTATCTTCAACTGGATGTGCTACAACTTTTGGTAAATGTACAACAAATGCTCCAATATAGTTCACCGGAATAATTGTACCTCTTAACATAATGTTTCCACCAGATTCTAACTTTGCATGTTTACGTCTAGCTTTAGCTGCTTCTCTTTCAAACTCTGGAAATTGGTCCATCCACTCAGCAATTGTTTCATGTTTGATTCCCATTTTCATTAACCTAGACTCAATAGTAACTGATTTTTCTTCATGAGCTACAGATGCAGAATATTCAGCATGAGTCATTCCACCTTGTACAACTTCTAGCATATATCTGTAATACGGGTCATCTTTACTTGGTGTCTTTTTATTTAGTACTTCAGTTTGAAAATTGCTTTTAACATTTAAGAGTAACTCTTGAATTGTTGGTCTTGGTTTATCAAAGTAATTAAATACTGGAATCCTATCTTGGAAATGTTCTTTATCCCAGAAAAAGAAAAATGTTCTTTTACGATATTGTGGATTGCCATGATTCAAACTTTTAGTCAAATAAATGGAGAAGTTGTACCCATTTTCTTGGCCAAGATGGTACAACTTCTCTCTCATGAATGCACCTATTTTTCCAGCCAGACCTGGTGCATTCTCTCCCCACAGTACTTTTGGTCTGACGTGTTTCAAAACATATTCAGATGATTTTTCCATCCACTGATTATTTTCGTTTTGCTCTCCGTGTGAATTGTGATAAGTACTTAAACCTGCGCATGGACATACAGATGAAACAACGTCCACCTTTTTGGTTTTATGAAGTGGATTTGTAAATCCTTCTTCATCGAGCACATAATATGGAACATCAATATTATTATCTTTATAATGCTTAATAAGATGTTCTTCATTATTCATAAACCCAGCATATGTCATTAAATATTCTGGTGTTTTGCCATAAGCTTCATCTGAAGCTAAAATTTCGCCACCAATTAGTGGAACTATACCTGCATGTTTCATCCGAAAAACTCCTCCAAAGAATTAGATTCTTTTGCTTTAATTGCATCCTTATAAGCTTTTGACCATTGAATATGACAAGTAACTCGTTCCTCGCCTTTCCATGGACCATTAGCTAGTGTTTTAGTTTTTAGTGAAACATAGTCTGGGTACATTTCAGCAAGTTTTCTGTGTACCTCGTTACTTAGTTCAACTGTTCTATATTCTGAACATCCGCCTTTTGCGTTTGTAGCAGAAATAGAAACTCTATATCTTGTTGTAATTCTGTTTGCAAAGCCTTGTGTTAACAACTGTAAGTTTGCATGGAAATCTTGAGATGTAGGTAGTTTATCCCACACAATATTTCTTGGTAAATTTTTAGAATCAAAATAAGAATTAGTCATAATCCTTACATTGTTTTGATGTGGCCAATATTTTAAATCTGGTACAACCCAAGATGTTGAGAATCCGCCATGATAAATTTGCTCTTCGTCCATCCATTTATTGAATGTATCGAAAGCATCATCAAACTCTTCTCCTGTCATATCTCTAGTTTCCCATTTAGTATCTAGATGCTCTGGTGCTGGACCTTTATACTTAAAGTATTCCATATCATCATCTAATACCATGTGCCTTGTGCCATAAAATTCATCCCAAATCCATTGCCTTGTAGGTGATAAACCTTTTATTGACTCTGGTAATGGTAATACTTTATCGCCATAGATATCTCTCATTTCGTCAACCTCATGCGGTTGAACAGTAAATTTTACTTTTGCTTTCCACTTATCAGGTAGATTATTATAAGTTTTTTGCTTATGGATTCTACCTAATGTGGGGATAATTAAATGTTCCATTATGCTCCTGATATAGTTCTGGCTAGGTTATTAATTAAAAACATTAATCCTACGCCATTTAATAGAATTAGTGCTCTATCTTTCCAAATAAAGGAAACAATTGTCCATAAAAATATACCGACAATAGATAGATATAAATCATAAATTTGCATACCTTCAACGCCTCTAATTGACATTGCAAATAAAACGAACGCTGATGCAATCCATTTTAAATACCAGTCAATTGTATACTTAGGTGTTGCTGATTTGTAAATTCGTTTTGAATTTTTTAGCTCTTCTTTAGTGAATTCGCTCATAACTGATGTCTGCCTCGCTTAATAGTTCAATTGTTGTTTCGTTATGTTCTTTCCAAATATCTGGTACGTCGTCTCCACATTCGTAAACGACTCTTTTGACTCCGACTTGAATTAATCCTTTTGCACATTCACTACAAACCGGAAGCCCTGAAATATATATAGTAGCTCCTTGTAATGAAACTCCGTTAAATGTTGCATTGTAAATACAATTCATTTCTGCATGTACAACATACTTATACTTTTCATTTCTGTCATTATACCTATGGTCACTATCTGCAATACCTCTTGGAAATCCATTATAACCTTGAGCCAATACTTGGCCTTTTTCTCCGATAGCAACTGCTCCAATTTGTTTACTTGGGTCTTTTGACCAAGAAGCAATTTCTTTAGCTAAACCAATATATCTTTTATCCCATTTATTTGACAAGGTCAAAGTGCCTCTCATACACATGTAAGTTTTGTACTTGCCAATAGATATCACCAGCTTGTACATTTATTTTAGAATGATTTAAATCATTTACCATTGTATCTCTAACATGTTTCTGCCATGCAAAGTCATTACGATAACCAAAGATAACATCGTTACTACGCATTTGAATAACGCAATCTAGGTAGCCGTCACGAATATAATATGTCACAGCATTGGTACAAATAAAATCATTTTTACCATTTTCTTTGTACTCAAGCCAAATGCTTGGACGATTGTAAACCATACATGCTCTACGAGAGTCTGGGTTTTTAATTAATTCATCAAGAGCATTTTCATATTGTTCAAAGTATTTTTCACCATAAATTAGTAAGCCATAATTAGAATTAATTTCACCAAATCTATTTGCTGAATATTTCCAAGCTTGCGGTGGTTCCATATCGTTACCAACAGCATCTACACCTCTGTCAATATCATAAATGTTTGTTGACTCAGAGTTATACCATTTAATCTCTTGTTCAATATAGTCTTTATTAGGTTTACCAAAAATAGCATCTTCATCTGCAATAAATGAAGCACCAATAAGTTCAATGGTTTTTGAACCTGTTTTATCAGTTACAAAGTTTTCATCATTTAATTCTTTGATGAAATGTTGTCTTATATCATTAACTGTCTGATGCATTTTTACTCCTGTTGAAAATATCGTTGTTTGGATTCTGACCTGGGATACCACCTCTGCAGTAAGCTACAAAGAATGATGAGTAATTAATTAAATCTTTAGCTGAGTCTTCGAGTGATTCAAAGTTTGGTTCGTAATTATCAGATTGCATTGCTTCCATAACAGACAACATTCTTAGCATTTTGGCATGCATAATGTCATGAATGGTTGTTACACCATTTGGATAATAATCTGCTTGACTTATCTTGGAATTAGGATTCTGATAATCGTTAGATTTTTTGGTTTGTAGTTCTGCGCATTCTTGCAGGACTTTTAAAGATTCTTTCATAATAACTCCATAATTTAATAGTATTATACCATAAACTCACGTAAATGTACAGGGTTTTTTTATTTATTTTCGTAAATAATGCCTTGTTCATTAAGTGCTTTTCTATTCCAAAGATGTCCTTGTTCTGTATCATCTTTAGATTGACCAAAATATGGGACAGCATGATATTCATCAATTTGTTGTTGATTAATACTATATGAACTATTTCCAATAAAAAGTTCACCAAGTATTCTACCAAACTTACCTTTGTCATGCGATACCATTTGTATCTCTTGGTCTTTTAAAATTTTCTTTAAATTTGCTTTACTTGCTTTACCGTAAAATTTTTCTTCTAAATCACGAGTCCTAGATTCTGGAGTATCAATACCCATCATTCTAACTCTTTGCTTTTTGTAAATCATTCCGAAGCCTAAATCGACATCAACGTCAACTGTATCTCCGTCAACAATTCTCGTAACATAAACTTTATATCTATACATTTAATACCGCCTTAATGTGTTGCACGTCTATAATCGCACCACCATTACCTTTTACATCTACAGGTAATGCTTCGTCCCATTTGAGAAATACTCTATCGCCTTTTTCAATATTCTCAACTTCTGGTCCTACTGCTAATACAAGTGCAGGTTTACTTCCTTTAGTAATGGATTCTGTTAATATAATTCCCCCTGCTGAGGATTCTTCTTTTTCTGTTTCTGTAACTAATACATTAGTTCCTAACATTGTAATCATAATTTATTCCTATTTATAGAAAATGTGGTCATCAATTTGAGTCACATATTCAAGTTGGTCTGCCCAATAAGGCAGAATGTAATCTGCATGGTACCATAAGGAACCTTCAGTAATATCTTTATACTCTCCCGTCAATGCTAAATCTGCAATATAAAGCGATTTAATCCAAGTCTTAGAATCAACCGGTTCATCAGATTTTCCATCACAATACCAACTAAATTGACATTGATTTCTAATTGGAACTTCATTGCCTTTCCAATTTGTGTATGTTTTAGCTTGATAAATTACACCGCATACTGTATTTGGGAATTGTAAATCTTCCATTCTATTTATAACAACATGTGCTACAGCCAATTTACCTGCAAAAGATTGATTCGCAGCTTCAAAATAAATATTTTGAGCCATACAATATCTATCATAAGTTTCTTCTTCCTCACTTGCGAATACATGAGGTATACTTAGAACTGCAACAACCACTGCTGCAATCCATAATGAGATTTTTCCGTAATCTGGATTATTCATCTAATTTCTCCTTTATATAATCTTTTAAAGATGTTTTTGCTTTCCATCCATGTTCTAATAAATTTTGGTTTTTAATTTCTGCGTCCATTCTATTTGCTGAATTGCTTGGTGCCATTATAGGTTTACAGCCTAACATTTTTACAACGTCTAAAATAGAATAACTTTCATCTGACGCTATACCATACTCATCACCTGTACCTTCCATACCAGCAATTATTAATCCATCAACCGTATCATCAATATGCGTAAAGTTTCTTAACTGAGTTCCTGGTTCTGTAACTGGTAATTCAGTGGCTCCATTTTTTACCATACTTAAATATTTTGCAATTACTGTAGAATAATCGCCTTCTGAAATTTCACCATCGCCATAAACATTATAAAAGTATACAATTGAATATTCTAAATAGAACCAGTTAGAATAAGCTTTTAAAAATTCTGTATTTTGCCATTTTGTATATGCGTATGGACTCATTGTATATCCTGGAACATCTCCTTTACTAAATTTAGTTGAAGAGCCAGAATAAATAAACTTTGCTTGTTGATGTTTTGCAAATTCAACTACAGCTGGAAATGACATATAATTAGATTGAATTACTTTTTGATAATCATCAAATGATTTTTCTACTCTTGCATATTCTCCTAAATGCCAAATATAATTAAATTTTTCTTTATTATGTTGCCATATAGAAAATAAATCAAATGCATCACCATAATAGTACTTTGCACCTTTATGTTGTTTTTTACCTGTAGAATGATTATCTAAGACTGTAACATCTTCGCCAGCTTTAAGTAATTTTTCTACCAAATGTGAACCAATAAATCCACAACCGCCAGTTACTAAATGTTTTGCCATTATATGTTATTCCTAAAAACGAATTCAATGGCCCTTTCAGCTTCTCGGCCAATATCTCTTTTTGAATACCAGTTACCAGTATCATTATCCAAATCACGACAGAGATATTCAATCTCTTTTGATGTAATAGGATAACCTTTGGACATTGCATTACCTGCAGTTGATACCATAATCTGATACATTTTAGCATACCAACCAGTTCCGGTGATTGCTTTATATTCTTCAACTTGTTTTTTGTTTACAAAAGGACAGTCCAAATATCCGGTCCAAGAATAGTTAGTGTTGTTAAGTTGTCCCTTTCTGTGTTCGATGAGTCCTTTTTTGATTGCATCTGGTAACTTATCGAAAAACGATTCATTTGGTACAACGTATCTGTGCTTTTCCATGAGTGCCATTGGTTCCATAATTTTTCCATCATGGGAGAATATGAAATTGAAAGCCCCTTCGTATTGACTTGGTACGTAGTACATTCTGGATAAATCTTTTGTTTGTGCATCTGCGATATCTCCTATCTCTTTATTTAATGCATACCAAAAATGTTTAATTTTATCTGCTGGGATTGCTTCAGTTAGTGGAAATACTAAACGAAACTTTGGTTTTTCTTGAGTTGATGATGCTGTTGAATAGCAAACATATCGATATTGAGAATATTTCTTTTCGATATCTTTTACATCACCTTCATAATCATCAATATCAAGGATGCCGAAACCACCCCAGCCGGTAACATTGGAATTTGCACGAGTGGTCTCGGTCTTATAAATTGCTGGACTAATTAAGGGAGCATCTTTTTTCTTAAGATACTTTTTCTGTTCCGCTAAACGATATAAAACTTGCTCAAACTCATCGAATGAATTGTAATCCATTCGTTTTTCTGTTTTATTATCGTATATGGAATCAAATATTGTTAAGCTTACCATGATTACCGCTGTGGTCTGGACCCTCCCAGTCCTCTGGTTTAATTAAATCTGGCAATCCAAGTGGATTTGGCCTAGATTCTTTTACACCTACTTCTTTTGCAAGATTTGCTTTAAGTACTTCGTCCCATGCTTTATATGGGTCAACGCCAAATGCATCAAGTGTACCAATAGCAACAACACATAAATCAATTAATCCATCAACAATTTCTTCTGCATCATTGTTTGTTAATGCTGCTTCTGTTTCCATTAGTTCTTCTTTTAAGAACCTAACACGAAACGCTAGATATTCTCTTAGATTTTCTTTGTTGTGTTGGTTTTTATGCATCCACATCTTTACGCCATATTTAAATTGCATATCTGATATGTCTTTTACCCAATCTTTACTCATTATAGTCTCCGTTAACTACTTGTTCTACTTCTGATGCAATGTGATTCGCACCTAATTGTTTTGTGATTTCGATTACTTCTGGTAGAATTTTTATTGCTTGTGTGTATGTAAGTTCTCTCCAATTCTTTAAAACATAATTATGTTTATTATCATTACTTAGTTGAGCATTTACCCACTTATATCTATAACCAAATTTACCGTTCATTTTATCATGTAAATATTGCTCAAGCTTTCTGCCGTTAGTAAAGTCAACAGCATCAGCTGCATTCTTAATAAACAGATATCTTACTCTTAGGTCTTCGACATCATAATCGCCAGCTGCCAAAAGCATCTTGATTGGATGTGCTCCTTTTGGTACAGTGACTGCTCTTGTTCTACCAATAATATCTCTGAGCGCGGTTCCGATATAGCCAATGTCTCCGTGAATGACTTCTTCTCCAATTTTTTCTAAATCGTCTTTATGTGCCCATTGATATACCCCATGGATTTGATTTCCTCCTGGGTCTTTAGAACCTGTGAATTTTCCATATTCACTTACCCATTCTTCGTATTGAGGAACAGATAATGTAGGTACTTCGTCTGCTTTAATCCAGTCTGTTACATGTTCAATTGATTTTATCATTTTGGCACTATAATATCCTTGGAAGGTACCTGGATTCCAGCACCCTTGCCTGACATTTGATTAATTTGGTCGGAAAGTTGGCCGACTGGTTTTACTGTGAATAATATATGTTTATTATCAATAGTAACACCTTTGTGAGCTTCTGTATAAGCCATAAAAGGAATAAATGCAATTTTACCTTCGCCACCTGGCAATAGGTTAAAGCCGTTTTCAATTGTAAGTGAATCTTTACCTTTGGTAACATCACCAACAATTTCTTCTCCTGATACGAGTCTTACAAGAAGTTGTTCAGTTTTTAGTTTCATAAGTTTTCTCCATTTTTTAGTATTATACCATACTTTTTATTAAATGTACAGTGTTTATCCAAAGAAATCCTCCAATGTAGATATTTCTTCAGGTGACCACCCTACAGCATCCAATACTGGCTGAATTGGGTCCAAGAATGTTTTTTGGAATTGCAATTCAAAGTCAATATATTTGTGTAAACCAAATTCGTCTGGTAAGTAATCTGGAAATGCGATTACATTTTCATGTATACGATTTGGCGTTTTCAAATAGACGAATTTAATTTTTTCGCCGTTTTTGATTTTTGTGTATTTTTTATTTAATGAAAGGTCATCAACTTGGCTGTTGTATAATAATGAGCCTCTGACATGAATTGGTGTACCTTTTTTGTAAATAGTTGTATTGCCTTTGTATTCTCTAACTTTGGATACGCCACGAGGGAATGCGATTTCATGTGGCTGTAATGTTTTAAAGTAATTTTTAAAATGGTCAATAGCTTGTTGAGTTTGACTTTCATTACCACTCATAATAACTTTGAATATTTCTTTAAGAGCATCACGACATGGCTCAGGTGTTGACGATTTAATAGCTTCAATACCCATAATTTTTAGTTTAGGTTCAGCATAACGAACACCCTCGTTATCGTGGACATTTAGAATATATCTCTTTTTAGCTGTCCACAATCCTTTATCTGCAATAGCTTCTCGTTTCATTACCATACGATTATCAATACCGCCAAACATTCCAAACAATTCATTATATGATTTTTCGAGTACTGGCTCTAGATTTTGTGCACAGACTTTATCAAGGAAGTCGATTGGATTTGGTGGATTAATTGCTTTTACCAAATCATCTAAGCATACATACAACGAATCTGTGTCGATTGCAAGTACATAATCTTTCCATGATTTTCCTTTTCGCAAAGTTTTATTAAGGTGGGCGTTGATTGCATATTCGGCCCATCGAATGGTGAGCTGTCCGGTGAGGGTGATGGCTTCTGCGATTCTCTGGTCAAAGAATCTAAAATATTTATTCCCCATAGCACCATAGAGAGAATTAAGAAGAATTTTAATTGCCATCTGTCGATTTTCGGCCAGTGAAATTTCCCTTTCAATCGAGTAAAGTTCTTGTTTATCATTTTTATCTACCTTTTGTAATTTCTTTTGAGCATTAATCATTTCGCTTTTAATGCCAACCCTTTCGTTATACATGTCGTCAATAATCATTGGTACAATACCTTGTTTTTCTGTTCGAAAGTATTGGCCATTTGCGGCTAGGGCTTTGCCTTTATTGTCGATGTTTTGTGATTTGGTGAGGACAGCTTCGATATCGACTTTAGTAACTTCACCATCTGCAATAGTTTCGGGTGACATATTGTATTGCATAATGATAGAAGGATATAGTGAGTTGAGGTCGAAGCTGACCACATTGTCATGAATACCAACTAATGGGTCTTTTACGAAACCACCAGGATAGTTAGTTTTTGTTTTATCTTCTGAGAATGGAACAACCATTTTATTATCTGTCAACTTACGATAAATGATTGTGTCCCATATCGCAGTTGTACCAAAAGTATCAGAATAGTTTACACCTGCTTTATATGCGATTGTCATTGCAAGAGTAATAAGTCCCATCTTATCTTCTAGTCTATCAACTAACTCAACATCTTTGATATTATAATCGATAAACTTTTGGAAATCGTTTTTATACAGACTATAAATTGAACCATATTCTTCGTATGACAATTTCTTTTCGCCAAGTACGACGTTTGCGATATGGTCGAGTTTGTAAGATTCTTGAGCACCGTATGAGTAACCAAACTTAATGAATAACTCTAGGTAATCCATATTAGATATACCTTTTAATTCATAAGCAACTTGTGTTCTGCCTTGTTTAGTAATTTCTCTACGTTCAATCATTCCCCAGGGACTTAGTCGCTTAGAGAATTGTTCGCCAAGAAGTTTTAGAATTCTGTTGTGTAAATATGGAATATCAAAGAATCTTGTATTCCAACCAGTAATAACATCTGGTGAATGTGTTGTTGAATCCCAATGACCAATAAAATCGATTAACAAACTAGATTCTTGTTCGAATTTTTTATAGACCACGCGGTGGGTTTTCATAATAGTATTTTCAACATTATAATCACCGAGTCCCCAGACGTAGTAAGTATTATCGATATTGTTTTTGATAGTGATAGCGGTAATGACATTATCTGCTCTATCTGGTTCTGGGAATCCGTCGTCTGATGCGACCTCGATGTCGATTGTTGTTACGTTAATTAGATTACGATTAAATTCAATCTGTCCAGGAAATTCATCGTTAATAAAAGTAGAAATATAACGAGTGTTTCCAAAGATATCTCTACCAGCTACATCTTTGTTTTGGCCAATCCAATCTTTGGCTTCTCGCATGGATTCAAATCTGACTTCTCCGACTGGAGTTCCGTCAAGTGCTTTCCATGATGTTGGACGGTTTGTTGAAACATACAGTTTCGGACCGTATTTGATTTTTTGTGTTACACGTTTTCCATTTTCGTAACCACGATATAATAGCATATTGCCATATCGGGATACGTTTGTGTAGAATTTCATCATATAATTGTCACCTTGTATATTATATATTATACCATACTATCATAGGTTTGTACAGTGTTTTTTCAAAATTTGGAGGGAGATTTCTCTCCCCCCGCATGAGTTTCAATTGGAGGCTAAAACGCTTGAGTAGTGAGTAATATTACCATTGGTGCTAATCCTAAAATTATTCCACCTGTTAATAACATTATTGTTACTCCGCCTAGGGCCTCCGCAATGTCCTCGTGTTTTTGCACTAAGTGCATAAATGTTTTCATTGCTGTTCTCCAGTAAAAAAGTTTATTACTTATCTACTGAGTTTTCGCTGATACTTATCCTTTAAGAAAAGACTTTTTCTTTGATGCCCCAGCAGACCCTATTTGAATCTTCCTAGGACGCCTTTCTTCGGGAAGTTCAACTCTGGCATACACCACGAGTATTCCATTCTCTAAATCGGCACCATCTATTACGACAAATTCTGAGAGACGGAAGCTCTTCTCAAATTTGCGGGATGAGATACCTTTCCAAGCGTATTCGCGTTCATCATTTTCGATTTTACCTCTGACCTTTAAAATACCATCTTTTACTTCAAGTTCAATATCGTCTTGAGTAAATCCAGCAACAGCCATTTCGATAAGGAATTTCTCCTCATCGACTTTCACGATGTTGTGTGGTGGGTAATTATCATTCCCTGACCTAGCGGATGTGTGAATCCTTTCTAGTTCATCGAACAGGCCTTCAAAGCCTACAAAAAGTGAACGAGGTACGTTCAAAGTATTTCTAACCATCTTATTTCCTCCTATTATTAAGCAAGGGTTATTAATATATGAGACCCGACTATTCGGCATCTCGGTTTTATTTATAAGACTTTTTATCTTATTTGTGTATTATACCACGTTTTTATTGAAATGTACAGTGTTAATTAGTCTCTGGGACCAAAATGTTTTTGGTAACTAGCGGAAGGTTGAGGGAATTGTACTAGATTTAAAGTATCAGGTTTATATCCATCTGGCCAATAGGGATAATCAATCCAGGGTATTTTATAGTCGTCAATATGATGCAATTTTCCAGCTGCTTCAAATCTTTTAAAGTAAGCAATAAAAACTGTCATCCAATCCAGCCAACCGCGGCCATGGTTTTTATCATTTGCTAAAGATACAATGCCGCCAATTCTTTGGTCATATACATATGAAGGATAAAGGTCATTTAATGCTCTTACATCAAGTAAGCCTTTTCTACCAGCATCTTTTAATTCTAAATAATTAATTACGTCTTCACCCACTAATAAGTCTTCTGGAAATTGTGCATATTCTACAGCTGCGCGAGAATAGAATGTGATTCTATTGTGTGACTCACAACCATTAACATAATCGTGTTCATATTTTGATAATTCAGCATGAGCATCTGATAACATTCTTAAATATGGACTTCCTTTTTCAATCCAATTTCCGCCTATGGCCCATTCCCACCAGGTCTGTGGCCTTAAAAAACATCTATATCCACGTCCTGCAATGTGTTCTTGATTATTAGGGTCTAATGCATTTCTATGTGATGACCTTATAGTGTCGTCCCATTTTAAATGCCAACTATATCCTTCATTAGGAATAATACCATATTGATTTTCTATTGAAATTACATCTGGAGGTGTTGGTCTTACCCAATCATCCGGTGCACCTACTGCAGTTGCATGTTCTTCAGGATTTACTATTGCTTTATATAAGTATATGCCATGAGGTGTAATAAAATCATCACCATCAATCATAACCATATAATCATCATCAGATTTTAAGAATTCAGCTAAAACAGAGTTTTTACCTTTTGAAGGTCCTCCATTGCTTTTTGTAGATACCCAGGATATCCCTTCTGAATCAAGCCATTCTATTGCAGTATCTTTAAAATCTTCATCTCTTGTATTAATTACAAATTTTACTTCCGACTTATCAAGTGTTTGACTTAGACTGCCATCCCACATGCGTTTATGCCTTTTCATTGCAGCTACGCCTCGTGTGATTAAAACATAAAATCCTAGTTTTTTAGTCGACATATTAAATCCTAAATTGGATAAATTGGCCAAATAACACTATTTGGAAATGTTTCTTGTTTAGTGATATCTCGTAAGGCTTGTCTATAATTTGCCATTTCATCACTCATTGTTCTATCTGATAAAGCGAAAATGTCAGTTAATCCAAGCTCAGTATTTCTTCTTTCTCTAATTTGAAAAGCTAAATCTGATGCTGGTTTTTCTGTAATAGTATAAGTTTTATATCTTGTAGTTTCATCTTCAGTCCATTCCCATGTTACGTCTGAAACTTGTGGGTCATAATCTGGCACTTCTGTCAAAACAACTTCTTTAATTTGTTTAGTAGGTTCAGCAACTACATAGTTATCTGATATACCATCTGTTTTTTTCCACCATTTAGCTGCAACTTCAGCATTATTCTCAGCAAGTGTATGTAAATAGTCATCATCAAAGCTATCTGGTAGTCCCAATCTTCTCCACCAATCAGAACTTCCTTCTTTTTGGTATTTAATAAGTACTTGCTTATTTAGCAAATCTACTTTTTCAATTGTATATGTTATCATAAATTCTCCTTAATAAAAATAAAAGTATACTTCATTTGTGCCATTGCCGTTTATAACGTCATTCCAACCGCCTGAATAAAGCATTTGTGCACCATGTCTATGTTTGTTTTGATGTCCTGTAAAAAATGTTTGTAGAGTTGGGTCATATCTACTATTCCAGGCTGCACTGAAATGCATTCCGTAAGCTGTTGGAGATGTATTAGATAAAGATGCAAAGTGATACATTGCATAATATCCACTGTTACTGTTTAATGTCATGTATTTAGTTCTTGGAACAGTGTAAACAGTATTTGCAACTGTGGTTGCACTATAATTATATCCAGCAACCGTCCAGCTAGAAGAAGTACCTCCACCCCAGGGATTATATACACTTCCTGGATTGACAGGCATGCTATCACAAAAGCATGAAAAGTTATCCCATCCGGTTGAGCTCGAACTATTGATTGATATTAAAAGATTAACTCCAGCTGTAGTACCCATTAAAGTAGTATAGGAATCTGGGCCGAATCCACTACCAGGCTGATAACGTCCACCATACTCAGCAACAATACCTCTAATATCAGTTGTATCTGTTACTACATCAGCTGTTCTACTTTCCGTACCAAATGCTGCTGCTGATTCTCCGCTTTCAGCTACATAATATGAACTTCCTTGATATTCAGAAAATCCATATCGCGGGGATGTATCCGAAGAAACCTCGGGTTCAATTCTAACTGTTTGTTTACTTGTTCCTCGCAAATTGTCTACACTAATTGTTCCAGCTACTGGAACTTCGTGATAAGGGTCTGCATCGTAATATTCGTTTAATCCTAGCACAGAATCAGTTGACAAATCAAACTCAGCTTCTATCTGAGAAAATGATAATGAACTGTTTGATGTGAGTGTACCCATTTAAATCTCCTATAATTTACTATTATTTATAAGACTTTTATTGCTTATTTGAGTTACCAATGTTATATTTTGGACATAATTCCCAATGGGCTTTTTCTTTAAAAGGTATAACCTTAATTTGCCTCAATGGTGCAAGTTCTGTTACAGGGCCTTTTTTAACTATACTAATAAGACCCCAATCAGCCAATAAGGTGGCAATTGTGTTTCTTCTTTGTAAATCATTCTCGATTAAATTAGACGGCTTACCATCTAATAAGAATAGTTCTTTAAAGTGTACTAAAAAGTACCTACCTTGCTTATGCAAAATATGACATGACTGATAAAGTTTGTTATCTTTTCTTGAGGCGACTCCGATACGAGTAAGAGTTTCTCGTACTTTAAGAAAATCGTCCGGTTCGTTTAAAGATACTTCTAACATATCAGCTGGTGACCAGTTTTTTATTTCAATATTTTCGTTTTCCACCTTTATAAATCCTTTGTTTCAATTCTTCTATTTGTTCATCATTTAATAATTGTATAACAGATTTAGCCTTTTCATCGCTATATCCATAATATTCTTTTATGACTTCAATATCGGCAATCTCTTGTGGCTTAACCCATTTTGAGAACCGTTTTTTCTTCTTAATTATATTTATAAGAAAATCATATTGAAGCCTATGGTCTAGGTGGTGCTTTAAATTCATTTCGTTCGCATATAAAATCGTATCTGGAAAGAATGACAATCCACGATTAATAATAAATGGACTGTATTCTTTTTCAGTTACATCATCGACCATAATGTTTTTCTTGGTCGAATTAATAGATTTTAAATAGTCAAACGGATTCATTCTGCTCCTGCTTTTGTTCGTATGCGATATAAACTTCTGCTTCGATTTTGTTTTCAAAGGTTTGTTCTTTGGTTATTACATTATCTTCATTAAATCGGCATGCTCTATATTTTTTAGCTTCGCCTTCATAATTAATTACAATAATATCCCATCTCATTTGAATTGTACTCCTGCCATTATTTCTGTACAACAAGCAACCATATTGAGTTCATGGTCAGCAACAAAACTATTCTTATATTGATAATCGGCGAGAATAAGAACCAACTGTGGAATACTCTGTGGATTTACATAATCGTTCATATTATCATATATTTTTCTGAATAGCTGAGCTGGGTCTGAGTCAATATTATTAGATACCCATTGTCTCATTTTTTTAAAGTCTTTAAGTTTAAGAGCATTCATTAGCTCGTTGATTGATACATCAGATAAAGATACAAGAATACCTGAATCAATATTACCTGATGTTCCATATCGCTGTAATTCATTTAGAACTCTTCGCCAATCTGGCATATACTTCATAATGAGTTCCGCTAAAATCTTTTCGTCATATGCAACACCTTCTTCTGAAAGAATATTTTTGCATCTTTGAAGAAAAGAACCACATAATTTTACCGACTCTTTTTTAGAGATATTGAATTCAATCACACTACAGCGAGAATGCAATGGGTCAATAATTCGGTTTTTAAAATTACATGTAAGTATAAATCTACAATTAGCTGAGAACTCTTCGATGAATCCCCTTAGTGCTGGTTGTGTAGATTGTGGATTAAGGTAATCTGCTTCGTCGAGGATAACTACTTTGTAGCCTCCTTGGAGTGAGACCGACGAAGCAAATTGTTTAATTTTATTTCTTAGTGTATCAATACCTGATTCTTCTGAACCATTAATTAATAAATAATCTAAATCGAGTTCGTTACATAACGCTTTCGCAACTGTAGTTTTACCAAGACCAGCGGTGCCAGTCAATAGCATGTTGTGTAATTCACCTCCGTTAACAACAGCTTTAAATGTTTCTTTAATGTTATCTGGTAAGATACATTGGTCAATCGTTTGTGGACGATACTTTTCTACCCATAAAAATTCATTCATCCTACAAATTTCCCCGTTGCTAAATCGACTCCAGCGTCATCTACAACTCTGGGTGGCCAGTTAACATCCCACTGCATAACAGTATCCAATCTGAAACTTCTCCATGCTTTTTTGTCTAGTGACCAAACAGCAAATGCTTCAGAATCAGGATTCATATCGACAGTGATATCAACGCCTTGTTCCTTTAGTATTTCGGGTTTAAGAGTACATGGCATAATTCTAATTTCGCCTGTACCTATCTTTTTGAATGTGACTGTTACATTTCCAGTCTTGAGTGCTTCGAGTAGCTTTGTTTTTTCAGTTCGTTCCATAATATAATCCTTAATAAAAAATGTGGGGAATGTCTTCCCCTCAAGTTAAGCGTCTGAATCTTCTTCAGATGGTTGCTCATCAGCAACTGGTACTTCACCTTCAGGAACTTCGTCCTTAGGTGCCGCAGCTTGTAGGAATGAAAGAATTCTATTTCTTACACCGCCTACTACTTCTAGCTCTTGCCCTTCAAATGCTCCACGCTTTGAACAGATATCAATTACCTGAACTGCAGTTGCAATATCTTGAAGACTGAGCTGAGGGGCTTGTTGCTCCTCTACGTTATTATTTTCTTCAGCCATTTGTTTCTCCTTTGCAAAGTTTATAGACTAAAATAGGAAACCCATGATTAGCATTTCCTATATTATCCTCATAATTAGTATGAGAATTCGGTTGTATAATATATTTATACATTGAATGTTGATGTTTTCTCTAAAGCGATAAAATATTCTACTGGATAATCATTGTTTGTCCAATTAGAGATTAGTTTAGATGAAATACTTACGAAATAATCACCAGGTAATAGTTTGAGATTTGGCATATTTACAACGAAGTTAAAATCGTTTTTACATGCATTGTCTCTATCTAGTGTGAGTTCGAATGTATTAGATGTTGCATCTTTTTCATCAAATACTTTAGCAGTGATAACTCCGCTTTCACCGACTAGAGCTAAGTCAGTATGACCTAGAACTGAGCTGGCTTGCTTGAGAGCTTTAAGGTTATCATCTGTAAGATTAATTCCAACTTCAGCATCAGGCATTGTAATATCCTTAGATGGTTGAGTTAGAATATCAATTTCAGAGAAGTAATATTGAATCCTTTTACTTTCATCGTTCTTAATGGTAACAGATTTTTCACCAAATTCTAATGTTGCATCATCAATAAGACCATACACTGATAAGAATTCGTTTAAATCATAGATTCCAAACTCTTGTGCAAAATCTTCAACAATATCAGACGAAGCCAAAATGGTTTTAGCTTCAGAAATTGTTTTCAGTTTCTGACCAGGTTTAATTACCAAATTAGGATTAATGGTCGCAAAGTTTTTCAATACGTTAATTGTATCATTACTTAAATTCATAATATTTCCTTTTTAAATTTCTGTACTATTATACCATAAAAGCGAATCATTGTACAGGATTATTTTCGCTATCATGTATTGAAAGTGCAATAATGGAATAGTGTAAAACTTTCATCAAGTCTTTTCTTGCGTCTTGACTACTTCCTTTACGTCCATACCTTTGTGCGTATTTCAATACATTTCCAATTGTGAAGCCCATACCATGGCCACAGTCTAAAATAAATTCAGTTGATTGAAATTTATTTTTAGAATAGTGACTATCGTAAGTACTATCAATATAATTCTGGAGCTCTTGAATTAGAGCTCCTTCATTAAACTTATAATCTATCTTCTGTTTCTTCAACATTTTCCTCCTCAGCGTTAAAATCGACTCCTGCATCTACTTTTGAGTAGAGGTCAAGGAATGCTTCTTTTGTGTCATCATCGAACCTTGCAATACATAGGTCGATTGCTTTCATTCTATCGTTGAAAATAGAGTGTGTTTGAACAATATGGCAGAGCCTTCTTGTTGAAATAACCTCATCAACTCCATCATCATAGAAAGTTTTTCTGATGATATCTGCCCATGCGACTAGGTTTTCTGCGAAGTCAGCATCTATAGCACCAAACTTTTCCATGTGTTTAGTAACAATTTTCTGTTCAACTCTTGGTGAAGGAAACTGTTGGTCGATAGAAATAGTGAACCTTTCAAGGAAAGCTTCGTCAATAATTGATGCGGCTGTGAACCTACCATCATCTGAACCTTTACCTTTTGTATTCGCAGTAGCGATTACATTAAATCCAGGTGCCGGAGATATTGTTTCACCCGTCTTTTTAACAACAACTGGTTTACCTTCAAGTATACCTTGAAGACACATAATTTTATTTGTAGCTCTGTCAATTTCATCGAGTAATAAGACTGCACCGTTTTCCATTGCTTTAAGAACTGGACCTTTAGCAAAGACAGTTTCTCCATCGATGAGTCTGAAGCCACCAATAAGGTCGTCTTCATCTGTTTCAGGATTGATTTGTACACGTATAAACTCCCTATTAAGTTTTGCACATGATTGTTCTACCATGAATGTTTTACCATTCCCTGATAGACCAGAGATGTAAACTGGATAGAACATTTCGGATTGAATAACTTTAGTTATGTCTTTAAAAGCACCCCAAGGTACGAATGTAGGGTCAGCTGTAGCATAACTTTTTTCTTGGTTAACGATTGATTGCATTTGTAAAGTAGAAGTATTAGTTTCTTCCTTTTGTCTCAATGGAACGATAACTGAGGATAAGTCATATTGACCTCTTATATCGCTTTTTACGCTGAGTAGCGGTGACCAATCGCCTTTAGAAAATCCTAGGGATTTTGCAGTATCGACGATAACTGCTTTCCTAAAGATAGTTTGGTCGGGATAATTTTCTTGTAGTTTCTCAACTATTGTATTTGTATTCACTTTCATCATAATATAAATTTCACTCCTTTTAATAATTTATAATAGTATTGTACCAGGTTTAAGACCATTTGTACAGTGTTTTTTTGCAGAAACATGCATGTTTTTATGCCACTGCCTGACCAAATTTAGTCATTAAGTTCTTATTATTCTTCTTGTTATTTGAGAACTTCTTGAATGCTCTTAGAACCTGACCTTTTGACATATCAGCATCAGCCTCAATTTCTGCTTCAGCATCGATTTGGAAACTTTCGTTTTTAACGACGTACCAATTATCATATCCTAAAACATCTTGGAAATGGACGCATTTGTTCTTTTTCTGCTGTGCAAAATAACCTTTTTTAGCAACAGTAAATTCTTCTGACCACCACATGTTTTCCTCACCGTTATAGTGTGCTTTGGATAATGCATGATTGAAATCGTTTCTATGGTCTGCAATGAAGAATCCCATAGTTGTAACACCGTATGATTTCTTTAGATTTTGTAGTAAATCTCTAGTACCTTTAGCTGTGCCATTGAATAATTCTACGGTTCTACCATGAATATCTAGCTTGACTTTAGGATTATAGTAACTTTCTTGTTTGATTTTATTAATAGTTCTGTCTTCCATAATGTTGAGACGATTTGTGTCGCCATCAGTAATTGTAAGGAAGGTAACTTTTTCAATACCAAATTTCTTTTTAAAATCTCTAACTAAATCATGAGAAACAATAAGTGCTTGGTTTAGAGGTGTTGAACCAAAGTCTTCACAATCAGCTCTTGACCATCTGTCATAAGGACCATTACATTGCTTCATTCTTGAAAATAAGTGCTTTAGGGCATCTTCGAATTTTGATTTACTTAAACCACTGTGGATTAACTGAGGCATTGATAAACTATCCATGTAGATATCGCCATCTTTGTAAGGCTGGTCGAGATTATTACCAGATGTAAATGCATAAACATCAAATGGAATATTAACTGCTTTACAGAACATTACGCTGTGAATCAATTGGTCTAATACATTATTTAAAGAATCAAACATTGACCCAGAGTAGTCGATAATCATAAACATTCCATGGTTTTTACTATTTGCCAATTGAGTAGTTTTTGCAAAAATGTCTTCTGAAACTTTATACCTATGTAATTTGTTAACATCAATTCTACCAGTTTTTGCAGTAGTTGCATGCATCCACTGATGCGCTGCTTTTTTCTGCTCAAATTCTTTTACAGCTGGAACGATAGCTTTTTTAACGCCTTTAATATAAGCTTTAAATTTTTCTTCTGAATCTTCTTTATAAAAAGGACCAATGCTATTATTATAGATTTCACTATTGTAATCATAATTGTTTTCAGTTTCTTTCATTTTGATTCTTAGTTTTGCAAGCTCTTCGTATTTGAAAACGCATTTTTTCAAAACATCTTTAGGAACTGCATTACCATAAGTATATTCAGTAGATTCAGGAATTAGTGTTTTTTCCATAGCTCTGAAAATGCTGTCAGTAACTGAGATGTCTTCATCATGCTGAGGCATAGCACTTTTTAATGCTGTTTCATCTTCTGATTCTTCTTCTGTTTCTTCGTCACCAGCATCTGAACCACCATCTTTATTTTCTTCTTCTTGATTCTCTTCTGATTCATAATCATCATGACCTTGTTGTGATGGGTCATAATCGTGATTTTCTTCTTGCTCTGAATCGTCTTCAGAAACTTCTGGTTGTTGGATTAATTCTTCTTGGTTCTCTTTAGTCCATGCTAGGATTTCTCTAACTACATCGAGTACTTCTGAGAACTCTTCAGTTTTCATTGCTTTATCATAGAAGCCTTTTTCAACGTCTGACATTGGTACATCAATAAGGTTACCAATTTTAGCTTCTAGATTAATTTTGTCAATTAATTTTACTTTATCCCAATCGATAGCTTCGACATCACCAAAGAATTGGTCGGCTACTAGTTTCTTATAGCCTCTTGACATTGGACCAAGAAGACCAGGATAATCTCTTTTGATTTTCTTTTCAATTCTACAATCTTCAACTACATTAATATATGACCTAGGGCATCCTTCCAATTTCTCTGGACTATCGTGCCATCCTTCGAAAGGTGTATATAATGCGTGGCCAACTTCATGACCAATTAAAAGGTCCTTGACATCTTTACCCATATCTTTCCAATCTGGAAGACCTAGAGTTCTGTTTTTGATATCAAACCAAGCAGTAGAATATGCACCGGTTTGAACGGTAACGTCTTCTTTTGCTAGTAGTTTTGCGATTGTTGTATTCATATAATCACTCCTTTATTTGAATATATGTATATTGTACCATAGCTTGAGCCATTTGTACAGTGTTTTTTTGCAAATAATGCATGTTTTTTTAGCCTGGTGCCCACACCCGGACTCGAACCGGGACGCCATAAGCGAGGGATTTTAAGTCCCTTGTGTCTACCAATTCCACCATGTGGGCCTTTCAGGCTAAATATTGGCCTGCCCTGGAGGATTCGAACCTCCGACCTACGGTTTAGAAGACCGTTGCTCTATCCAGCTGAGCTAAGGGCAGATAATTAATTCTGTACCATTATACCATAGTAAAGTATGTTTGTACAGAAAAAAATTATCTTATTTTAGAGAAATTTCTGTCTTTAAAGAATTCAATCTTAGACCTAAATTTATTCTCTAAGACATCTCCTTTATGAGAGATGATGAATACATTAGAACCATCTTCTAGCGTATCCAGGATTTTAGTTAGATTATCGATTCCATCCATATCTAAACTTGAATCAAATGTTTCGTCCAAAACTAATAAGTTAGTTGATGCACTATTTTTCATTTTAGCAATTTGTCTCCAAGTAAAGAGTAGTGCTAAATCGATTCTTTGTTTCTCTCCTTCAGAAAAAGATGCATAATTGAATGTATCTCTATGTCGTGACCTAATTGTTTCGTCAAAATTTTCATCGAGATGGAATGCTACAAAGAAATCTAATACTTGTAAATATTGATTAATTAACCTATTCATTACTGGTAGATATTGTTTGATAACTTTGGTTTTAATACCTGTATCTTTTAACATCTCACCAATAGCTTCGTTATAGGTTCTTTCCTCAACATACTCTAGTTTCTTTTCGGTTGTAGATTCCTTTTTCTTTCTGAGAGTAGATAAATCCTTCTTTGCCGTCTTTGTGTCGCCTGACGTTTTAAGGAGCGTATCGATTTCCTTTTGGGTTTTACCAATTTCCTTTTGTAAGAGCGCGACTTTATCATTGTTAGAATTTATCCTTTGTTGTTTCTGTCTTAGCTGATTAAGGTTGTTCATAATCTCTTGACCTTCTTTTTCCAAAGTATTAACTTCTTTTTCTAAAGAGCTTTTATGGTCTTGGACATCCTTGGCTTTTTCTTTTAGTATTTCTAATTTTTTGCTTTTAATATTAGCATCAATATCTTGTTCACATGTAGGACAGATATCGTTATCTTCAAAAAATCTAGCTTCTTCAACTAATGTTTTGATTTTATTATTAAAGTCTTTATTATAAGCTTTCATATCCGACATTTTATCGCCAAAATACTTATAGTTCTTTTCTTCACCTTGAATCATCGTCTGTAGGTTTTTACCTAAATTTTTAGATTCTTCGAATATAATTGAAATCTCTTCTTTATAGACATTAATTGCATCACGTTTCATATCAACTTGTTCTTCGTTTAGACTTTCTAAATCCTTGATATATTTTGATTGTGCTTCAATTTTTGTTTTAAATAAATCGATGTTATGATTAATATCAACTAATTCTTCACGAATCTTTGCATTTCTTTCTTTTAATAACTGATTCATTTTTGAAAAGATATTAATATCCAATAAATCTTCAATTACAGCTCTTCGTGACCAAGCAGGTAATTGCATAAATGGAATAAATGAACTACTTCCTAATACAACTACTTGGTGAAATGACTTATGGTTAAGTTTTAGAATATTTGTTTCTAAAAACTTCTGGTAATCTCTTACATTAGATGCTTGGTTAATCATATTACCATTTTGCCAAATCTCAAATTTAGTTGGTTTAATTCCTCTTACGATTTTAAAATTAGAATCTCCAATAACAAATTCAACTTCGACAACTGTACCTTTTCGATTAATAGAGTTCATCAATTGTTTTTTATTGATATCTCTATGTGGTTTACCAAATAATCCAAATGATAACGCATCTAATAAAGTTGATTTACCTGCACCATTTTGACCTACAATAAGAGTTGTCGGTGATTTATTTAATGATATAGTAATAGGGTCGTTTCCTGTTGAAAGAAAATTCTTCCAGGAAACAGATTTAAAATGTATCATAATACTTCCAAGTTTTGTGCTTCAGTATAAAGCTTTCTCAATTCAACTTTTAAATGGTCTTTATCTAAATCTGTATCTACGGCATCGACATATGAATCAAGCAATTCAGTAGTATCTTCTAGTGAGATTTTCTCGTCTTCTACGCTATCACCTAGATACTCTTCAAATGATTCTGCAATCTTTAATTCGTATGTTTCAATACTCTGTAATTTATCTACAAATTTATCGAACATGTATAAGTCGTTTTTGTTAATAACAATCAGCTTAATAAATTTCTTTTCAAACTGACTCATATCGATTTCATCGTAATTTACCTTTGTGTCATCATAAATTACTTTTTTGAACATCGTGATTGGATTTCTTACAGCTTCAATTTCTCTTGTTTCTGTATCTAATACATGGAAATATTTTGGGTCATCTACATCAGCCCAAGTAAATTCCATTTGAGAACCAAGATATGTAACATTGCCTTGAGTTGATTTAGTATGGAAATGACCACTTAATACCATTTCAAATCTACTAAATACATCAGCACTCATTCCGTGTGGGTTAGGTACTCCAGGTAATAAATCAAATCCTTTTAATTCCAAATGTGCTCCAAGAATAGAAGCATTACAGCTCATAGCCCATTTAGTATATTCTTGGTAATTACTATTATTAATCCATGGAATCACAGCTACTTTACAGCCTGCATAATCCAGGACTTTTGGTTTCATAATAATGTTGACATTTGAAGTAAAATATCCGAGCAACTCTTTGAGTGAGCACAGCTCATTAGTATTTTTATAATAAACATCGTGATTACCAGGAATGATATCCATAGTAATACCAGCATCCCGCATAGGCTCAAGAAAATGTTTGCGATTTTGATTAAGAGCTTTAAAATTGACGAATTTTCTGTGTTCATAATAATCTCCTAAATGCAAAATATTCTTGATGTTGTGTTCTTTCAGATATGGGAAGAATACTTCTTCGTAAAATCTTTCTTGGTATCTAAGAAAAATGTCACTTGAATTTCTTACACCACAATGGGTATCATTTAATATAGCTACTTTCATTATTTCATAAAGAGCTCAAGCTTTTGTTGAGCCTTTTCTTTTTTTGCGAATTTTTTAATTTTATCATCGTTTGTTCTAACTCTTGCAATCCTAGATTTTAGAGTATCAACATACGCCATAGTTTCAGCTGCCATTTCATTATCCATACCAGCTTGTACGAATTCTTCAATACCCATCTTTTCAATAAATCTAAATTTGATATCTTGTTGCTTTTTCTCTTTAGTAATTCTTCTGATAAAAGCAAAATAACAAATTTGAGTAAAGTATGAGAATGCGTTAGGTTTACCAGTTCTCGTAGCTGTTTCTAGATTATAGTTTCCGATTGCTCTTAAACAATTTTCTACTGCATCCATAACCATTTCTTCACGATAGGTATACCTCACGAAGTTCGGTCTATGGGATAATCCTTCTGCAATTTTAATAAAACATTTAGCAATATAGTCAGTAACTTTCGGAACATCTTTTCCTTTACTTTCTGCTAAATTCTTTTCAGTAACATAATCCATTACTGCTTGAGAGAACTCTCTGTTATTTACATAGTGTGGTTTTTCTTTTGGTTTTAAAGCCATAGTTGGGTTTCCTCCATAATTTGTATATTATACCATAACTTAAGGGTTTTGTACAGGATTAATCTTAGTTTTTATTTGCATTATTTTGCAGAAAACACTGTACAAAACGTTGTTTATAGTATATAATAGTATTGTATACGGGGGCAGGGAAGATATAGCTATTGTCAATGCAGTATCTTCTTTGGAGGTAGTTCATCTCCTTCATAATAATATTCCTCTTCTTCAGCCACCTGATTCGCATACTCTTTCAAAACGTCTTGGTACTGTTGTAACATCTCACTTTCACCAGCCAACAGTTCACCGGTGGGATTTCTCATTTTAAGTACAAAATCTAAATACTTTTGTTTTAAAGATTCATCAATCTTAACACTACATAAGATTCTATTCTTTAAAAATTTAAATAAGGTACTTGATGAGAATGGAAAATATGGACTCAGAGTATAGGTTCCAACCATGTTCAATTTAATAGCACAAGGTCTTTCAACTAGAAGATTTTCATCATTATTTCGATTAACAAGTGCGATAATTTCATCTCCGTTAATCATTTTAATGTGTCTTATGTCCATATTACTTTCCATATATCTATTTATATGTTTACTTCGTGTATCTCGTAATTAAATTTTTCTTTACTGTATATCTTAATTCTTTCGGCAGCATGGTTTAATGTATAATTCTTTTTAGATTTCCAATGCATATCGTCAGCCAAATCATATACAACTGTATTCCTACCATCGTTACTTTTTCTTAATCCACGTCCTATCGACTGAAGGACTCTAATTTGGCTTTTAGTAGGGCTAGCAAAGATAATATTGTGAAGATTCCTAATGTTAATACCAGTAGAAAAAGTGCCCATGGAAGCAACAATAATGGCATTGGTTTGGGTCTCGGTAATCTCACGGATTTTCTCTCTGGTGTCGACATCTGTTTCTCCTGATACATAAAAAAGCTTCCTATCTTTATTTATCTTTTGTGATAACATATCATGCAAAGGTTTACCATGCTTTTCTACAAACTGAAATAATATTAATGTATTACCATTTTGGTCTAATGCTAGGTTAGAAATAAAATTATTACGAGGTACATATTTTACAATATAATCTACTTCTTCTTGGTATTTTCTTTTAGCCATTTCTTGACATATAACATCTTTATATTTCATTAATAATATTTTAATATCTAATTTAGCTAAATCTTTATTGTCCATTAATTTTTTCGTCGTCGTGACTTGGTGGACAGGACCAAATAATCCTTCTAATACTAACTGATGAGTCTGTGTTCCATCTAATGTACCTGTAGTTCCAATTCTATATTTTGCTTCAGTACATTTTTCTAATATAGCTGTAAGTGATTTAGCTTTAAAATTATGTGCTTCGTCTCCTACAACCATACCATATCTTTGGAACCATTGAGGTCCCATTTTATAAATGGATTGCCATGTAGTAATAGTAACCCTTTCTTTAAAATTATATTTGTCTCTACCAGCATATATTCTATGACAATTTTTAGCACAATCCCAAGTATCTTTACTTGAATAGTCTGCAAAGTCCGAATACATCTGTTCTACCAATGATGTAGTAGGGACAATTATTAATACATCGTCTTCATAAGTTTCAAGGTAATATCTTAACGCCATATAAATGATTAATGACTTTCCAGAAGCAGTTGGTGATAATAAAAGGCTTTTAGTTTCTCGTAACAAGAGCGAGAAGGCATCTACTTGGTAATCCCTGGGGGATATATCCTCTCCATTCACGCTAGCCGTCAAATTGGCCAAAAAGGTGTCAATGTCATGATTTAGTACCTCGTCAGGAGTGCCATAGAAGGCATCTTCTTTACAGACAATATCGTATTGCCTTTCATTTGCGAATTGTGTAAGATACTTATATAATCCAGTATATAAAGTTTTCTTTCTCATATCATATAATCGTATTTTTCCATCCCACATACGATTTTTATATGCTGGCATAAACTTATAACCAGGTACATAGAAACAGAAGTGTTCTGATAACTCTTGTTCTACGCTTGGTTCGGTTATAATTTCTAAAAAGGCTTCGTTTCGCTTTTTAACTGTGATGGTTTCCATCTGTTTCCTGTAAGAGTTGAGTTATTCTATTCATTGTTGATGGTATGTCGTAGCATAGGTATTCGTTTATATACCAACAAAGGAACCTTCTACTTTTTTCTTTATTAAACCAACTAAGGTCATTTATATATTCTTTTAGACTAGTTAGTATTCTTAAATCTTTTGTAATCCAATGATAGTCTGGGTATCCATAAGAAATGATTGGAACATCATGCATCATACATTCAATTCCAGATGTTGAGTTTTCTATAATAGCTACCTTTGTTTTTGGTAATACACTATGTATAGATTCATAACCATAAAAAACTTGATGGCCTTTTTCTTCCCATTCTTTAATCTTTTTATCTAAATTTCTCACGCCAGCTTTGTTTATTCTAGGATGCAATTTAATTACTATATTATCATAACCATCTAATTTATCTATAACCATACACATCTTCTTCCAATGGTCACCAAATCCAAATCCCATAACTGTTTCGTCTTCTGGCATTTGCCCTACGATTAAGATATGGTCATTCTTTACATTTTTTGCATCTGGCCATTTGAGCATTATGGAATCGTCCCATTTATTTGCTCTTCTATCAACCATATCTTGTATCTCATTCCATTCTATATTATCATATTTACGATATTCATATTCAATCGGTTCTTCGAATGTAATACGAGAACTATTAGCATATCCTAAATCACATATTTGAAAATGTTTACTGGTTGGTGCTGTTGGCTTAAAGATAATAGAATTCTCTGGCATGTCAGGTTCTAAATCTCTACATGTATGATTATAAATGTGTAAGTCAGGATTATCGCCTTCTGTATATCCCATCATTTCAAGAGCATGGCGTATACAATCAGCTGCATATGCAAAGTTACCTGTAAAGGTATATCTGTGTTCGTGTATCTTATATTCCACTAGTAAACTTATTCCATTCTATAATGTTTTTAATATTCTGATGTCGCCATTTAATATTTTCTAATATTTCTTTTAGGGTATCACAAACTTCTTGCGCGTATTGAATTCTAGCTTGGTGCTCTTGAATCATAGGGTCGGAGTCATAGAATTTATCCATGTCGCCTTTTAGAACAGTGAGTCCATTTAATGGGTCATAGTTCCATCCTAATTCATCGATTTCTTCCTTACTCAATTTGCCGTTATAATGTAACCATTTGTTCTTAAGTAGCACTTTAAAGTCATTATCTAGTTTTTTAACTTTAAGCTTATGAACTGAGTAAAGTTCTAGGTATTTGGAATGTAGTTTGGCTGAATCCCTAGCAGATTTATCTAGGTCTATTTTATCAATTAAACAATCTGTTTTCCACATTTCATGTATTTGTTCTAATGTATTCATAATTTCCTCATAATCATATCATATATTATATATTATACCATCAAAAACGGCATTTGTACAGTGTTTATTTGAATTCGTATGTAGTATATTGAAATGTTACAGTCGCTTTTAAATATTCAACATCACCTGCTGTATCAAAGGATAGTTCACTAATAGCGGTTGGAAACACCGAATTGAAATGTACTTCTTTTGCTACATTGTTATGTGAATTCATAATTAATAGAGTTGCATCTTCTTTAAAGTCACCTTTTTGGTTTACTATACGATGCATCCAATTGGTAATTTCTAAATAATTTTCCATATCTTCAGTTACATTAAATGTAATAGATAACTCTGAAAATTCTAATCTATCGCCAACTTCAGCAACTGTTCCTCCGCGATATCCTAAATCAACATTACCTAAATTGATTCCTGGTAAATTTACGGCTGTGCAGAAATATTCAACATTTGCAAATTGTTCTCTATCAATAGCAAATTGAAAGCCAACTGGTGATAAAAAGTTTTTGTTTGTTGTTAATGTACTCATATATCTATTTATAAGCAAAAAAGAGGGGATTTAAAATCCCCTCTAAAATGAATCTGATTAATTAACCAGGTTTACACCATGATGTCATCAATTCTGAAGATTCTGAAGTATGGGTTAGCTCTGTCTGTACCAGCGCCTGATGCGTTGCCCACAAATGGGTTTTGTTGCATTCCATATCTTGTTTTGAATCCGATTCTTGGTTGGAAATCACTCTCCCCAACTGCTTTAACCATTGTTAAAGGTACGTATGGGCAGTAGAAAAGACCAGCGTCATAAGGATTTGAACCTCTGTAACCTACACAAGCGAAGTCAACAGTTGCATAAGGGTCGATGTAGACCTTTAATTTACCATTAAGAACACCAGCGAAAGTATTACCAGTATCATCAACATTTAAGTCTGTTGATAATGCAGGTGAATAATCCATGTGACCAGCAGCTGCTAAAGCTGAAGCTACGTCTGAAGAAACGATAACAAAGTTACCTTTGCCTCTTCTTGTTTCTTTAGCGATTACGTTAGCTTCTCTTTCGAGTTGCATGATTAGGCCTTTAAATTTCTCAACCATCCATCTACCGTCTGAGTCTGTAGCGACATCAAAGATACCAGATACTGCTGTTGATGATTGTAAAGCACCGATTTTAGCTTTTGTTAAAATAGTTCTAACAACTTCTCTATTGATTTCCGCTAGGATTTCAGAAGATAAGATATTTGCTAATTCGCCTTCAGCATCCAGGCCGTGGATTGCTTTAAGGTCTTGTGCTAATTCCATTGTGTACTCAGCTTTTAGAGCTCTTGACTTAGCTTCAACTGTAGCTTTTTCGATTGAGAAAGCCATTTCGCCGAATGAACCGTCGCCAGTTTGGCCTCTTCCGAGTCTTTCAGCATCAGCTGTATCTAGACCAGAACCGAATGTTGAAACTGTATCAGCTTCGTCTCCGATTGTACCAGATGTATCTGCGTCAGTTACACCACCTAAACCTGTTGGTTCAGCTTGATGAGTACCAGTACCTGAGAAGTCAGTATCAGCTTCGTTAAATAACGCTTCTGTACCACCTTGAGTACTGTATTTTGATTTCATCGCAAAGATTAATCCTGTTGGTCCAGTCATTGGCTGAACACCACAGATATCGTATGCGATTAAGTTAGGCATTGCTCTTCTGACAAGAGAAATAAGTACTGGGTCAAAGTTTGAGATATTTGAACCTGTAGCATTAGCTGGAGCAGCCTCGGAAATCATATTTCCTTGCATCTGCTGAGCTTCTTGTCTTAGGGCAACTTCCTGGTTTTCTAATAAGCGAGCAGTTACAGCTCTCTTATATCTGTCCTTGATTTCAGGTGCACTTTCGTGTTCTAAAACAGGACCCCATTTTTCGATTAATTGTGAATCTGCATTAAACATTTTCGTTTTTCCCTATAGTTATATGGTTTATTTATTAAATTTTGTTATAGCTTGTGTGTATCTAGCCATTGTATCTGATAAGTCGATATCGACACTATCTTCTCCAACGATACTAGCTACTTCATCAGATGATTCATTAACTTCTTTTGTGAAGTATGATTCTTTAACAGTTTTAACTTTGATTTCAAAGTTTTCTTTGTTATCGAATTCGATATCTTCAACTAAAGATGCTAATTTCTCAGCTTCAGTTTCAGCAAGCCCTGATGATTGTTCTCTTACTACTTCTTTCTTTTCAAATTCTTGAACTGATTGATGTAGTTTAATATTATCATCTGTGGATTTATTGAGTTGCTCCTCTAGCTCAGTAACTTGTTCTGATAAATCATCAACAAGGTCAACTTTACCTTCTGGAACTTCAATATAATGTTCTTTGAACACTGTTTGTAAAGAAGACATGAACTCTTCTGCAATTTCGGTTCTTAAACCATTAGTTACAGCTAATTCGTTTTCTTTCATCCAATTTTCAACTACATAGTTAAGGTATGAATCTACCTTTTCTACTAAGTTTGATTGAATTTCAGATACTTCTTCTTCTAAGTTTTGTGCATACTCTGCATCAAGATTTTCGATATGTTGTGAAAGCTTAGATGTTAACACAGCTTCAAAAATAGCACCAGCTTTTCCTTTGAATTCATCGGAAAGAGTTGCTTCTTCTGAAATTAGTGCATCTAAATCTTCGTCAAAATCAGTTTGCTCAACTTTAGCTTTAGCCTTAATAGACTTATCGCCTTCTTTTTTGACCACGTCGATAGCTTTTTTAACTGAGCCATCGTCTTCTGATTCATCCATTTTCGTCATCTTGGAGAAGAGTTTTTGTGCATCTTCTTTTCTAGCCTTTTTCAGGATTTCGACTGCAGCTTGGATAACACCAGCTTTAGTTTTAGGGACGGCAATAGCTTCGGCTTTAGACTCATGTTCTTCTTCTTCGTCTTCTTCCTCTTCTTCTTCGTGTCCGTCTTCTTCTACTTCAGCTTTCTTGTTAGCCTCTTCTAGAGATTCCTCGTCTAAATTCTCATCTTCAACGAGCTCTTCCTCTTGAAGCTCTTCAGCAGCCACATCCTCTTCGACTAAATTTTCATTTTTTACATCTTCGAGTGACATAACGTTCTCCTATATTTTAGAGTTTAGTTTAGAGAGGAAACTTTTGAATGCTCTGATTTCAACATTTGAATTGCCTACTTTCCTAGCTTCTTTTATTTCAGTCTCAATTTCTTCAATTTCTTGTGGAACTAATACACCGTTTTCCCATATCCAATCAACGCCTTCCATAATACCATTAACAAATGCCTCAGGAGCACTAGGGTCCTGGACAATATCAACAGTAGCTAATAGAAAGTCGTTATTTACATACGTTGTACCTCGTTTATTCACAAGACTACCCATACCACGACTTGATACCCCAAGCTTAACTCCACCCTCTAATAAACCTTTTACGATTTGTCCCATAGGGGTGTCTAAGATTGAAGCCTTTCCAACAACATTACTTCCTTCCCATTTGAGGTCTGTAATTTTGTGTGAAACTTTATCAAGATTGATAGTCGGTCCATCAGGGTGATTTAATTCACCGACCGCTCTACCAGTCTTTACTTGTTCTTTGACATATTTGTCGACTGCCGCTTCGAGAATATCTCTCTCGTATATACGGCCATTACGGTTCTTTTGGTCCGCTTGCATGAATACGCCTTCGATTGCAAGTGACTTTTTACCGTTTACTTTTTCTTCGATAACTTCTAAATCGCTATCGATATATTCTGCTATTAATTTCATTCTTCGTTTTCTGCGGTTTGTTTAATAACCTCGTCTCTAGATACCATTCCTGATGCAATATCAATCTTTTTAGCATCTAAAGCGTCAGTTACTTTTTGGCCCATGGCAGTATTAAACTCCTTTTGTGCCGTAACATTATCACCATCATTTAAAGCTTTAATTAAATTTTCAACATTCATAATTTTTTCCTTCTGTATTATTTATAAGATTACTATGCCCAACGTGGGTCATCTGGGTCAGGAGTTATTTCATCTCCAGCCTTTTTCTCTTTGTCAATTTGTTTCTGAATATCTTTAATATCTTCATCATCAAATTGTAACACATTTTTTCTAACCCATTCATTAGAAATAAATGTACCAACATATTCATCTAAACTACCAAGCATATCGAATCTTTCTCTCCAGATTTCTGCTTGTTTTAGCTCAGCAAAATAGTTGTCCTCGATAAAGTTATAAGTAATTTGATTCTTCCATTTATTCCAATCGTCTTTAGTAATAATACCTTTTAACAATAGTTGAGTTTTTAATAACTGCATGAATAAATCAGAGAATCTTTTTCTTAATCTATCGATAAACTTTTTAAATTTAACTTCGTCCCTGGTTATTTCTGAAGCTCTACCTAAACTAAACTGAGCTTCTTGTTCTAACCTATTCATTGGAACATTTAATGATTTATATAATTTCTTTTGGAAGTATATAATATCATCAATCTGTCCTAGGTTTTCTCCACCAGGTAATGTTGAAATTTCAGTTCCTCTTCCACCTTCTCTTCTTGGTAAGAAAAAGTCTTCCAACATTGACATATGCTTTTTATCATCTTTAATATCTCCTGTTTTAGCATCATAAATCAGTTTATTTCTATACTGACCCATAATGTTTTTTAGATATTCTTCTGCTTTACCTTTTGGTAAGTTACCAACATCGATATAGAATATCCTTCTTTCAGGAGCTCTTGAAATTCTGTAGATAACCAATGAATCTTCCATCATTCTTAATTGGTTAACTGGTTTAATTGCTTTTTGCAAATATGATAAAATTCTTTTTCTGCTTGTATCTAATACACCAGATGTTGCATAAGCAATAGCATCAGGGTGAATTTTTAATCCCTGATTATGTTGACCCATTTTATTATCTGAAAATAAGAAATATTCTTTTTGTTTCTTAATTATTTTTGCACCAGTTTTTGGGTCTTCTTCCTCTTCGATTTCTTTGACCTTTCTTAATTTAGTAGGGTCAATATATCTTAATTCTTTAATTCCTGTTTTTGCATTTTCAGAATCAATAATAATATGGTATGGTAATCTACCATCAACATACCATCTTCTAAAAATATCATGTGCGTATTGGTTAAAATTTAATAAGCCTAATATATGTTGAAATTCTTCTTGCAATGTATTTTTAATTTTATCAGAAGCTTCTACTTCGTCTAAAACTAATTTAACGGGAACTTCTACATTATCACCAATAATGGATTCATTCACTATATCTTCAATAGCTGCATCACACTCAGGTTGAGCCGCTATATCTCTGTATTTGTAAATAAGTTCAATTTCATTTTTAGCCTTGTCACCATCTAAATCTAGGTAAGCACCAAAATGACCACCTGCTTGAATTACACCAGCACCATCTTCATCTGTATTTGGTACAAATGATGGTCTGTTAGAATCTACGCCTGTGTTTGAACCTTTACGTTTTATTTCAAAACCAAAAAATTCTGCCATGTTTATCCTCAAATATTATCGGAGGGAAATTAATCCCTCCTCAAATATTATTTATAACCTTAAGAAGTAGTATTAGATTCCCAGTATTGAATGTTAAATTCTACTGTGAATTCCTCAATAGCTGAAGCTTCATCGTAACTTAATTCGATAGCTCCAATATTTGTAGGATATGCTCCTCTAAAGTCGTATTTTTTAACTGAATTACCACTGTTATCTAATTGTTCTACAATCATATCAGCCATGTAATCCGTTGGGTTTGCAAGCCCAGTATTTGCACTATGTGCGTTAATACCGTTACTCCATCTTTCCATTGCGTCTCTTACACCAAAATCTACATCGTTATAAACTGTAATTGTCCAAGGTTCGAATGTTCTATCCCCAGCCATATTCAGCTTTCTTCCTCTAAAAGGAACTTCGATATTGGTAAGAACTGAAGCAGGTAATTGTGCAGCTTTACACATGAATGATGTTAATTCCACATCACCTTGTGCATAGCTTGGAAAATTACATGTTACTTTGAAAAGATTGGCTCTTGCGCCGCCCCCTACTAGCTTCGATTTAAAATCGTCTATGCCTAAAATTGCCATGTTTTATTCTCCTATTATCCGCCAGCGACTTCAGTAAAGTCGACTCCGGTTCTTGTTGCAATAAAGTTAAGAGTAATAAAGTTAATAGACCTTGCAGGCTTAACAAAAATGTCAGCTACAAATCTATTTGTATCTATTACTTGTCCGGTATTATTTGACTCATCGCAAACCACTAAGAAATCTGTGATTCCTCTTCTGCCTTTCACATCTCTCAAGAATGGCTCTAGTAAATTTCTAAACTGAGCTCTTGTGAATTCGTCATTGAATTCAAATAGTTGTGATTTAGCAGCCGTTGAAATTGCTTTCTCTAAAACAATGAATAATCTTCTTACATTAATTCTATCAAAGGCTGATGCTCTGCTTAATAGTGTTTTATCACCAAAAAGCATTGTACCTTGACCTGGGAAAGAAACTAATGGATTAATTCTTGCTTTGTAAAGTGTGTCTCTTTGAGCTTTAGTTGGGTTGTAAGCTAATTTTGCTACACCTAGTAATTGACCTCTGTTCACACCAGCTGGTGAGAACCATGCGTCAGCTACTGAATCAGTGTTAGCACAAAGACCTGCACATAGGCCGTTACTTCCAATCCATCTATATACATCGTTGTATTTGTCATACAAATATACAGCACCACTATCTAATGATGCGTAAGATGTTGACGGTAATAAATTTGCATATGCTACAACGTCACCAACTGGGTTTGTGCCAGTTGAATCTTCTATTGGAGGTGAAATGAATGCTATACAATCTTTTCTTGCCTCAGCTATAGAAATCAGTTTTTCTCCCACGGTATCTGCACCATTAGCATCAGGTGCTGCAAAAAGTAGATTTACATCTACAGTTTCAGCATCAGCTAAATAGTCTAATGCAGATGTTACATCACCTGCAGCTAGTGCATTATCGGATGCTCCGTGTTGTAGTGAGTCAGAAAAAACAGTATCAACAGTTGTATAAGCAGTATTCTCTGCATCAATCATTGATTGTACAGTGTCTCCAACTTCTGTTAATGTTGTTTCGTGGCTTCCCCACCAAATATATTCTGATTTATTATTAATGACGTCTTTGTAAAATAATGAAGAGCCTGAGCTATCTTTAGCGTCTGAAGCCTGTGATAAGAAACCAAAAGTTTCTAATACAGTTCCTCTTGTGCCAGTAAATAGTCCATCTTCATCAATTACTGCTATATGCATTTCGTCTGCGCCACTTGCTAATCCTTTTCCTTTTACGTAATCGGATGTACCAGGAGCTGCTTCAAATTGGCCTGCTTGAGTCCAAGTTCCGAATGCAGTTGCGTTAGTACAAACTTCTACTTTAAGGGAATTACCAATAGCGCCAGGGTATTTAGCAACCCATGGACCGTCTGTGCCGGCAGCCAATGTTGCTTGGTCATACTCTGTTTCGTTAGATACGAGTCGTCCGGTACTACCGGAAACAGCGTTTAATGCTGAGCTTCCAACTCCTCTAACCACTTTTAATGCGTTACCATACTTTAAAAAAGATGCCGCATTCAAAAAGTGTTTTGCTGTGTCTGCATCAATCGGTGCACCGAACTTTTCAGCTAGTTCGTTTTCAGAACCTACGGTTACAACCTCGTTTGCAGGACCCCAGACAAATGCTCCCGCGAATCCACCAATACTAGTAGAAACAGCTGGAACCACGTTCGTTGCGTCAATTTCCTTGACTTGAACGCCTGGTGATACTTGAAATGCCATCGCTTTATCCTCTCTTTGAGTTAGTTAATAAGTTTCATAATACGTATATTCACTAGTATTATTTATAATAATTGCTATTTTATAAGCATTAATGGTCGGTTGCGTCGTTAGCCTCTACAATGTCGCTCAATATAAAGCGTTTATTTGGGTTAATTGCAACCTTAAATTTGGTCATTAATTTACGATTAACTAACATTTCGGATGCCGTATCCTTGGTAGATAATCCTATTTCTGCATTATAACGTTTGTTGTTAAATATAATTGTGTGTTCTATTACAGGTCTTCTATCAAATGGTTTTAAACCTCTTTTTGGTTCAGATACATATAATACTTCACTCTTAAATGATGCACCATTTTTGGTCCATTTTACATAATCACCATCAGCTTCCATGCTGTCGACATGTAACATAGTAGCAGAAGCACTATTACCAGTATCAAACTTTGCTCTAATAGGGTCATTTTCCATACCTTCTAATCTAATACTCTCAATATACCCTGCCTCTTGTCTCATTAGAGCTCTCCTAGCTCTCTCATCTGAATATATGTCTAGTATATTCTCTATTGTTTCTTCATCAGAAATCTTTTTAATAGGTTTTTGCGTTTTATAATCATAACCCATAAAGTGTGAACGAATACCTGGTGAACCGTTTACTTCTAATATATAAGCTTTTCCTTTATATACACAATGGTCAACACCACAATATGAAGCTCCACTACTTCTTGCAGCCTTTATAACTAATTCTTTTTCTTCTTCTGACAATTTATATGGCTTTGTATCTGCTCCTAAATGAACATTATTTCTAAAATCTTTATTTTCTTGTTGTCTTATTCTTTCAGCAGCACCAATAATTTTATTATTTACTAATAATGTACGAACATCAGAGCTTACATCTAAAAATTCTTGTAATAAAATAGACGCATCGTATTTCCATAATGATTGACATACCGAAACTAATGAACTCATATCGTTTACTTTAGATACACCAACGCCTTGAGTACCAGTTAGCGTTTTAATAATTACTGGAAATTTACCACCAATTCTTCTATGAGCATCTTCGATTGATTTAACATTATTTACAATAGATGTTTTTGGTATGTTTATATTATTTCTTTCTAGTGCAATAGCATTTGACATTTTGTTACTACATAACATCATAGCTTCTAAATCATTCACTAAGAAAAAGCCGATTGTTTGTAAAGATGATACTAATGATTGTGAAGTTAAACTTTCCACAGCTCCACCTCGTACGAAAATAAGTGTATTACTTGTTTCTATATCTAATGAATTATCTTCTCCATCATAGTTCTGAATAGTTACCTTACCAATTTCAACATCAGAATCTGCAATAAAAGCTTCATCGACATCAATAAGTTCGCAGAAAATATTTTTTTTCTTCGCAACCTTTTTAAGTAAATTAGCAAAAGTACCATCAGCATCGCCATAACCTAATATGACAATTTGCATATCCTGTATAGGTATATCCTCTGTCTGTTCTTTTACTGTAAAATAATCGTTAAAGTTTTCCATTAGAAATTTTGTTTCCACTCTTGTTCGAACCAGATGTTTCCATCTTCATCTTTTATACCTTTATTTATACTGCTTGGATTACCATCATCTATATAACCAAACGGTAGCATATCATCTTGAATAGCTGCTAACTTTTCTCTAAATAATAAATCTTTCATATCGATATTAGATAAATTTTCAAATATATCAGTTGATGTAAACCATGCAAATAAAACTAGGTTCATCATTAAATCATCGTGATTAGGTGGTGATGCTTGATATGAATTCCCTTTCATTACAAAAGTGCTTAATTCTACAATTGTATTAGCATCGTGTATATTTAGTCTTTTTGTCTCAATTAAATCTTTTATATTTGAACAACCAATTCTTTTAACTCTCTTTGTCATTGTACAACCTAAAGCATTTGCTTTAATACTTGATTCTACAAACATATTTTCATATTCTAAATCATAATATAAACCATTACATACAACAGCTCCTGCATCATTACTTTCAATTACTACATAAGCATCATTAAAAGTTTTTGCATATTTGTATATAATATCTGGAAATAATATTGGTGATAAAGTATTATCTCTAAACGTAGCTACTTGATTAAATGGATTTGTTGTTACATCTATAATAGTAAATGTACTGTAGTCTTGATTTCTACCCTTAGATACATCAACCGTCATTACATATTCGTGGTCTGGTTCAGGCTCTGAATATATCCAAACATTTTCTTTATAGTATAATGGGTCTTTAGATTTTTGTCTCATTAAATGATTAGCATCAATTAGCGTATTACCTCTGCCATGGAATGTATTACCAAACTCTTGGTCAAATTGTAATTCTGATGTGTTAGCAATTGTAGTTTCTTTCCACTTTTCATCTCTTCCAGGTACATCCCACCAATCAACTCTTAAAGGTTTAAATTCATTTGTACCTTGAGCAGCACCTTCCCACAGTTTATGATACACATTACCTACGCCATTTGCAGTAGATGTAATAATAACTTTTGAATCGCTACCAGATGAAACCACCGGATAAGTTGATGTAAAGAACTGTGCATCTTTTTCTACAAAAGCAAACTCATCGAGAAATAGTAAGTTAATAGATAAACCCCTAATAGAACTACCAGATGTAGCTGCTGCTATAATCTTAGAGTTATTACTAAATTCAAGTGAACCTTTATTTAATGCTTTTGTTCCTGGCTGTAAAAAGAATGGTAAATTTTCTAAAGCCAAAGTAATCCTGGCCAACATTTCTCTAGCCACTGCGCCCTTATTAGCTAATATAGCAATAGTTTTTTCTGGGTGAAATATTGCATACCATAATAGAAATACAACTGAGGAAATAGATTTTCCAGACTGACGACATGCAAGAACAATATTAAATCTCTCATCTTTAAATTGATTAAACATTTTCTCTTGATAAGGATATAAATCAAATGGTACTAAACCTTTATCAAGAGAAATAACTTTTACATAAGTCCTAGCAAAATATGCAGGGTTTTGCATACATTTAGCATATTCTTGTACTTCATCTTTTGTAAAAGATGTTTCGACTCCGTCTCTTTTGACAGATGGATTACCTAAGTAACCAAATTCGCTATTCTTTATCCTCTGCATCGATTATTACATTATCCTTATTTGTATCTAATAAAGCTCTTTGTAGCTCACTTGTGCTACCAACAAAAACATTATTTTGAGTTAACCTCTGTTCTTGTTTTTTCTTATCATCATCTTCTTTATTTAATTCCTTTTTGGCCTTTTGTAAAGCCATCAACTTTTCAGTTGTATCACCAATGTCTTTTATAGATTTAGATAAAACTTCGAATGCTCTTGGACTTTCTGCTTCTCTAGCGAGTTGTGATAGTGCATCAAGGGATTGTACACCAGTTCTAATAAGGTCCTTATATGTTGCTCTAGAAAATTCGTAATCGTCTTTTATATCCTTTTTATCGATATAATCTTTACCTTTTTTCACCGGCAAATTCTTTTCTAAAGAACCTTTTAATTTATCCAGCTTTTCCATTAATCATCATAAGGATTATTATCAATTGTAGTTGTTACGGTATAACTTTCTGCCGTATCAGTATTACCAACTGTAAAATCCATCTCCTCAAATATGTTTGTATCGTTATTAGTTCCAAACTTTTCCAAATCAACATTAATTTCTCTAATTAAACCAACATCACCTGTAGGTCCATAGAACTTCATTTTCATAGTAAAATCCATTTGATAGATTAATACTCTTCGTGTAACAAAGTCAGCTTCGTAATCATCTTGAATTGTTACACTGTCTAAAATAACTGGGACATCTTGTTTCATATCGAAACCATCAACAGGTTTAATTGTAACTGTATAATCTGGTTGGAAATATGGAATGATTTGTTCTATAATTTGTAAGCCATCATCTTGGTTTTTCACCATTGCATATAATGACATTGTGATATTATATGAAGCATAATTTTTAATTGTTTTTCTTTTGGTAACATCGCTACCATGTGCTTCAACTATTTTATTTAGTTTACCTAATGACTGGTTTGTATCTTTTTCTATACCTGTAATTTCAAAAGCTAATCTTGGTAATTTAATTGCCAACGGTGCTTCGAAACCAGCCTCTTGGTCTAACCTAGCTAAAAACTTTTGTTTTGGTCCGTATGCTAATGGTACTTTTACTTGATTAAGCACACCGCCACTACCGTCTTTTCTTATTACACTTATGTTATTAAACAGTGTACCAAAAACGGCGACCGATTTTCTTAATGTAGCGTGATAAAAATGACCTCCAAACATTAGTAACTCTCCGATGGGTCACCAAACGGATTAGATTCCGTAAAGTCTATAAAGTTATCTGCTATATGCTCAAATGAAACATTTTGTGCACCGCCATCAGCTGGGAATACATTGTCATCATCATTATCGCCTATATCATATACTTTAGTAATTGTGCTTGAGTAACTATTTTCAGAACCAGTTAATGGTTTAGTAGCTGAAGCTACGAATTGTCTATATGTTTCCGAACCACTTACACCAATATTAGCAACTGTAATTTTAGCAGAATTGCCAGATACTTTAGTTATAGAAGCCACTTCAGCAAATATTGAAATACCAGTTTCTAGTTCTTGTGTTACAGTTTCACCAACTACAAAATGTTGGTCTCCAGTACCTAGTGTTATATTCATAGCAATTTGATATGCTTGTGATACAGTTTTAGTATCTATTTCGGCAACACCAGTATCAAAGTCTTCATCTGAGAACTCGAATAAGTTACAAGCTAATCTGTAAACTGGTAAGTTAGATAACTGGAAGAATGGTGAATCATCTTCGACATATGAAATCTCAAAGAATGAGTTAGTCATCGGTAAGAATAATAAATCACCTTCTAATGGTTTGTCTGTTTCTTCTCTTAAACCAACTGCATGGTTCCAAACTTTTCTAGAGATTACGAATTGTGCTTCATCTCTAATTTCTAATCCAAACTTAGAATATAAATCTCCCTCACCCTCAAAGCCATCAACATTTTCGATATATGCTTCCATTAAATAAGCATCATCAAACTTGGATGCAGGGTCCTCATTTAAAATAGTATCTCTATTTACTAAAGTTCTTGGAATATAATAGACATCTTGTCCATATATTTTAAGAGACTCGACAATAAGGTCTTCGTATAAATTTTGTTCAGCCCTTACTGCCTGAGAGAAATATACATTCCTAGGCATATTTTATCCTGTATAAAAGTCGACTGGTTGTTCCCAATTCAATCTAACTTCTTCTTCTAATTTTTCTAATTCTGCTACGGCGTCATCAAATAACTGTCTTCCGTTAAATGTAACTCCACCTGGCATTTGCATACCCTCAAATTTAAGAAGGTTTGTTCCCCATTGTTTCTTTAACAATGAAGTTAGATATTTCTTTAAATAGTAATCGTTATAAACATCTGTAAATGTGTCTGGGTCAATTATTCTATAACATTCAACAACTAAATAGTCATCAACGACTACTTCTGCGCTCCAATCCATGTCTATTCTTAATCTATTTCTATGTCTATCAAAAGAAATAAATTTATCGTCAGAGTCGATAACAATATCAAGTGTTGAAAGATATTGCTGAGCCATTGAGTATTCTAACAGTGAACCCATATAACCTAAACTAAACATATCGTTTAAATGCATCTGATATTTAATATCAAATAAATTATTAGCCGAATATGTATCTCGGATTGGTAACACTCTCAATACATCAGTAACTAAATCGTTAATGGCAATATAACCATTATCAATATCTGTTTGAGTTACTTGATGTTTTAAAAATACCTTTTCAATAGCATCAGCATGGTAGTGCTGATAGAATTGTAGAGCTTCGTCTACTCTATCATCGATTTGGTCTTCGTCAACATTAATCTCAATTACTGGTGCACCTAGATTTCTAAGGCAGTAATCAATTAATGTCGCTCTGCTGTTTGGTTTTGCCATTTAATACCTCGATAATAATAGTTTATTTATATAGAACTATTTATAAGATTTTAGCTACTATCTAATACTTATCACCAGTATATCTGCTAGACCACATTGTAAGAGAATATTTAGTTCCTTTTAATAATTCAGTGCATTCATGGCCATGAGTAACAGACCCAGGGAATAATATACACCAACCTGGTGGAATTTCTTTATTAGAAATACCTTGTCTAGGAAATACTAAATCAGCTCCTTCATAATCTTCATTTAATTTAACTGACCCAGTAACTAAACTTGCATCAGTATGTAACGGTAAATCTTTTTGTGTATCTACAGAATATTTCATAATAAAAGCATCTCTTAATCCATACATTTCCATAGGATGCCAATATCTTTCTATAAGCGGATATAAGTGTTTTTGCCAATGTGATTCTAATTCTTCAAATAATCCTAATTCTTTCATTCTAATTTCTTGAGCTGGAAACTTATCGCCAGGCATTGGTTCCCAAGTATTTAATTTATTTCCCATCTCAATTAATCTTTCACATTGCGATTGATTCATAAATTTCACTAATAACATATCTCTATCTAAAATATGATATTCATTATGCGTAGGTAAATATAACTGCGGAAAATTTACGGGAAATAATTTAGCTTTTACATCTTGTAATGTTGAATAATTAAAATCATTATCACCATTTGCATGATAAATTAATGGACAACTATTTGTATTAGGATTATATAATTGATTGTCAAGAGTAGCTATATCTTTATCAGCCGTTTGAAATAAATAACCTGTATTATCAATTATAATATCCCATTCATTTTTAAAGAATTGTTCTTGATAAAAAGCTTGGTCATCATCGTGTACATTTTCATCATAATGTGATATAATATCTTGTAGTACACCAGCTCTTCCAATAAAGCCACCACTATTTAAATATGGAAAAGGTTGCGTTTCATCAAATCTATTAGCCCATTCTGCATTTGGCCAACAACTGTTTTCACCAGAAAAAATAACATCAGCTTTCATTTCTAAAAATCTATTTACGATTGTCTCTTCATCATCACATATTAAAGAATCATAACCATCAGTAAAGAAAACTAAATCTGTTGGCGGTAATTGATTAATAAATTCTTTTTGTAAATAAACCTTTTTACCACCATCGCGATGAGTCATTGGACTAAACCAATCAAAGTTATTACCTAGATTTTTTAAGAATATTCCGTGATGAATAGCTGAATCATTTAAATCAACTAACTTATGTCTATCAGTACCAATTGTAGTAAAGTGTACATTTGTAAAATCTCTAAATGTATTATCTTCTCCGACTTCAATATCAGAAGATACTTCACTTCTAAAATGCTGATAGCAAGGCTGTGGATTTTCTGGGCTCTCTGTATAACCTACTGATGTTAATGTACCATTCATAATTAATTTTGGAATATGTTCATCTGAAGGTATTAAAGTTCTACCAAACTTTTCTATAATTAGTTTTGCAGTGTCGGGATACATTGCATAGGCTGTAAGATTATATGGATAATAAGGTTCTACTAAATTATCATCAATTACTTTTTCTAATCCTGGCTCATTTTCATTATGTTGTAAATATACAATGTCATATTTGTCTAATAGATTTTCTACTTCTTGCTCATTATATCTTTCTGGATTTTTAATCCAACAATCATCTTCCATTATAATAGCAGGTTCGTCCATTTGAGCAATCATTTTCCAAGCTGTATAATGACTTAATGTACATCCTACTTCACCATTCTGAAGTTTTCTATTTTTAAATGGGTCTCTCCATCTTGTATCAATATGCCAACCGCCATCAATTAAAGTTTGCATATTAATGGCATGGCCATCAACACCATCAATATAGGTATAATTTTCTAAATTATTTTTTTCAAATAATTCTTTTCTATCGCTTCGTCTTTTTAAATTTATTACAAATTTTTTCATTTCCAATTAGGTCCTTCAATCCAAACAACTAGAGATTTCCTTACGCCTTTTGTGACTGGTAAAACTCTATGTCTTATATATGATGGGAACATTATAGCAGTTCCTCTATTTCTTATTTCATGTGAGGGTATACCAATAAAAGAATCTTCAGTTTCAAATTCTCCACCTTCATAATCAAAATGCTCAGATAACTGAATACTTAAGCTTAATTTTCTATCTTCATTACTACCATTGCTTCCATACCAAGAGTCGACATGCCAATTATAATATCCTTTATCCTCAGCGGGATAGACAGTATATTGCATATCGTAAATATTAGTTAATTCAAAATTAAAGCTTTGATTCCAATTATGAAATAGATTATATACTTCTTGTTTTACAGATTTTTCATAATCGTTTCTATCTTGCAACCAGCCAGTAATAGAGCTTCTAACTCCAGTTGTATCAAGCTCGACATTAGGGTCGTGCCCAACACTTGCGGGTTTTAATTCTAATTGATTATCGCAATAGTTCACTAAATCATCACAAAATTGCTTTGAAAAATATTGGTCTTGGTATAACCAAGCGGGTACACTTACATTCATAATATTATTTATACAGTTATTTTTTCTCTAAATCTTCAATCCTTTTTATTAGCTCAGGATAAGCTTCGAACTCATGTAACTCTTTACAAGGATGTGAGTTCTCTTTTAAATATTCAATTTGTTTTTGTTGTTCTTTAATTGCTTCAATTAATAATGGTACTAACTTTTCGTATCTAACTGTTAAGTAATCTTTTCCACTCTTAGAAATTATTTCTTCAGTTTCTGGGTCTACCTCGCGGTCAAACGGAGCAGCAGCAACTGCTTGTGGTAACACAGCTTGTATCTCTTGAGCTAATACACCAGCATCATTTTCTTTATATTCAGGTTCAAATCCTAATTCATCAACTTCATCTTTCCAATCAAATGTATAACCACCAATACTTTGTACTTTTTCTATTGGATTAGATATGTTTTGAATATTTGTTTTTAATCTTTCATCTGATGAATAAGCAGTAATATTACTTGTGGCAGTGATAGCACCAACAACTTCTAATGCATCAGTAGCAGGAACAGATGTATCACCAGTCCCAGCACCTACTGTAATACGTTCAGCAACACATAAGTATCCTCGAGTAGATAGTGACATAGCAGCAGAAGAAGCAGCCATAGCTTCGTCTCGCCAGACAAAACCACGGTCGTCATCGTTGTTCATCTGGAAGGTCATTGCATAGTCGTTCAAGTCACCATGGGTTTGGCTAGCGTACATCCCGATACCGTAACTAGAGGATGTTCCCCACAAACGGAACTTGTTGTAGTTGTTGCCTGAATTTACGTAATGGTAAGTACCACCGTTTGGCCCAGCCGGTCCTGTTGGTCCTGTTCCACCAGTAGGTCCTGTAGGTCCTGTTCCACCACTTGGTCCAGTTGCACCTTTTTGTCCTTTCTGACCTTTGGCACCAGTTCCACCTGTTCCACCAGTTGGTCCTGTAGGCCCTGTTGAGCCAGTAGCACCTTTTTGTCCAGTTGGCCCTGTTGGTCCCGTTCCACCACCTGGTCCAGTTGCACCTTTTTGTCCCTTTTGTCCTTTCTGACCAGTACTACCCGTTCCACCTGTTGGTCCTGTTGCCCCTGTTGGCCCTGTAGGTCCTGTTCCACCACCTGGTCCAGTTGCACCTTTTTGTCCTTTCTGACCTTTAGCACCTGTTCCACCAGTTCCACCAGTTGGTCCTGTTGGTCCTGTTGGTCCTGTTCCACCAGTCGCACCTTTTTGTCCAGTTGGCCCTGTAGCCCCTGTAGGTCCTGTTCCACCAGTTCCACCGGTTTGACCTTTTTGTCCTTTAGCTCCTGCTGAGCCAGTAGAACCTGTAGGTCCAGTAGCTCCTTGTGGTCCAGTAGCTCCAGTATTACCCTTAGCACCTTGAGGCCCAGTAGGTCCTGTAGCCCCTGTTGGACCAGTACCACCATTACTACCTGCCTGACCTTTTTGACCTTTAGCTCCACCTGCACCTGTTGGACCTGTTCCACCAGTTGGTCCTTTGGCTCCAGTTGGACCAGTAGGTCCTGTAGCTCCTACTTCACCTTTTTGGCCTTTAGTACCTTGAATACCTTGTGAACCAGTTGCTCCGCCTGGTCCTGTAGCTCCTGTCTGTCCTTTTTGTCCTTTTGCACCTTGAGGCCCTGTTGGACCTGTTGGTCCTGTTCCACCAGTTCCACCGGTATTACCTTTCGCACCTTGAGGCCCTGTTGACCCTGTTGGTCCTTGTGAACCTGTCGCACCAACTTCACCTTTTTGACCTTTCTGACCAGTTGCACCGGTTGGCCCAGTTCCACCAGTACCACCAGTCTGTCCTTTCTGTCCTTTGGCACCTTGAGGTCCAGTAGCACCTACCTCACCTTTCTGACCCTTGGAACCATTACTTCCGTTGCTTCCACTTGGTCCTGTATTACCAGTAGGTCCAGTAGCTCCTACTTCACCTTTTTGACCTTTAGCACCAGTTGGCCCTGTTGCACCACCTGGCCCTGTTGCACCGCCTGGTCCAGTAGCTCCTGTTTGTCCTTTCTGACCTTTGTCGCCTTGTGGACCAGTTGGACCTGTTCCACCTGTTGGACCTGTTCCACCAGTTGGTCCTTTGGCTCCAGTTGGACCAGTATTACCTTGAATACCCTGTGGACCTTGTGCACCAACTTCACCTTTTTGGCCTTTCTGACCAGTTGCACCGCCTGCACCTGTCGCACCAACTTCACCTTTTTGACCTTTAGAGCCATTACTACCTGATGGCCCTGTTGCTCCAGTATCTCCCTTAGCTCCAGTTGGACCAGTATTACCTTGAATACCTTGAGGCCCTGTAGCTCCTGTTTGACCTTTTTGACCTTTAGCTCCAGCTGCTCCAGTAGCACCTGTTGAGCCAGTATCACCTTTCTGCCCTTTTTCGCCTGTAGGCCCTGTAGAACCTGTGTTTCCTGTCTGACCTTTTTGCCCTTTCGAGCCAGTATCTCCTTTAGCTCCAGTTGGCCCTGTTGGGCCATCTGCTCCGGTTGGACCTGTTATACCTTTAGCACCTTGTGGTCCTGTAGCACCGGTTGAGCCAGTATCTCCTTTAGCCCCAGTAGGACCAGTATTTCCAGTTTGTCCTTTTTGACCTTTATCGCCTTGGGGACCTGTCGCACCTGTTGAGCCAGTATCTCCTTTAGCTCCAGTAGGACCAGTATTTCCGGTTTGTCCTTTTTGACCTTTAGCACCAGTTGGACCTTGAGCACCAGTTGGACCTTGAGCTCCAGTAGGACCTTGAATTGAGCCACCACTTACCCATGCTGAACCATCCCATATATGCAATGAGTCATCAGCCTGTACTATATAAGCATCACCCTTTGTATTACCTGAAGATGGAAGTGCACCAGTATTTGCAACCTGACCTTCCATTGTAATACCTGTACCAGTAGCTCCAGTATTACCTTGAATACCTTGTGGACCTTGTGCACCAGTTGGGCCTTTAGCACCAGTAGGTCCTGTTGCACCAACTTCGCCCTTTTGTCCTTTACTACCTTGTGAACCTGTGGCTCCTGTCTGGCCTTTTTGACCTTTATCGCCTTGTGCTCCAGTTGCTCCAACTTCGCCCTTTTGTCCTTTCTGACCAGTAGCACCTTTGGCACCAGCAGCACCAGTATTACCTGTTGGTCCAGTAGCACCTGTGACACCAATCTCGCCTTTCTGACCTTTTTGGCCTTTAGTACCTTGAATACCTTGTGAACCAGTTGGTCCTGTGTCACCAGTTACACCAATCTCACCTTTCTGTCCTTTACTACCAGTATCTCCCTTAGCACCTGTTGGCCCTGTTGGTCCTGTAGCACCTGTATCACCTGTTGTACCTTTATCGCCTTGAATACCTTGAACGCCTTGAGAGCCAGTTGGGCCAGTTGCTCCAACCTCTCCTTTTTGACCTTTAGAGCCAGTATCTCCTTGAGCTCCAGTTTGTCCTTTTTGACCTTTAGACCCTGCAGCACCTGTTGCTCCAGTATCGCCTGTGTTACCTTTAGCACCTTGAATACCTTGAGCACCTGTAGGTCCTTTAGCTCCAGTAGGTCCTGTTGGGCCATCTGCTCCGGTTGGACCAGTAGCTCCTGTTTGTCCTTTCTGACCTTTACTACCAGTCGGACCATCAGCTCCAGTATCACCCTGAATACCTTGTGGTCCTGTTGCTCCTGTTATACCTTTGGCACCTTGTGGTCCTGTAGCACCTGTTGGGCCATCTCCACCTTTCTGACCTTTATCTCCAGTATTGCCTTTAGCTCCAGTTGGACCAGTATTACCTTGAATACCTTGTGCACCAACTTCACCCTTTTGGCCTTTACTGCCTTGTGCTCCAGTTGGCCCGGTCTCGCCTTGAACACCTTGTGCTCCTGTCTGACCTTTATCTCCGCCATCGCCTTTTTGACCTTTTTGGCCTTGAATACCTTGAATACCTTGTGAACCAGTTGGACCTGTATTTCCTAATTCACCCTTAGCTCCTGTAGGTCCTGTTGGTCCAGTAGCTCCAGTATCACCCTTAGCTCCAGTAGGTCCTGTAGCTCCTGTGTCGCCTGTTTGTCCTTTTTGGCCTTTTGAACCTGTAGGTCCTGTATCACCTGTCGCACCTACCTCGCCTTTAGCACCTTTTGCGCCTGTAGGCCCTGTAGGTCCAGTATCTCCTTGAGCTCCAACTTCACCTTTCTGGCCTTTATCGCCTTGTGAACCTGTGGCTCCTGTATCGCCTTTAGCACCAGTTGGACCTGTTGGACCAGTTGCTCCGGTATCGCCTTTAGCGCCTGTAGGACCAGTATTTCCTTGAATACCCTGTGAACCAGTTGCTCCAGTATCACCGGTTTGTCCTGTTGGACCATCTGCTCCAGTGTCTCCTTTAGAACCAACCTCGCCTTTCTGACCTTTACTACCTTGTGTTCCTTGTGGTCCAGTAGGCCCTGTAGCACCTTGTGGCCCAGTATCTCCAGTATCCCCTTGTATACCTTGGTCACCTTGTGGACCAGTAGCACCAGTATTTCCTTTAGCACCAGCTGCACCTGTAGAACCAATTTCGCCTTTTTGGCCTTTGGAACCAGGTTCGCCTTTTAATCCTGTTGATGGACCTACCCATTCACCACTTGAATTAATAGTAGCTACGCCACCAATATCAAGGTTAGTAATATCAAGAGGTTGACCATCAATAGCTTGTTGAGCTCTTACAGCTGTAAAATATAAGTAACTTGAGTGTTCGTCAATTTCTGATGTATCAATAGATGTTGAACCACCTAATGATACGGTATTACCAGCAACTGTAATAGATGAGTTTTGTAATTTGGCATTTGTAATTGTTGGTAAGGAATCTAAATCAATAGTAGAATCACCGCCAGTAAGCTGTGACTTATCTTTCTTAACTCTACCACTAGCATTTAGCAGTTCCGCTAAAAACCTAGCCTTTGATTTTGACATCTATTCTTTCTCCTTAATTAGCAAATTTACTTTATCATCTAATTCTTTTATTGCTTCAATAAATAGTGCTGCTAATTTTTCGTAATGTACTGTTAAATATTTATCATCGATTGGAGCTGGTACAACAACTTCTGGCAAAATAGATTGTACTTCTTGAGCTGATACACCGATTTCTTTCTTCTTATCATATCCCAATCTTTGAGCTTCTTCATTGGCCTCATAATAGAAACCACTTAACTTATGAATTTTTTCTAGGGCATTAGGAATATTACCAAATCTTGTTTTTAATCTTTCATCTGAATAATAAGCGGTAATATTATTTGTAGCTCTAATTTCACCAGCTGTTCCACTGGCATTTGTGTTTACACCTAAGCTATTAACTCTAGCATTTGAGTTTGTGGTAAATCCACCTGCTGCTCCAGTTTCACCTTTCTGACCTTTGGCTCCAGTTCCACCTGTTCCACCAGGTTCACCTTTTTGGCCTTTGGCTCCAGTTCCACCAGTTCCACCAGTTGCACCTTTTTGTCCCTTTTGACCTTTGGCACCAGTTCCACCTGTTCCACCTTGTTCACCTTTCTGACCCTTGGAACCATTGGAACCATTTGTACCGGCTTCACCTTTTTGACCTTTAGCTCCAGTACCACCTGTTCCACCTTGTTCACCCTTTTGGCCTTTGGCACCGTTAGAACCATTAGTTCCAGGTTCACCTTTTTGTCCTTTAGTACCTGTTGAGCCTGTACCACCAGGTTCACCTTTCTGACCTTTAGCACCAGTTCCACCTGTTCCACCTTGTTCACCTTTCTGACCTTTGGCTCCATTAGAACCATTAGTTCCAGGTTCACCCTTTTGTCCTTTGGCTCCGCCTGAACCCGTATCACCTTTTAATCCAGATGACGAACCAACCCAAACACCACTTGAGTTTATAACATCAGTTCCACCAACATTAAATGTACCATCTGATTTTACTTTTACTTTTACTGAATTATTTACAGCAAGTTGAATTGGATAACTATCTAAATTTGCACCAGTAGCTGGTGTACCAATTGCAGAATCTAATTCTGTGTCCCAATCACCAGCATTTAAATATAGTCTAGAACCACCTTGAATATCAACTGCATCTGAATGAACTGATGAGTTACTGAAATCGTTGTAGGCACCAATAGATAATCTTAAATTTTCACTACCACTTCTATGGAAAGATGAATTTTCCTTCATTAATATATAAGCTAAGTCAGAAGCATAGTTTGTATCTGAGTTAAATACAATTTTTCTTGACGATGCTCTATCAAATATTAAGTCAGCTGATTTTATATCAGCCCCATCACCCTTCTGACCCTTGGCACCAGTTCCACCAGTTCCACCTATCTCGCCTTTTTGTCCTTTATCGCCTTTAGCACCAGTTCCACCAGTTCCACCTGTATCGCCTTTTTGTCCCTTTTGACCTTTGTCACCAGTTCCACCTGTTCCACCTTGTTCACCCTTTTGGCCTTTGGCTCCGTTTGTGCCATTAGAACCTGCTTCACCCTTTTGGCCTTTATCGCCTTTAGCTCCAGTTCCACCAGTATCACCTTTGGCTCCATTAGAACCCGCTTGACCCTTTTGACCTTTATCGCCTTGGGGACCTGTAGCTCCTATCTCGCCTTTTTGGCCTTTAGCTCCAGTTGGACCTGTTGGACCAACCGCGCCTTTATCGCCTTTAGCACCAGTTGGACCTGTTGCACCAATTTCGCCTTTTTGACCTTTAGCACCAGTTCCACCCGTATCGCCTTTCTGACCTTTAGAACCTTGTGGTCCTTGTATGCTTCCGCCGCTTACCCATGCACTTCCGTCCCAGATATGTAATGAATCGTCTGCCTGAACAATATATGCATCACCTTTAGTATTTCCAGATGATGGTAAGTTACCTGTCGTGGCAACTTGACCTTCCATAGTAATACCAGTTCCTGTACTTCCTGTTGGACCTGTTGGACCATTCTCACCCTTTTGGCCCTTTTGACCTTTAGCTCCTTGTGGTCCTGTTGCACCAATTTCGCCTTTTTGGCCTTTAGCTCCAGCTGAGCCTGTAGCTCCTGTATCGCCTTTTTGGCCTTTAGCTCCAGCTGCTCCTGTATCTCCTGTATCGCCTTTAGCACCAGTTGGACCTGTTGGACCAATATCTCCTGTATTACCTTTTGCGCCTGTATCGCCTTTAGCACCAGTAGGTCCTGTATCTCCTGTAGGACCAGTTGCGCCAATTTCGCCCTTCTGACCTTTAGTACCTTGTGGTCCTGTTGCTCCAATTTCGCCTTTTTGGCCTTTACTTCCTTGTGGACCTGTTGGACCAATATCTCCTGTATTACCTTTTGCGCCTGTATCGCCTTTAGCACCAGTAGGTCCTGTTGGACCAATTTCGCCTTTTTGACCTTTAGCACCAGTTGGACCAGTTGCACCAATTTCGCCTTTTTGACCTTTATCACCGTTTATACCATTAGCACCGGCTTCACCCTTCTGGCCTTTAGAACCTTGAGGCCCTGTAGGTCCTACATCACCTTTAGCACCGGTAGGACCAGTATTTCCAGTTTGACCCTTTTGACCTTTATCGCCTTGGGGACCTGTTGCACCAATTTCGCCCTTCTGACCTTTAGTACCTTGTGGACCTGTTGGACCAGTTGCTCCGGTATCGCCTTTAGCACCTGTAGGACCAATATCTCCTGTATTACCTTTTGCGCCTGTATCGCCTTTAGCACCAGTAGGTCCTGTTGGACCAGTCGCTCCTACCTCTCCTTTTTGACCTTTATCGCCTTGGGGACCTGTGGCTCCTGTCGGGCCTTTAGCTCCGATTTCGCCTTTTTGACCTTTGGAACCTGTGGGACCAGGTTCGCCTTTTAACCCAGAACTAGGACCTTGCCACTCGCCAGAGCTATTAATAACGTCTGTCGTGCCTACAGTGAGGCCATTTTTGATTTTAAAATTGTGGTCTGTTGCCATAGTTCCGTTTCACTCTCCACGGTTAATATATTAATCTATTTATACAAAAAAGTGATTTAAACAGTGATACTATGACAAATAACTTTAAATGTCATAGTATCAGCTGAGGCAGGAGTTGCAAGTAGTCTTACATTACCTGAGTCGATATCAGCATCAAATGTTGCTTCTGGGTCAACTGTAAAGATTGTACCATATTCTGCAATGTTAGCATCAGTACCATCGTGTACCATTAACACTTCAGTAGTATGATATGATGAGTCAGTAGAGTTAGTTACCTGAATAGTATATCTTGCTGACCTGAATGAAGCCGCGGCAAATGAATGAATTGTCGCAACTGCTGTTGAACTTGTAGTTGTGCTAGTAGTATCAATTTTATAATCACCAATTTCTGCAGAATTAGAAACATCTATATCTCCAGTTACTGCAACACCATCTGCATCAGTTGTTAATTTAGTTGAACCATTATAGTTTAATGTACATCCATACTGAGTCATTTGAGCCATATTGACTGAACCGCCAGTATGTACAAATGATATTCCTAAACCATCTGTTCTAATATTAAAACTTCCAGTTCCAGCTTCGTCAATATAACTATTACTACCATCATGGTAAATTTGTAAATCATCACTAGCACCTAATAAAACTTTATTATTATCGCCTAAATCTATATCTCCTGTACCAGTTATAGTACCAGTAGATATAGTTCCAGCTGAAATATTACCACCAACTCCTAGAGCATTTGTACTAGGATTATATGTAAGATGGCCATCTGATAATCTTGCTTGTGAACCAGCTCCAGAACTATTTCCTCCACCGTTAGTGGCAGCAAAAGTAATATAATGAGTAGCATTACTTCCTGTTGCATAAACTGGAGTATTACTTGCTGTGCTAGCATTACCACTAAGAGTTCCAACAAAAATTGTTGATGCAGAAGAACCAATTGTTGTTGGCATTCTAGCATCAGCTAATCTTCCACTATCAATATTTGAAGCAGCTATGCTACCAGTAATTGAGCCTGAAAAGCTAGCGTTACCACTTGAGTTAATTGTAAATCTAGAAGCAGTATTAGTTCCATCATAAACTGTAAATGTTCCATTGTTGTTTATGATTTGATAATCTGAATTATTATCACTGTCTGTTAAGAAAATTTTAGGCTGTGTATTTTCTAGTGTTAAATTGCCAGTCGATTTAATTCCGTTATTAAAATCAAATCTGTCTGATGCAGATACATAAGTAATTGTAGCATCAGTATCTGAACCACAATCAATTGTAATCCCAGCACCATTCGCGGCTGTCTTATCTGCAGCACCATCTGCTAAAGTAATATTTAAATCATCAACAGTTAGAGTTGCTGTATTTAAAGTTGTGGTTGTACCATTTACTGTAAGATTACCACCAAGAGTTAAGTTACCAGAAATATCAGCTGCACCATCAATATCAAGTGAATCTGCTTGTAATTCACCAGTGATATCGACACCGTCTGTTTTAGTTTCAAACTTTTTACTACCATCATAATATAAAGCAGTCTGACCATCTTGTTTAAAGAATGCCATGAAATCATTATTAGTTCCTTTGAGCTCAATATATGAATTTCCTTGTAATACTAGATTACCAGAACCAGCATCTTTAATATAACTATTACTACCATCATGCCAAATTTGTAAATCATTACCCGCACCAAATTGTGCTTTTACATCGTCTGGTAATGTTAAACCATTAGCATCTAAATATGATTCAACATCTGAGTCACCGTATTGAGCAACTCCAGTAATTTGTAAAGTACCAGCTGTATCATCATAGCTTAAGGTAATACCTGTACCTGCTGTTAATAAAGCTGCAACTCTGTCATCGACTCTTTCGTTAGTAAAATATAAATTACTTCCTTCTGATAAGTCTCCAGTATCAGCTGCTGCTATTCTTGCATCTGCTCTTGCGTTTGTGAAATATAAATTAGATGAACCTTCTGATAAATCATCTGTATCATGATTTGAAATATCTGATACTTGACCAGTAACAATTTTTCCACTGGCCATTACAATTCCAGTTGAGCGCAATTCAGCGATTCCGCTTCCGCCTACTTGGAATTTAAGAACACCAGTACCAACTTCATTAATGATACTGTTTGAACCATTATGGAAAATTTCTAAATCACCATCGTTACCAAACTGTGCTTTAATATTATCGTTAAATAATAAGTTTGAGCCAGCAACTACTGTTGATTTATAAGCTTGAATTTGTACAAGGTCGCCACTTGCAGCTGCAGAAGTTAGAACAACACTAGTTCCATTTGTTGCTGTAAAATCTGTTCCCCAATCAAGTAACAAACCATTTAGGTATACTGCTACTCTTGGAGGAGACCCTGTTGTATAAGATAGAGTATTACTATTATCGTCTGAACCAGAGAAAGATGTTTGTGATGAAGTAACTGAGTATTCATAAACCTGGAATGTATCAGCTAAATTATTAGCACCAACCTCAACGATAGATTCATTACCACCAACACTTTTCTTAAGGAATAATTTGCCATCGTAAGTATTGATGGCTAACTCACCTAAGTTTAATTGTGATGTTGTTGGTACAGCGTTTTGCGATGCAGAACGCCTTAACCTAATATCGCTTTGACGTGCCAATTTTGGCTTCTCCTATGTTCAATCTCTATATAGAGTTTATCTAAAATTTTCACCCTGTATATACAGGAATTATATAGTATTTATATTAGTAGGTTCCGCCGTCAATTACTTCTGACGCTACAGGTACTCCTGAGGAATTAAATTGAACTACTTGTCCCTCTGTTCCAGTTATATAACTGATTGCAGTACCACCTGCGTTTGATATAAAGACTGCATCACCTGTAAATGATGATACTCCAGTACCACCATGTGTTACAGCTAGGTCTGTTCCTAGTGTAACGCTTCCAGAGACATCCAAGTCTCCGTTTAAATCTAAGTCTGCATTTACTTCGACTTCGTTTGTATTTGAGTCAAGTATTAATTTACCTGATGTTGTTGTAATAGTATTGTCATCTGTAAGACCAACTGTAACAGCACCAAAGTCAGCACCTGTACCATATACGTTTCCAAATTCAGCATCATGCCATGGTGAGGAAGCATCTTCCCCTCCACTAAAGTCTTCATCTTTAGTAAATACGAATCTTTCAGTCTCATAATCAAAACCGAAGAAACCTTCTTTTACAGCTGAACCGTCATACCATTTAAATCTAACACCACGGTCTTCACCATCATCTGATGATGTATTATTTGCCAATACCATGACTGGGTCATTTAATGTAACCTCAGTTGTATTAACAGAAGTAGTTGTTCCACTAACTGTTAAGTTACCAGTAACAATAACATTACCGCTAAGAGTTGGGTTAGAAACAATACCTACTGTGATGGTATCGCCTGATACAGAAGTTTCAATCTCATTATTTGTACCAGAGATTCTAAGAGTGTCTGTACCTAATAGAACTCCATCGTCTGTTCCACTATCAGCTGCTAAATCAAGAGTTGTAGATATTGCTGCAGTTCCTGCATCAGTTAATCTACCTTGAGCGTCAACAGTAAATGTTGGAATTAAAGTAGCTGAACCGTATGAACCTGCTGATACTGCTGTATTGTCTAGATTAAATGTTACATCGTCTCCAGTATTGGTTGATGTAATACCAGTTCCACCTAGTAGTTTTAATTTATCAGATGCTAATGCTACAACATTATCTGAAGCATCGTCTGATTGAATTGTTAATGATGTAGTAATAGAAGCTGTGCCAGCTGCTGTTAATCTACCTTGAGCATCTACTGTAAATGTTGGGATAGCTGTTGAGCTTCCGTATGAACCAGCTGTAACATCTGTGTTATCTAATGCTACTGATAATCCATTACCTGATGCAGTTGATGTTAATCCTGTTCCACCAGTAATTGCAAGAGTTTCAGAGTTTGTAATAGTTCCTGAACCACTATCGCCACTAAAGTCTAAGTCATAACCTACAGCAACCTCTGCGTCAACATATTCTTTTACAGCTTGTGCAGTAGGTAATTGTGCATCAGTAGGTGAACCTCCAATACTTGTTACAATACTTGTTACAACTTGTCCTGAACCACCAGAAGCTTCTAATGCTAAGCTTCCGATATTTAATTCGTCAATGTGTTTATTGCCGTTTACAATTAAAGCTTTATTTGCAGCTAATGTACCAGGTGTAACATCCTTTAATAAATTTACGTAGTATAAACCACCAATTTCTACTACAGCTGACGCTATTCCACCTGATTCTGTACCTGTACCGATATATAATCTATCACCGTTGTTACCAACAGTTCCGGTCACCCACGAGTATGCAAGCTCACCAGTTTTTAGATTAGCCGGGGCTGTGGTGGTTGACCCCGTATTTAAAATTTTCATTCTTGTTAATTTTGCCACTAGTAAGTGCCTCCTATAATGTTAAGGTTATCGTTTTGTAATTCAGTTGTAACCTCATATTTTCCACTTGTTGCGTTGTAAATCATCATTACGCCATCTGATTGACCTGATGTATCTACGTCAGTTAAATCTCCAAGAGATATTTGAGCGGTTCCAATCTTTACAGTTTTTGCAACTATTTCTTTATTGTTTCTAACTTTAGCTTTTATATTTGCCATTAGTTTACCTTGTTACTCCTGGTGTTACTTCAACTTGTCCTTCAACAATCCTTATAACTTCTTGGGTCGATGTCTTTGTGATTTCTACATCATAAACATATCGTCCCGCTTTTATCGCATTAGTTTCGGTTGCTGTTAAAGCTATTCTTACAGTACCTAAACTAGCCGATTGGATACTTGCGGTAAAATCAGTAGCTGTAGTAGATGAATATGTTCTTCTCATCTGCCCGGCAGCTGTGTAACCAGTTAAGTTTAATGCGTCTCCATCAGTATCAGTAACATCAATGTCAGCTGAAAAGGAAGCGCCTTGGTCGATTACTAAATTTGATACTATCGCCATATCCTTTACCTATTATTTATATCTTTTAGGCCTTCAATCTCAGCCCTTAATAATTTATTTTCTTCTTTTAATTCTTTAATTGCTTCAATAAACAATGCTGATAGTTGGTTATAATCTACATGCTTATTAATTTCTTCGCCATCAAATGCTTCTACTTCAGTTACTGCACTAGGTAATACTTCTTCAACGTTTTGAGCTATGACACCAGCAGATTGTATACCATTTTTCTTCCAATTCCATGTAACTCCATCTAGTTGTAATACTTTATCTAATGCACCTTCGACCTTTTCAATATTATCTTTTAATTTAACGTCTGATGATATTTGAGTTGAGAAAGCTGTAACATCTCCATTTGCATGGAAACCACCGCCATTTTCTCCTCCACCCCACATTCTAAATTCTTCAGCGTCATCGATAAAGAATCTAATTTGGTCGGTTCCACTTGTTCCACCATTATCATAGAATGTATAAGTATTTCCTGAACCATTATAAACGTCGATGTTATCGCCTTTTCTGTGGTCGTTTGCTAAACTAATTTGTCCAGAGCCATTAATATCAATAGTAGAACTTGATGAGTTTGTAGTTGCAGTACCTGAGTAAGAAACTTGTATTACCCCAGTAGCAGGTTGAGTTAAACTAATATCAGTTCCTTCTCTAATACTTAGAGTAGCTGAACCCGATGCATTGTTATTATGTAAAGTTGTTCCACCTGAATTCTGTGTTCTAATATTTGAGAAAGCATCACCGATTGTAGCATCTAATGTAATTTTATCTGTGCCATCTGTGATAGAAATACCTGAACCAGCATTAATTGTAAATGTATCTCTAGCAGCATCAGAATCATGTAATGTACTATTTGTTCCATTATTTTGTGATTGTATTTTAGCAAAAGCATCTTGGTTTACTTGAGCATTTGTTGCACCTGTATAACCTAGATTAGCTAATGTCAGAGTTCTAGGTGTTACAGATGCAGCAGTAACTGAGCCAATATTATCTGTTGTTAATGTTATGCCACCAACTACTTGAGCACCGGTTGTAGTAAAATTAACTGACCTTTCGGTATATGTTGGGTGAGTATAAACTGTGTTTGTATCAGTTGAATTAATTGTTACTACTCCACCACTTTCGGATAAGGTTACATTCGAACCTCCGATAAGTTGTAAATTTTCAGTAGCACCTAATGTTGCATTTGCAGTTCCATTATTAGTTGTATCAACTTTAATTGTTCTGAATGTATTAGTATCTGTATTAGTATCTGACCATGGAACGTTAACTACCAAGTCATTGTCTGAATCGAACTGAACTGGATATGTTCTGCCAGAAGTACTTGATGCAGAATTAGCTGCAACTGTTTGAGCA
>Ga0213860_10000011_pt1 | contig 65403 bp, 87 predicted proteins | sample PICome_3_FD_160118 | JGI IMG/M metagenome (GOLD analysis project Ga0213860, IMG submission 160118) | Coastal seawater microbial communities near Pivers Island, North Carolina, United States - PICO550 | ecosystem: Environmental > Aquatic > Marine > Coastal | place: USA: North Carolina...
AATTGTAATAATAAGGCACGCAGTTTAAAAAAAAGGATAAATATAAACATGGCAACACCAACAACAAGAGAAGAATTAAAAGATTACGCTTTAAGAGCATTAGGTCAACCTGTTATAGAAATTAACGTTGACAATGATCAACTTGAAGATAGATTGGACGAGGCTTTCCAATACTATGCACAATTTCATATGAATGCAGTAAGAAGATGTTATTTAAAGTATCAATACACACAAACAGATTATGATAGAATGACAGTTGATAGTTCAGCTGAATCAATAACTAAAAACTCTGTGACTACATCTTGGAAAGAAGGACAAAATTATCTAGTAGTTCCTGAATCTGTTTTATCTGTCACTAATATATTTCCTTTTTCAAGTAAAGGTAGTTTGAATTTATTTGACGTAAGATATCAAATGAGATTAAATGATCTCTATGATTTTTCTTCAACATCGGTAGTTAATTATGATATAGTTATGAGACAGTTAGACTTTTTAGATCATATATTAGTAGGTGAAAAGCCATTAAGATTTAATCAAAACGATAACAAATTATTCATTGATATGGATTGGAAAGAAGACTTACAAGTTGGTGAATATTTGGTAATAGATTGTTTTAGAAAATTAGACCCGACAACAAATACAGATGTATACAATGATCAATGGTTAAAAAGATATGTCGTAGCACTATTTAAAAAACAATGGGGCGCTAACTTATCTAAATTTAACGGTGTCACTATGGTTGGTGGCGTGACGTTAAATGGTGGTCAAATATATTCTGAAGCACTACAAGACATAGAAAAATTAGAAACGGAAGTTAGAACAGCCTTTGAAGAATTTCCGAACATGATAATCGGATAGGGTACAATTATGGTAGTAATGAATCCATACTTTCAGCACGGAGATGGCATCGGAAATCAATCCGAGAAATATCTATACGAGGATTTAATCATAGAAGGATTAAAAATATATGGTAATTTAATTTACTATATGCCGAGAGAAATTGTAAATAGAGATTTAGTATTAGGTGAAGACGTTAATAGTAAATTTAAAAATGCTTTTCCTATTGAAATGTATTTTGAAACTACTGAAGGATTTGCTGGTCAACAAGAATTAATCAATAAGTTCGGATTAGAAATTAGAGAAGATACTACATTGATGGTATCTAAAAGACGTTTTCAAAACAAAGTAGACATTAGAACACAATTAAACGTAAAAGGTAGACCAAACGAAGGAGATATTTTATATTTTCCTTTAATGAATAGTTTTTTTGAAATTCAATTTGTTGAAGATCAAGAGCCATTCTTTCAATTAGGAAATTTACCAGTTTACAAATTAAGGGTTACACGTTGGGAATACTCAAACGAAGGATTAGACACAGGCGTTCAAGGTATTGATGATAAAGATGAAGCTTATTCTACAAACTTATTAGTAGATAGAATACATTTAGAAGATGGTAAAGGTACTATTCAACTTGAACAAGACGATACATCTACAGGCAATGCTAACTTCTTGATTAACGAAAGTTATGATAGTACAAAAGTTACCGTTCAAACACAATCAAGTTATGCACAAAATCTGGATTTAGATACAGCGGCTGGTTTTGATACAGCAACTGTAGCAGATGATGTGTTAGATTTCACAGAAAGAAATCCATTTGGGGAGGTAGACGAAGTATGAGAGACGTAAAATCATTATTAGCTTACACAGGTAAGCAGGCTAGAAAATTAAAAGATTTACAATTATTTAAAAATTTAAAAAAAGAAGTTGTTGCTGGTGCAAACGGCACAATGGATTATGTTTTTAAAAAAGGTAAAAATTCTGGCAAGACTCATAAAACAAAGGAAAAATAATAGATGTTTGGCACACCGTTTTATAACGAAGGATTAAGAAAGATTATTATTGCTTTCGGTCAACTATTTAATAATATAGTTATTGAAAGTAAGAATAAAGATACTGGTGCCGTATTACAAAGAATAAAAGTACCTTTAGCATATGCGCCTAAAGAAAAGTTTTTAGTTAGATTAGATCAACAAGCAGAGTTAGACGACAGATCATTTGCAGTCACTTTGCCTAGAATGGGTTTTGAAATAGCAGGTTTAGCATACGATCCATCTAGAAAACTAACTAGAATGCAAAAGATCAAACATGAAAAAACTCCTTTGACTAGAGATCAAAGAGTTGCTTTAATGGATAGAATACCAATGGAAGATGACAGTGGTTTTATTGCGTTAGAAGAAGCTAACACAGCAACAGGTCATGTACAATATCCATTATTAGAAACATCAACAACAGATTTTGAAGACTCTAAAAAAGTGGCGTACAACTGGACGCCTGTACCATATAATATAAGTTTAAACGTATATTGTTTTACAGCAACTGCTGAAAATGGTTTACAAATAGTAGAACAAATATTACCTTTCTTTCAACCAGATTATACGGTAACAGTAAATGTTATGCCTGAAATGAAAATAAAAAGAGACGTACCTATTATTTTAAACAGTATAAATTATGAGGACAGTTATGATGGTGCATTTACAAATAGAAGAGCAGTAATATATTCAATGAATTTTACAGCGAAAACATATTTATTTGGTCCAACAGTTAATCAAGGTATTATTAAAACAGTTAAATCAGATTTATATTCTGATACAGATACAACAACGGCTGAAAGAGATAATAGAATAACGGTTACACCTAATCCACCAAACGCTGATGTGACAGATGATTTTGGGTTTACAACAACTATAAGTAATGAGTAATTATGGCAAATTTGGAAGACAAAGTAAATGAGATTCTAGGTCTTGAAACTAGACAGGAAAAGGAAGAAACAAAAGATTTTCAGCCACCTGTAGAAAGACCAAAGGGTGACATTGAAATAAAAACAGAAAAAGATATTAATCAAGATTACTCTTATAGTAGAGATAGTTATTATAATCTAATAGATAAAGGTAATGAAGCTATTGAAGGAATATTAGAAATTGCAAAAGAAGGCCAACACCCTAGAGCATATGAAGTTGCAGGTCAATTAATTGGCCAAGTTGGTGCTACTGTAGATAAATTACAAGATTTACAAAAGAAATTAAAAGATTTAAAACAGGTACCAAAGACTGCAAATACAAATGTAAAAAATGCTCTTTTTGTTGGATCAACTGCCGAGTTGCAGAAAATGTTAAACAGAAAACAAGAAGATGAAACTATTGAAAAAAATATTACTCCCAAAAAGGAGTAGAAAATGAGTGAAGCATATTTAGGGAATCCTAACCTTAAAAAGGTTAATACTCCTGTTGAATACACACAAGAACAAATAATAGAATATCAAAAGTGTGCTGGTGATCCAATATACTTTATGGAAAACTATATCAAAATAGTTTCTCTAGATGAGGGTTTAGTACCTTTTAATATGTACGATTTTCAAAAGAGAATTGTTGAGACTATTCACGATAATAGATTTACAATCTGTAAACTACCAAGACAATCAGGTAAATCAACAACAACAATTTCTTATCTATTACATTATGCATTATTTAATCCTAATAGTAATATTGCTATTCTAGCAAACAAATCCTCAACGGCAAGAGATATATTAGGAAGATTACAACTTGCATATGAAAACTTACCAAAGTGGATGCAACAAGGAGTAATTAATTGGAACAAAGGTAATATAGAATTAGAAAACAAGTCAACTATTGTGGCGGCTGCTACATCATCAAGTGCTATCCGAGGTGGTTCTTTTAATATTATATTTCTTGATGAGTTTGCTTTCGTACCTACTAACATTGCCGAAATGTTTTTTAGTTCGGTTTATCCTACGATATCTGCTGGTACAAAAACTAAAATGATTATTGTATCTACGCCTTATGGTATGAACATGTACTATAAGATTTGGATGGATGCTATCAATCGGAAAAACGATTACAATCCAATTGAAGTACATTGGAGTGAAGTACCAGGTCGTGACGAAAAATGGAAAGAACAAACAATACGTAATACAAGTGAGGAACAATTTCAACAAGAGTTTGAGTGTGAATTTTTAGGTTCTGTAAATACTTTAATATCAGCTGCCAAAATAAAATCAACACCATATATTACACCGATTAAATCAGCACAAGGCGTTGATATATATGAAGACGCAATCAAAGGTCATACTTATGTGGCCTCTGTAGATGTTTCACGTGGTGTAGATAAAGATTATTCTGCTTTTATAGTATTTGATGTGACTAGTATGCCTTATAAAGTTGTCGCCAAATATAGAAGTAATGAAATTAAACCTTTTGTATTTCCTAATATAATATCTAAAGTTTGTAAAGCTTATAATCAAGCACATATACTTACAGAGGTAAACGATATAGGCCAACAAGTTGCAGAGGCCTTACAATTTGAAATAGAATATCCTAATATATTAATGACTACACAAAAAGGTCGTGCTGGTCAAATACTAGGTGCGATGTATAGTGGTCGTGGTTCATCTATAGGTGTTCGTATGACAAAGGCAATTAAGAAAGTAGGTTGTTCTAATTTAAAGACTTTAATAGAAGGAGATAAGATAGTTGTCAATGATTTTAACATTATTCAGGAGATGTCAACGTTTACCAAGAGAGGTCAAAGTTGGCAGGCCGAAGACGGATCAAATGATGACTTGATGATGTGTTTAGTTATCTTTGGTTGGTTATCTAATCAACCTTATTTCAAAGAGTTGACTAATACAAATGCACGTCAAAAAATGTACGAGGAACAACGAAATTTAATAGAGCAGGATATGGCGCCGTTCGGATTTGTAGACGATGGTGTGACTGATCCTGAAGATGAGGAAACAGTAGATGAATATGGTACTAGATGGTTTCCTGTCTCTAGAAAAGGGCAATAGTCTATTTCTAGGTTATTATAAATATCTGTACTGAATAGTTTAAATATGGGCGTAAGAAAACTTACGATTATGTGAGGTTTATAATTTAATAATTAGCTAATTAAAGAGGAGAATAACCTATGGCATTTCAAGTATCACCAGGTGTTCTTGTACAGGAAAGAGACTTAACTAGAATCATTCCTGCTGTATCAACTTCAATAGGCGCTTTTGCTGGCGAGTTCAGAAAAGGTCCTTTAGATGAGATTACATCAATCTCTAGTGAACAAGAGTTAGTAAGTGTTTTTGGAAAACCTGATTCAAGTAATTTTGAAGCATTTTTTTCAGCTGCAAACTTCTTACAATACTCTAACGCATTAAGAGTAGTACGAGTACAAAATACTGGTTTAGTAAACGCTGTCACTTCAGGCACAGCCATTACTATCAAAAATACACAAGACTACCAGGATAATTACAATACTGGTCAGGCGTCAGTAGGAGAATGGGCTGCTAGAACAGCAGGAGTTTGGGGCAATGGCCTTAAAGTATCTGCTTGTCACTCAGCTACAGCTTTCCAAGAAAACGCAAAAACAACAATCAATGACTCAGCTATGGCAGTTGGCCATACTACAGTCACAGTGACATCAGGATCAGGTTTCAATGTAGGCGATCAGATTGAATTTTCAGCTAGCGCCGGTGGAACAGACTATGATGGTTACAAATACAAAATAACAGAGATCAATTCTAACAATTTAACTTTTGTTAGAGCTAGCACAGGACAAGGTGGTTTACATCAAGTACCAGCTGATGGTGCAAACGTAAGAAGATATTGGGAGTTTCACGATATAGTATCAGGTGCTCCAGGTACTTCTCCTTACGCTACATCAAAAGGTGGTGCAGACGATGAAATGCATGTTGTCGTAGTAGACGAAGACGGTGATATTTCTGGAACAAGAGGAACAATTCTTGAAGTATTTGATAAAGTATCAAAAGCTTCAGACGCAAAAACACCTCAAGGCGATTCAAACTATGTAAGAGACCAAATTTACAATAAGTCAAATTACATTTACTGGATGGATCATCATGCTTCAGGATCAAACCATGGTTCAGCAGCTGCAGGAACAACGTTCACAGCAGTTAATACACCAAAAACTGATTCACTAATAAACGGTGCTAACGGTTCAGCTGCAACAGCTGGCCAAATAAGAACTGCTTACGATAAATTTGCAGACGCAGAAACAGTTGACGTTGGTTTAATTATCGGCGGTAAATGTGACGCAACTCTTATTGATCACTTAATTACATTAGCGGAACAAAGAAAAGACGCTATTGCATTCGTATCTCCAGAGAGAGCAGATGTAGTAAACGTTGCTTCAAGTGTCACTCAAACACAAAACGTTGTAGGATTTATGAATGGTATTCGTTCATCATCTTACGTAGTGTTAGACAGTGGTTACAAATACATGTACGACAGATACAATGACGTATACAGATTTGTACCTTTAAACGGTGACATGGCAGGTCTTTCTGCTAGAACTGATTTAATCGCAGACAGCTGGTTTTCTCCAGCAGGATTAAACAGAGGTGTTATCAGAGGCGCTGTTAAGTTAGCATACAATCCAAGTAAAGCACAAAGAGACGAATTGTACAAAGCGAGAATTAACCCAGTGGTTACATTCCCAGGTCAAGGTACAGTATTGTTTGGTGACAAAACTGGATTATCTGCTCCTTCAGCATTTGATAGAATCAATGTAAGAAGACTGTTTATTGTTTTAGAAAAGGCAATCTCAACTGCTTCTAAATTCCAATTGTTTGAGTTTAACGATGAGTTTACAAGAGCAAACTTTAGAAACATAGTAGAACCTTTTTTAAGAGAAGTACAAGGTAGACGAGGTATCACAGACTTTTTAGTAGTATGTGATGAAACTAACAACACAGGTGAAGTAATTGATAGAAACGAGTTTATAGCGGAGATTTTCATTAAACCTGCTAGAAGCATTAACTTTATCACTTTACAATTCATCGCAACACGAACAGGCGTCTCTTTTGAAGAGGTTGCAGGTTAATAGGGGAGAATAGAAAATGGCAAACATTAACGACTTCAAAGCTAAACTTGCAGGTGGTGGCGCTAGAGCCAATCAGTTTAAGGTAACAATGCCTTTTCCTGGTTACGCACAAGTTGGTGGAGAAATAGAAGACTTAGCATTTTTATGTACAGCTACATCTATACCAAGTATGACCGTTGCTAATATCAACGTTCCATTTAGAGGTAGAGCAATTAAAATTGCAGGTGACCGAACAATTCCGTCATGGTCAATTACGGTACTAAACGATACAAATTTCAAATTAAGAAACGCATTTGAAAGATGGCAGAATGGTATCAATAATATGACTGACAACGAGGGATTAACTAATCCAGTTGATTACCAAGTTGACGCTTTTGTTGATCATCTTGACAGAAATGGTAATAACATTAAATCGTATACTTTGAGAGGTTTATTTCCGACAGAGATCGGTGGTATTGATTTAAGTATGGGCGAAACGACAGAAATAGAAACTTTTGGCGTGACGTTTGAGTATCAATACTTTGAAACAAACACTACAACGTAATACACAAAATTAGGAGGCGGCCTCAAAACCGCCTTCTTAAAACTATTATAAGTAGTAAAAGGAAATAAAAGGAGTTAAATTATGGCAGAGTTTTTTGGATTTAAGATTACAAGAGAAAAACCTAAATCCGATCCGAAACAAAGTTTTAGTACACCTCAAGCTGAAGACGGCACACAAGTTGTAGCCGCTGGAGGGTACTTTGCGTCTCATCTTGACATGGAAGGGAACGCTAAGACTGAAGCGGACTTAATAAGAAGATATAGAGAAATTTCAATACATCCCGAATGTGATATGGCCATTGAAGATATAATCAATGAGGCTATCGTTGCTAATGAAAATAGACAAGCAGTACAATTGAATACAAACAATGTACCTTATGGTAGGGATATAAGAAGAAAAATAGAAGAAGAATTTTCTGAAGTATTAAGACTATTACAATTTAATACTAGAGGGCATGACATCTTTAGAAGATGGTATGTAGATGGTAGAATATACTATCAAAAAATAATTGATACAGAAACAGGAAAGAAAGGTATTACAGAATTAAAATATCTTGATCCTCGGAAAATCAAAAAAATCAGAGAAGTAAGAAAGAGAAGACCTGACGGTGTGGCTCCATCGGCTACGAATTTAGTAGACGAAACTATGGAGTATTTTTTGTATAATGAAAGAGGTGTAGGTGGCGCTAGTTTACAAGGTATAAAAATCGCTGTAGATACTATCGCATTTTGTCCGTCTGGTATAATAGATCAGAATAAAAATATAATTTTATCATACTTACATAAAGCAATCAAACCAGTTAATCAATTAAGAATGATTGAAGACGCTGCTGTTATTTACAGAATAGCAAGAGCGCCTGAAAGAAGAATATTTAAAATTGATGTTGGTAATTTGCCTAAAATGAAAGCTGAACAATATTTAAGAGACGTTATGGCAAGATACAGAAACAAACTTGTATATGACGCAGCTACAGGTGAGATCAGAGACGATAGAAATTATATGTCAATGTTAGAAGACTTTTGGTTACCAAGTAGAGAGGGTGGTAGAGGTACAGATATTTCTACTTTACCAGGTGGTCAGAATTTAGGTGAGATTACAGATTTAGAATACTTTAGAAGTAAACTATACAGATCACTAAACGTACCATCAAGTAGACTTGAAGCTTCTAGTGGATTTAATTTAGGAAGATCAACAGAAATAACAAGAGACGAGTTAAAATTTACTAAATTTGTTCAAAGATTAAGAAAGAAATTTATTGAACTATTTAATGATATTTTAAGAACTCAATTAATATTAAAACAGATCATAGCCGAAGAAGATTGGCCAATGATCAGAGATAATATATTCTATGACTTTTTACAAGACGGTCATTTTGCAGAATTAAAAAATGCTGAAATGTTGAAAGATAGAATAGCATTAGCTAATGACGTAAGAGACTATGTTGGTAAATATTTCTCTGTTGAATATGTTAGAAAAAATATATTGAAACAGAGCGACGCTGATATAGAGAAGATAGATAAACAAATCAAATCAGAAATAGATAACGGAATCATATCAAGTCCTGGCAATCAGGTTGTTGATAGTGAGGAGTTATAATAAATTAATGGAGAAATAAGATGAGCAGTGAAGTAAAAAACTTTATAGACAAACTAGGTGCTGGCAAAAACGCAGAAGCCGGTGACGCATTTAAAGACGCATTAAGAGTAAAAGTAGGTGACGCATTAGATCAAAGAAGAAAAGACATGGCGAGTGCTATGTTCAATGGTCAAGCAATGCCTCATAGTGATAACAAACCACAAGTTGCAACACCAGGTCAATTCAATCAAGACGGTACAATTACAAACGCTGATGGTACAGACGGTAAATCAGCTGCTGAATTATCAGCAGAAACTAAACCTGAAGTAGCAGAACCATCTGCTGATACAGCAAGTACTATTGAAACACAACCTGAAGCACCAGCAGAGGTAGAAACACCAGCAGAAGCACCAGCAACGGAACAATAATATGAAAAGAGTTAGTGACATTATGGAAAATAATAAGTTATTTGACAGTGTTGCTTTTAACAGTTTAACACCTGTTATGCAAACAGCCGTCAAAGAGATTTTTAGTACTATTGAAAAAGACGAAGATATTACAGCAGAAAATTTACCACTTAAATTTGAAGAAGCTTTAGAAAATGTCGCTACTCTTAATCAAATAGAAAAAGAAGCATTAGAACAATACTTTGATGATGAGATAAGTGAACATTTAGAAAAAATGGGAGATTAAATGGCAGACACGGTAACAACACAAACTATAGCAGACACTTCAGGTATTAAATTTGTAGTTAAAATGACAAATGTTTCTGATGGTACTGGCGAAACTAACGTAGTAAAAGTAGACGCTAGCGCATTAACTTTTATGACCGAAGATGGTAATAGAAAATTAAGTAAGATATGGTACTCTGTAAACACTCACGATAACAAAGCGGCTGTTGAGTTATCATGGGACGGTACTATAAATTCAACTATCGCTTTATTATCAGGCAACGGTTATTGGGATTTAAGAACACCAGGCAACGAGATTCCTAACAATTCTACTAATCCAACAGGCGATGTATTACTATCTACAAAGAACTTTGCCAATGGCGATAATTACACAATTATAGCAGAGTTTAGGTAAAAACCTTTATAAATATACGGTAGAGAAAAACAGAGGGAATTTATGAAATTAATATCCGAAGAAGTACAAAACGCCGAGTATCTTGTAGAAGAAAAAAACGGTAAAAAGAATTACAAAATTAGAGGAGTCTTCCTACAATCTGAAATCAAAAATAGAAATGGACGAGTATATGAAAAAGAGATTTTAGAGAAAGAAGTAAGAAGATATAACGCAGAATTTATTAATAAAAAAAGAGCCTTTGGCGAACTTGGACATCCAGACAGTCCAACAGTAAATCTAGAGAGAGTAAGTCATATGATTACTTCTCTATATCCAGATGGCACTAATTTTATTGGTGAAGCTAAGATAATGAATACACCTTACGGTAAGATTGTAAAAGGTCTTATTGACGAGGGTGCTCAATTAGGAGTGTCTTCAAGAGGTATGGGTTCGTTATCGCAAAGAGGTGGTGTTAATTATGTAGGTAGAGATTTTTATTTAGCTACAGCCGCTGACATTGTTGCAGATCCAAGCGCTCCAGACGCTTTCGTAGAAGGCATTATGGAAAACAAAGAGTGGGTATGGGACAATGGCATTCTCGTTGAAAAAGACATAGAATCTTGGAAACGAGACGTGGAAGCTGCGAAAAGACTTGCTTTAGCAGAGGCTAAGGCGGAAGTCTTTAAAAAGTTTCTTAAAAAACTCTAGTTTTATAAATAGTACTAACAAAATTTATTAACTAGTTAAATTTAATAGAGGAGATATCTCAATGGCCGAAATAGAAAAAAAGATTGAGGCAACAAAAGATGAGCAAGCGGTAGCAGAAAACACTGCTAATCCTAATGCTGATCTTCCGAAAAAAAATGCTGTTGCAGCTGAACCTACTCATCTGAAAAACGATGCAGAGGATTTAGGTGCGGCTGTAGTTAAACCTACAGACAGTAATCCGGATGCTGCTAAATCTACAAATCAAGTTTCTGGCGACGCTCAACAAAAAAACCAAGGTGCTGCTGACCCAATGCCGAAGTTAAAAGAGGGTGCTGAAGAAACTAAATCGGACGATAAAGAAACTGTTAAAGAAGGCGAAATGCCGAAAGCTGCTTTAGACGCTTTGAAAAAACATCAAGATAAAAAAGATGAAGGTTATGGTTCTAAAATGAAGAAAGAAGAATCAGAAACTAAAAAAGAAGACGAAGTTAAGGCTGAGGAAAAAGAAAAAGAGATAGACGTTAAAGAACACGTTGACGCTCTTGTTGCTGGACAAACAGACTTATCTGAAGAATTTAAAAACAAAGCTGCTACAATATTTGAAACAGCAATCAAATCTAAAGTTAAAGAAATTGCTGAAGATATGGAAGCAGATTACAATAAAAAATTCGAGGAAGAAACTTCTCAAGCAAAAGCTGAGTTAGTTGAAAAAGTTGATTCTTACTTATCATACGTGGTAGAAGAATGGATGAAAGAAAACGAACTTGCTTTAGAGAGAGGAATCAAAGGCGAAATCGCTGAGGACTTTATCAGTGGTCTTAAAAAATTATTTGAAGATCATTACATAAATGTTCCAGATGAAAAATATAATGTACTTGAAGATCAAGCTTCTAAAATAGACGAACTACAGAAAAAGTTAGACGAGTCTATTGAGAAGAATGTTGAACTATCTAAGCAATCAAATAAGTACAAAGCTGAAGAAATTAAAATGGAAGCAGCTAAAGACTTAACTGAAACAGCAAAAGAAAAGTTTAACAAACTTGCTGAAGAAGTAGATTATTCAACAGAAGCAGATTACAGACAAAAAATAACTACTATCAAAGAGAGTTATTTCAAATCTAAAGACGTTTCTGGTGACGGTATAGACGAAGTAGCGACTGGCGAAGAAACTCAAAACGAGGATCTAAGCAATGCAATGGCTGCTTATAGTGCCGCTATAAGTCAAACTAAAAACATAAAGTTGTCTAACAAATAATAGGGAGATAAAAAACATGTATTTATCAGAACAATACGAAAAAAAATGGCAGCCAGTGTTAGAGCATCCTGATTTACCAAAAATCAGCGACTCTTACAAACGTGCCGTTACCGCTACTGTCTTGGAAAACCAAGAAAGAGCAATGAAGGAAGACAGCGCATTTTTAAATGAAGCTGCTCCTACAAACAATACTGCTGGTACTTCAAATTGGGATCCAATTTTGATTTCACTAGTAAGAAGAGCAATGCCTAACCTTATCGCTTACGATATCGCAGGTGTTCAACCAATGACTGGTCCAACTGGTTTAATTTTCGCAATGAGATCAAGATATACTTCAGCTACTGGTGCAGAAGCACTATTTGATGAAGCAGATACAGATTTCTCATCTAGAAATGCTGCTGGTGATTCAGTGACTGCTGACGGTGTGACTGAGCACAGAGGAACTAATCCATCTGTACTTAACGACTCACCTGCTGGCGAGTACACTAGAGGTCAAGGTATGACTACAGCTGCTGCTGAGGCATTAGGTGACGCTTCTTCTAACGCATTTGCTGAAATGGCTTTCTCAATTGAGAAAACTACAGTGACTGCAAGAAGCAGAGCTCTTAAAGCAGAATACACTATGGAACTTGCTCAAGATTTAAAAGCAATCCACGGTTTAGACGCTGAAACTGAACTAGCAAACATTCTATCTGCTGAAATCTTAGCTGAGATCAACAGAGAAGTTGTAAGATCAGTTTACATCAATTCAGAAAAAGGCGCTGCTACAAACACAACTACTGCAGGTATCTTTGATTTAGATACTGACTCAAACGGTAGATGGTCTGTTGAGAGATTCAAAGGTCTTATGTTCCAATTGGAAAGAGACGCAAACAGAATCGCTCAAAGAACGAGAAGAGGCAAAGGGAACATGATCATTTGTTCTGCTGACGTTGCTTCTGCTCTTCAAATGGCTGGTGTTTTAGATTACACGCCTGCTTTAAACAACAATCTAAACGTTGACGACACTGGTAGCACATTCGCTGGTGTATTAAACGGTAGATTCAAAGTATACATTGATCCATACTCAGCAAACTCAAGCGCTAGTCAATACTACGTTGTGGGTTACAAAGGTACTTCACCTTATGACGCTGGTATGTTCTATTGTCCATATGTTCCACTACAAATGGTGAGAGCAGTTGGTCAAGATACTTTCCAACCAAAAATTGGTTTCAAAACTAGATACGGTTTAGTTGCGAACCCATTTGCTGAAACTGGTGCTGTATCAGGTGCTGTTTCTGGTGTGACTGATTCAGGTACGCCAAATTCAAACAGATACTACCAAAAAGTTAAAGTATCAAACATCATGTAATACGTTGTTTAAACGTTTATTTAAAAAAGGGGGCTTCGGTCCCCTTTTTTTTTGGTCGTATAAATAATATTATGAGTGAGATAATTGCAAAAAAGGTGACAGAAAAAAAATGGCCAGGAATGTTAAGGCCAAACAAATTTGGTCCTAAAAATCATTTTTATCCAGCAATCAAAGTAAATATTGATTTATCACATAGATGTCCTTTAGAGTGTTTAAGATGTGCTAGACAATCTTATATGCCTGATCCTAATAAAAATGATGGTTCTATGATTAAGAAGCCTATACCAGGCAGAGACTTAACAATGAGTGAAATGGAAAAGATAGTAGATTATTTTGACAAATTACAATTTTGTGGACAATATTCAGATCCGATACATCATCCAAAGTTAATAGAAATACTTAAAATGATTAAAGAAAAGGGTAAAAAGTGTCAAGTACACGTTGCTTCTAATTATAAATCAGACGAGTGGTTTAAAAAAGCATTTGAAGCTAATCCTGATTGTCAATGGTGGTTTGGTATAGATGGTTTGCCTGGAGAAAGTCATCAATACAGAATACATCAAGACGGCGATATACATTTTGAAAGGTTGAAAATGGCCAAAAAAATGTTAAATACAACACCTATTTGGCAGTACATAGTTTTTTCATATAACGAAAAACATGTAGAAACTGCTATGAAAATGGCTGAAGAAATAGGAGTTATATTTACTGTTATTAATAGTGGTCGTTGGGATAAACAAGATACAGCATTTGATGTTTTAAAACCAAAAACAAAACCTGGAGATATGATAATTAATGACTAAAGTAAGATTAAATTTTCCTCATATAAGTGAGTATAATGAAAAAGGACGTGTAGGTAAAACATATACTAAATTGTGGGATGAAAACGATCAACAAATATCAGACGAAAAAAATGGAATAAAAAGTGATGAAACTATTTCGCCTATGTGTTTTAGTGGTGAAATGAATTTAGCCGTAGATAACAGAGGTCGTTTATTACCTTGTTGTCATTGTGATACACCTAAAATGTTAAGTGATCCTGAATTTAAAAAATTAGTTGATAATAGTCATATAAACGATTATGATAAGATTGAAGATGTACTTGATAATGAACACTGGCAAGCTTTTCACAAGTCTTTAGAAAACAACAGAGGACCTTGGGCTTGTTGGGATACTTGTAGAGCTAATAAACCAGGAGAGTTAAAACAAGAAATGGTAGTAGCCGAAGAAGGCAAATTAAAGATTTGGGAAAGAAAATAACCTAAATAGATGTATAAATGAAGAACTTATTAAGAACAATACTAGCCATGTTAGTAGTAATAATCTGTATTAAGGTTGTTGCTTTATTTCTGTTTATATGTTATATTGGATACTTTGATACACAATCTTTAAATCCTCTAGAAAATATAGAGAAAAAGATAGATCAAGCGCAAGAAAAATCGCTAGTTTTAACAGGACAAGAGAAAGAATTAGAGAAAGTTGCTACTGAAAAAGAGTGGGAAGAAGTAGATAAGGACACTAATAAATAATAGTATGACAGTATTAAAAAATAGACAACCATCAAAATTAGACTATGCAAGTCCAACGCAGTTTAAATTTAATATTTTAAAACTACCAAAGACAGAATATTTTTGTACGGCAGTTAATATACCAGGAATATCTTTAGCAGGAACACCTGTACAACAGACTATGTTAAAAGATATACCTTTGCCTGGTGACAAACTAAACTATGAAAGTTTATCTATGACTTTTTTAGTAGATGAAAATTTAGAAAACTATCAAGAAATACATGGTTGGTTAAGAGGCCTAGGCTTTCCTGAAGATCATAAAGAATTTCAAAATACACTAACTAGTGGTAATGACAGATTTCCAGGTAGTACAAGCAGTGTATTAGGTGACGCAGGTAGAACTAAATACGCACCACCAAAAACAGGTGGTTTGTATTCAGACGCTACGTTATCAGTGTTATCAAATAAAAATAATTCGGTTGTAGAAGTTAGATTTAGTGATGTATATCCTATTTCACTATCAGGTTTAGCATACAACCAACAAGCAACAGATGTTGATTATTTAACAGCGTCGGTTACTTTTGAATATAAGATATATGATTTTGCTTTAACAGGCAAACAAAAAACGGTTACAACATCTTAATAAATAAGATTGAGTAATATTATGAACAAGTGGAGATATAATGGATTTAGAACAATTACAAACAGAAGCAGATAAAGATTTAAATATTAACGATATTGAGTTAGATTTAGAATCTTTAAAAACACCTCAATTACACAATAAGTATTTAAAGTTTTTAACAAAGTTTAAATTATTGTTAACAAGAGCCGAAGACGAATATAGAACTATCAAAAAAGAAAAGTGGGAGTATTATACAGGTAAGGCAGACCCAGCTGTATATACATTGAAACCATTTAACTTAAAGATATTAAAGGCTGATGTACCACAATATATTGACGCTGATCCTGAAGTACAAAAATTAAATCAAAAAGTTAAATATCTAGAAACGGTTACTGATTTTTTAGATAGAACATTAAAACAAATTTCTAATAGAACATTTACGATTAAAAACGCAATAGACTGGAAGAGATTTACAAGTGGTGCCGTCTAATGTTTTTAAAAAATAATCATTGTGTATCTATCGCTAAATTTTCTCCACAATATTGCGATGAGATAATACAAAAAGCAGATAAACTGCCTATTGCAGAGGCGGCTATTCAAGACGGCAACCAAGATAACAGAAGCTCTAACGTAGCATGGATAAAAGAAAATCAACAACTGTACAAAGATTTAGAGAAAACAATATTAGAACATAATAAATCTGCCGGTTGGAACTATGATTTGAAAGAGTTTGAGCCTTTTCAATACACAATATACAATGAAGATGACCACTATGATTGGCACATAGATTCACATACTGATCCATATCCTAATGGTTTTATCAGAAAGTTAAGTTTTACTTTATGTTTAAATGAAGACTATGAGGGAGGTGAATTTGAAATTGCAAATCCAAATCCTAAAGGTATTAATCAAAATATAAAGTTTACAGATAAATTTACAACAGGTACAATTATAACTTTTCCGTCATTTATGTGGCACAAAGTACACCCTATAACAAAGGGTACTAGAAAAGTATTAGTAGGTTGGATTGTCGGTCCTTCATTTGTGTAATGCCAGATATAAGATACATCATAATTGACCGAAAGAACGATGTCTATTTGAAAGTAGAAGCTGACGCCTCTATACGTAGAGAGTTATCAGAGTATTTTTGTTTTGAAGTACCTGGTTATAAGTTTGTTCCTGCTTATAGAAATAGAGTGTGGGATGGAAAAATAAGACTATTCTCATATGCGACAGGAGAAATATATGCTGGTTTATATCCTTATATATTAAAATGGTGTGAAGATAATAAGATACAAGTAGTAGATGGTACTAAAATTACAGATACGAAAGTTGATGAAAAGAAAGTAGACGCATTTACAAAGGCTCTTAAAATACCTATGGAAATAAGAGACTATCAAAGAGAGGCATTTATCTATGCAACAAAAAAGAATAGATGTATGTTATTATCTCCAACGGCCAGTGGTAAATCACTAATAGTATATTTGTTAGTACGTTTCAATATATTACGACTAAAAGAACAAAACAAGAAAATATTAATCATAGTACCAACAACATCACTAGTAGAACAATTGACAAAAGACTTTGGCGACTATGGTTGGAATATGAATAATGTACATAAGATATATCAAGGCCATGATAAAGAAACAAATAAAAGTGTTATTATATCTACATGGCAATCTATATACAATCAACCTAAAAAGTGGTTTAAACAGTTTGGTATGGTAATAGGTGACGAAGCACACTTGTTTAAGGCAGTTTCGTTGACAAAGATAATGACTAAACTAGAACAATGTAAATATAGAGTAGGCCTTACAGGTACTTTAGATGGTACAAAAACACACAAATTAGTATTAGAAGGATTGTTTGGTGTGGTAAACAGAGTTGTTTCTACAAGTGAATTACAAGAGAAAAAACAATTAGCAGATTTAAAAATTATATGCCTAGTCTTGCAACATGACAAAGAAATTAGACATATGATAAAAGATAAGAATTACCAAGAAGAAATGGATTACCTAGTAAGAAGTGAAAAAAGAAACAAATACATAAGAAACTTGGCCTCTAGTTTACAAGGTAATACACTATGTTTATTTCAATACGTAGAAAAACATGGTAATGAGTTATATCAAATGATAAAAGAAAAGGCTGAAGATAAAAATGTTTTTTATGTACATGGAGGAGTTGAAACAGATGATAGAGAAAATATTAGAGAAATTACGGAGAAAAGTGACAACGCCGTTATTGTTGCTTCTTACGGCACTTTTTCAACCGGAATTAATATACGGAATTTGCATAATATTATTTTCGCTAGTCCTAGTAAGTCTCGTATAAGAAATCTACAAAGTATTGGTCGTGGTTTAAGATTGAAAGATAATAAATCAGCTGCGACTTTGTACGACATAGCAGACGATATGAGTTATAAAGACAAGGAAAATTATACACTTGCACACTTTCGTGAAAGAATAAATATTTACAACAGTGAAGATTTTAATTATGAAATACACAACATAGAACTAAAATGATTTCAGATCAAGATTTTAGGTTTTTGTTAGAAGAAAGTCGGTACGCCAAAAAGATATTAGAGATAGGTACTGGCACAGGTAAAAGTACAACTGCTTTAGTGGCAAACAGAGCAGAGGTATATACTATTGACAGAGATAATATTTTTGAATATGTTGGTATTGAAGATAACATAAACAGATTTTTTTGTGAAAGCTCTGATTATTGGAAAGAGTATGGTCATTATGATTTTGATTTTGTATTCGTTGATGGTTCACTTGGCACTTATGATTGTGAAGAAATATTAAAAAGAACTACAGATACTTTTAAAATTGTTTTCCATGATTATATACCAGGAGAAAGAAACAGAAATACTAACAAGGGTGGTTATAATTTAAATTATTTAAAGAAAGTAGCAATAGAAAACTACGACATATCAACAAGAACAGGAGGCACTCATTGTGTCTTGGCAGAGTTAAATAAGGATAAATAATAGTATGCACCAGAAAACAGAAAATAATATTAAAATTATTAAACTGGTAAACGGAGATGATATTGTCGCCGTTGTTGAATTTACTAAAAGACAATTAGATCCAAAAAATAAAACAATCAATATAGAACGGCCTTTACAAATAAAGTACGTACCACAAATTACAGCTGCTGGCTTTAAAGACTATATTGCTTTGATACGTTGGACAGCTTATACAAACGATGAACAAATAACCATACCGAAAGATAAGATAATGACTATCACAACGGCCAACGAGGCCATGAGTAGAAGTTATCAAGGTGTTGTTGACACATACGAAGATATACCATTGGCAAAAGATAAAGTGAAACATGCCAAAGTACAATTGTCAACAAGTGATAATAAAAAGATTAACGAGATTTTTGATGATAGAATGGATACATTTTACGATGACGATGATGAAGGAACTTTACATTAGGAATATACTAGGCTGGAGTATCCTCAATCAACCGGCTACACCGTTCATTATACATAAAATCATTAAAATGTCAATGCTGATTTCGGCAAAAACCGAAATTTTTTTTAGGCGGGCTTAGCTCAGTGGTAGAGCGACTCGTTGCCAACGAGTAGGTCGTGGGTTCGAATCTCATAGCCCGCTCCATCTAGGGAAAACATTGACAAAAATAACAAAATGTAGTATATTAATATTATGAACACAAAAACTAAAAAAGAACATTATGTAAATAACAAAGAGTTTTTGGAGGCGATGATAAAGTACAGAAAGTCTGTACGAAAAGCAAAGAGAGAAAAGAGGCCTAAACCACCAGTAGGTGACTATCTAGGATCATGCTTTTTAAAGATTGCTAATCACCTCTCATATAGACCTAATTTCATAAATTATACCTTTAAAGATGACATGATTTCAGATGGTATTGAGAACTGTTTACAATACCTAGACAACTTTGATGGTAAAAAATCAAATAATCCATTTGCTTATTTTACTCAAATAATCTACTATGCATTTATACGTAGAATACAGAAAGAGAAAAAGCAAGTGACAATTAAACATAAACTTATCAGTAAATCAAATTTAGATGATTTTGCTCTACAACCAGGTGAAGATAGAGAGTTTAAAAATCAAATGACAGAGTATTTACAAAAGAACTTACCTTTGGACGCACAAGAAAAGATAGCGGAAGATATAGCCAAAAGTAAGAAAAAACGAAAGAAAAGGAAAGCCAAGAATAGTTTAGATTATTTTTTTGAAAATTATGAAGATAGCGCTACTAAATGATACACACTTTGGTTGCCGTAATGATTCTCCACATTTTATAAACTATCAAAACAAGTTTTACGAGGAACAATTCTTTCCTCATCTTGTTGAAAATGATATAAAATGTTTAGTACACCTAGGCGATGTAGTTGATAGACGTAAGTTTATTAACCATAATACAGCACATAACTTTAAATTAAAGTTTTGGGATAGACTAAAAGAATTAGGTATAGATACACACGTTATACTAGGCAATCACGATACTTATTACAAGAACACAAACGAAGTAAACGCAATGCAGAACCTTAATTTAGGTGATGTAAAAATATATACAAAGGCAACCGAAGTAAATTTAGGCGGCCTAGATATATTGTTTATACCTTGGATATGTGAAGACAATTACGAAGATACAATATACAAAATAGATAACTCTACATCACAAATTGCAATGGGTCATTTAGAAATAAAAGGTTTTGAAATGCATAGAGGAGTTGTAAACGAACATGGTTTAGAAAGAGAACAATTTAAAAGATTTGAAAAAGTCATGTCTGGTCATTTTCATAAGAAATCAGATGACGGCCATATTTTTTATCTAGGTACTCAATATCAAATTATGTGGTCAGATTACAATTGTCCTAAAGGTTTTCATGTATTTGATACAGAAACAAGAGAACTTGAAAGATTTGAAAACCCTAGACCTATATTTAAGAAACTATCATATGACGATACAAAAGAGAATTACGACAATTTAGATTTGTCATCTTACGAAAATTGTTTTGTTAAACTATTCGTAAACAGAAAAACAAATCCAGAAATGTATGGCAATCTAGTAGAAAGATTTTATAACAATTCAAATGTACACGAATTAATTATAAACGAAGATACTAACGATATAACACAAACAGTAAGAGTAGATACAATAGATCAAGGAGAAGATACACTAACATTTTTAGGTAACTATATTGATCAGGTAGATACTGATTTGGATAAACACAAACTAAAAGAGTTTGCAAAAGAACTCTACACGGAGGCTAGTGAATAATGAATAACATTTATAGTGCTATATATGATTTCTTATCAGCACCAATAGAAAAACTAAAAAAGAAAAAGAAGAAAAAAAAGAAAACTAAAAAGAAAAGAAAGTGATAGTATTTAAAAAGATAACATATAAAAACTTTTTATCTACAGGTAATATACCTATAGAAGTTGATCTTAATAAGTCACACACAACACTTATTGTAGGATCAAATGGTTCTGGTAAATCAACTTTACTAGACGCATTGTGTTTTGTTTTATTCAACAAACCATTTAGAATAATCAAAAAAGACCAAATAGTAAACTCAATAAACAATGCTGATTGTATTGTAGAAATAGAGTTTAGTGTTGGAACAAAAGAGTATAAAATTATAAGAGGTATAAAACCAAACATATTTGAAATCTATTGTGACGGTGTTCTTATCAATCAAGACGCCAATAGTATAGACTATCAAAAACATTTAGAACAAAATATAATGAGACTTAATTACAGGTCTTTTTTACAAGTAGTATTACTTGGTTCTTCCTCATACGAACCTTTTATGAAAATGAAGCCACGTTATAGACGAGAAGTGGTGGAAGAAATATTAGACATAAGAGTATTTGGACTTATGGATTTAATATTACGATCTCAACAATCAGATTTGGCAAAGAAAGTCATAGAAATGAAACACCGTGCTGATCTTATACAAACAAAGTACGAGACAGAGTTAAACCACTTTAAGGCGATTTCCGACCTTAATATGAACGACCTAGATGGTAAAAAACAGATAGTTAAGAAAAATGATGAAGATAGTAAAGAGTATAGTAATAAGATAAATGAGTTAAATCAACAAATAGGTGTATACAAACAAAACATAGAAAACAAAGATAAGACACAAAAGAAAGTATCAGAGTTAACTAAAATAGAGGCCAAGATTGAAACAAATTTAAATACACATAAAAAGACATTAGAGTTTTTTGAACACAATGATAATTGCCCTACATGTACACAACCAATAGAACAAGACTTTAAGAAACAAAAGATAGAGGCAACCAATAAGAAAATACAAACTCTATCAGATGGCATGAAACAACTAATAAGTGAGATAGCCAATACAGAAACCAAACTAACAGAAATGGATAAGATATCTCAAAAGATACAAGAACTGAATATAGACATATCTAAATTTGAAACTTCTTTAGATGAGATAAACAAGTTTAGCAATAGAATACATGAAGAAATAAGATTACTAGAAAACAAACAAGTAGACGGTAAAGAAATACAAATACAATTAGATGAACTGAATAGTAAGTTAGAAGAAACAAAAATTGAAAGAGACAGAATAGTAGAACAAAAAGATTACGTAGACATATTAAGAGAGATATTAAATGACAAAGGCGCCAAGGCACAGATTATACGTAAGTATGTACCAATAATGAACAACTTAATTAATCAACACTTACAAGCCATGGATTTCTTTGTATCGTTTCATTTAGATGAGGAGTTTAATGAAACAGTAAAAAGTAGATTTAGAGATACATTTAATTATAATAACTTTAGTGAGGGTGAGAAAATGAGAATAGACCTTGCATTGTTATTTACGTGGCGACATATTGCAAAAATGAAAAACAGTACAAATACTAATCTATTAATACTAGATGAAATATTTGATGGTAGTTTAGATGGCCAAGGTACAGATGATTTCTTTAAAATTATAACACAACTAACAAAAGAAAACATCTTTATCATATCACATAAAGGCGATATAATGTTTGACAAATTTACTAATATAATCAAGTATGAAAAGTACAAGAATTTCACTAGATTACAAGCAACATAAATAGGAGTATTATGGGAAGCACACAAAAAAATGTAATGAAAAAGCCAAAGCAGACTATGAATAAGTTGGCTCATAACATAAACAAACAAAGTCCTTCATCATACACACAAAAAGCAGAAAAGATGATGAAGAAAAAACCTGTAGAACAAACTATAGGAAAACCAGTGGAAGATAAAGACGATGGTACATTTAAACTAGTACCACCTAGAGACCCTAGAGTTAATTCAGCAATAGCACCATTTACAGATGACATGTTAAAAGAACATGGTATCAAAGATAGAAAAGAACTTGCAGATAGAATGTTCAAGACTATGTTAAAATATGGTGGTATAGGATTGACAGCGAATCAGGTAGGGTTACCTTTCAATATGTTTGTGTTAGGTGCTCACGAACACATAGAAAAAGGGTTAAAAATGGCATGTTTTAATCCTATGATAATATCAAAAGGCGAGGAAGAGGTTATGATGAAAGAGGGTTGTTTAACTTTTCCTTTTGTATTCCTAGGAATAACTAGACCTAGAAAAGTGATTGTAAAATATACAGACGAAAACGGAGACCTACAAGAAGGCCATTTAGATGGTGTTGTAAGTAGAGTATTCCAACATGAATATGATCATATAAAAGGTAAAAATATGACAGATTTAGTATCTAAAATGAAACTAGATATGGCCTACAAGAAAGCAGAAAAACAGATGAAAGCCTACCAAAAGCATAAGGAGGCAATGGAAAACCTGTAAGCTTGACAATCGGAACGATTTCTGATATTATTATATTATGACTGCAACTACTGACTTTGATATACACGCTAAGCAAGACTTGGCCGGCGTTGAGAAGAAATGGGAACAATTTCAAGACGAAAACGATATATCTAAAATAGAAGATATAGACGAAAAAATACTTAAAGAAGAAATAGAGAAAGACCTTGGTTTCGTGTCTAAAATGACCGTACAAGAGTATACACTATTTCAAAAGTGGCAAGAAGTACAAAGAAAATATCCAACAACAGAATCAGCAACAGTTTTCGGTGTTCAAAAAGTATTAGATCAAGAAGTAAAAAAGACTATAGATAAAGTAAGAAAAAATATCTGGATTCCAGAATCACCTGAAGACTACGAACAATTAGAACCAGTATTAGAATTTACAGATGACTACGAAATTATTGAAAAATATGGTGGTGCTAAAACAGAGAATAAAAGAGATAAGACTAAATCAGAAACTTGGAATACATTAAGAACTTTCTTGTCTACTATGAAAAACAATAGTAATATTGGTAGACAATTATTCTTTAATGTAAACGATAATAAATCAAAGAAACATTTAGGTGTAATTTGTATATCTGGTGACTTTATGGATTTAACACCAAGAGATAGTGCTATCGGTTGGGATAGACAAAGTAAAACTTTTGGTGGTATGATTAATCACACAGCAATTGGTTCATCTATAGTACCTACACAACCTTTAGGTTATAGTTATACAGGTGGTAAATTGTTAGCATATCTATGTTTATCAGATGTAGTCCAAAAATTATGGAAAGAGAAATATGGAGATCACTTGGTTGGTGTCACAACCACATCTTTATATGGTAAATCAAAAACTAATACGCTAAGTCAATACGATGGTTTGAAGTATTGGAAAAGAATGGGTTTCACTATGGGTTCCGTTTCATACGAACCACAACTTAACACTAAAAAACTAATAAAACAATGGTTGAAAAAAAATCATACTAGAAAATACTTTGAATGGTATGAGGCAACAAGAGCCAATGGCCAACCATTAAAAAGAGATCACAAGAATAGATCATATATGTTTACTTACAGTAAACTAGGTATACCAAAAGAATATATTAAGACAGATCACGCAAGAGGTATTTACTTTGCTAGATTATATAATAATACATATGAATTTTTAAGAGGAGAAGTAAAAGAAAATCAACTAGACAAAAGGTTTGATAACTCTACTGAAGCATTAGTTAATGTTTGGAAAACTAAACATGTTAAGAATAGAGTAAAAAACTTATTGGCGACAGATAGATTCTCTTACGATTCACATTTCTATGATGACTTAATATATCTAGATTGGGAACAGTGTAAGGAAAAGTATCTAAATCAAGTCGGAAGATAACGAATCGGCCAAAAAAATCAAGTGTTCTGGTAATGTTCTTTTAAAAAGCAAGTAAGGACGTGAAAAATAATGGTTGCTTTTTACGATTTTTTCCTGTAAAGTATACAGTATATGACAAAGAAAACCACTACAGTAAATATTGATCAGAAATCAGTATTAGCAAAACTAATTGCAACAGAAAATATTACAATTCAACACAACAATGTACGTACTGCCTCTTTTGATGTAAAGAATAGAGTACTTACATTACCAATATTCAAAACAAAATCTCCCGATGTGTATGACATGCTTATCGCCCATGAATGTGCTCATGCTCTTTTTACTCCTTATAAATCATGGGCAAATATTTCTAGTGATGATGAGTTAAGAGCTTACGTCAACGTACTTGAAGATTGCAGAATAGACGCTAAAATTCAAAAACAATATCCAGGTGTTGTTAAAAACTACATCAATGGTTTTGATATTCTTAACAAAGCAAACTTCTTTGGTGTTAAAGATAAAGATTTAAACAAAGACTTAATGTTGATTGACAAAATCAATATGTTTTATAAGTCTTCAAAAAGATTACCTATTTTCTTTTCTACTATGGATAACATATGGATTAAACAAGTTAACGCTTTGAAAACATTTAAAGATGTTGTTGAGTTAGCTAAAAAGATGTTAAACTGGCAGAAAAAAGAAATTGATAAACAAAAAGAAAACGGTTCGTTATCTGATAGTATAGATAAACTTTACAAATTATCAGATGACCATTTAATGCCTGAAGAAAACGAAGATGACAATTCAGATGGTGACAATACAGATTCAGATAAAAAAGATGACGCTGAGGAAAAAGGTGATGGTGACGCTGGTGATGTAGACAATACAAATGGCGAGCAACAACAATCTACTCCAGGTGGTGATGGTAAAGATGAAGATTCTGAAAGTCAAGGTTTAAATCCTGACAAGTTTATATCTATCACTGATAAAACATATCAGGATAACACTGCTAAAATTACTCAAGCAGATATTGATTACAATTATGTAAATTTACCAGACGCTGATCTGAATAAAACTATTGTAAAAAATTCTACTTTCATCAAGGAAATGAGACAGTATATTCATAAAGAAAGAATGGAATACTCGTCTACTAAAGAATATTTGGCTTGGTTAAAAACTAATTTCAAAAAACATGTTAGTGATAACATGAAAACTGTTAACTATCTAGTTAAAGAATTTGAAATGAAAAAATCTGCTACTGCTTACAAAAGAGCAACTACTGATAAAACAGGTACTATTGATCCTCTTAAATTAAAAGATTACAAATTTAGTGATGATATCTTTAAAAGATTAACTATCTTACCTACTGAAAAAAACCATGGTATGATGATGTTGTTAGATTGGTCAGGTAGTATGGCTAGTGATCTTAAAAAGACTATTGATCAATTATTAAATCTAGTTTATTTCTGTAGAAAAATTAATATACCATTTAAAGTATATGCGTTTACAACTGAATATGCTGACCATATCGGTATCAGCCATAGAGGTGATGTAAATGATAAGTCAACTTGGAAATGGAAAGCTGGTGATATGCACGTTGAGAATTTTAACTTAATTGAATTGGCAGATCACAAGTTAAAGAAAAAAGATTTAGAAGAATCTTTAATGTATGTTTACAATATGGGATTATGTTATGACTCTCATACTAGAGGTTCTTTTTGGAACCATGAGCAAACTTATTCTGGTTCTAGATTCAGTATGCCACATCAATACAATTTAGGTACTACTCCACTTAACGAAGCTTTGATGGCTTGTTTAAAAATGATACCAATGTTTAGACAAAAATACAGTATTGAAAAAATGACATTTATTACTTTAACAGATGGTGGTGCTAACTATTGTGGCGACAGAAAAATCATTGATAAAGACGGTAAATTAGAAGCTGTACATAAAGATGATTTAGTTGCTACTAAAAAAACACCAGATGACAGGTATGTACAAATCAAAAACGTTATTAAGATTGGTAAAAAACAATATGTACATACAGATCATAGATCAGGCCTTACTGGTTTATTGTTATCAATTATTCAAGAACAGCATGGTATCAAAACAATTGGTTTCTATGTAGTAAAAGCACTTAAATGGTGGGACATTGGTAGATTTACAGGTCACATTAAAGACTACTCTAAAAGAGACAAGTTAGTAGCTGATATCAAATCAAGGTTTACAAAAGAAAAAGCTGCTCAAGTAACCAACAAAGGTTACAATAGATACTTTTTATTGAACGGTAAACACATGGCTGTTCAAAATGCCGACATATCTTCTATCAAGGCTGATGATAAGATAAGAAATATCAAACAAACGTTTAGTAAGAGTATGAAAGGACGAATCACTTCCAGAACTCTTTTAAACAAGTTTATTGAGGAGGTTGCCTAAATGATACGGTTATCAACGATTTTTTTAGGCTTGCTTAATAATACAATCTATGATAGGATATACCAATAATATGAAAGGAAAACACTATGCTAAATGCTAAGCAAACACAATTTGTTGAACACGCTTATAGTATGTTTAACAAAAAAGAATTAACTGTTGAGCAGTTGAAAAAAGCAAACAAAAAGTTTGGTTGTAAATATGCTCCACAATGGTTAATTAAGAATAAAGATTACAAAGTTGGTAAGTCTTTATTTAAACTGCCTGTAGATGGTGAGGACGTATCAGTACCTACAAAATCTACCGTATCAGTTAAGTCGGAAGGAAAAGTTGAGTCTGTTGCAGATACAAAATCTGAAGCGGCTTATGTTGTTTCTTCTTTAGTTGGCGATATCGTGCCTAAAAAAGACCCGATATTCGTACCATTCGGTAATTATACAGATGTAAAATCAATTATTAAATCTAATAGATTTTATCCTATCTTTATTACTGGACTTTCAGGTAATGGTAAAACAATGGGTGTGATTCAATCTTGTGCCGAGGCAAAGAAAGAATTAATTAGAGTTAACATAACAATTGAAACAGATGAGGACGATCTATTAGGTGGTTATAGACTTAAAGATGGCCAAACTGTTTGGCAAAATGGTCCTGTTATTGAGGCGATGGAAAGAGGTGCATTGTTATTATTAGATGAGATTGATTTAGCTTCTAATAAAATTATGTGTCTACAACCGATACTTGAAGGATCAGGTGTTTATGTTAAAAAGATAAACAAGTTTGTAAAACCTAAACAAGGTTTCAACGTTGTTGCTACTGCCAATACTAAAGGTCAAGGTAGTGAAGACGGTAAGTTTATCGGAACTAACATCTTAAACGAAGCATTTTTGGAAAGATTTCCTGTGACGTTTGAACAGAAATATCCAAGTGTTGCGATTGAGAAGAAAATATTAACCAACACTCTTAAAGCGGCTGGTAAATCAGACAAGGCTTTCATTGAAAAGCTTACTACATGGGCTGACGTTATCAGAAAAACGTTTTTTGATGGTGGTGTAGACGAGATTATCTCAACAAGAAGATTAGTCCACATAACTCAAGCTTATGCTATATTTAATAATAAAGTAAAAGCAATTCAAATGTGTACTAATAGATTTGATGATGATACAAAAAATTCGTTTGTAGAGTTATATACTAAAGTCGATTCTGGTGCAAGTGTTGAAGACATTATGGAGCAGAAAAGACAGGACGATCTAGCTCAACAATCGGATCTTAGCGAAGACAACGATAACGAGGACGATGAGTCTGAAGCTGTCTAGTCTATAGCTTAGTGTAATCCTTTGGTGGGCGATGTAGTGGTCGCCCACCTACTAAAAGGAATTGAAGAAAGGAAATATGGGTATAAAAGTAGAAGTTAGAAATGGTAATGTAGAACAGGCCTTACGTGTACTGAAACGTAAATACCTAAAAGATGGTTTTCTTAAAAATTACAAATTAAAAATGTATTATGAAAAGCCGTCTGATAGGAAAAGACGTAAGAATAAAGAGAATATTATCAATTCTAAAAAAGCTAAAAGATTACGAGAGAAATTTTTATAGAATTTATGAATTTAACGCCATACATTGATATATATATTATGGTCAAGGCTGCTCGTAAGTCCTTTGACAGCGTTAAATCAGAGACGAGGTCTCTGAAAAAAAGAGTTTGTTTGGCATTTGCGCCTGGTTGTACTCTATAAAAAAACAACTTAAGCTGCGGCTCGGTTTTGGTAGTTTTCTATAGCCTTGTATTCAGAAAACTACCACTTGAAATATGAGAAATCATACTTATATAAATAACTACGACAATGCCATAATGGGTTGTCATAAAAATAACTTTGCTTAACAAAAGGAGGTTACATGACCAATAAAGCACTTTCTATTTTTAATCAATTAAGACCATTAACCGTAGGTTACGATGATGTATTTGATCATTTTGAATCTATGTTTGATGAATTTGGTGGTACACCAAGAATATCATCAATGCCTAGTTTTCCGTTTTACAACATAGTAAAACAGGATAAAAACAAGTACGATATACAAATTGCACTTGCAGGCTATAATAAAAAAGACATTGAGGTTACCTTGGAAGAGGGTATACTTACAGTGAAATCTAAAAAAGAGGAAAAGGAAGATACTGATGGTGAAATAATCCATAAAGGTATTACTAAAAAATACTTTTCTAAATCTTTTACAGTTGCTGAAGATGTTGAAATCAAAGGCGCTGAACTAAAAGATGGTCTTTTGACTATTAGTATGGAACGTATAATTCCAGAACATAAAAAAGCAAGAACTATTGATATTAAATAGTTTTTAAATAGAGTGTGAGGGAGCATTGACTTCCTCACTCTCATGTGATATAAAGGATATATTATGAAAATACCGAGTATAACATTTAAAACAAGAGTAGGCGACCTAGCAGAAAATGGCGAGTGTACTTTTGAAAACGGTAAGTGGGTTGACATAACTACTGAATCTTTATTTAATAATAAGAAAGTAGTATTGTTTAGTTTACCAGGAGCTTTTACACCTACTTGTACGTCACAACAATTACCTGGCTTTGAACAAAATTACAAAGCATTTAAATTACAAAACATAGATGAAATTTACTGTTGTTCAGTAAATGATTCGTATGTAATGAATGCTTGGGCTCATGCTTCAGATGTACAGAATGTGAAGATGATACCAGATGGTAATGGCGAACTAACAAAAGCATTAGATATGCTTATTAGTAAAGAGGCCATTGGTTTTGGTTTCCGTTCTTGGAGATATGCAGCTGTAATAAATGATGGTGAAGTAGAAAAAATGTTTATAGAACCTGGTAGAGATATCAACGATCCTTCGGATCCGTATGGTGTTTCTTCTCCAGAAAACGTTTTATCTTATTTACAAAGTGAAGAAATTAAGAAGTCGCTATGAGGCTTGACTTTTTAATTGATCTAGTATAGGATCAAAAATGCGGATATCGTATAAAAGTATTATGATTGGTTTCCAACCAGTAGAACTTGGGGCAGTACCAAGTATCCGCTCCAAATTAAATTATGAAAAGGAGTGATTATATTATGAACTTGTCAACAGACACAATCGCAATGCTTAAAAATTTTAGTGACATCAACACTAATATTTTAATTAAGCCAGGAAACAAGATACAAACTTGTTCCAATATGAGAAGTATCTTAGCAGAAGCTGAGATAAAAGAAAACTTTGATAGTGAATTTGCTATCTATGACCTACCTAAATTTTTGAGATCATTAGACTTATTTCAAAGTCCTGAACTTAAATTTAATGGTGGTGCTTCTATGACTATCAGTGAAGCAAAAAATGCTAGAAAAAAAATTAAGTATTTTTTCTCTGATAAAGAATCAGTATTTGTAGCTAATAAGATAACTATGCCAGATAAGCATGTTACCTTTACACTAAAGAACTCTGACCTTGTAGAATTACACAAAGGTGTTGCTACATTGAACTTACCAGATATCGCTGTTATAGGTGATGGTAAAAGCATTAATCTAGTGGCTACTGATAAAAAAGATAAGACTTCAAACGAAGTATCTATACCAATCACAGATTCAGATGTTAAGTTTACTGCTTACTTTAAATCAGAAAACTTTAAAATGATACCTGATGATTATGATGTAGCAATCAGTAAACAAAAGATATCTAGTTTAATATCAAAAAGTAAGAACGTCCAATATTGGATCGCATTAGAACCTGACTCAGCATTTTAAGGAGTTAGACTATGACCGATTTTTTATGGGTTGAACAATACCGACCCAAAACAATAGAGGATTGTATTCTTTCAGATGATACAAAGAAAACTTTTGTAGAGTTTCTATCTAAAAAAGAATTACCCAATATGTTATTAACTGGTACTGCCGGTACTGGTAAGACAACTGTTGCACGTGCTTTATGTGAACAACTAAAATTAGATTATATTGTAATCAATGGTTCAGATGAAGGCCGTCAAATAGACACATTGAGGCATAAGATAAAAAACTTTGCAACAACTGTATCATTTAATTTTGAATCTAAACACAAAGTAGTTATAATTGACGAGGCAGATTATATGAACGCCGAATCAGTACAACCTGCTTTGAGAAATTTCATAGAAAGTTATTATAATAATTGTAGATTTATATTTACTTGTAATTATAAACATAAAATCATACCAGCTTTACATAGTCGTTGTACCGTAATTGATTTCAAAGTCACTAATGGTCAAGTTAAAAAGACTGCTATTGCTTTTATGAAACGTATGGAAACTATCTTGAAAGAACAAGAAATAAAATACGATAAAAAAGTATTGGCTCAATTGATTGAAAAACACTATCCAGATTTTCGTAGAACTATAAACGAACTACAAAGATATTCTGTACGTGGTGAGATTGACAGTGGTATTCTTTATAATTTAAAAGAGACCGATTATAAAAATCTTATGAACAATCTAAAGAATAAAGAGTTTGACAGTATGAGGAAGTGGGTGGTAAACCATTTAGATATGGATTCTACAGACTTATTCAGAGGTGTCTATGATAGTTTATATCAAAGTTTAGACCCTAAATCTGTACCTCAAGCAATATTAATCATCGCCGGATATCAGTACAAGGCGGCTTTTGTAGCAGACCATGAGATCAATACAATAGCTTGTTTAACTGAAATCATGGCCAACTGTAAATTCAAATGATTGCTTGGTTATACGGTTTCTTTCAGTTAGACATGAAATCAGGAATATATTTCCTGACAGTAGGTAAAACGACAGATAAAAAAGAACGAGAAGATAATTATAAAACTACAAACGCCAATATTACTTTTGAATACTTAAAAGAAGTTAAACCCAATTATCTGACTAAAGCTGAAGGCGAGCTTTTAGAACGCTTAAAGAAACACTATAAATTGTGGAAGACCTCTACCGAACAGTTTGAGATAGGTACTACAATGGAAGATGTACAAAAAGCGGAGAAGATATTATTAGAAGTGATGGATAAGGTCAAAACTAAAAGCAATGATGTTAAAGATGTTGTGTACGAATATAATACTATTGAGGGTATAAAAGACATTAGAGATTTAAGAAAACCTTGTACTTTTATTCCAGGAGAGGTGGCTATGATAGTTACCAGAGCTGGTGTTTTTGCTAAAGGCAAAAAATATAGTAAAGAACGCTCAAGGTCTTATTTAACTAAATACCTGAAAAAAGGCAGACGCCTTTTAAAATTGCAAAACGAACAGCGAGTACCAGTCAGCAATTATGCTTGGGATACAATACAGGTTGTTCAAGCAAATGAAAGATTAAAACAACAAGAATTAGAAGAACAAATAGAAGAATTGAGAAAAAAACATGGCGAGAAGAACACTTTTTAGAATATGTTTAGTGAAGTTAAGAATGTTTTGGGCTGATTTAAGAGGCCATCATGGGAAAGTTTGGGATTATGAACCAGGCGAGTATTACATGGGCATGAATAAAGGCAAACGAGACCACGAAAAACGACACGGAATTAAATGAAAGGATACGCCCTTTTAGCTCAGCTGGTAGAGCAACTGATTTGTAATCAGTAGGTCGTCTGTTCGACTCGGACAAAGGGCACCATTATATTATGTACGAATTGAAAGATTATTTGAAGGCAATTAATGAGACAAAAGAGAAACTTTTGGACTCCGATGATATTGCCTGGAAAAAGAAATACCCACCATATGTAATAAACAAGTGTTTATCAATGTTCGTTGATACACTACCACATGCCAATGAAATGAATGGCTACCACTTTCTAGACAAAGATATTCAGTTTAATTTTCTTATAAATAGTATCAGACCAAAAAAGCGGTTTGGAGGTAAGTGGATCAAACAACAGAAGCTGCATGATTTGGAAAATGTAAAAGAGTATTATGGATATAGTAATGAGAAAGCTAGACAGGCACTATCAATACTATCAAAAGAGCAAATAGAAAAAATTAACAAAGCCTGTTATAAGGGTGGGAGAGCTAAATGAATGAAGAAATAAAGTGGTCTCAGGAAGATATGTTAGAGGTAACTCTGACACAGCCAGATGACTTCTTAAAAGTTAGAGAAACACTAACTAGAATTGGCGTGGCTAGTCGTAAAGATAAAACATTATTTCAATCTTGTCACATTTTACACAAACAAGGAAAATATTATATAGTACATTTTAAAGAGTTATTTGCTTTAGACGGCAAGAAAGCAACTCTTATTAATAACGATATACAACGTAGAAATACGATTGCAGTACTATTACAAGACTGGAAACTAATTGATATAGTTAACAAAGATTCAGCTTTAGAAAATAAAGCACCATTATCACAAATAAAAGTATTACCTTTCAAAGAGAAAAAAGAGTGGATATTATCCGCTAAATATAATATAGGGAAAAAAGTAGTTAAGGAAGAAGATACTGATAATGCAGATACCAAAATTTAGAGACTATTTAACAGAGAATAAACAAACACGTAAAGAAAAACCATTTACGATTGCTATTCTTACTATAAATGATTCAGATAATCCTAATAAGGATTCTACTGTAGAACTTATAGAAAAAGCTTGTATTAAAAGAAAAATCAAGTGTGTTATAGTCAATACAAATACTACAATCATCACAGGTAAAGACGAAGAAAAAAATACATTAACTGTCTATAATTATGACGGTAAAAATGGTGAACATGAGTTTGTTGGTAAAGATACAATTTGTATAACAAGAGGTGGTGCATGTCAAGATGAAGCCGGCCTTTCTTTAATATCTGCCTTTCAAAATTCATCAGCGTTTATGATGAACACTAGAGCCGCTATGTTGACTTGTGACAACAAATTAACAAGTGCTTTACTATTAGAAAAAGCAGGTATACCTACACCTAAAACGGCATTTATATCAAACGAAAAAAACATCCGAACAGGTCTAGATCAAATTGGTGGTAAGTTTCCACTTATCTTAAAAACATTAACAGGTACACAAGGTATCGGTGTAATTAAAATTGAAAGTTATGAGGGTCTTGTTGCAACCGTACAAGCCATGTGGAAATTAAAAGCAGAAATGTTGATACAAGAATTTATGGACGTTAAGTTTGACGTAAGAACTTTCGTAGTAGATAATAAAATTATTGCAAGTACAAAAAGATCACACAGCTCATATGATTTTAGATCAAATACTCATAGAGGTGCTGAGGCAGAACCATATACTTTATCAGATGAAGAAAAAGATATTATTTTAAAATCTGCTCGTGCTTCAAAAGCATATATGGTAGGTGTTGATCACATAGTATTCAAAGGTAAACCATACGTTTTAGAAATTAATGGTAGTCCAGGATCAGGTGCAGATTATCAAGGTTACCAATACAAAGATTATTATTCTGATCCAGAACCATCAGGTAGAATTGATGGTGAAAAAATGATGGATTATCTAGTAGATTATATATCAGATAGAACTAACTGGGACAGACAATCGCTACTAGAGTGTGGTTGGTTAGAAACGGTAGAATTGATGGACGGTCTAAAAGTTAGAGCAAAATTAGATACGGGTAATGGTGCGAAAGCATGTGCTTTACACGCCGATGAAATTTTAAGTAAAGATAAAATTGTTAAATGGAAATATGATGGTAAAACTTATAGTAAACCAAGACACGGTATATCTAAAGTGTTTAGAGCAAATGCTGAAGGACAAGAACCATCGGAAACAAGACCAACGATTCTTATAGATATTACATTTAATGGTTTTACATATAAAGATGTAGAAGTAGGTTTAGATAATAGACCTAGAGCACACTCCGATTTGTTGGTAAATCGTGAGTTAATGAGACAAATGAACGTTAGTGTCAACCCTAATAGAACGTTTGTATTAAGTAAAAGACTAAAACCGGTTGACAAAGGACCAAACATTTAACATTGCCATTTCACAGGTTTTATGTTATAAAGAACTATAGGAGATATTATGGACAAAGTGAAAATATTAAGACTATCTACAGGCGAAGATGTAATTGCCAAAGTAGGTGAAAACGACCAAGGAGTTTCTCTAAAAAACCCTTTCGTAATCATACCTCAACAATCAGCACCAGGACAACCAATACAATTGATGATGTCACTGTACAATGCGTTTGGCAAAAAAGATACTGTCACTGTAGGTAAAGATAAAATTGTTTTTATGACAGAACCTAAAGACAATATTTTAAAATCATATGAGCAAAACACAAGCTCAATACTACAACCAAAGAAAAGTCTAATTACAGAGGCAAATTGATAACGGTAAATTTTATAAGGTCTAATAACGAAAAGATCCAAGTAAAAGTACCAGTAGGTTTCACTGTAATGGAGGCGGCTAAAGAAGCTGCTTTAGATGAAATACCTGCTGATTGTGGTGGTTGCTGTGCTTGTGGTACTTGTCACGTATATGTAAACAATGCCTGGATTGCCAAATTAGGTGAAATAGATTATAATAGTACTGAACAATCATTATTAGAATATGAAAAAGCATACAAGAAAGGCATTAGTAGATTAAGTTGTCAACTTCAATTAGAAAAAGACCATGACGGCATAACTTTACATTTACTTGACGATGAACTTTTATAAATCAGTTATAGAACATAAAGGTAAACTTCTAGTTAGAGGTATACATGAAGGCAAAGACTATAAAGAAAAAATAGACTTTGGTCCTACATTATATTCATTAACTAAAAATCAATCTAAATTTAAAACTTTAGATGGTAGAAATTTAAATCCTATAAAATTTAAAAACATCAATGACGCTAGAAGATTTAGACGTGATGTTGCAACTCAAAACTCTCCTATCTATGGTCTAGAGAGATTTCATTATCAATATATTAACGAACAGTTTCCAGATAAGATTGAGTGGGATAAAAAGTATATCAAAATATTTACAATAGATATAGAAACTACCTGTGAAGATGGTTTTCCTGACGTAGAAAATCCAATAGAAGAATTACTTTGTATTACAGTTAAAAATCAAACTAACAAGCAAATAATAACATGGGGAACTGGTGACTATCATACAGATAGAACAGATGTGACTTATATAAAATGTAAATCAGAAAAACATTTACTTATGGAGTTTATGAAATTCTGGCTAAAAAATTATCCAGATGTTATTACTGGTTGGAATACTAAATTTTTTGACTTACCTTATTTGATGAATAGAATTAAATTGATTGCAAATGAAAAAGTTGCAAACAAGATGTCGCCTTGGAATATGATTGAGAAGAACGAGATTATGGTAAGAGGTAGACCACAAACAACATATACTTTAAAAGGTATTGTAATGTTAGATTATCTAGATTGTTATAGATGGTTTATACCAACAAGACAAGAGAGTTATAAACTAGATTATATTGGTGAAATAGAACTAGGTAAAAACAAGAACGAAAACCCTTATGATACATTTAAAGATTTCTATACAAAAGATTTTCAAAAGTTTATTGATTACAACATACAAGACGTAGAAATTGTTGACGCATTAGAAGACAAACTTGGTTTGATTGAGCTAGCATTAACTGTTGCATATGAATCAAAAGTAAACTATGATGATATATTTTCACAAGTAAGAGTATGGGATACTTTGATTGCTAATCATTTATTGACAAAAAATATATGTATACCACCAAGAGAAGAACACGACAAAGATACGAAATATGAGGGTGCCTATGTGAAGGATCCAACTGTAGGTCAGCATAAGTGGGTATGTTCGTTTGATATTAACTCACTGTATCCACATATTATTATACAGTATAATATATCGCCAGAGAAGATTATAGGCCATGACGCAAGTGGTTTATCTGTAAATAAAATGTTAAAACGTACAATAGATTTATCTCACTTGAAAGATGAGAACGCATGTATAACACCTAATGGTGCAAAATTTAAAAACGATAGTCAAGGTTTCTTACCTGAAATGATGGAAACAATGTACAATGAGCGTGTCATTTATAAAAAAAGAATGATCAAGGCTAAAAAAGAATATCAAAAAACACCAACACCAGAGTTATCAAAAGAAATTGCTAGATGTCACAATATACAATGGGCAAGAAAGATTGCCTTGAACTCAGCTTACGGTGCAGTTGGTAATCAATACTTTAGATTTTATGATGTAAGACAAGCAAGTGGTATTACCACAGCAGGACAGTTTATTATTCGTTTCATTGAGGAAAAAGTAAATGAATATATGAATAAGATATTAAAAACAGAGCATGATTATATTGTGGCCTCTGATACAGATAGTATCTATGTGACATTGGATAAACTTGTAGATCAAACATGTAAAGGTAAAGATAATGAACAAATATGTAATTTTATTGATAGAGTTGTTAATAGTAGATTAGAACCATATATTGAAAAATGTTTTGCAGAATTGGCTGAATATTCAAATGCATTTAAGAACTGTATGGTAATGAAACGAGAAGTAATCGCCAACAAAGGTATATGGGTTGCAAAGAAAAGATATATGTTAAACGTATTAGATGATGAAGGAGTTAGACTTGCAGAACCTAAACTAAAGATTATGGGTATTGAGGCAGTTAAGTCTTCTACACCACAAGTTTGTAGAACTAAAATTAAAGAAGCGATACAAATTATAATGAATAAAGATGAAGATACTTTACAAAATTATATTTCAGAATTTAAAAAAGAGTTTGACGAACTACCACCAGAAGCAATTGCTTTTCCTAGATCATGTAATAATATTCAAAAGTATAAAAACCCAGCGACAATATTCAGTAAAGGAACACCAATACATGTAAAAGGTAGTCTAATATATAACCATAAGATTAGAGATATGAAACTACAAAATAGATATCCATATATACAAGAGGGTGACAAGATTAAATTCTTAAAACTAATAGAGGCAAATCCATTTAGATTTGATGTGATAAGTTATATTACAACTTTACCACAAGAGTTTAATTTACATAAGTTTATAGATCGTGAAACACAATTTGAAAAGACTTTCCTAGACCCTATGAGGTTTATATTGCAATCAATTGGTTGGTCGCATGAAAAGAAAGCAAGTTTGGAGGCATTTTTCGGATGAAAAAATATAAAGATAAACTAGAAGACTTTTTTAAATGGGTCAAAGGTACAGAGTTAGTTGAACTAGATGATATAGATGTATCAGAGGATCCTGTAAGACCTGAATTAACTTTAGGTTTTAGAATACAACATGGTAGAAAAATATTTGGACTAAAATATAACGATGAGATAGAGGCCATTGTTTGTATTGCATTATGTCCTGAAGTACCATTTACTGTAAGAGAAATGGATTATATGTCACAAGCAGCCAATCAAGATGGTCAACGTGGTGAGGTTGTGGTTGCATATACTGTATGGTCTCGTAAGAGAGGTGCAGGTAGAGAGATTATATTAAAATTAAAAGATTGGGCTATACAAAATAATTTTAAAAGATTGGTAACATTGTCACCACTTACACCTATGGCCACGCACTTTCATATAAAGAACGGTGCAAAACAAATACACATAAACGAAGAAACTCAAAATTTTGAATACAAACTATGAAACCATTAGACATATCATTTATTTTTTTAATAACTTTACATTGGGCATTTTCTATGGGAATGTTGTTCGCTGTAAAAACTTCTTGGTCAATACCAAGATTTATACTGATATGTTTACTGACTAGATATATGATTTTGAGTTATGGATATTAAAAAGAAATATAATATAATATACGCTGATCCTCCTTGGCATTTTCAAAACTACAATAACGAATCTGCTCAAACTAATCCAGATAAACATTATCCTACTATGACTATGAAAGACATAGAGAACTTACCAATAGGAGATATTGCAGATAAAGATTGTGTATTGTTTATGTGGTGTACCGATCCTTTACTACACAAACAGATACCACTGGTAGAGAAGTGGGGATTTGAATACAAGACCGTAGGTTTCACGTGGGTGAAGACAAACAAAAACAGACTTAAAAATTATTACTTCAAAGGTCCAGGTTACTGGACAAGAGCCAATACAGAGACTTGTATACTTGCAACGAAAGGTAAACCAAAAAGAGTAGGTGCAAACGTAGATAGATTAGTTGTAGAAGAACGTAGAGAACATAGTAGAAAACCAGATAGAATCAGAAACGACATAGTAAAACTATGTGGCGATTTACCACGTATTGAATTGTTTGCTAGAACTTCTATGCCTGGTTGGGATGTATGGGGAAACCAGGTTGACAAATTTAAATAGATATGGTATAATATGAAAATGAAAACACTAACTGAATCTCAAGCACTACATTGTGCCAATATATTCAATGACTACTTTGAAAAATTTAGTCGTATAGATGAATATATGAGAGATCAAAAGTTGTCTCAAATACAACATGTACCAACGGCTTTGCCTGGTATGGGTTTAGAAAATACCATATATTCTAATTTTGATATGTCACCTAAAGACATGGACTTTGAGATATTAGAACCAGATAATGAAACATATGATACACTATTAAACATGACATCATCACATACAAATATGTCAAGTGTACCTGGTAAGAATTTAAAAATCGCAGTAAAAGAAAAGAATAGTGGCCAATGGGTAGGTTTTATAAGATGTGGATCTCCTGTTATTAATATGAAACCAAGAAATGAATTGTTAACTCATGTTCCAGAATTAACAAGTTTCAATAAAACTTCCATCATGGGCTTTGTCATAGTACCAACACAACCTTTCGGTTATAATTACCTTGGTGGTAAACTGTTGGCCGCTATATGTTGTTCTCATACAGTTAGAGAAAAACTAAATGCAAAATATGGTATGAACTTGGCATTATTTGAAACAACAAGTTTATATGGTAATAGTAAATCATCTAGTCAATACGATGGTATGAAACCATATTTAAGATACAAAGGTTTAACTGATAGTGATTTTATACCTTTGATACATGGTAAACCTTTCCATGATCTTGCAACGTTTGTTGAAAACAATGTAGGCAAACTTATTAAAGATGACGCTTCTAGTAGAAAGTTAAAACTAACTACAGCGATTATTGGTTTAGTAAAAAGAAGTTTAGATAAAAGTAATTTAGAAAGATTTAATACAACTATTAGTAATGCTAAAAAGTTGACAGAAAGAAAAAGATATTACGTTAGTGATTATGGTATCAAGAACTATCTAGATATAGTAAAAGGTAATACTAGCGACATTATTAAAGGAGACAATTGGGATAAATTCCACCTAAATAATATTATAGATTGGTGGAAAAAGAAAGCTGAGAATCGTTATAACAAATTGAAACAAGAAGATAGATTAAGAACTGAATTAGAAATATGGACACCAGAATCAAAGATAGACATAATACGATAATGGCAATATCAGAAGAATCATATAAAGATTTGAAAGCGTATTGGGACTTTCAAAGAGTCCGAGAATACAACTATGAAAAATTAGTTGAAGTGTGTAGTAATATATCTAATAATTTTGTTTTTAGTAATGGTAAACATGGTGATGAATTGATTGAAAGTATATGGAATAAGATTGATCCAGCAGAGTATGAGAAACCACCAAAAGATTGGGTACCAAGAAACAAGAAGTTGAGACTATGGAACGAGGGTTCGCCTAAGCCAATCAAACTAAAATTTAAGGCGTACAAGACGTTTGAGGCTTGACAATTTTAAGTAAATAATATATAGTAGGAGAAATTATGAGTGATTTTTTGAAAGACATTATTAAAGAAAGTGGTAATGAATATGCAGGTCTAGTTAGTGATGGTATTGATTCGGCAGACGTAACCGGTTTTATAGACACTGGTTCTTATTCATTTAACGCTTTATTATCAGGTAGTATCTTTGGTGGTCTACCTTCAAACAAAATTACAGCAATCGCTGGAGAAGCTGCGACAGGTAAAACTTTTTTTGCATTAGGTATTGTAAAGAATTTTTTAGATCAGAATAAAGATGGTGGAGTAATCTACTTTGAATCTGAAAGTGCTATCTCAAAAGACATGATTGAAAGTCGTGGTGTAGATAGTAAAAGAATGGTAGTTGTACCAGTTGCTACAGTACAAGAATTTAGAAATCAATCAATTAAAATAGTTGACAAATATCTAGAACAACCAGAGTCAGGTAGAAAACCTTTGATGTTTGTTCTTGACAGTTTAGGTATGTTATCTACTACAAAAGAAATGGAAGATACAGCCGCTGGTAAAGAAACTAGAGATATGACAAGATCACAAATTGTCAAGTCAACGTTTAGAGTATTGACACTTAAATTAGGTAAAGCAAATATACCTATGATTATGACCAATCACACTTATGACGTGATAGGTTCTATGTTTCCACAAAAAGAAATGGGCGGAGGTTCAGGTTTAAAATACGCTGCCTCATCTATTATCTACCTAGGTAAACGAAAAGAAAAAGACGGTACAGAGGTAGTTGGTAATATTGTTCATTGTAAAAATTATAAATCTAGATTAACAAAAGAAAATGCACAAATAGACGTTAAATTAACTTACACTAAAGGTCTTGACAAATACTATGGTCTTTTAGATATGGCTGAAAAAGCAGGTATCTTTAAGAAAGTATCTACAAGATTTGAAATGCCAGATGGTAGTAAAGTGTTTGGTAAGTCTATCAATGATGATCCAGAAAAATATTTTACAAAAGAGGTATTGAAACAAATAGATGAATACGCCAACAAAAAATTCAGATACGGATCAGACGAAGAATAAAAAGTTTGTATATGCACAAAAGACAGGTGCAGACTACACAGCTATAAAATTACTTGAGCCAAAATACAGAAATGTAATTTACAAGTATGGTAGAGTTGCGTTTGCCAAAGAAGAAGACAACAAAGGTAACTTGCCAATGAAGTTTGATTATGATATATTAAGTAATCCCGAAGATAAAGATATAGACAATCAAGAGTTTGTAGATTATATTGGTGATATATTAATTGAAGTAATGGAAGAACAACTTAACACAGGCAAGGTAGAATTTGAATAACGAGAGAATAGAACTAACTATATTAAGAAACCTTATGTACAATGAGCCGTACATGAGAAAGTCAATACCATTTTTAAAAGAATTATATTTTTCTAAACGAGAAGAAAATATATTATTTACAGAAATAAATTCTTTCGTAGAAAAGTATAATAATTTACCTACAAAAGAAACTATACTTGTTGAAATGGGTCATAGAAAAGACCTAAACGATGATGAAGTTAGAAATGTAAAAGAACTATTATCTACAATAAGTCCTGAAGATGTTGATCAACAATGGTTAATAGATACAACAGAAAAATTTTGTAAAGATCGTGCCGTTCACAATGCAGTATTAGATGGTATCAAAATATTAGATAAGAAAGATAGTAAGAGAACACCAGAGGCAATACCTAGTATATTGGCTGACGCATTATCTGTTTCTTTTGACAATCATATTGGTCACGATTACTTACAAGACCAAGAAGAAAGATATAAATGGTATCATACTAAAGAGAAAAAGTTTCAATTTGATTTAAGTTATTTCAACAGAATTACAAAAGGTGGTGTACCAAGTAAAACATTGAACATAGCACTTGCAGGTACAGGTGTTGGTAAATCTTTGTTTATGTGTCACGTAGCTTCTAGTTTCCTTGCACAAGGACAAAATGTATTGTATATCACTTTAGAAATGGCAGAGGAAAGAATTGCTGAACGTATTGACGCAAACTTATTAGATGTCACAATGGACGATCTCCATGCCATGCCAAAAGATATGTATCACGACAGATTGAAAAAGATACAAGATAAAACAAATGGTACATTAATCATCAAAGAATATCCAACAGCGTCTGCTCATAGTGGACATTTTAGAGCATTATTAAATGAACTATCTCTAAAGAAATCATTTAAACCAGATGTTGTGTTTATTGATTATTTAAATATATGTTCATCAAGTAGATTTAAAGGTGGTAATATATCATCATATTTTTATGTAAAGGCCATTGCTGAAGAATTAAGAGGTCTTGCAGTAGAATTTAATTTACCTATATTCTCTGCCACACAAACAACGAGAACTGGTTTCGTAAGTACAGATATTGGTTTAGAAGATACGTCTGAAAGTTTTGGTTTGCCGGCAACAGCAGACTTCATGTTTGCCTTGATGTCAAATGAGGAACTAGAACAATTAGGTCAGATGAAAGTTAAACAATTAAAGAATAGATATAATGATCCTTCAATGCATAGGTCATTTATAGTTGGTGTAGATAGAGCCAAAATGAAATTATATGATGTGGAAAACAACGCACAAAATATAGTAGATAAAGGAACAGAAACAAAACCAGTTGAAAATCCGTATGATAAGTTTTCAGATTTTAAAGTATGAGAAAAAAGAAAACCTACATACACGTAAACCAACATGTTATAAGGAGTAATAAGAAACATGGAAAAAATGATCCGGTTATTACGATTAAGCAGGGTAATAAAAACACGTATTGTCACGAAGTACAGATTGATGGTCCGTCATCCGTTCTTTATGGCGGTAATGATAAACCTTTGCTTTCTTGTGGTGCTAGGGTTGTTGTGGTAACAGAAAGCGATGTCAAGGTAATAAGATAATGCCAAAAAAACAAAAAGTAAGATTTCAAAAAGGTGATAAGAGACCTAAAGCAGATAAAGATTACGACAAATTATCTTATAGTAAAAAGATGGTCAAAAAAGGCCGTAAGATACTATGGCAGGTAAAAGAAAGACCTACAAATAATATAGTAGGAACATATTTCTTTGAGGAAGACGCAGACAGATTAGTTAAATTTCAAAACAAACATAGAGTTTGGGAAATGAATGGTGGAATACCTAAATTTTTATGGAATAATTAACTTGCCTCTCTCTTATAAATATGTTATGAGAGAGAAATATGGCGTATAATTTAGCAACACTATCAACACTAACACAACACGTACCGTCTAATATAAAGAAAGACTTTACTTCTTTATTAAATATGATGGTAGAGGGTGCGTATTATGGTGATGATTCTCCTGTCACAAAATCTAAAGTCTACATAGTAAAAGTATCGCCAGACAATTTAAAAAAAGTCCTACCTACACTAGAAAAAAAGTATACTGCTAAGGTACAATCAGGTGCCAAGAAACAAGCAGACTTTATAGTACAAGGTTATAAGATTAGATTTATAGAAACAGGTAAGAAGTCAGTAAAACAACTAGACGCACAAGTCACAGCAAAACAAGAAAATGCCTCACTATGGATTATAAGAAGAGCATTAAAAGATAATGTTAGATATACTTGTCCTGAAGATATATCTAAAGACAAAAAATTTAAAGAACTAGTTAGAATATATCCAGATGTGGTAGAAGATGAATGGTTACAAAATTTTTATGCACAACAGAAAAAAATATTAGAAGTGTTTAGAGGTAAATCATGGACTGAATATAACAGAGACGGTGGTTTTATGGATTATATCTCTAACGTAATAAGAGATAAGTTTAAGATTTCAAAAAAAGATAGTTGGAATCCTGCTGACATATGGTTAATTAAAAATGAAAATGATGTTAGAAGAACTATTGACAATGCAATGAAAGGTAACTCTGTATCTATATCTAAACTAAATGATGTAATGAAAACTTTATATAGTCAATACAAATTGGCAGGTATATCATTAAAAAAAGTTTCAGGTAAAGAGGCAAAGTATGAAGAAGTAAATACTAAAAATGCATTGATGAAGGACGCCAAGTTTACAATGAAGTTAGATAGATCAGTTATGAAAATGGGTAACAAAACTGATAAGACATTAGTATCTGCTGACATGAGAATAGATATAAAGTCTGCTAACGATGTTTGCGAATTTCAGATAAGACAAAACGGAAAAGGATTTAATCAGAATTTAAAATTTGATGGTAAATTTAAAGGTGCTGGTGCAGCTCGTATAGGTAAAGTACCAGTAGATTTATTAGCGAGATTAATGGCCGAGTATGGTGTAGGAAATAATAATAGATTATTTTTTGTAAATGATCACAATCAATATCCTAAATCACTGGCTGCCTTTGATAAGGTAAAATCGGTATACCTAAAACGATTTAAACTAGTAAACCGATATACTGATACGGGTATTGCAGATAGTAAATTTATTGAAAGTATGATAAAATCATATAACAGTAATGACCTAAAGAACGGTGTATCACATACTAAACTAATGGAACTAGATTTTTTATACTGTATTTACTCTATACCACCAGCAAAAAGAAACAAAATGTTAACAGATATGGTGTTTTTAGCTGAGAAAAGAGGGTCACAATTTGGTCCTTTTGGCAAGTTGTACTAGTATAAATATAAGTACATTGATATATTGAATGAGAAAGTGAATTAATTTATGGATAAAATGAGAGAAAAATGTTTAATTTTAAAGGTTTCATAACAAAAGAAAAGAACACACATTTAGAACATCTTGAAGATGATATAATCAACAGAGGTGCTAAAGGTGGAGATAATGCTGTAAAGTTTCTAAAATCAATTAGAAACATGTTAGCAGGGTCTTCCGGTGCCAAAGTAAATATGTCTGTCAAGTGGGACGGTGCGCCTGCTATAGTGTGTGGTATAAATCCAGAAAACGGCAAATTCTTTGTCGGTACTAAATCAGTATTCAACGCAAAACCAAAAATCAATTATACACCAGGTGACATAAGAAGTAATCATAGTGGACCTGTTGCAGATAAATTAAATGTTTGCTTAAGAGAATTAAAGAAGTTAAGAATTACAGGTATCTATCAAGGCGATTTACTTTTTACAAACGATACTAAAATACAAAACATAGATGGTGAGGCTATGATAACTTTCACACCAAATACAATCACATATGCAACACCAGTAAATTCTTCTTTAGGTAGAAAAATAAGAAGAGCAAGAATGGGAATAGTATTTCATACAAGTTATACTGGTAAAGATATGAAAAGTTTAGGTGCTGGTTTTGGTACTATATCTGGTAGATCAGGTAGTACATCGGTATTTTTGGCAAGTGCTGGTTATACAGATACTTCCGGTTCATCAACATTTACTAGTGGTGAACTATCTAGATTTGACGCCTTAATTAGAATGGCAGAGGGATCACTTTCAAAAGCTTCAACAATATTAAATGAAATGTCAAGATCAAATGATTCTTTATCAGTTGGTTTTAGACTAAAGGCTTTCTTCAATCATTATATTAGAAACACACAAGGTCATATGGGTAAGGTAAAAACTTTACAGAAAATGTTTAGAGATTATTACGAAAATATTTTAATAGAAGAAATAGCAAATAGAAAAACAGAAAAAGGTAAACAAAAGTATAGAGATTTATTAAATACTAATTTAAAATTTATTGATAAAAATGAACAAGCATTATACTTTGCAATTGCGTCACATGTAAGTTTAGGTAATGCAAAGAACTTTTTAATATCAAAGTTATCACAAATACAAAGTATTGGTCATTTTATTAGAACATCAAGTGGTTACAAAGTAACCAATCCAGAGGGTTATGTTGCAGTAAGCAGATCAGCTGGTGCAATTAAATTAGTAGACAGATTAGAATTTAGTAGAGCAAACTTTACTATTGCTAAAGATTGGGTAAAAGGATAATGATAGGATTTAAAGATTACATATTTAAATTTTTAGAAGAAAAGAGACAACCAAAAATTATCTTAATAGGTGGACCAGGTAGTGGTAAATCTACTTACGCTAAATTTTTAGTAAAAGAATTTAATATAGATCACATATATCCTGGTGATTTATTGAGAAAAGAAAAAGAAAGTGGTAGTGAAATGGGTAAAAGACTTACGAATTTAGGTAAGGGAGATTTTGCACCAAATGACATAGTTAAGAAACTTGTATTTGACGCAGTTGATAAGGCAGATGGCTTTGTATTTGATGGCTATCCAAGATATATGCAACAAGTCAAAGACATGAACAACAAGGGTATTGTAATTAATAATATAGTTTATTTAAATGTAAGTGAGGAAGAAGTTATAAGAAGATTAACAGCTAGAGGTAGAGCTGATGATAAACCTGAAGTTATTAAACATAGAATAGAACTATATCAAAAAGAAACAGGTCCAGTGATTGAACACTATAGAGATCATGCCGGTTTTATAGAGATCAAAGCTGAAGGCGCAGAGCCGGAAGAGATCGCAAAACAAATAATAAATAAGGTTAAAAACAAATGAAAACTTTTAAAGAATACGAAAACAAATTAGATGAGATAGATTCTATTTGTGAGAATATGAAATACGATGACCTTGTGGTTGAAGAAGCCGAGCATGAGGGCAAGAAAGTAAAATTAAATAATCCTGTTCGTTCAAGTGATGGTAAAAAGAAATTTTACGTTTACGTTAAGAACGAAAAGGGCAACGTAGTTAAGGTTGGCTTTGGTGATCCAAATATGGAAATCAAAAGAGACGACCCTAACCGAAGAAAGAATTTTAGAGCGAGACACAACTGTGCCAATCCAGGTCCGAAATGGAAAGCAAGATACTGGAGTTGTTATCAGTGGAGAGCTGGCGCTAAAGTAGACAACTAAAAAGGAGTATATAATGTACATAAAAGGTGGAATGCAAAAAATGGCCAAAGCAATGGTTAAACAAGCGAAAGCGAATATGGACCGAGAAGTTGCAGAGGCAGAAAAGGAACAACAGATGATGGACGAAGCAAATGGTATCAAATTTCCGACAAATCCGTCGGTAGGCGATACAGTAGAAGCACCAGAACCTGTGCTAAATGAAGATAGAAAAGGAGTTGATCTAGCAGATGGATCAAAACTTGAGGAAATGTCAATAAAAGAAAAATTAGGAACATGGGCTCATAACTTTTCTCAATTAGAGGATAAAGAAAAGTTTTATTACATGCTTGAACAAGGCAAAGGTATAATAGAACTTGACGAAACTAAAAGAATAAGTGGATATAGAATACATGGTTGTGTCAGCCAAGTTTGGATGATACCATCTTTGAAAGAAGATAAAATGTTATTTGAAGTAGACGCTGATTCACATGAGGCAAGAGGTGTGATGTATATTCTACAAAACATAATGTCTGGCCACACACCAAAAGAAATTTTGGAAGTGACAGATGACGATATCGTAGATATAGGTTTCTATAATGTATTAACTGAAAGAAGACGACAAGGTGTTTTTGCAGTTATGCAGGCAATAAGAACTTATGCTAAAGATATGGAAGAAATACTAGACGAGGCGGCTAAAGCACAACAAGGTTAATATGAAAACACTAAAAGAAGTCACAGCATTTTTATCCGAGGGCGTATATGACCCAGGAATATTTAAGGCTTTCTTCTTAGCAGGTGGACCAGGCTCAGGCAAAACTTTTGTCACGAGTCAAGCCTTTGCAGGTACAGGTCTCAAAGTAGTAAACTCTGATACAATCTTTGAAAGAGGATTGTTAAAGGCAAATTTATCTTTAAAAATGCCAGATGAGGAAGAATACTTTAGAAATATTGTACGAGCAAAAGCAAAGTTAACAGCCGGCTCGGCTTTAGATCAATATGTAAAGGGTAGATTAGGTTTAGTCATAGACGCAACAGGTCGTGACAAGGCAATTATATCTAGACAACATTCTATGTTATCAGCACTTGGTTACGATTGTTATATGATATTCGTAAACACAAGTTTAGATGTGGCATTAGAAAGAAACAAAACTAGATCAAGATCGGTACCTGAATATATTGTGAAAAATAGTTGGAATAAAGTACAACAAAACATAGGGTCTTTTCAACATATGTTTAGGGCAAGTAATATGTTAATTATTGACAACAACAGATCAGAAGCTGAACTTGTTAGTAATACAATTAGAACTGCCTCATCATATATTAGAAGACAGATAAGAACTAACCCTACAAACTATATTGCTAAACAATGGATAGCAAAAGAACTAGAGGCTAAAAAAAGAATATGAAAACTTTTAAAGATTACTTAATCAAAGAAAGTATCATAGATATACCAAGACGTACATATGCGCCTGGTGTATTTGATAACGCTGATAGTAAAGACCCTAAAATAAAACCAAGCGTGAAAAAATTAATTGATGATCAGATAAAAATATTTGAGAAAGAATATCCAGTAATCAAGACAGCATTGATAGGTTCTATACTTACAAAGAGATATAGAAATGACGCTGATCTGGACATTAATGTATTGTTTGACGTACCAAAGGACAAACAAGAAGACGAAAGAGTTAATCTTTCTCAAAAATATTTGTCAGCAAAAAATCCAAAGAACATACAAGGTAAGTTAATACCTGGTACTAAACATCCTATTAACTACTATTTTATAACAGATCAAAAAACATATGACGATCAGAATAAAAAGGCTGACGCAGTGTTTGATATAGAGAACGATAAGTTTATAAAACGACCTGAAGATTTTACTTTTGATACAAACTTATATATTAAAGAGTTTGAAAGAAAAGTACAAGAGTTAGATGTAGTAAAAGGAGAATTAAAACGTGATATAATTGATTACCATGAATTAGTTGAATTACAACCAGATGATATATTAAACTTACAAGAAAAGATAAACGAGAAGTTAGAAGAAATAGAAGATAGTATTAAAGAGATAATAAAAATAGGTGACGGTGTTGACGCAGATAGAAGAGCTGCATTTGCTGGTGATATGACACCAGATGAGATTAGAAAATATGGAGTTAAGAATAGATTACCTAAAAATGTTATCTACAAAATGTTGGAGAAATATCACTACTTAAAATTCTATAAGAAATGTAAACAAATATTAGATGATGGTAAAGTTACCGATGATGAGATAAAGAGTTTGACTAGTGAAGATATAGACAACATGACACAAGAGTCAATTGCTTCAACATGGGACGATTTTATTAGAAGAACATTTAGACGTAAAGAAATGGCAGGTGGTCTACAACTGTATGTAAAATATTTAAAACAAGGTATGAAAGACGCCAAGAATAAGGCAGCTCAACATGCTGGTATAGATTATGGTGTATTTGGAAAAGCAGTTAAAGACGCAGGACTTCCTGAAGAAGTAAACGAAGATTTAAGAAGACCTAGAAAATCAGTTGCATTTACTTTTGGTAGATTTAATCCACCAACTATAGGACATGAAAAACTTATTAGAAAAGTTAAATCAGTAAGAGCAAATGATCATAAAATTTATTTGAGTAGAAGTGAAGACAGTAAGAAAAACCCATTATCGCCACAACAAAAACTGGCGTATATGAAAAAGATGTTTCCTTCTCATGCAAGAAATATAGAGATAAACAAAACAAATATGATATTGGATATTGCTACCACTTTACACAACAAAGGTTATACAGAAATCTTTATGGTTGTAGGTAGTGATAGAGTAAGAGAGTTTGAAACAATATTAAACAAATATAACGATGTAAAATCAAGACATGGTTACTATAACTTTGATAATATAAATGTGTTATCGGCAGGCGAGAGAGATCCAGACGCAGAGGGAGCTACAGGTATGTCAGCAAGTAAAATGAGGGCAGCTGCTAGTGCTAATGATTTATCTGCTTTCAAACGAGGTTTACCTGGTGGTGTTGACGCCAACGCATTGATGAAAGATGTAAGAAAAGGTATGAGATTGGCTGCCAGTATGGAATATAGTAATACAAACATGTTAACTATGGAACAATTTGATCAACAACAAATAAGAGACCTATATTTAAGAGATATGATATTTAATATAGGAGAACATGTTGATTACACAAAACAGAATATACAAGGAACAGTTAAAAGAAAAGGTACAAACTATATTGTACTAGAAGATAACAACAATAATTTACACAAAGCATGGATTTGGGACTGTATACCAATAGCTTCTGATAAAGAGGTTGCAGTACGAGAACATAATTTAAATGTTGACTATGGCTTTGAGGCTATATCTGAAAAGAAATTTGCCGATTTAAAGAAAGAATTAACGATGAAATTAGAGAAAGAAGCGTTTGAAATAGGGCATGATTACGCTAATCATACAAAAGAAATAACACCTGGAGAGAAGCCAGAAGCTAAACCAGTTGACGTTAAAGACAGAGGGTGGCCTACACAAGGTTACAAAGAGATAAAAGATGAGAAAATATCTGAAAAAGACGTAAATAATTGGGCTTCTGAAGCTGAAACAATAGATAAATATAAACAAAGATTTAAGGAGGAATGGAAAAGTAAGTTAAGTGAGGCGGTTGAGAAGATGTTAAAAGACTTACAATCCTAATAGACATGACAAGATATAGAAAAACAATGGCAGAAGCCTGGAACGAGTCAATCTTAATTGAGAGTGGCTTAATGGGTACTATAAAACCAGATCAATTAGATAACATCAAAAAAGTATGGGCTAAAAAGTCTATGAAAGATGTCACTCCTGGAATAAGAGCTATGTTAGCAAAATTAGATATGCCTACTAAAGTTGCAGTTAAACATGCTAATATAAATGTACTATCTAAACTAGTATTAGATGAAAAAGAATTAGAAGAACAAACAGAATTAGACGAAGGCAGAATGAAAGACATATTTACTGCCGACCAAGAAGGCCAGTCTGCTGAAGAAATAGCAAAGAAATTAAAATTATCTTTAAAAACAGTTAAAGACATTTTAGGTGAGAGCGAACAAATAGCAATAGATGAGGGTGGTGTTAAGGCTGCTCTTATGGATGTAGAAGATGACGCTACTAGAATGGACTTGAATAAGTTTATTAGAAAACATTATGGTACTATGGGTTTAACTGCTCAAGAATTAAAGAAAATATTTTACAGAGTTAACAACGAAGAAACTGAATTACAAGAGGTTGCTAACTTCACTGCCTCAATGCTTAATATTCTTAAAAAAGAATATGAGCCAATGAGAGGTAAAAAAATTACGGCTGCTAGAGCAAAACAATTAATGAACATACTTGATAAACTAAATGATAAGAATTTAGAAACTTTATCAAAAGCAAATATACCTTTTGTATCAAGTGGTTCTGCTAGTAAACTTGCAGTAAGAAAAATGAAATTCAAAGTCACTAACGTAAACCCTTTCAAAGAAGAAGTTGAAAGTATAGATGAGAAGATTGATCCGTTTATGTTATCTTACAGTGACAGATATGGTAAACATGCTGGTTTTGAAGGTGCTAAAACTTTACAAGACTTACAAAACAAGGCAGCCAATTTAAGAAAAAAAGGATTTAAGATTGATAAAATGGGTAGATATAATCCACCTGTTAAAGAAGATATGCAAAATGAAGCATGTTGGGTAGGTTATAAACAAGTAGGTATGAAAAACAAAGGTGGTAAAGAAGTACCTAATTGTGTACCCGAAGATAAAGAATTAGAAGAACATATAGAAGAAATGGCTAAAGATGACGCTTATGCAATCGGTATGGCAGCCGCTAAAAAACATACAGGCGATACTGAACCACCTTTAGAAAAAACTACAATTGAAAAAGGTCATGAGATTGCAAAGAAAATATTAAAGAAAGAAGATTTAGACGAGAGTACAAAGGCAGTTAGAAAGAAAGCAGATAAATCTGGTATGCCTTACTCAATACTAAAAAAGGTTTATGATAGAGGTATGGCAGCTTGGAAAGGTGGCCATAGACCAGGAGCAACGCAAGTACAGTGGGCTCTTGCTAGAGTAAATAGTTTTGTGACTAAATCCAGTGGTACATGGGGTGGCGCTGATAAAGATTTAGCAAAACAAGTTAGAAGTGAAGATTTAGACGCAGTACCACAAGACAAAGATGTTGCAAAAAAAGATGGTACTCAACCTAAAAAATACTACAAAGGTTTAAGTAAGAGTGATAAAGATAAACGAGCAGATTACTTTAAAAACAATAAGTCAAATAAACCGGCACCTGGTGATAAAGACGCAAAAACTAAACCATCTATTCACACTAACAAATTTAAGAAAATGTATGGCGAAGGTGCAAAACAATTAGTTGATAGAATTATCAGAGAAAAAATGGAGAAAAAGAAATGAGTTATTTAAAAACTAAACCAAATTCTCTAGAAGATATGGCAAAACAAATGTCAATTCATACCAATGAATCTGATTACAAAGCTATGTTCAAAAAAGAGTTAGAGAAATCAGGTAAAGCAGGCATTGGTTCTATGACAGATAAAGAAAAAAAAGATTTCTTTAACAGAATAGACAACAAATATAAAGCAAAGAACGAAATTAAAGAAGAAGTAAATTGGTCAGAAGCGGCTCAAGAACAAGAAAAAAGACAAGAAGACGCTAAGTATTTCAAATCAGAAGCTAAAGAAGAAATACCACCGATTGACAAAGACAATAAACCAGGTGTTAAGATCGCTAAGATTAGAGCAATGAAAGCTGACGATAAAGAAAAGACAGAGTCAGAGGTTGAAAAACTTAAAGATCAAAACGCATTATTAAAACAAAAATTAGAAAACGAAAAACACAAAGCAGTAAAACCACAACCTAACAAAGATACAGGCGAAGTACCTTTATCTATTGGTATCGCATACAAACATTTAAGAGACAAGATGAAAAAAGAAGATATCAAGGAAGATACTGTTGATGATGTTAAAGAAATAACAATGGCGGATAAAACTCAAAAGAGAGATAAAGAAATGAAAGAGCCTAAAGGTAAAACTGATACTGGCAAAGATAAAACTCCTGTTGAAATGAATCCGAAAATGAATCATAAATTCTAATCATGGCTTGGGTAGACGTACCAAACTCTGGTGCTATTTGGCAGTATGAGAACACTGCTACGATAGCACACACATACAAACATTCGGCTGATGGTGCGAACTCTGTAATATCAGGTGGTATTAGAACATATACAAAACCTGGTACAAGTGATACAGTACAAGTCTATATAAGAACAAGAAAAAAAGGCGAAACTAAAGAGAGAGGAGAACTCTCAAAGACCTACTTTGATTAAGAATTATGGCAAAACTACCGAGAATATATTGTGACATGGATGGTGTCCTTTGCGATTTCGTAAAGGGTGTTGAGAAACTTCACAATATAACTATTGACAAATGGTCATATGGTAGTAAGACTGAAAAGTGGTCTAAAGTAAAAGCAACTCCTAGATTTTGGCATACTCTACCATGGAATCCAGGTGGTAGACAACTATGGTCTTTCATATCTAAACATAAACCACATATCTTATCAGCATACGTAGAAGAAAGTTTTGATCCTAATTGTATACCAGGTAAGACACATTGGGCAAGAACAAATTTAGGTCTATCAGCACCAAGAATCAACCTAGTAAAACGTGTACAAAAACAACTATACGCAAAAGTACTAGGCGAACCAGCAGTATTGATAGACGATTATAAGAAAAACATAGACCAATTCATACAAAGAGGCGGTCTTGGTATTCACCACACATCAACTTCCAACACAATCAGACAGTTAAAACGACTAGGTTTCTAACTTATTTCCGTTATAAATAGTGCTAGTTATATAACAAATAAAACTTAATTAAGGGAGAAATTTTATGTCTTTATGGGGAAACGATATTAAGCCAAAAAATTTAACCGATGCCGAGAAGAAGGAAGTTTACGCTACTTCTAAAGGCTGGGTTAGAGAGGCTGGTTCTATTCTTTCTGGTAATGACAACACTAACGCAACTCCAGAAGTATTAGTAGCAATCGGTGGATTAGCAACTAATATGGGTGCAGGTGACATTACTGAAATAGAATTTATTACAACATCATTCAGCGTAGCTGCTGGTGGTGCTTTACAAGCAAGAGTAAGATTTAACGAAGACGTTACCGTGACAGGTACACCTACATTAACATTACAAAATGGTAATCAAGGTTCTGGTTCAGGTAGAGGTCCACACGTTTTATCATACACTACAGGATCAAACACTAACGAGTTAACTTTCAATTTAACTATTGGCGCTGGCGCAACTACAACAGCTGCAAACGACCAAATTACAGTTGGTGCAAATGCATTATCATTAAACGGCGGAACAATTAAAGATAGAGGTACAACAACAAACTCTACTATAACTAATGCTGCTGGTATTGGTACGGCTGCTGGTATATTAACAATCAGCGCATAATTTTTAAAAGGAGAAAAACAAAATGGCAAATATGGCAGAAATACATTTTATCGCTAATACTTCAGAGACAGTAGCGGGTAAATTAAAGATGGATTTTAACAGAGCTGCTGGCGGAACTATTCAAGCGAAAGCAATTTTTAGCGAGAATGTTTTTGTATCAGGTGTTCCTGTGATGAATCTAACAAACGACAACGCAGGTCCAGGAGATGGTAGAGTACAACATTTAGAGTACTTAGCAGGTTCAGGTACAAATACTCTAACTTTTGCAAAAACTTTAGGTGCTGACGATACACAATCACCACAAAACGGCGATACTTTAACAATTGGTGAAAACGCAATTGATTTAAATGGTGGCGCAATAACAGACGCTGCTGGCAACGATGTAAATAAAGGTAATACAGCAGGTATGGGTTCTAAACACGGATCTTTACTATGCTATACACCAGCTTAATAATATGAAATTCATATAGGTGTCCTTAATGGGCACCTATATAATAATAACAATTGATGTAGGAAATACCTACAGTAGCATTCCCGAAAGGGTTTAAAGGAGAAAAAATGGCAGACAAAAAGGTAACACAATTAACGGATCTAGGTACAGCCCTAGACACAGCAGATTTATTTCATGTAATTGATGACCCAAGTGGTACACCTATTAACAAAAAAATATCAGCTGCAAACGTATTCAACAATATTCCAAGTTGGATAGCATTAAAACAAACAGCACAATCAATAACAGCAAGTGGTTCAACTCAAGCAGCTGATCTAACTACTGCTATTACTTTAGTTGACGCAACATCAAACACAGCGCCAACTACATTAGCGGCTGCTTCTACAGATGGACAAATTAAAATGATTTTAAATGCGTCTACAGGTGGAACAAATGCAGTGACAATCACACCAGCAAACTTTAAACAAGGTACAACGGTAACATTAAACGCTCCAGGTGAGTCAGTTATGATGATTTACAAGTCTAGTTTTTGGTACGTTATTGGTGGTGAGGGTTACGTAGTAGCTTAATATATAATAATAGGAGTATATCATGGTAATTGATGAAAAAATATTACAGGAAGAAAAGGAGTTATTGACTAAAGAGTTTAACGAACTTTCTTCAAAAATTAAATCGGTTGAATTGAATGTTGGTACTATGAAAGCAAATTTAAATGCTGTCAATGGTGCAATTCAAATGACCGATAAACTATTAAATAGGTTAAAAACAGATGAAAAAATTTAAATCATTCGTAAAAGAAGAAGATTTAAAAGATTTTGAGGAAGATGTTTTAGCAGGCAAAAAGCCTGCTGAGGCACCTGAAGAAACAAAAGAGGAAAATAAAGAAGATGAAAACATTTAAAAAGTACGTACAGGAACACATGACTGTTGGCGTTGGTACACCTGAGGTAAATTCTGTTGAAGACGGAAGTATCGGTGTTCATAACATACATGATCCTAAAATTTTAGAGAGAGTGAATGCTTTTGTTGGTTCTATTGCTGAAAAGGAATATATCAATCCTGGTGCAGCTGTTGAACAACTAGCAAATAAATTGAAAACAATTGGACTAGAAGTAAAACTACCAGCAATGGAAGGTACTAATGGTACAATAACAGGTGAAGTTTGCCAATTCGGTGGAAGATTTGGTAAAGACGTAGATGGTTCTGATATTAATGATGATGGTATATCTCATAGAAAAGAGGGTGGCCTTAAATTAGAGGTTAAGTACGAAACATTAAAAACAGGATCAAGTAAAGTCTACGCTAAATTAGTGTAGAACGATGTTTAAAGAAATAACCAAAGATAACTGGTTGCTTTTTGCACAACAAAATTATGATAACCCTACTCTAGAGGACGAGAAGGAGTTTTATGAAGATATTAAAAGAATAAGATATCTTAAAAGGTTATTTCGTAAGTATACGACAACAGGTAATCTGAAAGTAAGATTGGTAGTTAATCATTTAATCATCTTACAAAACGTATTCGGAGTTGAAGCGGCGATTACCTTACTCTTGTTTAAGATAGACAAGCAATATTGGGGTATGCTTAAAACATTTTTGGAATACCTAGAGTACCTATATCCACATGAGTTAAGTGATATTCAAGGTGATCCTAAAATAGAAAAGATGTTAGAGGAACTATAATGAATAGAGGTGTAGATTTATTAATTGCGTATAGAGTTGTAAAGTTATTGGTAACACCGTTTAATAAACAACAAGCTTTTAAACTCGGTATCATAGATGAGAAAGGTACCGTTTTAAGAAAGTATAGAACTTTACAAAAACCGTCAGAGAAAAGAGCATACACAATGCTTCATCGGTTTGTATTCAATTTAAAAAGAATACTTGCAAAGGCAGGAATTAGAGGAGCTTTAGGTTCTTTTGCAGTTGCAGCCGCTCTTTTATTTAAAGAAAATAAAGAGGCGAAAAAACACCAATTGGTAATAGAATCCGCTGTAGTCACATATCTAAAACAGACAGGTCAATACGATTCAATGATATCCGAAAACATAAATATACCAGACATACAGGAGACACCAGTTATGAATTGTTTTGGTGTTGATGTATTTGAAAAAGATGGAGAATTAATAAGCGAGTACGAATATGACAAGACATTATAAAGCAATGATGGACGAAATCATTAACAAGATGGACGAAGACGCTCCAGCTAACGCTACAGGTACGGCCGTTGCAGGTACAGGTGATGACAATTCTGTACATACAAAGAAATCAGAATTAGATAAAATGAAAAGACGTGATCCGTTAGCAACAGGATACGTTGGGTCTGTTGTACCGTTATCAACAAGAATTAAAGAGAGTGACGACAACAATAGTATGATGTTAAAAGGTGTGCTAGATAAAATTGATAGTATAGAAGTTAAGATAGATGAACTGACACAACCTAAAACAGAGATTGTTGAAGAAAAAGAAAAAGAATATAAAACATTTAAGGACAAATACAATGCTTAAAACTTTTGAAGAATATCTTACAGGTAAAAAGAAAGAGAAAAAAGTTAAGAAAGAATACATGGGTTCTGCTGTTGCAGGCCAATCAGGTCCAGGTTTAGGTAGATTTAGACCTACAGTAAGCATGTATAAAAAGTCCGAAGGAACAGCATTACACAAATACCTTGTATCTAAAGGTGTTTTAAAAAAATAAGGAGAACAATGGAACATTTAGATTTGTTAATTCAATTAGCAACGAAATTCTGGATGTGGACTGTATTAATAACATTAATATTAATTGGTGCAATTATTAACTGGTCAGACAGAATAAATTTAAAAGGTAGAGATAGAAGATTTAAGTATGATGAAATGCCACATATGAAACCTATATTGATACCTACAAAGTCAAAAGGTTTTTGGGGTGGTATTTTATTATGGTTGTTAACAGTAAGAACGTGGCAACTAGCAAAAGATTTTAAATACGAACTAGACGGAACAAAGTATGTTATACCGGAAGGTTTTGTATTTGATGGTGCAAGTGTACCAAAGTTTTTGGCCTCTTTCCTATCGCCAGTAGGTGTATTACTTATTGGTGGTCTAGTACACGATTATGCTTATAAGTTTAGTGCTTTGAGACAACAAGGTACTACTAAAGGTGCAATCACATTATTAGACAAAGCAGAAGCTGATAGAATATTCAGAGACATTAATATTGAGGTCAACGGATTTCATCTACTAAACTATTTAACCTATTGGGTATTAAGAGGTTTTGGTTTTGTAGCATGGAATAAACACCGAAAGGTAAACGCTAAGATAAAATAAGGATATACATGAGTAAATATCAAGATTTTAAAAACAGCACTATAAAAAAAGGGAGAAAACATATGGAATGGTTAAAAGGAAGATGTAAAGAGTTATCATCATTACATGGTGGTGCTTTAATTGCAATAGGACTTGTTGTTCTATTTGCAGGTCCATTTGCTAAAATGGCTGCTTATGCAGCTATAGCTTACGGAGCATGGGCAATTTGGAAGAAGGACTGATTGACAATCCATGGGTATTAGATTATTTTTTATAGGCATTATAATCAGCGCCGTAATAGGCGCTGGTGCCTATGTTTTGAAATTGCAAAGAGACAATGCAATTTTAAAAGAAAACGCAGTTAAATTAGAGTCTGCCGTACAAGAACAAAGAACTCTAATAGAAAATCAAAAGAAAGATTTTCAAGAAATACTAGACGCTAACAATAAGATGAATGAGTTAGTAAATGTATTGAAAAAAGACCTTGACGAATTAGATAAAAGGTTTAATAAAAAGAACAGAGACGTTGGTAAATTAGCTATTGCTAAAACGGAATCTGTTGAAAGAATAACAAATGGTGCGTCAGCGCTTGCTATACGATGTGTTGAGATCGCAAGTGGATCACCTCTAACAGAGGAAGAAAAGAATGCTACAAAGAAGTCACAGATTAATACTGAATGTCCTTCTATCGCTAATCCTAATTACGTTCCTTACTAGTTGTAGTGGCGTAAAGAAGTTAAGCATATTTAAGGAAGAAGTAAAAAGACAAGAACTTAATCTACAGAAACCTACACCACTTGAATTAGAACAACTACAGTGGATTATTATAACTTCAGAAAATGCAGATGAAGTATTTAAGAAGTTAGAAGAAAAAGGTATTGATCCTGTATTATGGGGATTGACAGATAAAGACTTTGAATTATTAGCAAAGAACTTTGCACAAATACGTAACCAATTATTTTTAACAAATGAATTACTGGATAAGTATAAGGAGTATTACGAACCAGAGGAGAAATAAATTATGGCCAAATTGGGTGATAAAACTGATTATAGTTATAGAGTGAAAAGGGTAACAAAGGTTGTTGATGGTGACACAATAGATGTGGTACTTGATATGGGATTTGATATTCTGTTTGCACAAAGAGTTAGATTGTTTGGTATAGATACACCAGAATCTAGAACAAGAGATTTAGAAGAAAAGAAATACGGTCTTAAATCTAAAAAATTTCTACAAGATCAAATTAAAAAAGCAAAAAAGATTACAATCAAAACATACAGAGATTCAGAAACAGGTAAGTTTGGTAGAATACTCGGCGATGTATGGTGTGATGGTAAATCTGTTAATCAATTGATGTGTAAAGTAGGACATGCTGTAGCATACTATGGCCAAAATAAAAAACTTGTTGAGGCTGCACATTTAAAAAATAGAAAACGAGTGAGGTAATATTATGAGTGACTTTCAAGACACACACGAACATGACAAGACTTATGAAAATGAACAAAGTATGGTTACTATACCATTAAAAGAATATGACAGACTTAAAGAACAAGGAAAGTATATAACTGACCCTAGTTTAATATCAATCATAGATAAGATTGAAGAACTAACAAGAGCTTTGAGAAAACATATACATAGACATTACTAATGGATTTATTTTTTCAGATACTAATAGAATTTGGACTACCTGTAGCAGCTGCGTCTGTTATGGGTGTGTTCATTTATATTATTTTAAAATATATTTTAGGTGGTATTGTAGGTTCTGTTAAAAGTTTACATGGCATAATCATGGGACTAGAGAACAGAATAGATACTATGAACAATGACCTAATACATATTGACACACTAATGTCCTCTGCTCTAAATCTAAAACCAGATTTAGATAGAATTGCTAGAGCAGATGGTAAAAATGACGCAAGAAAAGACTAATGACGGTAATTGAGATATTAAATCAATATGGATTTGCGACAGTGGCTGCCTTGGCTATGGGCTGGTTCATATGGTTTATATACACTTTTATTACACAAGAGATTACATCAAAACTCAAAGAGGCTTCCTCAGCCTTGATAGTGCTTCTGGACAAAATCAGACGATTAGATAATGATCTGATACGGATCAAAACTAAATTGAACACAATTTTGACAGTCCGAGAACAAGAAAAATTTAAAAAGAAAGACGATTAATTATAAATATACGTATGAAAACATCACTAGGAAAGGTGGTGTTAGTAGTGTCCTTATATGCGTCCTTGATTACATCAATACTGGCATCCGAATTAGTACAGGAATTTAACAATCCATCCTTTTCTGGTAATGGATATTCAGCTCACGTGCTTTCTATAAATCAGTTAGAAGTACAAAGAGAGAAAACTTTAGAAGATGAAAGAAAGTCAGAGGCTGCGGCCGCTGAAAGAGCTGAAAAAAATACTACGATTAATAAATTTATTACTAACGTAGAAAGTAGAATTTATGCTAACTTGTCCAAACAGTTAGTAGATAATATGTTTGGCGAGGGTTGTGACAGTAGTACTACAACTTGTCCAACAAGTGGTTCATCTGAAATTGAGGGTGCAACAATTTATTGGGTAAAAGATACTACTACTGAAGAAATTACATTAACGATTACAGCTGATGATGGAACAGTGACGACAATGGTTGTTCCAATAGGTGATTTTAAATTTTAGGAGAAATAATGTTTAAGATATTGGCTGCCCTATTATTAGGGTTGACATTGACAAGTTGCGCTACGAATAAAGAAATGGAAATTTATAAGGGCAAGGCACCTTATATTGAAGGTAGTACAACGAAAGAAAGATTAGAGGCTTTACCTGATTTAGATGGTCAGCCAATAATCACTATTGCTGTATATAGATTTACGGACCAAACAGGTCAGAGAAAACCTAGTACAAAGTTTTCTCAATTATCAACTGCTGTCACACAAGGTGGTAGTATGTTTGTTGTAGACGCTTTTAAATCTGTTTCTAAAGGAGATTGGTTTAGAGTTTTAGAAAGAGAAGGACTAGACAATCTAATTAAAGAAAGACAATTGATTAGATCAACTAGAACTGAATACGATGGCGAAGTAAATGCTGGTAATATTTTAAAACCACTACTATTTGCCGGATTGATAATTGAGGGTGGCGTAATAGGTTATGATAGTAATATCCAAACAGGTGGTCAAGGTGCCAGATATTTGGGTATTGGAGTAAGTGAACAGTACAGAGTTGATCAAGTGACAGTCACTTTAAGATTAGTATCTGTACAAACAGGAGAGATATTATTAAATGTAAATGTGACTAAAACAATTGCTAGTCACGCTAAAGGCGGTGATGTATTCACATTTTTAGATATGAATACAAAAGCTTTAGAAATAGAAAGTGGCGTATCAATAAACGAACCGGTAACATACGCCGTTAGATCAGCAATTGAACATGGTGTATTAGAAATAATATACTCTGGAAAAGATAAAGGTTACTGGAAATTTAAAGAGGAAGAGACGAAGGGAATACACAACAATGAAAACATTAACTAGCATTATATTATTTTTATTGATGACAAGTTTATCATGGTCAAATGATATATATGTCACTCAATCAGGTGATAATCTAGATTTAGATATCACACAAGACGGTGAAAATAACACAGTTGGTAGTAGTCAAACAGCGTCTGCCTCTACTGGTGCTACTACTATATTAAACATAGATCAAATTGGTGACTCAAACGTTATAACATATCAAATTAATGGTGCTACATATACTGGTACAATCAATTTAGTTGGAAACTCAAACAACGTAGATTTAAATTGTGACAGTACAGGAAACAATTCTTCTTGTGGCACTGCTAACGCAGTAATTAATTTTACAGGTAACTCAAACGACATTGATTTAGATATAGGAGAAACATCGGCGGCTACTAATGCAGATGTAGATATCGTTGGTCAATCAGGATCAGATTCTAACGTTGTAGCGGCTACAGTAGACGGAACAAGTGCTATTTTGACTATTACAGTAAATGGTGACACTAACAACTACTTAATTGATATGAATGGTGATGGTGATGTAAATGGACACACATTAATACACACTCATACTGGTGCTTTAGCAGATGTAGATATAACACAATCTGGTGTTAACGATAACATGATTACACTAACAACAAGTGGAGATAACGCAGATATTGATATCTCTCAAACAGACTAACATGGATATAATAAACATAGTATTGTTTTTTGGGATTATCTTATATGCAAACATATCGTTTTACAATTGGGTTCATACTTTTAATCCTTACGATTTTAGCGACAAACGTAAGAAGTAGTTTTGCCTCAATTGGTGAGGTCACATTACATAAGGGTAGCGCCGTTATAGATAGAAAATCAGGAGAGAAAGACATTGAGGTACAAAAAGACCTTGATGTCTTCTCTTACGATACGGTAAAAACCGGTGATGGTAAAGTTGGCATAGAGTTTGTTGACGACACAAGAGTTGATGTCACTGAACATAGTAAATTATTAATTGATGAATTTATATACGATCCAAATACAAAGACAGGTGCCTTATCTTTAAAGGCCACACTAGGCACAGTAAGATATGCTAGTGGCCAAATTGCAAAAAACTCCAAACAGAATGTAAAGATCAGTACACCTACGGCAACTATAGCTGTTAGAGGTACGGATTTTTCTATGACTATTGATGAATTAGGATCATCAACAATTATATTATTACCTAGTTGTGATGGCGATGGTTTCTGTTATGTAGGAGAAATAGAAGTAGAGACAGACGCAGGCCATGTAATAATGAATCAGGCCTTTCAAGCGACATATGTTGATAGTGTAGAGACAAGACCTATAAAACCTGTAATAGTAGAATTAGATATGGAAATGATTAATAACTTATTAATTGTAAGTCCACCAGAAAAAGTTGAAGAACAAATACAAACAGAAAAAAAATTACAAGTCGCTAATGCTTTAGATTTAGATTTTTTAAAATTTGATGAATTAGAAATTGACTTACTAGATAAATCTACTGAAGAAGAAGAAACTTTTACAGCTTTAGATATTGACTATTTAGATTTTGATTTCTTAAAAGATGTATTAGAAGAATTAAATAAACAACTAGCTTTAGAAATGCAAAATGAATTTGATAAACAAAAAAATAAAAAAGCTAAAAAAGCAGGACAAGATGAACAAGGCATAATATTATTAGAAGAAAATAATCAATGGGTATGGATGAGAGAAGACGCAGCTGCCAATAATATTGTATTAAGATTAGATAAAGAATACGGATATAATATAAATGTTAAACAAGGAGATACAGAGATAATTGACTATGAGTTAGGTGATGGATCAAATCAAATAAGGATAAATCAACAATGAAATATGTAATAATAGGATTGATGATTATACTAGCTTGTTTAGGAACTTGTTTTGGTCCCGCTAAAGCAAACGACATTTACATATCACAAGTTGGTGACAATGTAGATATAGATATTGTACAAGACGGAGAAAATAATCAAATTGAAGGTTTATCAGGTAGTGGAAATGCATTAATAAATGGTGCTAATGGCACTGCTTCATTTAATCAAACAGGCGATAGTAATCAAATAAGAGTATGGACTGATTCATCATCAGGTAAAAGTATGACAGTCAATCAAACAGGTAATAGTAATATTAGTTTAGTAGATAATCACGGACAAGATAATACAATTACAACAAACGTGACTGGTAATAATAATTACAACTTTAGCGAAATAGGTAATGGTGGTGATACAGACAATACGATTACAACAACTATAAATGGTGATAGTAATAATGTAATAGCAGAGGTACAAGATGGCGATAACAATACCATAGATGTACAAGTACAATCACAAGATAATAATATTGTAAGAGTTTATGTAGATGGTGATAATAATAATTCTAAAGTATGGCAAGGCAAACACGAAGATGGTGACGTAGATAACAACGAGACAGGTGACAATGACGCCTATTGGTATATAACAGGAAGTAATAATACCACAGCGAGTTATCAAACAGACGATAACGGTAATGGTGGCCAATATAACTTTAATGATATTGATGGTAGTAGTAATACAGTAAAAATTACTCAACGTGGTGCTGGTGATCATTGGAGTAAAACAGACGTTAATGGTAACAGTAATGATATTACAATATTACAACGTGGCAATAGTCATAATCAAACATCAACATTAACAGTAGATGATGGACACACGGTGGATATATTACAAAGATATGGTAGTCATACATCAACAATAAATTTAACTAATAGTGGTGGTGCTTATACGGTAGATGTAGATCAAACTGATAACTCTACAGATAGATCATATTCATTAACAGGTTATTGTTCAAACTCTAATGGTTGTTCGGTGACGGTCACACAAAACTAAATAGAACCATGAAAAAACTTTGGGAAAGATATAAAGCACACAATAAAAAAGTAAAAGAAGCACAGGCAAAT
>Ga0213860_10000012_pt1 | contig 65332 bp, 80 predicted proteins | sample PICome_3_FD_160118 | JGI IMG/M metagenome (GOLD analysis project Ga0213860, IMG submission 160118) | Coastal seawater microbial communities near Pivers Island, North Carolina, United States - PICO550 | ecosystem: Environmental > Aquatic > Marine > Coastal | place: USA: North Carolina...
AGGTTTAGCACCCTTCTCCTTCTTCTTACCCTGAGGTTGGATCGCCTTCTTTCTAGATGACATTGCACCACCGGTAGGTCTCATCATCTTCTGCATTGATTTCCCTACTTCAGATCTACCTTCGCCACCCTTCTCAGAAGGATTGCCAGTTGTATAATCTTTGCCAGTTTCCTTAGCGTAGCGAGTACGCTCATCAAATTGATGAACTGCTTCCTTAAAAGACTTAGTTTTCTTTTCAGGTTTCATGTCAATACTCTTCTTCTTTGCAGGAGAAGACTTAGAAGATAGAGGCAAATTAGATGCTGATGCTCCCTTAGGGGCATTAGATCCTGAATCTTTAACCGCAGATGCGCTAACATCAATAGAAGGTTTCATATTGCTCATAGCAGATGGAGTTGGCGGAGGAGCAGATTGAGTCTTAGGTGCCTCTTTCTTTTTACTACCTCCAAACAATCCAAACAATTCATTTACATTCTCTGGATCCTGACAAAAATGTCTAAAGGATTTAATGTCTGCAGATTCTTTCTTAGGAGTCGGGACATTCATCCTTGACAGCATAGATTTATTTTTCATTGCAGGAGCGAATGTTTTCTGTATTGATGTTGCAACATTTCCAGTGAAACCTCCAGCTCGCCCATCTTGACCCCGAGCAGAGTATGTTGACGGTTTCATGGACATGGCGTTATTACCAGCTCCAGGCGACATAGGTTTTTGAATTGCCGCTGATAACGGATTTGGTTTTGCAGAACTTGGTGCAGAAGGACTACCTGCCATACCTGCTCTACCTGCCATAGACCGAGATCCTTGGTTTGGTTTTAACTTCATCGACGCTATTTTGCTAACGGCTTCATCTACACCCTCAACTTCTTCCTTCTTTACCTTGCCACCCTTAGAATAACCAAGAACTTTAGTGTCCTGTTTACCCATCATCTGATTCATCATCTGACGACGTTGACCAAGTTTAGAAGCAAGACCAGCATGACTAGGCATCTGTTGACCGGATGAAGAACCTCCAGGTGCAGAACCTCCCGCAGGTTTCTTTCCACCACCAAAAAGTCCTTGAAGGAACTCATTCAGTTGCTCTTCATCGAGAGTTTGTGCATGTTGATACTGGTCAAATGTCAGGAAGGGAATTTCAGTTTCCTCTTTCTTGACTTTACCACCCGCAGACTTTTTACTAATGTTAACATTGTTTGCCTTCATGGTAGATTTCCAAAAATTACCACCACCTCCAAGTTTCTGACCAAGAGGGCTGTTGAACATCGACTTTTGAATACCGACTGGCATACCCATGCTTGGTCTTTGTGATGTATATGAATTTCTTGCACTTGGTTTGACTGAGTTCATATACGAACCCATTCCGCCAGGAAGAGGAGATTTAAACGAACCAGGGTTAGCCCTATAAGCTTGCTTAAAGTCTTTCTTGCTGGAGTAAGTGCTGCCCGCCTTTGCGCCAACAGAACCAGGCAATGCTTCAGTCAAGTCCGTCTCAGTTTCGTAGCCTTCTTGATAGCCTTCTTCTGAAACTTCTTCTTGACTGACATAGGCTTCCTCCTTTTGAGTTTTTGCTTTGCGTTTTGCTGCTGCTTTTGCTTTTAATCGCTCTTTAGCAGCATCCTGTTCTCCTTTAGGAATGGAGAACATGTTACGATCGGTCTTTAGTTTTTCATCGGGTTTGTCATACCCCTCATTAGCAACATCAGGACCGTCCTTTACATCATCTTTTCTACGCTTTTTGTCACACTTAGAACAATCACAGTCCTCACCATGATTCTTCTTTACATCTCCAGAACCTTCAATGATTTCATTCTTTTTAGGATTGATTTTAACTTTAGTTTTTCTTTCGGATAATTGACTGAAACTTAACATCACTCTTCCTCCTTTTTCATTCTTTCTTTTGCTCTGCGCTTACCAACACCTTTGTAAATGTTAGATGCTTGTTTTGCTTTCTTAGATGCTCTCTCTTTATCTCCGGAAAGTGCTGCCTTTCTTCTTTCCTCATCTGCCTTTTGAGAAGCAGTGAGTGCCAGGTCAGCAGAGATCTCATCAATCTGACCAACTTCTTCTTTCTTCATCGCTTCCTTTTCTTTACGGAGAGCAACAGAACTTTTTCTCTTTGGCATGTTAGGGTAATAAGTTTTACCTACCTCTGCTTTCTTTACAACCTCACCGGTCTTAGCATCTCGGTGCATACCCTCTTTTTCTTCTTTCTTATACTGAGGGTGGTCGTCGAGTTTCATTCCACGCTTTTTCTCAAGGCGTGCTTTGCGTTCTGCAGTTTTATCATCACGAACACCTTCAACTACATTCTCAATCTCAGTAAGAGTAAAGAGACCTGACTCATAGAGATGTGCGATTTGATCATAATCTTCACCAAGACGCTTAGCGAGTTTATCACTGCCACCAGATACTGCACGAGCAGTCTTACCAACTGCCCTCTTCAGACCGCTACCAATTCTCGAAAGCAAACCAGGCTTCTTCGCCTTAGGTGCTTCACTTTCCCCGCCACCAGACGATGCACTGCTGCTTCCACCGCCAGAACTACTACCTTTTGTACCTCTTGTAGATGCCAAGAGAGCATCTAACTTACCACCAGTTCCGTCGTCAGAACTCTTCTTCTCTTTTGCAGCAGGTTTAGATTCGCCCTTGGGTGCTTCCTTCTTACCAGGAGCACCTTCTTTGCCACGCTTGTAACCAGCAGAGAAACTCTTCTTAAGGGAAGAACCGCCACGCTGAGCAGCACCAACTGCATAACCAGCACCCTTAGCAGCACCCTTGACCGCTGCCTTAGCAGCAGGTTTTACCATCTTCATGCCAGCAGCAGCACCTGCCTTAACTCTCTTACCTGCTTCTTTAGCAGCACCCTTCATGCGAGCAGTACGGGAAGGACCTGCTTTCTTTGCTGCTTCCTTCGATTGCTTTACAGCAGAATCATAATACTTGTCACTTGCTTCCGAAATTGCATCTGCCATTGCTTGAACAGATTCTTTCTTATATCCGCTCTTCTTAACTTTGCCACCCTTAGATTTTTTAGGCATTCCCGTAAGAGGATTATTACCCATTGCCATACCAACAAGCCCGCCGAGGAGTTCATCGAGTTGCTCAACTTCCTCATCCAGAAGTTCTACTTCCTCAAGTGCCTCTGCAATCTCAAGCAGATCTTCATCATCCTCAGCAAGGTCAACAATTGCTTCCATCATGGTATCGATGAGTTCCTCGTCAGTCATCTCATCGATCTCTTCCAGACCTTCGATCTCGTCTTCGCTAAAATAAAATGCTTCTTTGACACAGTTGTCAACTGTCTTACCGCCTTTCTTTTTAGTACCGGCAAGTTTATATCCCTTCCAACATGCCTTACCGTCTAAACCCTTTTCTTTGCCTTCTTCAACTTCCTCAACTTCTTCCTTCTTCATCGCTTTGGCGATTGCCTTGCGACGATTTGCCAGATACTTATCATTGGGATCATTCTTTTTCCCATCATTATCAATATCCCCATCTTCTTTTCCAACAGGGTCTAGTTCTGGTTTCCTTTTACCTTCATATACCTGTCTGAGAGCATCAGACATATCAGGAAGTTCGTTGAGATTCATTTTACTAAGCGTCCTTTTCCTTTTTATTTATCTTACGAAGAAACTCACCTGGAGTTAATCGTCTAACATAATCTCTAAGTTCATCAGTACCAACTTGTCCAGCAGGTGTCCAGTCAAAATATTTTAAATTGTTAATTTCAACCAAATCCTTCAACCAAGTGCGGAAGATATTATCATGCTCATCAATACTGATGACATAATTACTGCCGCGACTGACAACCTTACTAATAATTCCGGTGTTAGCATTCTCAACAAAGGTTCCTTCATTGAAAATTTCACCGGCAAAGTATGCCTCACGAAGACCTTGAATGTCTAATTTAGGAGCAATCTCATGTACAGCATATGATGCCTCAGCAAAATCATCAAATGATTCTTGGACATTCATTGCTTGGCGAAGAGTGAGGAATACTTCTTCTTGATCTTTCTTACTTAATGCTTTTGGCATACCTTGCTTAAAGGTATCAAAGTCACCTTCTGCTGCTGCCTTTCTCATCTTGGATGCAGACATACCTTCCACACCATCAGAGTCAGGGTCTCTATCACCTGCCGATGTTACTTTGATGTTATCGAATGTATATAACTTTCCGTTGTATTTTGATGCAAGTGAATTGAACTCGCTAACACGGTCACCTCCCACAACAATATTAACGCTGCTATACCCGTCATTATCGAGAGCGGTAAGAACATCAAAGATGGTACGCATATCGTCAGACGAAGTAATTGCATTCGCGTGATCGGGATATGCCATCCGCATAAAACGAACCTTAGTGCTCGGGTCGAGGGGATTCTTCTTAGGATCCTGCGACCTTGAGGGGTATATTCGATACTCTCCTCCATTTGATTTTGCCTCTCTTGCTACTTTTGCAAGAAGTTTTTCATGCCCGACAGTAGGGGGATTAAATCTTCCAAATGTAATAGATATTGTGCCTTGATCGACCTTGCCTTCGCCGCTTGAAGTTTCTTCTCCTCCACTTTGCTGTGCTCCAGTATCTAAATCTTTCGGGTCAATCTTTACAAGTTTCCCATCCTTTGACATATGGGTTACGTTTCCTCTTACATCGGCGTACCGACCGTAACCAATATGTTTAAGTTGTAATTTTTCTGCTTCTTTAGAAGCATGTGATTTTTCGGCTTCAGTTAGGAAAGCACTAAAACTTTTCATTCTACCAATTTTTACTAAGATTAAAGTTTGCTTTACTAAAAGTCAGTCGATCTACGATTTTATATGGATTATCTGAGATTATTACGAATCCTTCGTGTGAGGATGGTTTACCATCGATGAAACATTCAACATTCCCATTTGTAACAATCGCATCAAGTAGACGCTGTTTCAGTTGGAAGATTTTATGCCACACCATGAAGGTCTGAACATTAACCTCTTGCTTATATTTAGCATCCATTGCACTATGCATTACACCAGGACTTGGAATGCTGCCAGCACGAATAAATTTATTGACAAAAGTCCTCAAATACAATCTAGTACACTTATCTTTGGATACCTTACACTGGGGAATCAGTGCAAGAATTTCAGCAACTAGTTTGGGAGCAAACCATTTACCAACAACAGCATCAGTAGTGTCAATGAAATGAGTTCCTAGTGCAGACAGAAGTTTGACTCCAACCTTACCTTCAGCAGTAGGAGAAATCTCCGTATAGGAAGTATGGGGTGCTACAATAATATCGCTACGAATAGGAGAATCAAAACGATAGGTAACGGTATTGGGAGTATATGACCTGCCGCCACCAATGCCAATAAAGTCAGCTTGAGTAATACCAGGAGTATGGGGAAGATGACGTAAACACATACGAAGGATATCAGCAACGCGACCAGTATGGTTTTTATCGATATCTTCATTGGTATAATTGATCAGAACTTTCTTTTTATTGAATACCGACTTGGTGCCGACAAAGAACTTACCGTTCTCTGGATTGGTGCCAAACACAATAGCAGGAGCACCGTCCCACTTAACACTGACCTTACGGCACAGAAGCATCTCTTTGACAGCAGCAAGTGCTGCCCGACGACCATCGAAGATAGAATCTTCTGGATGCTCAAGGTGTTTGTTAGGCATGTCCCTCGTGTCTATACCATTATTATAGCATGTCAAAGTTGAATCGCACATGAGTGTGTACCAGTTTATAAACCGTCCTTCATAATCTTTTTGAACTCGGGGGTGATGCCAGCAAAAAACTGCGGCATGGCAGTAAAGGATCCCTTATATCTTAATTCAATATCAAGAATTGGAGTCTTTCCTTTATACAAAGTAAAGAAAACTTTGGCAGCATTTCTTGCAAAGGTTTTCTTCTTATCAAGTTCCATTCTAGCAGGTTGTTTTGACAACTTTGCCATGGCAATCATGACACTATGAATATCAACCATATTAGCATTGCCAATATTTGGGTTTAAGTTAGTGTCAACAGTACCAACACCTTCAGTCAAATAAAATGCAAAGTCTGCTTCCTTCCAGGTATTCAACTCATCCAAAAGATTTACTTTGAGAACTCTTGTCAGCAAAGCATCAGCGAGTTTATTACTAACAGTAGGATTATTCATGATGTCAAGAAATCCCTTGTATAAAGGATTTAATTTTTCACCTTTACTTTGCAACTTATCATTTACAAAATTTCTAAAACTGAGTTGAGATGGAGATGCACCTGCCTTTTTAATCAAACCATCTCTGGATAGTTCAGTTTCTCCTTTTAAATTAATCAGTGCAATCTTTTCTGTCTTATTTCCCTTCTGCCTTTCAACTTTCATATCCCATAACTTCTTTGCATCCCCCTTATTATTAGGATTCAATCTTGCAATATCAGTATTTGCAACAGCGACATTCTCAAGAGGACCTCCTTTCTGACATGCTTCTTTAATTACACCGGCAAAAAATTTAATTCGATGATCATCTAATTTCTGTCTAACACTTTTAAGTTCCGGTCCCTCAATGAATTTAGAGAACGCATTGTTAATAAGAGTTGGACTTGGTGCTGACACACTAGGTTTCTTTTTCAAAGAAATGCCAACATATCTTTTAGGCGGATAAAACAAAATGACATCGGAGGAGTTGTAGTCCGCCATGCCATATGCTTTGATCTTAAATTTTTCTACATCTTGATGCCACTTATTACCGGTCAAATATACTTTTGCTGGGGCACCACGACTAACAGATTTTCTAGTTCCAAGAACAGCAGAAATTGCTGCTGCCATATCAGCATAAACTTTTTTCTTTGCTGCTTCATTAGGAATTTGAATGGCAGCAATCATTCCTCTTTTAGTAGCATTTCCTGCCGCATCAAGAACACCCGAACCTTCCAAGTTACTCAATATCTTTTCATAAAGACTATCAAATACCTCTGGATTTCTCTTAGCACTTTCTAATTCATTTGTGTTAAGAAAAGAACATCCTGCATAAAGTCCTTCTGAGGGTTCGTATGCCATTCTAGTTAATCTGGTTTAACACTATTTAGATAATCATTCTGCTCTTCATAGACTTTCCTTTGTCCTGACCAAATTTTATATCCCTCAACGATATCGGGCAGTAACCATTGGTCCACCCTATAGCAATACTTCCAGTTAACCGGTTGAATACAATTCATCACGACAACTTGGAAGAATGCTATAAGATGAATCAATAAGGTCTTCATTTATGACTCAATCCTTTATTATATCCAGTCATGTAGATACGAAATGCAAGTTGTTCAATATCATCGTAGATTTCTTCAAGTTCTTTCTTAAGTTCATCACTTTGCACATTAAGAATGCGCTCTTCCGGTTCAAGATTTCCAATCATGATTTTTTCTCCTGGTCGCTTCTTTCTAACTGGGCGTGATGGGCGAGTCGTTCGGGGTCGTCATTTACTGAAGGTTCAAAAGGTGTGCGTGAAAGATTCTTAATTACAATGAATGCATCTTTATTGTACTTGCGTGTTCCTTTTGGTGACTGCCACTTTTTATTGTAGACTTCACCAACATCAATACCAGAGACTGCAGTGCCAGCAATCTCTACAACAATATTATCTCCATGTTCCCACTCAAGTTGTTCAATAGAATCCAAAAGAGTGGAAAACATATCATCTCCCGTTCCCGAAATCGTCACAGATCACCTTCCTTCCGATTCTCAGAATAATACACATCAAAAGCACCATCAGGATATCGTGCTGCAAGTTTCTCAACATTCATCTTAAGGACTTCATCCAAAGAAATATTGAGACCCATACATGCTTGGGCAACATACCACATGATGTCACCAAGTTCACGCTTCAGGTGGAAGAGATTATCTTCCGATGGTTCTTTACCTTGGAAAACAATCTTCTTTACAACTTCAGTAAACTCACCTGCTTCGGCAGACATACCTACAGCAGCAGTAAGCAGTCGCTGGGTAGGAAAATCTTTGTTTTTGAGGTACTCAAGACGCTCAAAGAATACACTTTCCTCTTTACTTTCTTGCGAGGTGACGGCATCTACAAACTCCAAATACTTGTTAGGATCAATCATACTTTAAATCTTGAAATGTTTTCTTACTAGTGAATTTTTGCACAAGGTCAATTGACTGCTCTTGGGTTCCTTGACCTGAATCTTGGAGACCTTCTTGAGCAGACTCCTCTACATCATACAGCTTCATCTTCGCTCTGTCAATACCTATACAGAACCTTTTGTTCATTGTCGGATCGTTATAACGATTCTTCAATTGCTTAACCATGATCTGATTCATACCCTCAAGCTCTTCCGTGCTAATAAGGGCAAACATAAGATCAGCAGTAGCAGGAAGACCGAAGGATTCTGAAGTGTCAGTAAGGTCAACATCAGAGCTACCATAACCTGCACGAGTGGTCTGCGTAGCAGAAACGATAGGCACTCCACACTCACAAGCAAAACCCCTAAGTTCCTCAGCGATTGCTTTGACATATGTGTAGGAGTTGACAATGCTGCCTTTATATCTTTGGGACGCACAGATATTAAGGTAATCAATAAAGATAATATCGGGTCTAATGCTCCGCTTAAGAGCAAGATCACTAACAAGAGATTTAAAGTGACCGACATGTGCAGAAGCAGTTGGATATTCTTTAATTATAAGAGTACCCTGAGTTTTCTTACTCAATGTTTGGATTTTCTTATCAAACATTGCCTTAGGAAGATCTGCTAATTTTTGGATTGGGATGTTGAGAAGATTAGCGTCAATGCGTTCAGCGATCTTCTCTTCTGCCATTTCCAGTGTGATATAAAGGACGTTCTTGCCTTGAAGGAGTGTCGCAGCGGCGCAGTGACACATAAACAAAGACTTGCCCACACCAGTACCAGCGAGTGCGATGTTAAGACTTTTGTTAGAAAGACCACCCTTCGTAATCTTATTGAAGAATGATAAGTCGAATGGGATCTTATTTTCCTTTTTGTGGTAGAACTCGTACCTTGCTTCTGCGTCAGAGACATAATCGTGACCTACATGTTGATCGAATGAAACACCTAACGCTTCAGAAAGTATCTGCGGAATAGCACCTTTATCTTTCTGGGAATCTTGCCCGTCAGCAATCTTGACAGATTCCATAAGAGATAAGTAGATCGCACGCTCTTGACACCACTTTTCTGTAGTATCAATGAGCCAGTCAAAGTCTGCGGAATCATCGGAAAGGACATTCAAAACCTCCAGGATTTCAGCATAATCATTTTCATTGATATCAGTTCTTTCCTGACATTCTATACCAATTGCATTAAGAGATGGTAGCGTTTCATACTGAGTGACATACTCATGAATTTCCAAAAAGATAATCTTATGAGTACGAGTTTGAAAATAATCAGACTTAATGAAAGGTATGACCTTGCGAGTATACTTCTCATTAAATACCAAATTATTGAGAATTGTTACTTCTAGGTTCATAGGTAGTGCAGATAAGATCCAACAATATATTTTTCAGACGATATTGGAGATCTTCCAGCATGTCTGTATTGCCATGTTGCAGGGAACAAGAGTATTCTACCACACTTTGAGGCAACTTGGTGATTAAAGATTGGAAATTCAGTATGTCCACCGACATTTACTGTGTTCAAATAAATGAACATCACTAAAAATCTACGAGCAGACTCATGATCTTGCACATCAACATGATCCTTGAATTGATCATGTCCATTATTCTGATACATTTTCATACGGAATTCTTCGTATGCATATTTTGCAGGGAAGTCCGGTCCAACTTTTAGTTGTGAAATATATTTATCTACAACACCATCCAATGCATTTAGAATGGTCTCTTGATGATCCATCCATAAAGGATCTTTGTCCTCGTACTTTTTAGAAATATTTAATTCTCTGAAGGACGGTCGCTGTTCTCTATCAACATATACGCTGTCGGATTTAGAAAACGATTCAATGATAGATTTACATACAGATTCATCAAGAATGTTATCATAGGTCTTTATATAATCAGTAAGTTTAGTTGCCATAACTGAACTCCAGTCGGGCAGCTTTGTCCAATTCATTCATTATTTCGGGGGTGAAATACTTCTCCGGATCAGCGAGAATAGACTTAGGGTAAAAAGTAGATTCACCAATAACGATACGATTCCCCCGCTTGGTAAAGACTCCGTATTTCTCACCCAGTTCCAGTAAGCCGTAATACCTGTCCAGTCCACGGTCGTAATAAAGACGTGTTTCAACTTCGCTATTCTCCTTTGTTAGACGAGACTTCTGTGCTTTGCATTTGATGATGTTACCGACAACCTCAGTTCCATCCTTCTCCTTCTTCTTGGACAAATAGATGATAGTAGAAGATGCATACTTCAGACCTGAACCGCCACCCATTTCTTTGGTAGGAACATAGGAACCAATGACATCATAGGTATGGTTAGTGACCATCATTGGAACATTTGCCTTACCCAATTTTAGTGTGAGTACACGAAATGCACCTTTAATGAGTTGACTCTTAGTCATGTCACGAACCTGTTTGTCAGCAGCAACATCTGCAATCTCCTTCTCAGTGGAGAGCATACCCAGAGAGTCCAGGACAAACATCAGAGGTTTACGATCAGCAACATCCTGTTCCATATACTTGTCCAAGATACGACAAGACTGAGTTCGGAATTGTTCAATGGTAGCAACAGGAACGATCATCATACGATCGGATGCGATACCACGGTCCTCAATCATCTGCTTTGAGATAGCAGACTCAGACTCAAAATAGATCACCCCAGCATCGGGATTAGATTCAAGAAAATGCTGGACAATCCCAAGGCAGTAAAAAGTCTTGCCAGTAGAAGACTCGCCAGCGATAGCCGTGATCTTGTTTGCAGGGATTCCACCGTAGATTGAACCGCTAACCAAAGCATTGAAAATATAGCTACCAGTATCAATGAAACCAGAAGTGTCTCCTGCTGCGACACCATCGCTGACAAGTCCTGCATATTCATTACCAATCTCCTTTGCTACATCCTGTAAAAAATTCACTCTTTAACCTCCAATAATGATGTGATGTAATTGGAGCGTTTCATGGCACGCTCAAACCATTGCGCTTCTTTTATGTCACTGAAAATCTTTTCTTCTCTAGGTGAAAACCCAAATGCGTTTTGATATGTGACAATATACTTTGTAGTTTTGTTCATCCAAATAAAAATTCTAGATTTGCGACCTTTTCAGTTTGCCAACCAATTGTGTCCATAATCACCTTAATGGGGTCCAAGAAACTCTTGGAGAATTGTAAGTCATAGTCCACATGTTTGTCAAGCCCAAGTTCTTTGGGGAATGTTGCCAGATAACTGATAACATTCTCACCAATTTTATTGGGAGTTTTAAGATACACAAACTTAATCTTTTCACCATCCTGAATCAATGGATACTTGTGAGTGAGTTTGTTCTTCTTGTTATGAAAGTTGTAAAGCAATGCGCCTCTCACATGAATGGGTGTGCCTTTACTATAGATAGTCGCTGGGTTCGACCACTTATTTATTCCATTACACCCGCGAGGAAAAGAAACATCTTCAACCGGTAACGAAGAGAATTTATCTCTAAAGTCAGAGATGAATTTCTGTGCAGATTCTTCGTCCAGATTCATGATAACTGTCATACACTCCTTAATTGCGGTGCGACATGCACTAGGAGTAGAGGACTTAACTGCCTCCAGACCCATGATCTTGAGTTTAGGTTTCTCATAACGAACACCCTCACTATCCCAGACATTGAGAATGTAGCGTTTCTTAGCAGTCCAGATGCCTTTGTTAGCGATGTTCTCTCTCTTCATGAACATCTTCTGTTCATAGGCACCGACATAATCTGCTAGTTCCTTGTACGATTTGTCGATGAATGGTTCGATTCGATCCTTACACGCTGCATTGAGAAAACTGACGATCCTCTCTTGAGGAACATCTTGTACATCAAATACTGAACGAACAAGTAGATCAAGACAGATATAGATGCTGTCAGTATCACTGGCGATAACATAGTCGTGATTCTCCGTTTTGAGTAGTTTGTTTAGGTAACTATTTACTTTTCCTTCGATCCAACGAATCGAGACTTGACCCGAGAGAGTGATCGCCTCAGCATTTGCCAGATTGTAATATCTGAAGTATTGGTTTCCGATGGCACCATAGGCAGAGTTGAGTTGGATCTTTCTTGCCATTTGGATGTTGTTGAACTTTGAGATATCCTTTTGAAGTGCCAAGGTCTCTGATGTTGTCTTGGCATGTTCCAAGGACTGCTTAGAGGCAAGCATCCTTTTTTTATAAATGGTTCGTTCATCGTAGATCTTCTGCATCATTTCAGGAAGGAATCCATGAATGTCCTTACGATACTGAGCACCGTTAGCACATACACAATACTCCCCATCAATATCTAGCGTTTCCTCAAGGATTCGATCAACCGTTGCTCTGGGATGTCTCGCCTCAATGAGGGTCTCTGGCGAGATATTGTACTGCATAATAAGGTGAGGGTAGAGACTATTAAGGTCAAAACTAACAACCCAATCATACTTTCCCGGAACCGGTTCCTTGACATAAGCACCTGCATACTTTTCATCTTTCTTTGCTCCTTTCTTAGGCGGAACTACAACTTTTCTATCTGTAAGATAGTTATAGATCATGGTGTCCCACATACGGACCTGACTATACACATCCTCAAAGTTGACCTTAGCATCGTAACTCATTGTGATAGCAAGTTCAAGAAGTTTCATCTTATCTTCCAACTTGTCAATGAGTTCAACGTCTTGAATATTATACTCTACGAACTTTTGCCAGTCTCGGGTATAAAAATCTTTGAAGTTCTCGTATTCAGAGTGATCAACTTTTCTCTGCCCGAGTTCGACGAAAGCGATATGGTCAAGTCGGTAAGACTCTTGATTTGTGTATGTAAATTTACGATATAGATCGAAATAGTCAAGAATATTAATACCAGAGATATCGTAAGCAATATTACGGCGTCCCTGTACATAGACTTCTCTTTCATTTGCTCTGCCCCAAGGTGACAATGACTTCATCCATTTCTCACCGAGAACACGATTGACTCGACGAGCAATATAAGGAACATCATACAGGTTGATATTCCAACCAGTCAGAATATCAGGAGTATTTTGTGCCCACCAACCTAGAAAATGATTTAGCATCTCATTTTCAGTCCAAAAAATATTTGCTTTAACTCCCTTAGGAACATCAAATTCACGAGTTGCCCAAACATAATACTGTTTGCTGACCATATCTTTGATAGTAATGGTCAGCATTTCTTCTGCTGCCTCATCGACATTAGGGAAACCGTTCTCACACTGGACTTCAATATCCAGTGCAAAGATTTTCATCTGAGGAATGCTGTATTCAACTTCATTAGGAAACTCCCGACGAATATATTGATATACAAATCTCTCATATCCATGAACCTCAAATCCTTCTACACCATCATATTGAGTGATAAATTCTCTCGCCTTCCTAGCAGTTTCAAACTTCAAGGGTTTAACATTACGACCATCAAGGGTTTTAAACTCCTCTTCTTTGTTTGAAAGAACATAAAGAGTTGGAGAATAATGAGTACGAAACGACACAGGTTGTCCATCCTCATATCCTCGATACAGAATCGTATCGCCAGCAAGTTGAATGTTGGTATAGAATGAACTCATGCCTTGGTATAGGTCTCCAGCAGTTTAGGACTTGGATCCAGTATAGTAAAAATCACTTCAGAAGTCAAGAACAAATCTCTCTGCTGGGTGAAATCAGGAAAAGGTTTAATCTCATCCTCACTGATCACAGTATAACAGTTGCCGATGAATAAACTTGGTTCCTCATCCAGTTGTTCCACTGTCCCGATCAGATACTCCGGGCGATCCTTCAATAGAATTAACTTCACCTGTGAATCTTCCATTTGCTTTCTCCACTAATTCGTTGTACTTGTCAATAATTTCCGGATATGTTTCATAAATGGTAAGAACATCTTCCGGTTTCACCATCAAATCTTTTTTGGAAGCAAATGGTGCCCATGGTCTCATGTCAATATCTGGTTCAATTTCCTTAAACTCATCAACGAAACTTTCTGTACCAGTTGTATCATCAGTTTCAATATCAAGAGGAAATTGATCTTCATCTAAAATTGCAAGGTTGTAAGGATTTTTCAACTGAAATGCAATTACCTTATCAGGATATTCTTTTGTAGAAACTTCAAACAGATCGCAGATGATGTCTTCACCGTTTTTTAGTCTTGCGATTCTTACGCTCATAATTCCTCCTCTCAATTTCTAATACAGATTGCTTGATAATGTCTTTAAGGATTTTAAATTCTTCGACATTTTTTTCTACAGAGATAGGTCTGACATACCTAAGAAGTTCATCAGTGTATGATGTTGGCACTTCTACAGTAACTAGATCCGTCTCGCCATCATAATTATTCGGTTTTAGATTTACATAAACATTCATGGTGTACCTCAAACAAAAAAGAGACCCCCAGGGGAGGTCTCTTCTGTTGTATTATTATATATACAACTTATTTGAGTGTGTCAACAGCAGCGAGTGCTTTCTGACGAAGTGACTCAGGAAGAGGAACATAACCAAGGGAGTCTGCCTTCTGTTGCTGAGTAGGTGTCAGCATCCAGCGAAGCATATCCTTCACATTATCATTCTTCTCATACTCAGGGTATGCCAGAATCCAAGTCAAGGAGACGATAGGATAAGCATTGGCACCAGCAGGGTTAGCATCAGCACCACGAAGTTGATCGTCAAGAACGATCTCACCAAGACCAGCAGAAGCAGTCTCAGCAGAAGCGGTGACATAATTACCTGCCTTGTTTTGAATGGCGACCTGTTGAAGATCGCCCTTCACATAACCATAGTTTACATAACCAATAGAACCAGGGGTGTTGGTGATACTAGCAGCAACACCGCTGTTACCCTTAGATCCAACGCCAACAGGCCACTTCACAGACTTACCTGTGCCGACTGTCTTCTTCCACTCAGGAGAGAATGCCGACAGGGAATTCGTGAATCCCTTCGTAGTGCCGCTGCCATCGGATCGATGGACGGTAGCAATACGCTTATCAGCACAACCGAAGTAAGACCAGTTGTCAATCTTACCGAGGAAAACATCTGCCAGATCGGTTTGGGTCATCTTGACTTCACAACCAGGATAGTTATAAGTCGGGACGATCGCACCGCCCGTCATAGGAATGTGAACCATTCCCTCAGCAGGTTGTTTCTTATCACTCACAGCACCATCGCTGGCACCAAAGTCAACGGTCTTTGCTTTGAACTGACGGACGCCAGCTCCACTACCAACTGCTTGATAGTTGACTTGGTTTCCAGTCTTATTAGCAAGATCTACTAACATGTTGTTATACAACATTGCGGGGAAAGAAGCACCGGCACCATTAAGGGTGTAGGTCTCCTTTGCTTTCTCAGAGGTGGACCCGCAGGCGACCACCAGGGGTGCTGCCACTAGGGCAGCAGCGATTGCTTTGAGTTTCATCAATCAGTACCTCAGAACTTGTACTTGGTTCCGAGTTCAACTTTCCAGTCACGAGTATCATCTTCTTGGAAGAGATTCTCAAACTTACCATAAGCAGCGAGTTGATCGGTGATTTTAACTTTGCTACCTACTTCCAAAGCGTAGAAGGTTTCAGCATCACCAGCATCGGGGACAGAGCGACCGATACCACCTTCGATGTAAGGTGTGAAACTACCAAGTTTGGTTTCATATCCAACGCGACCCTGATGGACTTGCTTGGAGAAGTCCTCGTCAGTGCCCTTAAACTCATGCTTAGATTCGACATAAGGACCAGCGAAAGCAGGTGTCGCCAGTGCAGAAAGTGCCAGTGCGGCAAGTGCAATTGTTTTCATTTTTTTTATGTGTGAAGTATACTTAGGTGCCCACGCATGAGCACCCATGTAATATAGCATACTTCTGCCCAAAATTGGGTTATGGGTAATTTAAGATTTTGAATCGATCTCGTATACCTTGAGTTTCTGGTGATCTGGGATAATTTTCTTTAACTCGATTGTCAGCATTCCATTATTAAATGCCACTTCACCAATCTCAACATCATCCGACAAGTTGAAACCTCTAGCGAAGCTACGAGTGGAAATACCTCTGTGCATGTATTCCTCTTCCCCTTTACTCTTCGCTGTCTTAGACCTGATTAGGAGGACGTTCGATTCTGTAGAGACTTCAATCTCGTCCTTCGACCAACCAGCAAGTGCTACTTCAATCCTCCATTTGATATTCGATTCCTGTACAAGATTGTATGGGGGATATGATTCGTTTGCTGTGCCCATTCCATAAGAATGCAGCCTGTAAAACATGTCGTCTAGTCCAACGCTGTATTTTTCTGCAGCGTCTACGATGGCACCAAGATCTTTCGTGCCGAACTTTCTAAGTCCTGTCATTTGTATGCTCCTTAAATAAGCGAGTTTTATTGTGTGGTCCCCGAAGGCAACCTGGCGTTGAAGGGGTTCGGTAACGAACCAAACCTCCAACGGTTTTATTTAGTAACACTACAGCACAGTTTATGGTACGGTTACTACTAAATAAGACCGAAAATTATAATTTGCCTATATACAATACACCCATACGAATGGAATAAAATGAAACTATTTCTTCCTCTCGTTATGATTTTAGTGGCAACTCCTGCATATGCAGACATGACTACAAGGATGTCTTCCAGTGTTCAGCTTACTGTAGATTCTCCATCTGTAACAACGAACCGTTTGGCGTCATCTTATAGCGTAAGCGGTAATAATATTACTCCATCTACTGTAGGTGGACTTGGTTCACTTACTTCTGGTAGTGCAGTTGGTTATACTCCCACTGCATATGGTCTGACTACAGACGGAGATGCGTATTCCTTTACAGAGTCCTTTATCGAAGGTGATGCTGTAGGAACTTCTCAGACTGCTCTTACTACTGGTCAAATCGATCAACCTGTTCTCTACGGCAACTCCACCAGCTTTATTGGCGGTACTGCAGGCAATCTTGCTGGTAGTATCGATACTGCTGGCAGCATTTCAGTCACTGCAGGGGGAGCTGGTACAAGTGCTACGGGACAATTCGTTTCGGAGATCACCGTTCGATAAGCGAGGTTAGCGATGTTTAAATATATACTTGGTGCCGTTTCTATTATTTTAGTGGCACCATTTTCTTCTTTAGCAGTTCCTGTTGTTCCGAACTTCACTCAAGGATCTTTAACCAGCCGAACAGAAACAACTAGTAAAGTTGTTGAAACTATCAACTCAATGGATTATCAAACAGGTTGGCAATATTCAGTAACTGGTAAGAATATCAAAACAGATTCACCATTGTCTCCTAATGAGACAGTAACAACTACACAATCTATTAATGGAGTGAACTCAACATGGACAGGTTTGAGCGCGAACGACAGACCATCCTGGCAACTGGTATCGCCGGGAGCAGCGTTTCAATTCACAGAGACCTACAGCGGTCCAGGTCTGAGCAACCAAACAATCATCAACCGAGAAACAACCGTAGAATCGGTTACAGATACTACAAGTATATTCCAGCAGTAATTTTAAGTGCGTTACTTCCTTCGCAAGCACTGGCAGAAACTATTGGTGGTGTTTCTGCTACTGCGAGTCCTGTCGCCAATAGTTCTGGCAGTGTCACTAATCAAGCCATCCAGGTTCTTCAAGGTCCCTACATCACCAACACCTATGGTGGAGGAATCCAATGTCAAGGTCCTACGCTAAACTTTACCCCATTCATAACTGGTTCAGTATCGGCACAAAAACCATATGAACCATTTTTCAATGATCCTGTATACGATGTCACTGATAATTTCGGTGCCTTTGATGCTGACGGCAGACCAATTGGAGATGGAGTTTTAGATAATCCAGGAGATGTTCTTTTCTTCAAACGCACAAGAACAGGACAAAAGGATAGTTACAATTTAAGTGCTGGATTTTCTGCTACATGGTCCAGACCTTTAGATAAGAAATTACAAGATCAATGTAAGCAGGCAGCATCAGCAAACATCGATATGATGGAGCAACTAACTGCCAATAAGAGACTTGACTTTGAGATCGCCAGACTTAAAAATTGTGGAGAATTATTAAAGGCTGGAATTAGATTTGCACCCGGTACAAGATATGCTGCTATTTGTGCAGATGTACAGGTGCTTGGTAAAAACTTTATCGCACCACACCGCCACTCTATCCCTTCTTCTTCCTCGGAAAAACAGAACGGAGAGTCCGAACAGCAGAGCTCAACTGACGCTGCTCTTCTTGGCGCTCCTTTACGCTCAAGACTGGGGGTTTCTTACCCCTTAAAGAGGCAATCTTCTTCACCACTTTCTTCGTCGCAGGTTTCACCACTCTTAACAAAAGATCAGCAAAGGGTTTTGCAAGCAGTGCCGAAGTCGTTGCCACAACAGCAATAGATGCTGTAGTTGTAACCTTTCCAGCATTAGGAATGTTACCAATAATTTGATCGGGAATAGTCAGTTGTTCTGTCACCATCAAACATTCCTTTCCAACTAACTCATAACCCGTAATTTTTTCATTACCCTGTAGGATTTTTCCTACAGGGTTTTTTAATTGCTGTTCTCTAGTAGGACATTCAATAATTGCAGACTGTATCTGAGGTGCTTTAGGTGCAGAAACTTCGGGAGTAGGTGGAGTAGGTTTTTCTGGAGACTGAGATTTTACTTTGGGTACAGGTGTTGGTAAATTTTGATTGGGTTCAAAGTTAATAGGATTGAATGATGGCGTTTGTCCATCACAAAGAACTAGAGTTCCTTTTGGATCATCCTCTAACAACTGTGTATTTTTTGGATTCCTTTCCTTGTTTGCTTCTACACATCCAGGAATATTGACAATAGGAACTCCTATCTGTTCAGTTACAGGAACAGATGGAGGAATTGCTTGGGGTGGTGATAATAACCAGGAAGGTGTTTGAGGAATATTGATATCTCTCACATTAAGATCGCTAATACTAATATCCTTAATTTCCATTATTCTTTAAAGAATTCAATAATTGCTGACCAGGCAGAATGAAAAGCAACATAGAGAAAAAACTGATCTGTGGCATCTTTTTTCGCTTGCTTTCTATATGTAGACTGTGCCATAGTTAAATTGCAGTTAATGCTATTTAACGATTCTCACCAACTTTTAATTAAGTATTACCTTATTAAAAGAAAGTCAACAATCGTTAAATACAGATCCAACTTGCGAACCTAATTCAGATCCCAATTTCTGACCCAGTAACAATGCCCATCCGCCTGCTAACCATCCCACATAAGGGATGCTAGAGAGGGCAGGAGCAGCGACACCAGCAGCGATGGCACTACCTGCTGTTGCACCTTGTGACCGTGCTCCAGCGTCCGCCACGATGCACTCTACTTCTTTTGCAGACTTTCCCTCAGAGTCCACTGCAGCGCCTCCTAGGTTGCGTGTGCCTTGACGAGTGTACTGATCACGGCGATACTCAGTTCGCCTCTCAGATCCTCCTCCAAAAAATCCTCTCTTTTCTTTATCAAGATCAAGTGATCTTTCTGATTCTAATACTTTCGGATCATCTGAACGATACTCAATCGTATATCCATCCTTTCCTGCTTGGATTTTATACGATGAATATGGTCCCCGAGGAATATTAATTACAGGAGGTTCCTGTATCTTTGCAGTAGGTCTCAATACATATCCCAACAATCCAATATGTGCTAGGGCAAATGCAGAACCTACTGCAATAGCAATAGTTTTCATAGGAACCTCTTTCTTCTTTACAGGTTCGGGATAATAATCTCCAGGTTGTTCTGGAGATTCATCCTTATGCCAAGGTGTTTTCATGGTCAGAAGGGGATAGCAGGACCAGTTGTTGTAGGTACTTTGGGAATTTCTGGCAGAGAACTATCAAGAAGACCGGGAAGTGAGTCGGTGATTGCACCAGTTACAAGTCCAGTAAGTCTTTCTTGTGCTTCAGATTTCCATGTATCCATGTTTACATAAACATAAACCCCACTCCCGATGACTGCCAGTGAGGTCAGTCCCGAGAGCAGGGCAACAGCGTTAATCAGTTTTTGCATCTTTTTTCTCTAGAGTAGGTGCTTTATTTTCCTCGTCTTTCTTTTTACTAGCAACAACCCCGAAGGTAGCTAAAGTCCCAGTAAAAACGCTGGCGATGAAAGTTGGATCGATATTTTTCTGAGGAATACCAGGAACAGTTACATAATTAAGAGTCAGAATCGCTGCTGACCACCCAAGAATAATAACTCGGACGAGAGTTGATACACCCTCATCCGCCCACTCAAATTTATTCTGCTTGGCTTCCTCTTTCTTTGGATTAGAGTCCATAGTTAAAGAGCAAGGCTCTTCTATTTAGCTTTCAGAAGTTTGACGCTTCTTTCCAATATTATATTTGGATTCTAAAATCCATTCAGTCTTTTCTTTATAAGCAATGACTTTGATCTGACTCAGGGGGGCGGCATCTTTAACAGAATCCTCTTTAACAATCTCTACCAATCCCCAGTCAGACAGGAGTTTAATAATACGATTGCGTCTTTGTACATCATTCTCAGACAGGTTTGCTTTCTTTCCATCTAGTGCAAACAGTTCTTTAAAATGTACAATGTAATACTGACCTTTCTTATGTAAGATATGACAAGATTGAAATAACTTTCGCTCTTTTCTGGAAGCAACTCCAATACGAGTAAGAGTTTCACGCACCTTAAGGAAATCATCAGGTTCCTTTAGATTCACTTCTACCATGTCTGCTTTCGTCCACTGAACTTCCTTAAGTTCTTTCATCGGTTTTTACCCCCTTTATTCAATTTATCTCTAATGATCTCGATTTGATCTGAGGTAAGAATCCTGAGTGCTTGCATTGCTTTCTCGGTCGAATAACCATAGAACTCTTTGACAAGTTCAATATCCTTCACCTTTTCTTTTTTACCCCAAGGAGAAAATCTCTTACGGGGTCTCACGATATTTATAAAAAATTCATACTGCAGTTTTTTATCAAGATTCGGATACCGATTCATTTCATTCGCATACATGATAGTGTCCATGTGTTGCGACATACATTTATTAATTACATAAGGAGGGTAATTCTTTTCCCAACCAGGATCATCTGTATCCAACAAATCTTTTTTAGTTTGATTGATACTGTTCAGATAATCCTTGAGGGGATACCTTTCATCATACGACATAATTTAAGAGTAGAAGTTCTTTGCGGGACTGTTGTTCTTGCATGTATTCACCGACCGATCTCATGGTGTAAGTATGATCATACTCATAGGGAGTCCATCCCAGAAATCGATCTTTGATCAACTGCGAAGAGTTGTAAGATACTAGTTGATGACCAATGTGTCGATCACAGTCCAGAGCAAACTTATCGTGATCAAATCCTTTGTGCATATTACCTTTCTTGCCATAGAGATTAGATCCGATCTCATACGGGGGATCAAGATAAGTAAAGACTTTCTTATCGTCGGTCAGTAACTTTTCGTATGACAGATTAGTGATCTTCCAGTTCTTGATAAGTTGTTGATAGTAGGGGAGTTTGTTAATTCCTCGCATACTAAAGTTTGAGTCTGACGCCTGTTTGCTGAAGGAACTGGACTCAGTGAGACCAGAAAAAGAGCACTTGTTAACAATATAGAAACTGACAGCACGAGCCGTAGCATCACATTTTCTGGGTTCGTGAGAGAGATACTCTTTAGATTCCAAGAAAAGAACTTTCGCGGAAGCGGGGTCAGGGTGCCTTTGTTTAAGTTGGACGAGTTGGGACCTAACTTCATTAGCATTCTCCTGCAATTCACGCCAGAAATTGTAAAGGGGTTCGTAGAGATCGTTCACCCAAATATCAAGATGAGGATGACACTGAGAAATATATAGTGCAACAGAACCTCCACCAAGAAAAGGTTCGCGAAACTCTGTGTAGTCGGGATAAAAGAGAGGAAAATATTGTGCCATCTTTTTAGTAGCACGAGACTTTCCTCCAGGATAACGAAGAGGAGTTTTTAGTGCGGTCATACAATCAATTGCTTGGTGGGGGTAATGATGGTTCCAAACATATTAGAATACTGTTCAATAACGGCAGGTTGTGCATCAGTAATAAAGATCACTGCCAACTTCTCTACAGTAATACTATTTACTGCAGGATCCTGAAGTGGTGCCCATGGTGCAAACCCAAGTTGATTTTCTGCAGCAGTAGGAATTGCAACAATAGGATTTCTGATGACAATGTTATCAACATTATCTTCAACAATTTCTGCGATGACATTCTCACCGCTCATAAAACGAATGTACTTAATGCTCATGATGATTTTCTAAGTTGATTTGAGGTTTTTGCTTTGTGGCAATCATAGCATAACAATTGACACTTGTTAATTTCATTCCAAAAGTTTTTACTCAATTTTTTTGAGCACATACTGCGTTTTGGATTCCATTCCTTTTCTATAGGATTTATATGATCTAATTCAAGTCGTTCTTTACTACCACACTTAATACATCCTTCAGAACCATCTCTTTCTTCCAAGAATTTAATTACCGTGGCAAAATTTTCAGTATATCTTTCTTTGAGGAGATGTTTATCTCTCTGATAATACTCTCGTTTTTTCTGCTTAACTTCTGGAAGTTGGTTGCGGGCATTCTTCTTTGCCTTTGCTTCGGGAGAGAGTCTTTGATACTCTGCCTTATGATCCCTCATTTGAAATTACACTCCAACATTAATTGAGTGAGACAGGCAAGGAGATTGATCTCCTGATCTACCACAAAGGCAGACTTGTATTGATACTCTGCAATGATAAGAACTGCAGCAGCAACAGAAGGACCATCCATCACACCAGATAGATTGTCATAGAGTTTCCTCATGATTGAGGTAGGATCAGCATCAAGATTCTGAGTGACCCATTTCTTTACATCATTGAACTTCTTGTTCTTCAGACTCTCGACAAGAGAATCGATGTTTGCATCACCTAACGCCGCCAGAATGCCAGTGTCGATAGACCCTGTGCTTGCATATCGCTGGAGTTCGTTGAGGGTGCGTCGGAAATCTGGGAAATATTTTTGGACGACATTCGCCACAACTCGATCAGAGAAGGGGATCTCCTCGCGCTTGAGGATATCCCTACATCGATCGAAGAAAGACGCTGCCAACTCTTGCTTAGTGCTTCCACGAACATTAAACTCTACGACCGTCGTCCTACTATGTAGGGGTTCAATAATTTTGTTTTTGAAATTACAAGTGAATATGAACCGACAGTTTTTTTGGAACTCTTCGATACTGGCACGAAGGAGTAGTTGAACATCCGGCGTTGTGTTATCTGCTTCATCAATGATAAGAACTTTGTGCTTACTAGAAGAAGTGAGAGACACAGTAGAGGCAAAGTTCTTTGCCTGATTGCGTACAGTGTCCAGGAATCGACCTTCATCAGATCCATTGATAACATAGTAGTCTGCTCCCAGTTCTTTACAGAGTGCTTTAGCGATAGTAGTCTTACCAACACCAGCAGTTCCAGAAAGCAAGAGATTAGGAATCTCGCCTTGCTCAAGGAAACTCTGGAAGGTTTTCTTCACAGATTCAGGAAGGATGCACTCGTCTACAGTTTGAGGACGGTACTTCTCTACCCAGAGAAAATCATTCATAATCAAATCCAATCAGGTTTACGCTCAGGATTGCGTTTATAGTTTTCCTTCACCCATGGTTTAGATGCAATATACATCTTGTATGCAGTGAAGGTGTCGATGCTATTGTCATGTTTGAACTCATCCGGCATCGCTCTCACAAAAGGCGTAGGATGCTTCCCAGAGCGTCCCTGAGGGTCCGCAAAGGGAAAGATGGAGTCTGCATAGGCAAGAGTGTGCAAACAAGAATGAACCTTGCCATAGCGATGGGTATACTCTGAGCACAGAGCAATACCATGACTAATTAACCATCTCCAATTCATCACAAATGAATTTGCCCAGATGGTGCAAGGATGGTTTCTAAACGCACCCTTATCAGTCTTATATGAGTTGCCATCTTTATTTGGCAGTTCACCAAACCCATGACCCCATTTGTCAGACGCTACGATGGCAAGCATCTGACAGCACTCTAATGGCATTTTGACAATATGTTTGTCAGGAAGAACTTGAGCAGACTTCCAGGGACTGGGATCGGTAACAAAGATGTTCATTCTAAAGGTCTGATGAATTGGTTAGCAACCATGTCTTGTGATTGCATTATATCATACATGTATCTTACAGCCGATTCAGGAACTGTATGATTTCCACATGTAAAAACATCACAAACTGCCATACATTTATCTGGCCAGGTGTGAATACTAATATGACTTTCGGCAAGAAGAGCAATAGCAGTCACACCAAACGGTTCAAATTTATGTGATGTTACATCTAGCAAAGTTGCCTGTGCCATAATTGCTGAGTTGACCAACATGTCTCTGATGAATGACTCATCATCACACAATGAAAATGGACAACCCTTTAGAGTGAATAAGATATGCTTCAAGGTTCCAAGGCAATGAAGTATTTGATGCCTTCACCTTCAAACAGTGCAACATTATGCTTACTAATCGAAACTCTGTAATCGCCAGCAAGAAGTTTCAGATTCTCAACCTTAAAGCAATAACAGAACTGTTCTTCAGAATGCCCCACTTCAACTGAGTAACTGTTAGAAGTTTCATTCTTTTTATCAGTAACTGTCAGATGCATAGTGCCACCATCACTGAATAGACAAAGATCTGGAAGTTGATAGATATTAGCTGCCAATCCAAGTTGTTTCAAAACACTTGCTTCAAGACGGAAACTCACATCCTTAGAAGGGATATTAATTTCTTTCTCGGGAGGTTGTACAATTACATCAGGATCTGCATAGAAAAACCGAGTCTTTGACTTGCCACGCTCATCACTTACGGTTACATAATTTGTTTGAGTGGTGTCAATCTTCGGTCGATTAAACAGAGAAAGACCGCCAAGGAATACACCCAGATCGTAAATGCTGATCTGCGAATCAAACTGTTCTTCGACCTCAGCAATGGCAAGAATGTTTTTATTGACACTGAGAGTAGAAATTCGATTGCCCGGTTTAATAACAATCGACTTGTTGATAGAACAGAAGTTCTTAAGGACATCAATTGTTTGGGGGGAAATTACGGTCATTGAGGGTACTCTTCACGGTTTGCAGATTGGTCGCTGAAATAAAGAAGGAGAAGACCGTAGTGCAAAATCTTGATAATGTCACGACGGGCAGTTCCCTTCTTATCATATCGGGATGCATACTTCAGGATGTTGCTCCTACAGAATGCTTCAGCATCTCCACAGGCATCAATCAAATCTAGCGTCTGAATTTTGTCAGTTGCATAGTGCTGATTGTATGTGCCAATAATATAGTCACGGAGCTCCGTTAGGAGCTCCTCTTCATTATACTTCATTGATCATTCAGAAGGTCATGGTTTTCAGTATTGTACTCGGAATCCTCTCCTGCGTCAACCTTTGTATAAAGATCCAGGAAGGATTGCTTAGTGTCATCATCAAAACGATTGACACACTTAGTGATAGCGTCCAGACGGTCACCAAAGATGCTGTATGCCTGAACAATATGAACCAGACGACGGGTGGTGATGACCTCATCAACTCCACCGTCGAAGAAAGTTTTGCGGATTACACCTGCCCACTTGACAAGGTTATCAGCAAACTCTTGATCACATCCTACATTCAAAAGAATCTTTGTCTCTACAGTAGCGGTAGGATAATCTTGCTCGAAGGTGATTGGGAAACGCTCAAGGAATGCCTCATTGAGAATGTTAGTTCCAACAAAGCGACCGTCATCGCTGCCTTTGCCTTTAGTATTTGCAGTTGCAATAACATTGAATCCATCAGTAGGTTTTACATATTTGCCAATTTTCTTAAGGAACACTCCCTTGCCCTCAAGAACAGATTGCAAACATAGGATCTTGTTAGAAGCAAGATCGATCTCGTCTAGAAGAAGTACAGCTCCCCTCTCCAGAGCTTCGATGACAGGACCATTGTGCCAAACAGTGTCACCATCGACAAGACGGAAACCGCCAATAAGATCATCTTCGTCCGTTTCGATGGTGATGTTGACACGAATCAACTCTCGTTTCGCTGCAGCACAAGCTTGCTCAACGGACATGGTTTTACCATTGCCAGAAAGACCTGTGATAAAGATCGGATAGAACTGACGAGACTGTACAACCTTGCGTACAGATGAAAAATTACCACACTGGACGTAGGAATCATCTTTATCTGGGATATAGTTTGCGGATGAAGTGGCGGAGGGTGCTTCATATGCCTGCTGAATTTCTTGAGCAGTCAGATTCCACTTACCCCTACCAGATTTATAAGACTCAAGGCGTTTGCAAACAGTAGCATAAGATACTCCCATGGAAGATGCCACATTCCGAACTTGATTGATGTCAACTTCAGAACCATACTGTTCGGTCAGAGCGTTGACCAGATCTGTGGTAGTGACTTCAGATTTGCGGGGCATTGGTCCTCTCTTGATTACCTTGTAATTATAGCAGAAAACCCTCCCAAATGGGAGGGTCTAGGACAGTTATTTAGGTGTCCTCACGCAATCTGTTCGATGAATGCATTGAGGATAGTTTTGTTTGCCATTTTAGATCCCATATGTTTCTTGAAAGCACGAGCAAGTTCTGCCTTAGTTGCAACTTCATTTTTCTGCTTAACCTCAATATCCTTAGATGCAGCAGACATATTCTGACTTGGAATAAAGAATGCTTCTGTATACCCAACCTTTCCCTTTACAGAAGCAAAGCGTTCTTTCTTCCATTGCTTATCTGCTGCAGTAAATTCATCGAAGTCAGTATACTCCCGAATGACTCTAGACGCTTCTGCTTTTGTGCAAATACGAATACCAATCCAATTGTAATCAGTGACTTCTCGCATAAAGGATACAATTTCCTTAGTAGTATGATATGGAGAGCTATGGATTCGACGAGAATAACCAGTTACAGGATCACGAAGAATAAAAACTTTGTGCTTTTGGTGGCACAAGTATGAAACAGACTGATGTTCTTCTCCAGTTCGATAATTGCTGTAAGTTGTCACAAAGGAAAGAGGATTCGCTTCTCCATCAGTAAGACAAATAACATTCACCTTAGTAACTTTCTCAACTCGCTTAATCTTATCTACAATAGACCGAGCACACATAACTGCTTCTCCAAGAGGAGTTCCGCCAAGACTGTATTCGGAGCAAGAACTAATACGATATCCTCCCATTGCAAATGCTTGCAGATAAACCATCTGCATAGACTTTTCCAGAGAGCGTGCATTTTGACGAGAAGAGAAAAACTCCAGCAATCTAAACTCTCCACTGATACACAGATCATTATCTTTACTGAGATCATCAGTGACATTGGTTCGATATCCGCTTTGGAATCCATAAACTCGGAAAGGAATACCGGACTTCTTACAGAACCAAATAAGATTGTAAGTTTGTTTCAGAGTATCCAATAACTGGTGCTGCATAGATCCAGACCAATCAAGAAACATCACTAGACCGTGATTCTTACCTTCAGGAATGATAGTAACTTTCTTGAAGATGTCATCGTTGTACTTGTAAGTATGCAGTTTATTAGTGTCAAGAACACCGGTTCTAGCAGTTGCAGCACGACGATATTCGTCTGCAGACTTCTTCATTTCAAATTGCTTACACAAATAACTGACAGTCTTTTTAGTATCTTTTTTGAAAGTAGTATAGTGATCAATACCATACTCAATATTATTCATTCTATACTCAATCTGATCTGGGGAATCGCCTTCTCTGTTATAAAAATGATTGTACAGCTTGTTTTGAATCTCATTAAAAGGAACAATATACCTGTCAACATCAATGTCAGGAAGTGAAAGGTAAACCCATTCTTTCGCATCATCATCTACAAGAGTTTCTAGTGCCTCTTGCAAAGCAGCATCAGTGATTGATTCGGTTTCATCTTTGCCACCCAAATCATTCATAAAATCATGATCATATGAAGGAGTATCTAGATCAGCAGCATCATTTTCTTGCTCACGACTCTCTGCTTCTTCAAGCATTTCTTCATGGGTCATACCTTGATCAGGAGTAACCTCAATCGTGTCACCACTCTGACTTCCAGATTGATTCTGATTGGGAGGTATTTCTAGTTCTTTCTCCTCTTGTTTTTGATTTGCATAGTACCACAGTTCCCTAGCAAGATCTATTACATCATCAAAAGTTTGAGTATTGGTAGCACGATTCACCCAGACCATTTCCTCTTTAGAAAAAGGAGTGTTGGGGTTACCTTTGAAGTATAAATTAATCCGATCAATCAAAGACAGGTTCTCAGGATCTTCACCCTTAACTCCAAAGAAGTCACGATCCCAAAGTTCTTTATAACCTTCATAGAAGGACTTACGGAGACCCGGATAGGTACGCTTCATCATGCGTTCGATACGAGCATCTTCTAAGACATTCAGGAACGACTTAGAGACGCCAGGAACATCAGCGTTGGGGGTATACAGCGCATGACCTACTTCATGACCTACAAGAAGGTCATAGACGGTATCGCTAGAGTTTTTCCAAATAGGAAGAATTAGGATTCGCTTCTCCACATCAAAGCAAGCAGTGCTAACTTTGCGGTGTTCAACAGTCAGGTTTTCCGTAGCAAGCAGTTTGGCAAGAGTGCCTTTGACTTCCTGAGTGTTCATGCGTCCTCCGTTTACCTTGTAATTATAGCAGAAAGTCCATCCCCTGTGCAAGAGGATGGACAGTTACTCAAGTGAACATACCCATATCACTCATGTACTTAAGTGTTTCCTTTAGTGTGCCACGGTGATCTAGACCAATAGCAATCTGAGGATACTCTGCTTCACTACCAAACTCAGCACGAAACTGTCTGTCACTAAAGTCAGCACCAAGAATAAACTCTTTTACTTCTTGACCACATGCTTCAAGAACCATGACTGCTCGTTCACATTCTTGACTACCATTGCCATAAACAAGTGCTTGTATCATTTTTGTTCGTGATTAAATTCAATTACGATTTTTTCGTGTTTGGTAGTTCTATCAGAAACATAGTAATGTTTTGCTTCACCACCTAAGATCTTACACACATTATCTAGTTGTGTTTTCACAGCAAATTTTCTAAAATCATCATCAATTCCTGCTCTCTGTTGAGGTTGATTGAAATCATTCATAAGTCAAGTTCAAGTTGCAATTTGCGTTCTTCTTCTATTCTATTATGCTCTGCCCACATTTCAGCAACCATATCTACTGTTGGTGGTGTTTGGTATACAGGTGATGGTTGTGATTTCCATTTATCAATTTCTTCTTGGGTAGGTACTTTGATTGTGAAGGCCATACCTTCTTCCTCAAATTCCTTGTTCATCTTTTCGTAAGTTTCGGGTGTAATTTTTTCAGTCACGTTGCCTCCAATCGTCAGGTTTGTCTCTTTGGAACCAGTCTCTAATATCATCTGCACTATCAAACCCCGTTCTGTAATTGGATGGGTCGGGGTCACCTAATCCCATCCTATTCATAAAATCATCCATAGAACCCTCTTGGATGTCTTGTGCTGCTTGGCGTCGTGCTTGCTGTAACCAGTCCCTAGCAGTTGTATGAGCTTTGGCAAGTTTCTCTGCCCAGATCATATCTTCTAGTTTTACTTCTTCTTTGTTAGCGATCTTTTTACAGATGAACTCCAGTCGGAGTCTGTATTGAGTAGATAGCATATGTCAGTCCTTTGCTTTATTGATCCAATGCTCAAGTTCGTTCACTCTCACAAGTTCAGCATGTGCTGCTTCCGACCGGTCATGGAGAATATCTAAGATATCATCGATGATCTCGTTATTAACAACGTAGTCATCAAGATACTTATCCAATGCTTCTTTTAGGTATCTTTTACGATGCCACTCAGGTGAATATGGTTTGTAGTTCATGATAAAACCGGGAGTAAAATTATTTAGCTGTCGTCAGACATGTGTGAGAAGTCATTGATCTTCTCAAACTTAATAGTCCGAAGAAACTTATCAACGAGAATCTCGCCCTTGTGTGAAATAACAAACACATTGGTATCATTTCCAAGGTTGCGAAGAATCTGAAGCAGTTCACCAGTACCAGAAGTATCTAGTGAACTATCAAACACTTCATCCAAAATCAAAAGGTTGGTAGCGACACTGTTCTTCATGCGAGCAATTTCTCTCCATGTAAACAAAAGTGCCAGGTCAATCTTTTGTTTCTCCCCTTCCGAAAAAGAGGCATAGGAGAAATCATCTCGGAAGCGACTCTTAATAACTTCATTGAACTCTTCGTCAAGAGTAAAGTTAACGAAGAAATCCATTGATTGGAGATACTTATTAATCAGTTGATTAAATACAGGAATATATTTTTTAATGATCTGACTTTTGATACCAGAGTCTTTCAACAATCTAGAGACAACTTCATACTCATCTAAAGTCTTGCTCACATTTGCACAATCATTTTTAGTTTGATCGTACTCTTTTTGAATTGCAAAAAGAGTTTCTTCTTCGATATCAATATTTGGTGTACTGGATTGTAGTTTAGAAATCTCATCTTGGATGCGAAGATTTTCAAACTCAAGTCGAACATAGTCTCGATCAATCGTACTTAAATCACTTCTAAGTTCTTTCAACTTCATAGACTGTTCTGAGATTGCAGACACAATTGCTGATGCCTGGTCAATATCAGTATTGAATTGCACAATCTCCTCAGCAACAATTTTGCCACGACCAGTTTTATTTCCGATCATCGCAAATTTGAAGTCTTTGTCAATATGTTGTTGACATGTAGGACACTCATCATGTTCTTTATAGAACTTGAGTTCTTTGGAAATCAATTTTAATTCAGACTTTTTATCTGCTTGTCCTTGGCGAAGTGACGATACAGTCTTCATGGCAGAATCATAGTCTCCCATGGAAGACTCAACATTCTTTATAGCATTCTCTACATTAGATTTTTGCGTAGTCACATCTTGCATGAGAGTGACATTCTCAGCATACTTCTTTCTCTTTTCTTCTACACGAACTGTGTTAGTATCTTTCAAAGTTTGCAAGAGTTTTTCTTGTGCTGATACTCGCTCTCCATTAAATTTGAGAAGGTGATCACAATCGCTACTTTGAGATTGAGATTCTCGAATGCGATCCTTCAGCAGAGAATTCATCGACGAGAAGATATTGATGTCGAGTAGATCTTCGATAACTTCTCGTCTGTGATGTGCGGCAAGTTGCATGAAGGGCACAAAAGTTGACGATCCGAGTATAACGACTTGAGTGAAGCTTTTGAAATTGAGTTTGAGCACTGATTGCTCCAGATACTTCTGGGTGTCTTTCGCAGCAGCGTCCTGATCGACCAGTTTATGGTTTCGATAAACTTCAAATACATTTGGTTTAATTCCTCTGAATACACGATATTCGTCTTTGCCAATTGAAAAACGAACTTCTACTTTAGTCTCTTTTTCGTTGATACTGTTAACCAATTGAGGTTTATTAATCTTTCTAAATGGTTTGTTAAACAGCACAAAACATAAAGCATCCAACAGAGTGGACTTACCTGCCCCATTGGATCCTACAATAAGATTAGATGGGGAATCACAGAGATTGATTTCAGTCCATTGGTCACCAGTAGATAAAAAATTCTTCCAACGAATCGATTCAAAAATAATCATAAGGGAGGGACAACAAAGTCATTAGGAGAGATTATGGTGTACTTGTATCCATAACTTTTACAATTCATAGCAACGATCTCAGGTTCTACTTCAAGAATTTCTAAGACATCTGGATAGTCATCTGCCATTAATAATTCATGATATCTAAGTGCGTCATCTTTTTCGTCAAAACATTGGACAATCTTTTGACCGTCAAATGCATCTGCTACTGCATAAACACCACCGCTTTTCTTTTCTGTTAAGATAAACATTAGAGTTCCAACGCTTCTGTGTACAATGACCTCATTACTGATTTGATATTTGATTTATCAACTTTTAGATCTATTTCATCTATGTAGTTATCTAGTAAGGTCATTGTATCTTCGGTTTCCAGTACCGAAGATCCTTCCGCTTCAGAACTAAGATCTTCAATAATTTTAAGATCTCCAAGGGACATTTCCTGCATTTGTTTGATGTTATGATCAAACTTGGCGTAGTCTCCCTTGTCTTCAACAATCAGTTTGACGAAGGTTCCTTCCAGTTCTCTAGAATCTGGTAGAACAATTCCGTCATTATAATACAACTTATGAAAAATGTCAAAGGGATTCCTGTAGAAAGTAGTCCTAAGAGTGTCCGTGTCGAACACATGGAATCCTCTTTTACATCCATAATCATTCCAATATAATTGATACGGGTTTCCGAGATATGTCACATTATCCTTTTTGGATTTCATATGATAGTGACCACTGAATACCTTCTTGAACTTTTTGAACATTGCTTTGTCCATGCCGTTCAACATTACATGACCAGGGTGAGCTTCAAAACCGTTAAGCTCAAGATGCCCCATGCAGACAGAAGAATTACTTTCTGCAACAGCATTGAGGGATCGCTCTCTATTTTCGTCACATATCCAAGGCAAAAGAAGAATAGGAAGACTATCAAAGCTAACGGTAGTAGGTACATCGTAGACTCTGATGTTGTCGTATTCTCCAAGTAACTCACTTGGGGCGTTAATTCGTAGAGTGTTCTTGTAGTAGATATCATGATTACCTACAAGCATATGCATTTGAACATTTCTCTCAGCGAGAGGTGCAAACCACATCTGTTTCGCAGAGTCAAGCGACATGAAGTTGATAGATCTACGCTTATCAAAGGTATCTCCCAATGCAATGACCGTAGTTATTTTATGAGCATCAATAAAAGGAAGAACTACTTCACCATAAAATTTCTTATAATGATTAAGGAAACACTGATTATCGTTACGAACTCCAAAGTGCTGGTCAGTAATCAGAAGTATCTTCATCGTTTAGAGTTCATTTCAATACGAGACTTGATATGATTATAACCGGAATCTGTCTCTCCGTCAACTGTGAAGACATGATCGTAACCTGATTTCTCAATAATCTTATCCTTAATTTCCATCTGACGCTTTTCTTTTTGAATCCTTCTTAGGAAGGCATAAAAAGCAATCTGCGTAAAATATGCAAATGGGTTCTTAGATTTTTCAGGTTTGAAATTGGCAATATACTGAATGCAGTTTTCAATTGCATCACAAACCATATCATCCTTATACATGTAGTTGATGAAGTTTGGTTTGAATGACAAGTGTGTTGCAATCTTATGAAAACATGATCCTAGATATTCATAACATCGAACAAACTCTTTCGACGTCCTTCTATCTGGATGGTTCCTATAATATTTAATAGTTACCTTATAGTTCTCGTGTTCTAATACTTCTTTACCGTGACGAAAATAATCCCGGAGTTTGATTACATTAGAAAGAAACTCTTGATTGTCAATATAATGTTGTTTTTGTTTTTTCATGCAGAAGGTTCCTTCTCTATGTTCCTATTATAACACACTTGACAAGTTTGTCAAACTCTAGTAGAATAACCATGTAAGGGTTCAAGAAAACTATAGCTTATTAATGATAATGACCAGGATCTTTATAGATCTTTTCTAGGAGAGTTCTGTATTGATCAATCTTTCCACGATACCCTTCGGTTCGTTCGGGATCGGTATGAGTGTCTGGTTTTGAATCATCATCGTCATCATCAGCAATAAAAGACTGATACATGAAGATAACTTCTTTACTCATCGATGCGACAGCAACAATATCTTTTTCGCGAAGAATAAAGAACTCTTCGTCAGACATTTGCATCCATTTTGAAAAACCAATTCCTTTAGCGACTTTATTTTCACTAATCTCTTTGGTGATGATTTGCAGTTGCACAGGATCTTGAATAAAGACTAAACTTTCTCCGTCATCATCTGTAAGGACTGCTCTCCCTAATACTTCTTCGCCATTAACTAGTTTGAAAATGCCGAAGAATTCTTCGTCGTGTTTTGCGTAATTAATCATAAGCTTTTACTTTGACATCTATGATCTCATAATTAAATTTTTCTTCGTTATATACTTTTACTCTCTCCATCAGATGATTCAGTGTGTAATTATTACCTCTGTCAGTGGAGATATCGTCTGCAATATCATATAATGTTGCTTGTGATTTATTTTCACCTTTCCTCAGAACACGACCTATAGATTGAAGGTTCCTCACTCGGGACTTAGAAGGACTAGCGAAAATAACATTGTGTAAGTTTTTTATATTAATTCCTGTAGAGAAAGTTCCATAAGAAGCGATAATAATTGTATCGCTAGATTGCTCTGTTAACAATCTAATATCTTCTCTATCATCTACATCAACTCCACCATGCACAAAATGCACTGAACGAGTTGTATAACTATTTATCAGTTCGTAAAGAGGTACTCCATGACGATCTACATAGTTGAAAAGGATAAGAGTGTTGCCCTTTAAATCACATGCAAGATTACGGATAAATTTATTGCGACCTTCATGCTCAATAAGATATCCGATTTCATCTTGATACCCTTCAAATAATTTTTCTTCGTGCTTGAGCAACACAATCTTAACTTTTAATTTAGCAACATGTCCTGCCTTCATTAATTGGTTGGTCTTTGTAACTTGAGAACATCTCCCAAAAACTCCTTCCAAAATCAATTGATTGACATTTGCTCCGTCTAATGTTCCAGTAAACCCTATTCTGTACTTGCACTCATGCAACTTAGACATCAAAGAAGTAAGAGATTTAGCTTTGAATTGGTGCGCCTCGTCACCGATGATGACATCAAACCTGTCAAACCACTTTCGAGGTTCCTTGTAGATAGATTGCCAAGTGGTAATTACCACCTGATGATGCGTGTATTTTTCTTGCCCCGCGTATATTTTATGGCAATTTTCGGAGCACATCCAACCATATTCCTCAAAGTCTTTATACATCTGCTCGACAAGAGAGGTAGTAGGAACGACAATTAATACATTTCTATCAACATTTACATGAAATCTAACTAATGCATAAATCATTAACGACTTGCCTGATGCTGTCGGTGATAACAGCAATCGTCTGTTATGCTTTAGTGCCTCGTATATTGCTTTATACTGATAATCCCGAACCTTCAGAGCAGGAGGTAACCCTAGAGACTTTACAAAACCTACAACAGATTCTGGAGTCACAAATCCATTCTCCTCCATAGGATGACCAAAGAATTTACATTCTTCAATCTTATATTGATACCCTCGCTCATCTGCCCAATCTAAAAGATATTCAATGAGACCACAATATATCTCTCCTGTTGCTGGAGAATAAAGATGGATCTTCCCATCCCATCCCTTATAGCGACGGGTCTTCTGCATAAATTTTGCCGACTCCACCTCAAAGGTAAAAAAGTCGGCAAGTTCATAATTGATGTGAGGTTCTGCTTCAACCTTTAAATAAACCTCATTCTTTTTGCGAATAACAAGATCAACCATACTCAAAAACCAGCATTAAATTTCTTCCATTCGATAGCATTTTTAATGTGATATGTGCGGTTGTTTATCATCCGCAAAACACTATCTAAAAAGAAGAGCACCTGTTCTATGTAGTCCACTTTGTATTGGACCTTTTGAACATCCTCATCTGCTTCAATGAACATAAGGATTTCTTCTTTTGTCGTAAGTTTAAGGTCGAACGGAATCTCTTTATACACAGAAGAAGGTGCCTTACCTTTGTAGTACAACCATTTTTCTTTCAAAAGTCTTTTGAGTTCTAATTCGCGATCTTTCTTCATTAGAGTATATGTATTGTGATACTCCATGTATTTCATATGAAGTTGAGGAATTTTTATAGAGTCCTCATCATGCAATGTTTCGTGAAGAACCGAATCAGTTTTCCACATCTCTTGAAGGTTTTCTAGATTCATAACGATACTTAAGTGCTTGTAAATGCCATGCTTGTGATAAACTCTTGGGTCCTTCCTTTAAAAGTTTTCTTTCTTCAGGAGTGATAACCCAATACTCTAAAATTTCTTGTTTCCAATTCATAAGCGTTCTGCCGAATTGACCTTTCTGAATTCGTAATACAAATATTTAAAAGTTACCTGGGCAGTAATAAATTCATTGTCCCCTCCAGTTACATCAAAAGGTAATGTACTGAGACTGATTGGATACATGTCTCTGAATACTACATCAAAATTATTTAGATTATTGTTATTTAAAACTTGTAAGGTTGCTGCAGAAACCGATGGTCTACCTTCTCCAGGATATTCTGCTCTCCATTTAGCAGCATCTCTTTGACTAATACCACCACTGATTGCTCTCATCCAATTATGGATTTCCATATAGTTTTCTAGATTTTCATCTACAATAAATTCTACCGTAAAATCATCAAATCTAGCATTGCCCTCTACAGGTAATGGAACATGACCTCTATAATAAACTTCGGCAGTTCCAACATTAAAAGTAGGAATTGCTGCACGCTGACAAAGATACGAAACCTTTTTGGATTTCTCTAAGATCAAGACAAATCCAATCGGTGACAAATAATTGTTAGAACTTAATTGTCTTTCGTACCACTTACTTACAGCCATTTTGTTATGCGTTAATGTTTTCTATCCATGATGTAGAAATAAATTTCTCACCAGACAAAGGGGGAAGACCTCTATGAGTATGAGTAAAAGTTGCTGGCCAAATCAATACCTGACCTTTAACTGGTTTATACCTTTTATGCTGATATAGAAATTCGGTTTCTCCACCTTCCTCAACAGTATTTAGGTACATCATGGTTGCCATCAATCGCCGGTTAGTACCCAGAGAACCATTTTCTGCGTGCCATGCATGAAATCCTTCACCCGGCATAGTTCTCTGAACATTTAAATATGCCTGCTGATACCTGTAATTCAACAAAGTTTCATATTCATTTACATAATGCTGTAGGCATTCTCCTACGATTAAATTATATTCCTGCACATACTTATACCCGCACTGATGATCCAACATGAAATCCTCAGTTGCCAAACACTTGTCCTTTCTAAAATGTGCCTTTCTTTCTCCAGAGACACCGCTGGGAGTGAATATTCCAACTCGCTTAAAAGTAGCACCACATTTGTCTTGGTATTTCCAATACTCAATTAAAGGTTGTGTGTCATAATCAGTATTGAAGATACCGACAAAATTTTCAAATTTAAAATCGATAATTCTTGACATAGTAATACAATAGTAAAAAATGGGGTCCGAAGACCCCAGCACTTCCTTCACACGGACATATTATATATGCATAAAAAAAGAGACCCCGTAGGGTCTCTGTGAAGTATGTGAACCAATATCACATGAGGTTTGCAACCTGGACTCTTCTGTAGTAGCGGTTGCTGTTTGCAGTCAGAGCACCGGAACCTTGGGTCAGACCTTGAGCGAAGGGGTTCGAGACCATGCCGTAGCGAGTCTTGAAGCCGATCTTGGGCTGGAAGGTGTTGGGGTTGATTGCACGAACCTGCTGGAGAGGTACATAGGGGCAATAGAACAGACCTGCGTCATAGGGGCTAGTACCCTTATAACCTGCAACATAGAAGTGCTTATCAGCAATGTTTGCAGAGTAGGGGTCAACATAGACCTTGATGCGACCGTTGAGAGTACCAACCATGGTGCTGGAGGTGTCGTCAACGCCGGTCAGGGAGTTGTTACCAGACAGAGCAGGGGTGTAATCGAGAACACCAGCCATACCCAGTGCAGAAGCAACGTCAGCAGAGCAGATCAGGATGTTGCCCTTGCCGCGACGAGTTTGCTGACCGATAGCGTTAGCATCTCTTTCGATCTGGAACAGAAGTCCTTTGAACTTCTCAACAGACCAACGACCATTGGAGTCAACGTCCAGGTCGAAGATACCAGCGTTAGCAGTGTTGTTCTGAGCACCAGCAACAGCGTTGGTGTAGATGGTACGAACAACTTCTCTGTTGATTTCAGCGAGGATCTCAGTAGAGAGGATGTTGCTCAGTTCCTGCTCAGCATCCAGACCATGGATTGCCTTGAGGTCTTGTGCCATCTCGATGCTGTACTCAGCCTTCAGGGCACGAGCACGAGCGGTTACAGTGACCTTCTCGATCGAGAAGCCCATTTCACGGAACTCGCTTCCAGAGGTAGCGTCGTCCAGACCTTCAACAGTTGCAGTGGTCATGCCGGTAGCATCGCCTGCCTGCTCGTAGGTGCCGGGGGAACCATCGTTCAGAACACCGGGGTTGTTGCCCTCAGCGTCGTTGTTAGCAGAGCTAGAAGCACCAGGATCGTAGGAGGTGCCAGCACCACCAGAGAAACCTGCGTTAGGCTCGTTGAAGAATGCCTCGTCATAACCGCCAGCAGCGGGGTTACGCTCGCTACCATAGTTGGTACGCATTGCGAAGATCAGTCCAGTAGGACCAGTCATCGGTTGAACGCCAGCGATATCGTAAGCGATCAGTTGGGGCATAGAGCGTCTGATCAGGGAGATCAGAACGGGGTCGAAACCAGCGACAGGACCAGTAGCGGTATCGCCACCAGTGTAACCGGTTGTTTGAAGTGTTTCGTTAAGGATACCTGCCTCTTCGGTCAGGGCCTTCTCTTGGTTTTCGAGGAGTTGTGCGACTACGCCTTTCTTGTAGGAATCTCCGATCTCCGGCAGAGCGTCGTGTTCCAGAACGGGTGCCCACTTTTCCTGGAGTTGCTTAAAGGACATTTTATGTTCTCCGAGTTAAAGTAGTTAGGGTTTACAATTATTTGGACCAGCGAGCGATAGCATCGACATACTTCGACATCGTGCCGCTTGCTGTACTTTCGATAAGGGGTTCTGTTGCTTCTTCGGTGGGGTCACTTACAGATTCTGTAAGTTCAGCCTTCCTAGTGAAGTATGATTCCTTAATCGTTTCGACCTTATTTCTAAAGTCTTCTTCAGTTTCAAACTCAACACCCTCTGCCAGAGAAGCAAGCTTCTCCTTCTGTGTCTCTGCGAGACCAACAGCGCATTCGTTCACAATTTCCATTTTGACAAATTCGCCAACACGCTTATTCAAAGCGATATTAGCGTCGATTTGCTCGTTGAGTTTAGCTTCCATTTCATCAATTTCACCTGCCATTCCATCTAGCAGGTTGAACTTCTCTTCGGGAACACTGAAATTGTGCTCCATGAAAAGACCTTTTAGGCCGTTGAAGAAAGACTCTGCCATCTCAGTCTTAATACCGTGCTCGATCTGGAGAGCATTCTCTTTCATCCAGGACTCGGCGGCATAAGTGAGGTAATCGTCTACCTTCTCGGCCAAACTTGTTTGAATCTTTTCGACTTCTTCCGTCAGAGTAGATTCAAATGCCTCTTGCAATGCTGCAACTTCAGCATTGACTTTTGCGGTGACAGCAGCTTCAAAAATGGTTACTGCTTTTTGTCTGAACTCTTCTGAGAGATCTTCACCTGCGACAAGAGCGTCAACATCTTCAGTAAAGTCGTACTCGGTTTCAGCGAGGACTTCTTCTTCGCCATCTTGCTCTACCTCATCGAAAATTTTGGAAGATAATGCACCGGGCATTGCAGAAGATGCGTTGGAGGACTTGGTTCCAAGAGACTTACTGCCTTCTTTACCTACTGAACCAGCTGCCGATGCACCAGCATTTTTAGTGCCAGCGGCACCTTCCATGCTATCAGTGTTAACATCGATAACTTTCTTTGCACCACCTTTAGAGGTGTCGATTCTTTCGCCAGGCTTTGCGTTCTTGGTAACAGCGTTAGAGCCTTCGTCCACTTGTTCCATTGAATCTAACTCTTTATCGAGGGTCTCAGACATTTGAATATTCTCCGTAATGTTTTGCTCTGTCTATGTTTATTTATAAATCATAAACTCTTCAAAAACTTAGCGAACGCGGAAACTTTGCGTTCTTGTAAGTTAATGAGAGTCGCTTCATCAATTTCAGTTTTAATTTGAGCAACCGCAGATTCTCTAAGAATCCCGTTCTCCCAAACCCATTCTTTTCCTTCCATAATTCCATCGACAAAAGCATCAGGAGCAGAAGGATCTGCTACAATATCAGCAGCTGTGGCAAGCATAAAATCATCTGCAACCATGCTGCAGTTTTCTTTCTTAATGATGGAACCCATGCCTCGGGAAGATACACCTAAACGAACACCCTCATCGAGGAGGTTCTTAGCAATCTTACCCATGGGGGTATCAAGTAACTTTGCTTTACCAACAAAGTTAGTTCCATCTTCAGAAAGGGAAACGATCTTATGCGACACTCTATCAAGATTGATAGAAGGTCCGTCAGGATGACCTAATTCTCCAAGAGCACGCCCCTTTTGAATATAGTTCTCATCGTATTTAGCAACTTCACGCGCCAAAGTTTTCATAGGATACATTCTGCCATTGCGGTTCTTAAGTTCCGCTTGCAGGAAGATACCTTCAATGAAGTAATTTTTCTTGCCTTCTTTCTCTTCACAGAGAAAATCGACGGTTGTAATTTCTTCAGCTATCAGTCTCATCGGTTTGTTCCTCAGGTTCTTCGGTTTCTTGTTCTGCTTCGGGGGGTTCATGAGGTTGCCTCTCATCAACTTCTACATCACTGTATTCAGTATCCGTACCATCAGGCATGGAACCTTCAATTTCATCCGCAGCAGATTGTGCGGTATCGTCCAATTCAAATCCCATTGTTTTTGCAAAGTCAATTTTCCTTTGCTGAACAGCATCATATGCAATAGTATTTAACGCAGTTTGCACTGAATCTATTGCTCCCGCTTTATCATCACCAAAAATTTGTTTGACGATTTGTTGTGAAATCTCGCTTGGCATAATATACTCCGAATAATAATATTTATATCTATTTAGATTTCGCCTCGTTTGGCGTCACCGGCATCGGGTTGCGGTTGTGCTGATTGCGGTTGTCCTCCGCCTGCAGGTGCTCCCGCCCCAGCATCCATAGCAGGATCCATTGCTTCCGCTGGATCAAGAATAAGACCTGCATCCATTTCAGACTTAATTTGTTTGTCAATTTCTTTAATCTCAGTTTCGGTTTGCTTAAGAACCTGACGGCGCATATAATCAATAGAGAAATATTTGCCAACATAAGGATCCATTGCCGCAACTTGATTCATTCTTTCGTTACGGATTTCAATTTCTTTCAGTTCGGTGAAATAGTTATCAGCGATATAATCAAACTGAATATGCTCCTTCATTTCATCCCATTCTTCCAATGAGATAACTCCTTTCAGAATAAGTTGAGTCTTCAGAAGATCTGTAAACAATTCGGAGAAACGCTTACGGAGACGAGCAACAAACTTCTGAAATTTAACTTCGTCGCGAGTAATCTCTGCTGCACGACCAATATTAAAAGTCGTCTCAGTTTCTAAACGAGAAGAAGGAACATTTAGTGCTTTGTACAGTTTCTTTTGGAAATACTTAACATCCTCTAGTTCGCCAAGATTCTGTCCACCGGGAAGTGTAGAGATTTCTGTACCTCTGCCGCCTTCACGACGAGGTAACCAGAAGTCTTCCAACATAGACATAAACTTTTTATCGTCCTTAATTTCACCAGTGTTCGCATCATAAACCATCTTGTTACGATAACGACTCATAACTTCACGAAGGTATTGTTCCGCTTTATTCTTAGGGAGATTACCAACATCAATGTAAAAGATACGACGCTCAGGTGCTCTACTCAAACGGTAGATAACCAAAGAGTCCTCAATCATTCTCAATTGATTGACTGCTTTAATCGCCTTATGCAGGTGACTAAGCGTCATGTTTTTGTTTAGATCTTGAATGCCTGAATGGCAGTAACAAACAGAATCAGTAGTAATTTTCATACCCTGATTAGTAGAGTTCTTCAGACCTTTGGGATTATAAAGAAAATACTCTGCTGCTTTTTGAGTTAATTGAGTATTCAAATCTACACCCTGCAATTCATTAGGGCGTCTTTGCTGGTACTCAGTTACTTTACGGATCTTACGGGGATCAATATATCTAAGTTCTACTAGTCCTGCAGCAGGGTCTTTCGGATCGATAATCTTATGATAGAATAATCTTCCATCTACATACCAACGACGAAAGATTTCATAAGAACGATTTTCAAAATCTAAAAGACGAAGAATCTCATGAAACTCGTCACGAATAAGTTTTTTAATTTTATCAGATTGCTTTAAGTTAGATAGTTCTACCTCAACAGGCACATCATCAAAATTGCCGCAAATTGTTTCGTTTACAATATCATCTACGGCACTATCGCATTCTGGTTGTAAAACCATCTCTCTATAACGAGAGATTAATTCGTATTCATTACGAAGAGTTCCATCAAAATCAACAGAATAACCATAGTATCCGCCACCTACAATAGGTTGCGAACCATCCATAGAATCTTTTTGAACAAAAGAAGGACCTTTAGGTCTCTTTTTTGCTCTCTCTAGTGAAAATCCAAATAGCTGTTGAGACATTACATCAATTAATTTTTCCTATACTGTATTTATCGACTTTGTTAACTGGGGTTTGAACGCTTAGTTACTTCAAAATAAGTGTAGTCCCATTGAACCGATATTTCCATGATCTGATCATTTGCTGCCATATCCAATTCTTGTCCCTGAATAGTAGTTGGGTAACAATGAAATAAAGTAATTTCATGTACTGATTTATTGCCCTGCTGATTCCGATCTAATACTTTTATTTTAATGGGTCTGTTTTTATAAACTTGATCACCTGTGGAATTATCTCCATGATATCCAGTCTCTGCTGGTAGGTTATAATTAATCCAATCATATAGTGCCATTTTAGTAGAGAATTCTTTATCTACATAAAAACTACAAGTCCACGGTTCAAATGCTCTTTCTCCCGGAACTTTCATAGCTCTTCCGGCATAATAATATTCCATAGTTGTCATTGTTACACCAGGAAGGTTTGTTGCCTTTGCGGCATATGTGACCCATTCTTGAAGATCTCCCGTTTCATGCATAGTGGCATCTGGAATATCAATTCTTAATTCAAAAAAGTTAGGTCTTGCAAATCCTTTATCTGAAAATTTTGATCTAAATTCATTTAAAGTAGTTGGTGCAGTTGCCATTCGATTTACCTATAAATCTCGGTCAAAAAAATAAGGTCTCGTATGAGACCTTATTCAATTTAATTATATTTATGCTACTAAGGCATCAATCTGGTGCTTGATCAGGATCAACATCCTTACTACTGCCCTTATTGGTTTTTGCTTGTTCTCTGTCCTTACCTTGAGTGACAAACTGAACTTGGAATTCAACTGTAAATTCTTGAACAGCGTCGTTATTACCCCAGTCAAGATCAACTGCAGATACTGAGGAAGGCCAAATATCATACAACTTATAAGATCTAAGAATCTGATATTCTTCTCCTTCCTTTACAACTCTATTCAGAAGACTGCAAACTGCATTTCCAAATAACTTCTCGTCTGATTTTGTCGAGAAGTTATACTCGTTTCCTTGAATGAGAGAAACCCATTTTTCAAAAATATTTCTAGCAACTTGCTTTTGATCATTCATGAAAGTAACAGTCCATGGTTCATAGGTTCTGTCACCTGCAATTTTAAGAGTTCTTCCTCTAAAAGGAACCTCAACATTACCTTGAGTGTAAGAAGGAATCTGTGCAGCTCTAGCAAGATACTTAACAGTATTCTCTCTCTTTGTTTGACTTACTCCAATTTTAGGTGGAAATCCCATCTCGATCTCGAAGAGGTTATTTCTAGTGAATCCTCCCCAGTTTGTAGAGGCCATTGACCCCTTAAATTCGTCTAATGAAAATGCCATTTGTTTTTATCCCCGCGTTGGTATGCTTTAAAAATTATTTATAAAAAGGTGATTTTTCAGACCCTATCAGTCCTCTCCAGCGCCGTTAGGAATGGTGACACCATCAACATTCTTACCGCCAGCGGTTCCAGCAGAACCTTCATCGATTGTCCAATATGCATATTGCATTTCTACAGTGAATTCTGTAATTGAATCATTAGCATTTGCATCAAGATCGATTGCGGAAATATTGGTGGGATATGCATGATGAAATTTATAGGTTTTAATTTTTTGCTTACCATTGTCATTGGTGTTGTTACCAAACTTAGACAAGAGGTGAACATACATCGGTTGATGATATTTAAATCCTTTGAAGTTGGATCTGTTCTTGGATGCGTTATTCATCGCATTAATCCAGGACTCAAATGACTTGCGGATACCCTGCTTAGTATCGTTCATAACAGTGATAGTCCAGGGCTCATAAGTTCTATCTCCAGGAATCTTATATGTTCTTCCTTGGAAAGGAACTTCAATAACACCTACGGTTGACGCAGGCATTTGTGCTGCACGAATAAAGAACTTGGCATTCTTTTGCGTGTCCGCACCCTTTTCGATGTTACCACCCTCGGTTAAGTCATTTGCCTTAGGAAAGGTAATCTCGCAAGTGAACAGGTTAGACCTTGCAAACTCCTTACCGGCAATGCCGCTCCTGAAGTCGTCGATCGTATGATTTGCCATGGATAACTATCTCCTATCTAAAACGAGGTGTCTGTCTCTATGTTTATTTATACAAATAAAAAATTTGGGGACCTTTCGGTCCCCAAATGATATTAGGTTATGGTTCCGTATCAGCTAACGACTTCGGAGAAGGAAACGCCGGAGCGTGTTGCAACGAAGGTTAGTGTGATGAAGTTAATTGTGCGTGTCGGCTTGACATAGATGTCAGCAGCAAACTCGTTACGATCAACAGCATCCGGAGGGTTGTTGGACTCATCGCACTTGACGAGGAAGTCGGTAACGCCTCTTCTACCTTGAACATCAGTCATGTAAGGTTCAACAACATTCAAGAAGGATGCTCTTGTACCTGCATCGTTCTGTTCAAACAGAATGTTCTTAGAAGCAGTCTCGATGAATGCCTCAATAGTGATGAACAGACGGCGAACATTGATACGATCAAATGCAGACTGGAATACCAGCGCAGTCTTATCACCATAAAGAACGGTTCCTTGACCAGGGAAGGTAACGATCGGGTTGATTCTGTTAGAATACAGAAGATCGCGCTGAGACTTGTTAGGTGTGAATGCCAGTTTGATGGTGTTCAGGAGAACGCCACGGTTGAAACCAGCGGGAGAGAACCAAGGCTCGAACTGAACTTCTGTTCTCAGTGTCAGACCTGCGGTGTCAGCGTTGCAGGGGATGTAACGATACTTATCGTTGTACTTATCATAGATGTACTTGTAAGAAGAGTCAATTACAAGATAAGAAGAAGATGTAACACCCTTCATGAAATCAACGATGTTCTCGGCAATGGTCTGAGGATCGGTGTAACCGATGATGTCACCACGGCGAGGCGAGATGAATGCCATGCAATCCTTACGAAGTTCTACCAGGTTGGTGAGAATCGTAACCTTACCAAGAGCATCTGCAGCAGTGTTGCCCAGAGGACCTGCGGGAAGGAAGTTGATGGCAACAGACTCACGATCAGTAACGAGATCGTAGGAGGCGCTGAGATCAAGGTTGTCGATGTCATATACAGTACCACTTACGGTGTAAGTTGCACCACTTCCAAGGCGATAGTAGTAAACAGAGTTGTTAGCAGTACCAATCGCAGTTGCTCCAGTAGGATATCCCATACCACCTGCAGCAGAACGAATCAGGTTGAACTGACGATCTTCTGCAGTCTTACCGAAGTCACCATCAGATGAAGTGCCAGTAGCAGCAAATACATCAGTCTCGTGCTCACCCCAATAGATGTAATTGGAACGCTGCTTAATTACTTCAGGATAGTAGTTGTTTTCACCAACAGATGTCTTACCGTCAGATGCTTTGGAAACACCAACATAACGCTCAAGAAGAGTTCCAGGAGTTCCGGTGATTTTACCGTCAACATCGATAATGAGAATATTCAGTTCGTCATTGCGACCACCCTTGGTAGAAGCATAGAGAGATGTTCCAGGACGGGAAGCAACCTCGCCCCACTTACCACCGGGGACATACTCACGCTCAGGATACTCATCTCTTACAGAGGTGATTGCCACACTTAAAGCAGTTCCGGAGGTGCTGTCATCGATGCTATCTGCTGCAGCAAATTCAATGCTGTCCTTATTAAGACCGATATAAACACGACGCTCAATGCCATTGATTTGAGCAGTGTTGGTTCCTTGAGTGATAACTTGGTCATCAGCAAGAATACCAGTAACACCACCAGAAGGCAACGCGATTTCCAGTTTCTTGTTAGCAGAATCCCAAGCGAGAACATTTACTGTTTCGTCAGAACCGCCAATGGAAATAGTTGTGGTAGCACCAGGAGTAAAAGAACCAATCAGAGTGTCAACGGTTAATACAATGCTGTACTTAAATACTTTACCGCTAGCACCAGATGTTGCAGTGATTGCATGGTCAGCATCGAATTGATACTCATCGCCCGATCCAGGAGCGGGAAGAACAGCAATTTGATCAGGACCTGCGTCAGTTACGAAAACGCCGAGAGAATTTCCTTGAGTACCGGGAGTTCTTGCTGCCCACTTCCAAGAATTAACTGCTTCTTCAAAAGTTCCTTCGTAGTTAAGGAGGTTTTTGATCTTGGGTGCGGAACCGCCACCGACATCATCGACTGCGTTTGCCAGTCCAGAGTTGTCGCAACGAACAACCTTCATAATTCCACCATACTGGAGGAATTGAACTACAGTAAACCAATACTCGTAGTTGTAATCGTTCGGGGGTCCAAAAATGGCTTCAAATTGTACTTCTGAATCGATGTCTACAATTTCTTCTACAGGACCTTGCTCAAAGGGACCTACAAAGAAACCGACATTAGTTGCTGGTAATCTTGCGCTAGTAGTCAGATCCTTTTCAATAATCTGAATACCAGGCGATAACATACGGGCTGCGGGCATGGTTTATACTCCTAAAGAAAAATCCGGTTATCGGTGTCTAAGATTATTTATATTTTTGAAACCTTACCTAAACTCCCACATATAGGACTTATCACCATATTCCGCGATCTCCCATCGTTCCCCCTGAGCATCAATTATATGGTCATCATCTAATCCGTCACTGATAAATCCAAACGGTGCCATGTCTTGTTCAATGGATTCTCTTTGATCTGCATAGATTCGAGCACGAACATCATTGTCATGCATCTCTTTAAAATAATCTTGCATTGCCATCCAGGCAAAAATAACAAGACACATGGCAAGGTCATCATTACATCCATCTTCTGCCGCAAATGATTGACCTTTTACAATAAATGTAGTTAATTCTGCAATTGTGTCATAGTCATGCAATAACAATTTATCTTCTTCTAGGAGTGCTTTTAAATTAGAACACCCAACCTGCTTTACTGCGGTGGACATCTTAACACCCAGTTGAGTCTTCTTACCAGAGAATCCTTGACCAAGTTGTTGACCTGCCCTACCCCTCATTGCACACATTAAAAGATTTTCATACTCCAGATCGAACTGGATTATGTCGGCCACTTGCCCTCCAATGTCATTAACTTCGCACAACACATATGCATTATTATAATTCTTTGCAACATCAATGATGATATTAGGGAATATGATAGGTTTAATTTCGTTGTTTCTATATCTAGCAACGACTTTATATGGCACTGTTGTAGTGTCCATAACCATAAATGCAGAGTAGTCATTAGATAATCCTCTAGCAACATCGACAGTTATAATATAGTTATGCTCCGGCACTGCTTTATCATATATTGCCAATCCATTCTTCTGCACCAAAGGATCATGATATGGCATAGTCCTCAATTTACTGGGACTAATTAAGGTGTCAACAGAACCAAGGAATTCACACTCAAACTCAACTCGGAACTGCTGCTCAGATGTATTTTTAATCGTTTGTTCTTTCCATGCAGCATCTCTACCAGGAACCTCTGACCAATGCACTTCCGTAGGGACATATTCATTAGACCCTCTTTCAGAATCATGCCAAAGTTTATAAAACATATTCATCCCGTGAGGGGTAGAGATAATGATAACCTTTGTTGATTTACCAGAAGAAATAGTAGGATAGACAGAACTAAAGAATTGATCAGCAACATGATTCGGAACGAACGCGAATTCGTCCAAGAAAATAACATTAAAAGACATACCCCGGACAGCAGAAGCCGAAGTAGATGCAGCAAGGATTTTACTTCCGTTTTCCAATTCCAAGGATCCTCTGTTCCACTGGAGGATTCCTTGCTGTAACCATTTGGGAAGATTTTCATAACTCAGTTGCAATCTTTGTAGCATTTCGCGAGCAGTTGCTGCTTTGTTTGCAAGAATTGCTACATTAACATTGTCATTAAAAAGAACATACCACAACAGATAGGAAGTCACAATCGTAGACTTACCTGACTGTCGGGGCAGTTTTGCAATATTAAATCTATTATCATGGAACTTCTGCACCATCTCCTCTTGGAAATAATACATGTCAAAGGGTATTAAACCTTTGTCCAAAGAAACGATTTTAATATAATTGCGAATAAAATAAACAGGGTCCTCAGAACATCTAAGGACCTCTTGAACTTGCTCAGGAGTAAATTCCTGAGCAGTATTTGCTTTTTTTAAATTAGGATTACCTAAGTATTGATCGTGATTACTCATTCCACATGCACAGTACCAATCATGCCCGCACCTTTATGAGGGCCACACCAATATGTATAATCTCCAGCGTCGGTGAATGTCACATCAAACTCTTCGCCAGGAAGCATAGCAAGTGCCTCATGACTTAACTCTGGATGATCTTCCACAACAACATTGTGAGGAGGAAGCATGTTATTAACGAAATGAACTGATTCTCCAGCAGCGATTGTAATTTCTGCAGGATCAAATACTAGGTTTCCATTGGATCCCATTTGAACATCTACTGCCCATACCGGAGCAGCAAAGAAAATTGATGCAATTAATGCGAATAAAAATTTCATACTAGTGTTCCTTTTTCTCTACGAATTTCTCTAAGTTCTTCAAAGTTTTTTTGTTTGGTGCCACCATCATATGCCCAGGCATATCCCTCTTCAATCATTTGTTCGTTGAGGGACACATCTCCGTCCCCAATGTATAACCAACCAAGAAGACGGCCATACTTGCCGACGCCACCAATAAGTTCAGTCCTAATAACAAGGTCATCATCACCAGAAATGGCACCTTCGAGTTTTTCTTTGAGCCAGTTTGTTGCTTCAATACCTAACTCCTTTTCTTCCAGGTCTCTGGTTCTCTTCTCGGTGGTATCCACTACAGCGACTCTCACCCTTTCTTTTTTATAGAGATCAAATCCTAGATCGATAGTTACATCGATAGTGTCACCATCAAGAACTCTATTTATTTCGATCACTCGAAAGTTGTAACAACTCTTCCGACTCGGGGGTGTCATCGCTCCCATTTTCTTCTAACTCCTTGAATGCTAGGTTCATAATGGTATATATGTAATAACCAACACCTACCAAAAGGATAACGAGACACCAAATGATACTCCAAGTCACACCAGTAGGATCTTCTATAGGGCGCAAAAATAAATTCAAGGGTTGTGCGGATCTATACCAAGACTATCTAGGTAATCAATCCACCATTGAGGATCTTTTCGTTTCCATTTCGGGACATCCTTTCCTTGAAGCGAATAGTATTCGCTAATCGCTTCATCGATAGTCTGTGCGATCTCCAAATTCCTCTTCTTCTTCATCAACATCCGCATACGGGTTCTCCAAATAGGGTCCTCGTTTTCGTAAAGGTTCTTTTCTGACATAATCCTGTTCAGCATTAACGGCTTCAATCCAAACAGCAAGTTTCATCACTAGAAAAATGATGATGAGAGGTGTAAAACACCCAACTAAAATTACGGGGTTCATTTGTGACTCCTAGAGAAAGGTTCCCAGTGCTCCCATCCATATTTATGGACAAAATGCATTCCTAAGATGGGAACAAACACAAGAAAAAACCCCATGACGCCAAGGCACCAAGGGGTCTGCATTGTGTGTCTTATAAACAATTGAATGTGGTGCATCTCTACTTTCTGTATCTAATTGGCCATGTTAGTTCCATAGCAGAAATAAGCAACAAAATAAAAGCAAATACAAACAATGTGCTCATGCTGGATAATCCCAATCGATTGCCATTTGATGGGTTTTATGTTGTGGTCCCCATGTATTTTCCATATAGATGTAAGGTACAGTTCTGATCTGACATTGATCGCCTACACATAGTAGATCATCAACAATTCTCCATGATTCCATAACTTCCTCTGCATGAACGAAGTGTGATTGATCTCCATTGATTGCATCATAAAGAAGTTTTTCATAACCATCAACTGCTCTTTCCTGAGGATACTCATGGGTGAGAGTGGCAAGTTCAAGATCATTATTTAAACCGGGAGACTTAATGTCCATCCGAATATCAAGATGGGGATTAGGTTGTACACGAATAACGATGCGATCATTAATCTCTCCTTCATACAATTTTAGCGGTGGAGCTTTGAGTTTAATGACTACTTCTACACAACCATAAGGCATCTTCTTGCCTGTCATGACATTAAAAGGAACTCCCTCCCAACGCCAGTTATCGACGAATAAAGTACCAGCAAAATAGGTAGGAGTATTACTGTTAGGATCAACGCCCTCTTCATCTTTGTACCCATGGTATTGTCCGAGAATAATGGATGGTGACATTCTAGTGGCAGCTAAGACTTTTGTCTTCTCTCTTCTGACTTCTTTTGCTGACATTCGTGAAGGGGGTTCCATTGCAATTAAAGCAAGAACCTGGAGAACATGATTCTGTAGCATGTCTCGAACTGCTCCAGCAGTTTCATAATACTGAGCACGACCTTCGCATCCGATAGTTTCAGTTGCAAAGATCTGAACCTCTTCTATATATTCCCTGTTCCAAAGAGGTTCCAGTAGAATATTGCTAAAGCGGGTGGCAAGGATATTATTAACAGTATCTTTGCCGAGATAATGATCAATCCGATAAACCTGTTTTTCGCGTAGATGTCTAGCAACCAAAGTTGATAGATGATCAGCAGATTTATAATCGTGCCCAAAGGGTTTTTCAATAACAACACGCGATGTTTCTGAGTCATCTAAACAACCTGCCTCCTTTAGATTAGTGATTGCATCTCCATATCTTTCTGGTGGAACCGAAAGAAAATAAGTCATATCATCAATGTATGCTGGGAGATTCCTAAGACTATCTACATTCTCCAGATCAGCACATTGATAATCTAAATTCTGCAAGAAATCATCTGGATAGTCGCCAAGAGATTCTTTCCATTGATTTACTGTAGGTTCTCTCCTAGCACTACCTACAATTAAAAAATTATCTGGCAGAAGTTCTTTCTGCCAGAGTTTATAGAGTGCTGGGATCAATTTCTTTTTACAGAGATCTCCAGTTGCACCGAAGATCACAATACCTTTAGTGAGCGGTTCCATTTCCATCATACTTGTCTGTTTCGTAATAGTTATTTTCACCTTTTCGTATCCCGAAATATATCGTGGCCAATACAAATGGTACTGATATCCAGAGGAGTGCATTGCCTAAAGTCATTTGAAAAATACCTTAAATCCAAAAGATGTTCTGCCACCTTTAATATTTCTAATACTAGTTATGTGTTCAGCATAAACTTTAAAGTCATCACCATATTCTACGCCTAATGATGCCAATGGTCCGTCAAACCTATCATTACTATCAAAATCAGAATTGTTAATGCTGATCCCAGAGTAAAGAGTAGCGGCACCAGCTGGGGCGAGAAACTTGACACCTGCATGATTGACTCCCGGATGATCGTTGCATTGCATTGGTGATGAAAGATGTTCAGCAAACAATCTTACATGTTTATGAATATCATATTCAATACCAAAAGAACCCATTGGTTCTTCAAATTTTAATTGATCGTTGTTATCCCATGGATCTGCATTGATAGAAACATAGGTTCTAACTGATTCTGGTGTGATCCATCCAGCGACTGCGGTCACAGCGGTTGCCGCAACACTATAATTACCAAGACAAATACTCATCTTACGTCATGTCCTCCAAACATTGCTCGCATTCCGTTCAGAACCTTGGCAGCGAAAGCACCAAGACGGCGCGACTCAAAACGAGACCACAACGCACTGCTGATGACAGGAGCGGGTACACCAAGGTCCACAGCAGCGTGAACAGTCCAACGACCCTCACCAGAGTCTGATACTCCCCCATCGAACTTGCTAAGCTCTCTATCGCGGCGTAATACATCAGCGGTAAGATCAAGTAACCAACTGCCAACAACGCTACCGCGACGCCATAACTCAGCCACCTCAGCAACATCAATGTCATATTGATAATCCCTTGGATTTTCCATCGGGGCAACTTCAGCATCACCTTCCTTGACATATTGAGAACCTGCATTTGCTTCATGTAGAATGTTAAAACCTTCGGCATATGCTTGCATGATTCCATACTCAATGCCGTTATGAACCATCTTTACAAAGTGACCTGCTCCAGGTGGTCCACAATGTAACCAACCATACTCGGCACTTGTTTCATAACTGAGGGGGTCTGTACGAGAGGCAGATCCAATACCTGGTGAGAGTGCTCTAAAGATAGGAGCGCAGACGGATACTGCAGTAGTTGTACCACCAACCATAAGACAGTATCCGCGCTCCAGACCATAAACACCACCACTAGTACCACAGTCAATATATTGGATGCCAAGTTTAGACAACCTTTCTGCCCTGCGTCTAGAGTCTTTAAAATTGGAATTGCCATGATCAATAATAATGTCACCTTCACTACAAAGTTGTAATAACTCATTGAGTGTCTCCTCTACTAATTCTGCAGGAATAACGAGTTGAAAGATGCCAGGATTGCCACCTTCCTTAACTACTTGAACAAGGCTTTCCAGATTAGTGGCAACTCCACTGACATAACCCTTTTCAAACGCTTCTTCAGCTTTTGCATAATTCCTCCTGTAACCCCATACTTCAATGTTTTGTTTCATCATACGGCGGGACATACCCTCGCCCATACGACCTAATCCGATTAATCCCACTTTCATTCCCAAGTCCTCCTAGCGATTGCCGATGCGGATCGGCGTTTTAATTCTGATGACAGAGATTCATACTCTCTGTACATACGATCTCCAACCGTGTACTTGCCCATTTTCTCTTCAACCGCTTCGATGATTAGTTTGTAATCTTCTTGGGTGAGAATGTTGTACTTAGTTTCTTTACTCATTGTTTTTGAATAGTTGTTCTACTTGTTTACGAGCGTCCGACATTTTTTTATTTTCACGCTCGGCATGTTTGTAACCATATTTTCCATGGAATATAGCGTGACCTTGACAAAACATGGTCACACCAAAGATCAAGGCAAGAATAATGCCTATCCATTCAATTATAAGTGTATGTTCAGCCATGGGAATATCGGATCGATTACTCCAATGAGTCTAAGCAGACCCTCAGCAAAAAGTGCAAGAACAACCCAACCAACACACATACTGATAATTGAAGCATTGCGATTGTGCTTTCGTATGGCAGCATCGATTAACTCCTGACACTCTTCATGTGTTATGTAGTTGGGTGGCGGATCTATCTTTTTGAATCTGTGTCCAATTGCCATTAAAAAATTACCTCCATTGCTTTTTCAAGTTCATGGACATGCTGTAGTTCATCATTTAAGATCTCTAGGATCTTATCGTCAGGACCATTCTCTGCAAGATACTTGGCATATGTTGTAGCGGCATGAACCTCTACTTCATAAGACAAATGGTATGCATTGCGAGGAGATACCCAATAATAAAATACATTGATCCAATAATAGACAAGAACGAGGTGTTTGGCAACAAAGCGATCGATAAAATAAGCATTACCGCCCCGACTTTCCATATATTCCAGATGTGATGTTTCATTAATTGATTGCTCGAAGTGTTGAATCATGAGATCTATGTGCTCAGGACCACGAAGTCCCATGCTCTCTCTAAAATGTAACACGCTCAAAAACGCAAAATAGGGTGCCCGAGCAATCTCCTCAAGCACCCAAAATCTTTGATAGTCCCGACCATTATATAAGAAGTCGAGTATGGCAATGGTCCAATTAAGTACCAGGCAATTTACGCTCTCCATCTTGAGGAAATTCTTTGTCTAACCTATCTAGGCGATCAGCCCATGTTACACCCCCTTCAGTTCCTTTACAGGGGTTAATACAGTCAGCATCTCCTAACTTATTGCAAACCAAACCTGCCAAATCTAGTTCGCTTCCTTTGTTGCCAGTACCAGACCAGATATGTTGTCCGTTGATCCAGACTGCCCCACATCTTTTACACTCTTTTCTCTCAAGTGCTAAGTCTGAAAATTCTCTACCGCTTTCCATAGGTCTGATAGTGCTCCGTAAAGGTAGTTGGTTTAATTCCGAGTTGCTTTTCCAATTTTCTTCTCAGGAAGTAAGATCGGATAATAACCCAGTGCCAACGGATATCAATCTCAATGAACTGGATAAAACGCATCAAATCATTCATTCCAAGATATGCTATGAAACAGATGATGATGGTAGCAGTCAAATAAAATGAGACCATACGAGTATCACGCTGATACAAAGATTATAGGACTATTTACCAGATTTGTCAGTTACAAGTTATTACAATGTGTAATAACCTTAACAATTCCATGCTCGTAAACTTTTATTGATCCTGCTATCAGGATCTCTAGAAGTCTTACTAGATGTACGCTTTGCTTTCATACCCTTCATTCTAGCGCAGAAGGATGCCCTTCTGGGATTTCCAACTTTCTTGCTTGGTGCTTTAAGGTCAGATCCAGGATTTTCTCTTTCGTAAGACTTCCGTCCCTTTTCGTTGAGTCCTCCTTCTTTATTTTTTCCTGCCTTTCTTGTCCAGGCTGCTGCTTTTTCGTCAATATAATAACCCTTTTCAGTTAAAACTCTAATCATTGCACGACCAATCGTCTCGTCAATGATACCCGAATGCTTTGCAGCATCTTTCATTTCCTTTTTAGAAGCATCCTTTACAGTATACTTCTCCCACATAGACGGTCCATAACCGCATTGCTTTTTGGTTTCTCTCTTTTTGCACAACCGGCAATATCTTTCTTCAGACATTTTTTTCTATGGATTGTCTTATACTATTTAACACTTTTTTGCAATCCCTCGAAGTTGATTGTAGTTGACTAATACCTCGTTTAACCTTCCTTCTAAGGACTGAAGGATGCTCTGGAACAGGGAGTTCTTCGGGATTGATTCTTGAAAAGATGTTATCAAAGTCTTTCATTTCCCCACAATTCCATGAGTTGTTTATATGTAGGACCCATCTTTAATTGTTCTTTTGTTGCCATCTTATTTGCAGTGGCATACATTACAGACTTGGCGCGATTTCCGTATAACTTTTGCCACCGTTTGTATCCCTTTTTCATTCCTTTAACATACCTTTCGGCAGTCTTATTCACAGGTCCAGCAACATGAGTGCCGAACCCCTTTGGACCAACGACGGTTTCTCTCTTACGCCGCTTTGCCATATCAACCTTCGATTTGCACTTCGTTGATATACATGGTCATGCCATTCGTGCTATCACCCTTTGCCTGAATCTTAATGCTGTTTCTAGCAAATGCAGTGCCAGTAAATGCAGCAAGTGCAGATGCATCAGCATCAATAGTAATAGCACCAGTTACAGGATTAACAGCAGTAACTTCTTTATGGGAGAAGTTATAACCAGAAACAGTAGCACCAGAGATAGTTACATAATCACCAACAACAATATTAGTTTGTTGGTTGGGAGTATCTAATGTTAATACACAAGGATTAGCAGCAGTTGCACCTGAAATCTTTGCTGCTTTTGGTTTTGCAAGTTTGAATACTTCAGCACCATTGACGGGCATATGCACCACCATATCCGTCGTTACATCAGGAGCACCACCCCATGCAAAGTGATTGCTATGTGCATCAGCATTGATAAATCTGTAGTATCCAGTTTTCACTGTATATGCATTAGTAGTTTGAGCAGTGTCACTATTATCAGTGAGACTACCTAAATCTTGGACGGGGATGGTTGCCATGACACTCAGTTATACTTCTTCTGTATTATTTATCTCCTTTTGTTTCTTTAGCATCTTTTGCAATTCCGCTGTACTGCCAACAAACATCGTGTTATTAACAGTAGACGGTCCAGTCTTCTTTTCTTCGGCATCAAGATCCTTCATCTTTTTTTGTAGATCTATCAACTTATCTGCAGTGTCTGCTACATTTTTAATAAGTTGACCTGCAACTTCATAAGCACGAGGATGATCTGACGCTCGTGCCACATCAAGTATGCCATCTACTGCCTCCTGCCCTTTCATTACTAAGTTGTGAAGTTGAGCACGAGTAGTCTCATAGTCCTGCTTCACATCAGGAGTTTCTGTTTTTTTGAGTTCCGGTTTCACTTTTTCGACATGCTTCTGGAGTTCAGAAGGTTCTGCTCCAAAAACTTCATTTAATCCATCAAATGCACTCATGTGATCTCCTCATCTTCTCCGGTTACGGGGTTGCGTTTCTTATTGTCCATAAACTCTGAAGTCATTTCACTGAATCCAAAATCATCATCAGCGTCTGCTGTGAGCGGATCGGGTTCGACAATATAACGCATTTGTCTTGGTGCATTGACTGTATCTGTAGAACCATACATGTCGGTAATAACCTTTTTGATGACCTTGCCCTCGGTAACAGGACCATAAAGATAGGTTTTTACTGTAAATGCTAATGTATAAATGATCGCTCTTCGCTGAGAAAAATCCCCAACATAGTCATCTTCGTATTGAATATCGTTCAATATAACAGGAACATCTTTAACCTCGTTCATATCAGGAAGAAGTTTAACTGATAAATTATAATGAGGTTGAAAAAATGGCAGAATCTGTTCGATGATCTGCAATCCATCTTCTTGATTCTTAGAAATGATTGCTAACTCAAATCCCAAATTATATGGGACCGGCATAAACACATTTTTATTTGTCGTGCTAGTGCTAGCAATAGTTACCTTTTGAGTGGGAGATAATTTTCTCTGCGTGTCATATGAAATATTGTTGATTTCAAAAGAAATTCTGGGTAGAGTAATTGATACCCTTTTGTTTGTAGGATCCGAAGTGCCCTCTAGACGAGCAAGAAATTTTTGCTTTGGTCCATATGCCAAGGGAACTTTCATTACCTCGTCCCCTCTCCTTAGTTCAATGTTATTGAACAGAGTTCCGAAAGCAACAACAGTCTTTCTAAAAATCTCGTGATATGAATAAGTTCCTAACATAGTCAGATTGTAGTGTCGTTAGTAGATCCAATTGTGCCGAAAGGATTAACCTCTGTAAAGTCGAGAATGTCGTCATCCTCGGTTTCATAAGTATAGTTCTGATCGACAACCGTACTAGATGTGTTGGTATTATTTAGGGTGTTGTACGATTCAGGAGACCAAAGAGCACCTGATGTAAGACCCTTTATGGTTTCACCAGTGTTAAAGGTTCCGGTGCGATTGATGACTTGGAGTTCTCTTGTAGAACTATTCCAGGACTTAACTTCTGCTCTAGAGTCTTTAGGCGAATAATCAATTGTGACCGTAGGTGCGGCAGTATAACCAGAACCTGCCTCTGTAATAGTTATACCAGTTACAATGCCTGCAGAAGATACGACAGCAGTTCCTGTAGCAGTTGTTCCTCCTGCTGGAGCAGCGGAGAAAGTAACTGTAGGTGGCAATGCAGAATTGTAATACTCACCACCATCTGTAACTGTGATTGCGTTTACCGCCCCAGAATCAATCGTTGAAGTCGCTGCGGCGCGATAAAGGTCCCCAACAATCTCCTCACCGACGCTAAAGTCGCCAGAGCCGCCAGCATCCATAACCAACTTGATAGAATTGGCGAAGGCAGTTTCGATAGCGTCGATTTCTGCAACACCAGTGTCGAGTTGCTCGTCGCTGTACTCGAAGAGTTCACATTGACACTCCCAGACATATCCTTTACCTAACTGATAGAACGGACGCTCAACCTCAACAAACTTAATCTCAAAGAGATGTTTGGTGATGGGGAACCAAATTAAATCTCCCTCATTCGGGCGACCTTCTACATTCAACTCTGCATTATCATCTACCTTTTCTTCAAATTTCTTACGAGAGAAAATGAATGTTGTTTTATCTTCAACGCGAATACCAAATTTAGTAAGAAGTTCTCCTTGACCTTCCCACCCTTCTACATTGTTTACATATGATCTAACTTCTAATGCCTGTGTGAATGTGCTATTTTCAACTTCATTGAGAATAGTGTCGCGGTTGACATAAGTTCTAGGGAGATAATAAATATCTTGACCATAGATTTCAATACTTTCTACGATCAAATTCTCCATAAACATCTGTTCCTGTGAAGACCCATTAATATTGAGTCTACAAGAACTTGTGTAATCTGATTTTACGCAATCGCTAGGAGTGGGATTAGTGTATGCCATATCAGCCGATTAAATCCATTGGGGGTAACTCGTATGTTTCTCTGACCTGTTTTTCTAGTTCCTCTTTTCTTTTGTTTGCATCTTCTAGAATTTGACGACCATTTAATTTCACTCCACCGAGCATTTCGATGCCATCATATTTACTTAGGTTGCGTCCCCACTGCTGCATGAATAATGCCTCAACATAATCTTTCATCCAGTTATCATTGTACATACTAGTATATGTTTCAGGATCCTGACGCAATGTTAAGTCAACTAAAATGAAATCACCTGCTTGCAGATCATCCCAATCCATATCCATATACAATCTATCTTGATGTTCGTTCCACTTTACTCTTCTACTTGCTTGAGAATTGGTAACAAAATCTAAAGTCTCAAGATATTGAGATGTCATGAAGTAATGTAAAATATGACCATGGGTCATCGCATAGATGTCATTCAAAAAGATTTGATATTTGATATTAAAAATATTACCAGGAACGATACTAGAGGCACCAATCTGAGTATATACATTGTTAATACCCAAAACCCCATCGGGCAGAGAAACATAGTTGTTATTCTCATACCAATTAGTTGCACCTACCTGAGTGCTACTCATAGCAACAGTTTTAATAGCATCAGTAACTTCAATTTTCATGAAGGTTTGATAACTGCCGCTATAATGATACTCTTGATAATAATCAATTGCTTCTTCGATGAGATCATCCAATTGCTCATCGCAAACATTGATGTCAATCGCCGGATAACCTAACCGGCGAAGAGCATACATTTTTATCTCGGTTTTACTTGCAGGGCGTGTTGCTGACATGAGTTATCAAGAGAAAGAATTGACAGTCAAAGTAGTAACATCATTAGCACTGACGACTTCTCCAACCTTGAAGAATCCGCCAACATTATCAACAGTGATTTGATTAGTACCAAGAGCAGTAATAACACCAGTTGTGCCACTGGTTGCACCAGTCACAGTAGCACCAACTTCCATTGTTGTAATATCAGAAAGTGCAAATGTTGCATCAGTGAATACTGTGGAAAGATCAATGGTTGCATCGCTCGTAAAGATAGTTGCAACATTGAAGGTTAGATCTGCAGCGCCACCGCCGCCAAGATCTGCATCGGAAATTGTGATTGTATCAGAGGCAGCATGACCAGTACCAGGTTCGGTAACCGTAACTGTTGCAGCACCAGAACCATCAACAACAACACTGAATGCAGAACTTGTTCCAGAACCAGTGGTGGTGAATGTACTAACACCATAAGTTCCTGCAGTTCTCAGTGCATCTGCTGCACCAATAGTATCAACGGTCTCAATACCAGTTTCATTAGGATGGACAATGGTAACAGTATTACCAATTGCATAACCAGAACCTGCAGTTCTTACAGTAACGCCAGTAACGCTACCGCCAGAAGCAGTAATATTAACTGTTAAGTTAGAACCATCACCACCAGTAGTAGCAAGACTACTACCAGTTGTATACTGAGTACCAGCAACCAGAGCACCGAAGTTGAAGGTTGCAACACCACCCAGGTTGGGGTTGGTAAGAGTGATTGTATCTGTGATCAGATAATCACTACCGCCCGCATTGACGGCAACTGCAGTAATAGCACCAGCACTGACTGTAGTATCAACTGTCAGTCCAGTACCAGTGCCGCCAGTAGTAGAAACAGCAGTTCCTGCAGTGAAACCGCCGAGACCGCCAGAAGTTACATTACCAGCAGTTACGACTGCACCAGGTGTAGGATCACCAGACAGGTTCAGAGTCAGAGTGGTAGTAGTTGCAAGATTATTGAGCATTGCCTGAAGTTGAGCAAATGCACTGTCTAACTTATCCTGAACTCTTGCCTCGGTGTAATAGAGGTTAGTTCCCTCAGATAGATCAGTTGTAGACTTAGCAGTAAATCCTGCATCAACTCTTGCATCAGCACGAGCATCTGTGTAGTACAGATTGGTGCCCTCAGACAGATCCGAAGTAGATGCAGCGGCAATCTTAGTATCGAAGGATGCCTCAGCACGAGCATCTGTGTAGTATAGATTTGTAGAACCTTCACTCAGAGCATCGGTATCAGCAGCAGCGATACGGGCATCTGCTCTAGCATCTGTGTAGTACAGGTTCGTAGAACCCTCAGACAAAGCATCAGTATCTGCAGCAGCAATACGAGCATCTGCACGAGCATCAGTGTAATAGAGGTTTGTTCCTTCTGTTAGATCACCAGTGTCCTTAGTGGCAAGACTTGTGTCAAAGCGACCTTCTGTATAGAAGATATTAGTAGTACCTTCTGTGATGTCATCTGTAGTCTTAGTTGCAAGTTGAGTATCCCATCTTGCAGTGGTGTAGTAGAGGTTTGTACCTTCTGTTAGATCAGTTGTAGTTGCTGCTGCAATTCGAGCATCTGCGCGAGCATCGGTATAGTACAGATTTGTACCTTCTGTCAAATCAGCAGTAGTCTTACCTGCAAGACTTGTGTCAAAGCGACCTTCGGTATAGAAGATATTTGTAGAACCTTCTGTGATATTATCAGTATCGATATCTGCTTGAGTAACACTCAATTCACCACCAACACTCAATTCAATGCCAGTGCCGTAGGTAAAGTGTGAGCGGGTGCGTGCAGCAGTAGTAAAGAGATTCGTAGAACCCTCAGTTACATTATCGGTATCAATATCTGCCTGTGTGACGCTCAGTTCGCCGTTGCCACTGAGTTCGACACCTGTACCATAAGTAAAGTGTGTACGGGTCCTAGCAGCGGTTGTAAAGAGGTTTGTAGATCCTTCAGTTACATTATCAGTATCAATGTCTACCTGCGTTACAGAGAGCGTATAAGTGCCCGCTACATCATCATATACCTTAGTGATACCAGTGCTTGCAACAAACAGTGCATCGATTCTGTCATCAACCCGCTCATTGGTGAAGTACAGGTTAGCAGAACCCTCAGACAGTGCGTCAGTATCATGGTTGCTGATGTCAGAAGTTTGACCAGTTACATTACCAATAACGCCACCATTTGCGGTGATTGCTCCAGTAAATGTAGAAGTTCCGGTTACACCTAAAGTGCTAGACAGAGTTGTAGCACCAGTGACTCCAAGTGTTCCACCAACGGTTGCATTAACAGTTACATCCAAATCTGCACTTGCAGTTACATCACCAGTGACACCTAAAGTGGAACTTAATGTAGTAGCACCAGTAACTCCAAGCGTGCTGCTAAGAGTTGTAGCACCTGTGACTCCAAGAGTGCTACCCAGAGTTGTTGCACCATCAGCATTCAGTGTGCTTGCGGTAGAAACAGCACCTGTTGTGCCATTTACAGTGAAGTTATTTGTGTCAACTGCGATGCCACCATTGGCATTCAGGAGACCTGTAAGTGTGCTTACACCCGTTACTCCAAGTGTTCCACCAACCGTTGCGTTAGCGGTAACAGTACCAGTAACCATTGTAATTTCATTGCTAGCAAAGTCACCGCTAGAATCACGAACAACAATCGAAGATGGTGTTGAAGTAGTATGTGTTGTCATGCCGTCCAACAGGTCAGCATTCAAGTTAGTGACCTTAGTTGTAGAAGCAACTACAAACGGTGCAGATCCAGTAGCAACATTAGATGTGATCTGACCATCAATAGTCAGGGTGCCATCAATGTTGGCATTGGCATCAACATCGAGAGATGTACCAGAAGAAGTAAGGTTGAGACTACCAGCACGAAGAGGAGCATCTGTACCAGAAATAATTTCACTATTATTTGTTGTATTAGTTAAGAAAGTATATCTCAGGGACGATCTGTCGAATCCAAAGAAGCCAGTTTTAGCACTGCTGTCGTAATAACGGAATTCAACACCGCGATCCTTAGCATCATTAGAGACTGGTGCTGTGTCACCACCCAAAGTAATAATAGGGTCATCGAGAGTTGTGACCGTAGAATTGACAGTAGTCGTTGTTCCATTAACCGTGAGGTCTCCTGCAATCGTTACACCTGCATTCGTTGTAGAGAGTTGAAGAGTATTATCGTAGTATAAATCTACCGATCCATTTGCTGCAGCAACAATACTTTCCTCACCAGAAATTGCTTGGATTCTTACATGATTTCCACTTGCTCCACGAATATACAGAGAACCAGTATTATTATCCAGATATGTATGTATACCATCATGAGAAAGGGTAAAGTCATCTCCAGTACCTACAGCAATTACATCGCTGTCCTCAACCTGAAGGGATCCTGCAACCAATCTGCCATAGAGATCAGCACTTCCTGCAGAAACATCGACAGTAAAAGTATCTCTACTATTAGCATTATCCCAGACATGGAAGTCACCACCAACCCATGCATTCTTGGTTGCTCTAAAACCGCCATCGGTCGAAAGAGAAACAGAGTTATCGCTAAAGGTAGATGCATCAGAAGTGTTAGTGATCGAAACACGACCACTGAATCCAGTATTACCAGACTGTGTTGTGCTACCAGTGATCTCAAAGTCACCATAGACACGCATGTCTCCACCGACAGCTAAATTCTGACCAATAGCAGCACCACCAGTGATACGAACTGCACCATCAGCAGCATAGAGTCCAGTTAAAGTCTGACCAGTTGCATTAGTGACAGAAGTAACACCAGTTACACCTAAAGTATCATCAACGGTGGTGGCACCCTCAACATTTAATGTGCCTTGAATATCAGTATTACCGTTGTCTGCATCAACACCAAACTTTTCAACAGCAGATCCATTTCTGATGGAGAAGACTTCATTAGCAGCATCAACAATTAAAGAATCGTTGATAGTTGTCTGACCTTGGACAACCAATGTACCATCAGTTGCAACATTGCCAGAGGAAGAAGCAACAGTAAACTTGTCAGTGGTGCCACTTCTAACTGCAAAGTCTGCATCAACATCAACAGTGCCGTTGATTTCGGTATTACCAGTTACGACGAGTGTGCCACCCAAAGTGGTATTACTATCAACATTCAGAGTGCTATTTAATTCTGTGTGACCATCAGCAGTCAGAGTTCCTTCAATGTTAGTATTACCAGTTACATTGTCAACAAAGAACTTGTCGGTTGTACCATTTCTAACAGCGAAGTCTGCATCAACATCTAAAGTTCCATCAATGTTTGTATTACCACTGACATACAAAGTGTCGTCAATAGTTGTAGCACCCTCAACATTCAGAGTTCCCTGAATATCAGTATTGCCATTGTCGGTATCAACAGTAAACTTATTGACATTTGAATTAGTCTGAATTGCAAATGTCTTATTATCTGCATTGATAGTTACATTATCTTGGAATGTAGCAGCACCATCAACATTTAAAGTGCTATCAAAATCAACAGCGTTAGTAACATTAAGAGTGTTGGTAATAGTTGTAGCGTCATCGACATCGAGCGTTCCTGCGATGACTGTGTTGCCATTGTCCGAATCAACTGTGAAAGCATCTGTACCATTTTGTGCCTCAATAGTGAAGAGCAGATTGTCTCCATTGATAGTTACATTGCTTTGGAATGTAGCATCACCATCAACATTGATGCTGCTATCAAAGTCTGCAGACTGATTAACTGTAAGATTATCAGTAAATGTCGCATCAGAATTGACAGTCAGAACATCAGTGTTTGCATTACCCAGAGTAATCTGAGAACCATTAACGGTTAAATCTCTGTCAAGCAGAGTATCACCATAAACTGATAAGAGACCTTCAGTTGCAGAACCTGCACCAGAACGACCAATGGTTGTGTTGCCAGTATCACCGATTACTTGGAACTCGATATCATTACCGCTGTTCAGTTTACCAATGAACAGACCCTCGCCAGATTGCCTTGCACCAATATGAAGAGATCTTCTAATACCTGCACCACCAAAGACCTTCAGGTTTGCATTGGTGTGAGAAGCATAAGAAGGAATCAGTTCTTGCTGAGAACCTGCTTGCAGTTTCTTACGGACCTTCAAGGAGTTCTGTTCGTTGAACACCTCAGTCGTAGTTTCTTTCTGAACAATCAGACCATTGATATAAATGTCTGAATTGTAAAGAACATCACCTTCGATATATCCGCCACCATCAAATCGGAATGAACCGTAGTCGTTAGACTGAACTTGCCATGCATTGTCAGTGCCAGTTGCTGCAACAGTTGGTTCGTCGGTATCTTCTAAGTGAACATGTCCAGCAATATTCACATTGCTATTTGCATCGAGATCACCAGCAATCTGAGTATTACCGTTAGAAGCGGTAACATTGAACATGTTGGTGTTGACATTTAAGTTATTGGTGATGTCAACAACACCATAGAAAGATGCATTACCCGTTGTGCTTTGCAGTTCGACACGAGTTGTGCCAGAACCATTGTTCAGCTGCAGGACCTTGGATGCTCCCTGAATAACAATATTATCGTCATGGAGAGTAGTGCCATGAACAGTCAGGTTAGTATCGATATCAACACTACCGCCAACATTGACCGAACCAGTAATGCCAGTGCCTCCAGCAACAACCAAGTCACCCGTTGTATTGGTTGTAGATGCTGTTCCACTCTCTAACTTAAGGTTGCCTGCAACAATACCTGAAGCAGTACCTGCGAAGGTCTCAGAAGTGTTTGTGGCAGCATGTAAGAATGTATATCCTCCTTCATGTCCAGCAAGGTCGGTATAGTTAGTATCCCAACCATAGAAACCAACTCTTGCTTGACTATCGTAATAATTAAACTCTACACCACGGTCAAGATTGTCATCGGTAGAGGGTGCAGTGTCGCCACCAAGAGTGAGGACAACATCATCTACTGTCATTGTTGTCGAGTTGACAGTTGTTGTTACACCATCAACTTGGAGATCACCCCAAACGCGAACCAATCCAGTGGTAGCACGATCATCGCCAGGGTCAAGATTCATCGTCGCATCAGTTGTGGCGATGTAGTTTGCTTGGAATCTTGAGTTTTCTACATGGACTTTACCAGTTGCAGCAGAGGCATCAATATCGACAACATCTT
>Ga0213860_10000013_pt1 | contig 65257 bp, 89 predicted proteins | sample PICome_3_FD_160118 | JGI IMG/M metagenome (GOLD analysis project Ga0213860, IMG submission 160118) | Coastal seawater microbial communities near Pivers Island, North Carolina, United States - PICO550 | ecosystem: Environmental > Aquatic > Marine > Coastal | place: USA: North Carolina...
AAGGGAAATATGGCATACAAAACACAAGAATCTGAGTGGCATAGAAAAAACAGAGGTGAGGTTTATACATGGAATGATGAAATCAGTTACATGACTCACACCGACAGAACTTTTTATCTACTATCACAATATGATTTGAAATACTCAGAAAAAGAATTCTTTGGTATTAAATTAACTGATGGTATCTATGATGAAGATAATATGAAGTATCTAAAAACTTTTGATATCAAAAAAGCACAAAGAAGTAATATAGGTCATGTACTACATTTTGCTGACCACATGAGTACTCTTATCGAAAGAGATGAGGCAAACAAACCATTTTAATGAATATAGAAGAACTATGGTTTTTCAGTAATAGGTTGAGAGGAGAATCTCATCCATCTGCTAAACTTACAAACGAACAAGTAATAAAAATAAGAGAATTACATAAACAAGGATTCTCTACTAACGTTATTGCTCGTAACTTTAAGGTAAGTAAGTGGAATGTAGAACAAATAGTTAAGAATAAAACCTGGACACACATTTGAAACAGTTAGAGTTTTTCGATTTCAAATCAGTTGGAGAATCATCCATTAAATTACCTAAACCTATCATCAAAGAACACGATGGTATAAGAGTAGTACGAGATGATTTATTAGATGGTGGTACTAAAAGAAGAGCATTCAATGTATTTGTTGAATCTTTTCCTCATGTTCAAGAATGGGTTTATGCCTCACCAAGAGAAGGATATGCACAATTATCATTAGCATATGCTTGTCATGATTTGGGTAAAAAAGCAACTGTAACTGTTCCAAAAGGAAAACACAATTGGTTAACAACAGAGGCAATTCGTTTAGGTTGTAATATCATTGAAGTACCAATGGGATATCTAACTAATATTCAAGCTAAAGCCAGATACTATGTTGAGGAAAATGAAGGAGCTCAGTTAATTCCATTTGGTGGTGACCATCCGATAATCATAGAGGCAATGAAAAATGCTGCTCTCTCACTTGATATAGAACCTCCTAAAGAGGTTTGGACTGTAATGAGTAGTGGAGTATTATCTAGAGGATTACAACTTGCTTGGCCCGATGCAAAAGTATATGGAGTTAGAATTGGCCACAATACAACAGAAAGAGAAAGAGGTAGAGCTGAAACATTCTTATCGAAATACAAATTCAATCAAGAATGTAAAGAACCAGAAAGGCCTCCATTCCCATCTTCACTTACATATGATAGTAAAGCTTGGGAATTTATAAAAGAACATGCTTCGGAAGGAGCATTATTTTGGAATGTAGGAAAATAAAATATAAAAGAATAAATAATAAAATTAAAATTATGAGTAAAAATAATAAACAACACACCAAGATGGTAACAAATCTTGAATCAATGGTTAGTGAAAAAACAAGACCTCCACATATCGTTGATATAGGAGATGTTCTAATGTACAAAAAACCAACAGGTAAAACTTCTTATGTATATGGATACACCGAGGTTAATACTAAAATGAAGTATATAGGGGTTAAATCTATTGATACTGATAAAAAAGCAATACAAAAATACAACACATCAAGTAAATCAGAAGAATTTCAAAAAGCACTTGCAAATGGACAATGGAAACATGAAATTCTTTATTGGGGAAGTTTCAAAGAATGTCTTTACTTTGAGAATCAAGAATTAGAGAAAGTTAATGCAAAGGATAATCCAATGTATTACAATAATTGGAATGGTCAGAAAGGTATAAAACCACAAAATAGAGAACTTAGAAATAAGATTGTATCAGATATTAATATTCTTCGAAATGTTTCATTTTTAGATGTAGCTGATTGGAAAGCTAATCCTGAAAAATATAATGAAAGATTAGAAATACTAACAGTAGATTGTTTTAGTGAACAAATAACTTGGGAAGAACTATACAATAATAAAGGTAGAATTCAAGTAAGAGATGAGCAATTGAATGATGCAAATGTTAAAATCATTAAAGATAGAATAGTTCATAACCAACCAGGTTTACAATGGCCTGTTTATTTTAGTGATATTGTATGGCAAGACAAACACTCTGATGATATGCAAATAAGTGGTAATCATACTGAATTCTCTCATTGGGATTTAGGTTCTCCTTATATGTACAGAATGGCATATTTCATACAGATTCCAAAAGAAGTACACGAACAATTAACTCAAACTGATATCTACGAAATAGGAAGTGCATTAAATACTAAAGTTGCAGTTGGTGAACCTTTTAGTAAAGAGGATGCTTTTAGAATGTGTAAAGAACATTGGACAATTGGTAATACTTGGTATGATGTAGATGTAGAGATTGATTGGAGACAAAGAGGGCTAACCACCCCAAACATTCAGAATGTAATTGATAAGATGAATGATTGGATTGATGAACAAACAAAATCTGGTAAGGGTTTAGTAAAAATTAATTATAATACACCTGAAGGTAAGGCTATACTTAAAGAAGAAAAAGATAAATTAATATCTGCAAATCCAAGAAGATTAGTACTTGATATGGCGGGTACATCACCAAATAGTGATAAGATACATCAAAAGTTGGCTGAAGAAAATGCAAAAATAGCAGATTTGTTTCCTATTGGAGAGTTTTATACTTCAGTAGCATTACTACTTCATCACTCAAGTGATAAACTTATGAACGAATCCAAAACTTATATAGATAGAATGAATTTTATAGATGATATGATAGAAGGACATGCTAAAGATAAAATGAAAGAACTTGTTAAGGGTGTGAAAGTAACTGTACATCATTTACCGAGATATATGCCTGATACTATCTACAAAACATATAGTAATTAATATGACAAACGGCGAAGATATATTTGATAGTATAAAATAACTTATATTTTACTTGGATTTCTCAGTTATTTTTCGTATATTTACATAGTAAATAAGAGATGATATGACAAATTTAGAACTACAAAATTTAGTTAAAAAGAACTTAAAAGGTTTTAGTTTAGATGACCAATTTGAACAACGTTCAGTTGGTGATAAGATTGAGAATGATTGTAAGGAAATAGTTAAAAGTAATTTACCAAATAACTATCAAGAACCTCGTTCAAAGAAATCAACAGAAGATTTTACAATATTTGAAAACAAACTAAATAAAGTGTATGAAGATTATATTGATGTAAAAACTCACTTTATTCAAGAAGAAGAAGGCTTTTCAATGCCAAACCTAATATCGGTTGATAAACTTAAACCATTATTAGAAGATGATACTAAAACATTATCTTATCTTTTTGTTGATTATACTCGTAACAATGGTAATCTTAACATAGAAGATGTTAAAGTAAAATATATTTGGGAATTAGATTGGAGTATATTAGGTATTGGTGGATTAGGAAGAGGACAATTACAAATTAAAAATGCTAATAAAGATTTAGTGTTTACAGATATGGGTAAAGAAGCTTGGTTGAAAAGACTAGAAACAGAAGTTCCTATATTTTATGATAAACAAATAGAGAAGTTTAAGAAACTAAAAAATAAATGGATTTAATTTAATGTATCAAAACATTTATTATCAAAGAGAAAGAAACCTAATACACCTTTGGGATGACCAAAGGGGGTATTCTTCATTTCCTTATACTCGTTATGCCTATGAGAAGGTTGAGAGAGGTGAACATAAATCTATTTATGGTGATACCTTAACCAAGGTGTATAAGTTTAAGAAAGATGACCCTGATTTATTTGAATCAGATGTACCAGAAACTACGAGAGCTTTGGTAGATTTATATTCAGAAACAGATGATGTATCCGAAGGTCATGTTGTACTCACATACGATATTGAGTGTGAGATGACAAGTGGGTTGCCAAATCCTGAAGAGGCTAAGAATGAACTTACTTCTATTGCACTTCATGATTCAGCTACGAATCAATATTGGGTATTGGTAATGGATAAGGAAGGATTGATGGTAGAGAAAACTACTGATAAAGCAATCGTAATTCCATTCAAAGATGAAAGAGATATGTTAATGAAGTATCTTGAATTGTACGAAATGATTAACCCATCTATTGTTACAGGTTGGAATATTGATTATTTCGATACACCGATGTTATATAACAGAATCAAAAGATTGTTAGGTGAAAGACAAGCAAATAGATTATCACCAATCGGACAATGTTTCTGGTCTCCTTATCGTAAGAGATTCTTTATGGCGGGTGTATCTTATTTAGATTACATTTCACTTTACAAGATTTACAACTATGGAGAACTTCCAAACTATCGATTAGATACAGTTGCTCAAATAGAATTAGGTAGAGGTAAGATTGAATATCAAGGAAACCTTGACCAATTAATGAGAGATGATATTGAAAAGTTCATTGAGTATAACTTAGTGGATGTTGAGTTAGTTGTAGATTTCGATAAGAAACTTCAGTTCATTGATTTATGTAGAGGTATTTGTCATGCTGGTCATGTACCATATGAAGATTTCGTTTACTCATCAAAATATCTTGAGGGAGCGATGTTAACTTATCTAAGAAGAAGAAACTTAGTTGCACCAAATAAACCAGCGGATAGACAAGAAAGAATGCAGGCGATTCGAGATAATAATGAAGAGAAGTTTATCGGTGCATATGTTAAATCACCAATCGTTGGTAAATATGAATGGATTTATGATTTAGATTTAACTTCACTATATCCGTCAATCATTATGACTTTGAATATCTCACCAGAATCCAAGATTGGTAAGATTCAAGATTGGGATGCGAACAAGTTTGTTAAAGGTGAAGTTGATACTTATTATATTGGAGATGATTCTATATCCAAAGAAAATCTAAAAAAGTACTTAGAACAATCTAAGTTTTCAGTTGCCTCAAATGGTGTTCTTTATAGAACCGATGAGGTTGGTTGTATACCAGGTATTCTCGACTTGTGGTTTCAGAAACGAGTTGAATACAAAAACGAAATGAAGAAGTATGGAAAAGCAGGAAACAAAGAAAAATATGCCTTCTTTCACAAACGTCAGTTGGTTCAGAAGATTTTACTTAACTCTTTATATGGTGTGCTTGGGCTTCCTGCCTTTAGGTTCTATGATGTTGATAATGCTACCGCTGTTACCACGACAGGACAGACAGTTATTAAATCAACTGCTGATATGGCTAACATCAAGTACAACAAGGAACTTGGTAATCCTGATTTGGATTCTAACATATACATTGATACTGATTCTGTATTCTTCTCAGCAGTTCCTTTAATGGATAAACGACTTCCTAATTGGAAAGAACAAGACCAAGATACAATTGCTGGATATGTAAATGAGATTGCAGAAGAGATGCAAGATTATCTCAATGATTTCTATAATATACTTTCAGAAAAGGTTTTTAATGTAGATAAAGATACTCACCGATTAGAAATCAAAAAAGAGTATGTTGCCAAGGCTGGATTGTGGATTGCAAAGAAAAGATATGCTCAATGGATTATTTCGGATAATGGTGTACCAGTTGATAAATTAGATGTAAAAGGTTTGGATGTTAAACGAAGTTCGTTTCCTAAGGCATTTCAAGAAGCTATGGGTACTGTTTTGATTGATATTCTAAAAGGTAAATCAGAAGAAGAGATTTCAGATTATGTTTTAGATTTCAAAAAGAAAATGATAAATAGACCAATATCTGAAATTGCTAAGAACTCGGCAGTAAAGAATCTTAAGAAATATATGCCGAAAGGTAAGAGAGAAAGATTCTCTATGATGAAAGGAACACCTGCTCATGTTAAGGCGGCAATCTTATATAATGATTGTTTGAAGCATTTTAATGCTCCTTACAAATATGAACCAATGAAAAATGGTGATAAAGTAAAATGGGTTTACCTTAAAGATAATCCACTTGGAATTGATGGATTGGCTTTTAGTGGATACAATGACCCACCAGAAGTAGAAGAGTTTATAAAAACTTACATTGACCACAATAAAATATTTGAAAGAGAATTGAAACATAAGTTACAAGATTTCTTTGATGCGATTGGTTGGGGTGATGTTATTAGTGAACAGCGAACAGCTGAAAAGTTTTTTAATTTTTAATAAATAAATAGAATGGCAAAACAATTAAAATTTGATGTTCAAGCAAGAGAATCCTTAAAAAATGGATTGGATACTCTTGCTGATGCAGTAAAGGTTACATTAGGACCAAAGGGTAGAAATGTACTTTTACAAAAACAACAAGGTACACCACATATTACGAAAGATGGTGTATCAGTTGCAAAAGAAATTGAGTTAGAAGATGTTTTTGAAAACATGGGAGCTCAATTGGTTAAAGAAGTTGCATCCAAAACAGCTGATGAGGCTGGTGATGGTACAACAACGGCAACAGTTCTTGCTCAAGAAATAGCAAGAAGAGGATTTGAATCAGTTGAAGGTGGAGCAAATCCAATGGAACTTAAAAAAGGTATTGAAAAAGCAGTTAGTATCGTAACCGAAGAACTTGGAAAACAGGCAATTGTTGTAGGTTCTGATTATGATAAGATTAAACAAATTGCTACAATATCGGCAAACAATGATTCGGTTATTGGTTCACTCATTGCAGATGCATTCCAAAAAGTTGGAACTGATGGTGTAATCACAGTTGAAGAATCAAAGGGTATTGAAACTTATATGGATATCGTAGAAGGTATGCAATTTGATAGAGGATATCAATCAGCACACTTTGTTACTGATGCAGAAAAAATGAACTGTGAATTAGAAAATCCATACATTTTGTTATACGATGGTAAGTTATCTTCAATGAATGATATACTTCATTTATTAGAGGCAACATCTGGTGAAAATAGACCTATTCTTGTTATTGCAGATGATGTTGAAGGAGAACTTCTTGGAACACTTGTAGTAAATAAGTTAAGAGGAACTCTCAAGGTGTGTGCTGTTAAAGCTCCTGCATTTGGTGATAGAAAACAAAGAATGATGGAAGATATTTCTATCTTAACTGGTGGAGAATATATCTCATCTGAACTTGGTTTGAAATTAGAAGATGCAACTATTGATTCACTTGGAACTGCAGAGAAGATTACTATCGGTAAAGATACAACCACAATTGTAAATGGTGGTGGGTTATCTGAAAAAATTCAATCAAGAATCGAACAAATGAAAACTCAGATTGAAAATTCAGATTCAGATTATGATAAAGAGAAACTTCAAGAAAGATTAGCCAAATTAAGTGGTGGAGTTGCAGTTCTTTATATTGGTGCTGGTTCTGAAGTTGAAATGAAGGAAAAGAAAGATAGAGTAGATGATGCACTTCATGCTACAAGAGCTGGTATTGAAGAAGGTATTGTTGAAGGGGGTGGTATTGCACTACTTAAGATTCAAGATGTTCTTGCAAATATTCCATGTGAAGAAAGTAGTTCTTTCTGTAATGGATATAATATAATCATAGAGGCACTTGCTTCACCAATCTCTCAGATTCTTAAAAACTGTGGTGTAACTGAAGGTTCTATTTTAGAATACATTAAACAGAATGGTGGGGGATATGATGCCAAGAATGAACAGTTTGTTGATATGTTCGAATCAGGTATTATTGACCCTAAGAAAGTTACGAGAACAGCTATCGAAAATGCTGCTTCAGTAGCATCTATGATTTTAACTACCGAATGTATGGTAGTTGATAAACCAGAAGAAAAACCACAATTTCCAATGATACCAGTTGGAAATGTGTAAAATAAATACGAAAACATTTGGTACTCTCAGATATTTTTCGTATATTTGTACAAATATAAATTATAATAGTAAATAAAAACAATGGAAAAACAGTCATTAAATAGGTTTGTATCTAAATACAACCTTGCAGGTTTAGTAGAATCTGTAAAATGGGAATCTAAAGATGGTTCTCTAACTACTTCTTTCATTTCTGATGATAAATCAGTTTTAGGAAGTGTAAGTATGAAAGAATTCGATGGAACGAATTCTGAGTTTGGTGTATATGATACAACTAAACTAACAAAAATGTTATCAGTTCTTGGTAGTGATGTTGATTTCACTATTAATGATATTGATGGTAAACCGGTTTCTTTGAAATTCAAAGATGGTTCAACAAATGTAAATTATATGTTAGCTGATTTATCAGTTATTCCTAATGTACCAGATTTGAAACAATTACCAAACTTTGATAGTGAGATTAAATTAGATTCAAACTTTATTTCAAAGTTTATCAAAGCAAAAGGTGCATTAGCAGATGAAAACAATTTTACATTCACTTGTAAAGATAACAAAGGAGAAATCATCTTAGGATATTCTAATATCAATACAAATAGAATTAACATAGATGTTGATTGTACTTGTGAAAGTGATGTAAAACCTATTTCTTTTTCAGCAACATACTTAAAAGAGATACTAATTGCCAATAAAGAGGCAACAGATGCTACTTTGAAGATTTCATCTCAAGGTTTGGCACATATTTCATTTGAAGTAGATAACTATGAATCAAATTATTATCTTGTAGAAATCCAATCTTAATGAGTAACAAACACTTTTACGAAAGAAGTAAATTTTCTGAGTTCAAATCCAACACTACTTATCATAAGTTATTAAAAATGACTGATGATGAGTTCGTTGAATGGGCTCGTCTACTTCGTAAAGAGGTTACTGAACAATGGGATGAGCGAGGTACTCCACCAGTTATTGGTAGAGATGAAGATGGTATTATAGAAAAGTTTAAGAAACTTAAATCTAACCCTGCTAATTATTGGGAAAAGGATTTAAGTGGTGATGATGAATCACTAGGTATTATTAAAAACTTTAATAAGGATGCATCAGTTGTAAATCAGTTTTTCCCTACAATGTTAAAAACCAAGATTTCAATTGGTAAATCTGCAGATAATGGGTTATCTATTTATGACCATTTCTCAGACCCGAACATGGAAGATAAGTTCGTTCATATTATGAAACGAGCTGTAAAAAGAGATTCTATGTATTCTTGGTCTCGTTCAATCGTAGATAAAAAAGATGAGAATCCTTTTTGGAATGGACAAGGTGCTATTGATTTTATCAAAGATGTTCACGATGGTAAAGTGTTTAATGGTAAGTATTCTGACTTAGCTATTTGGATTTCAAAAGTAAATACAAGAACTCTTGAAAACTATGGTACTTTTAATGAAGAGTATATTGGTACTAAAAACCTTTATCTAAAAGCTGAACAAGTTCAACAATTAAAAGATGAGGGTTTCTTATCAGATACTCAGTTATCTAATATAGATAGAATTGAATCTTCATGGACATCTGAAGCAGGTACAACACAAAACTATGCATATCAAATTAGATGGTATGAAAAAGATTCAGGTATCTTCCCTAAGATACTACAAGTATTTAGATTGAGTTGTGGACAACCAGCCGTAAACTTTCCTGCATTAACTGCAAAGTGGATTTACGAAAACTACACGAAACACATTGATACAGATGAACCACTTACCATTTATGATTCATCAAGTGGTTGGGGAGGTAGAATCTTAGGAGCAATGAGTTCTCGTAAGAAGTTTCACTATGTTGGTACAGACCCTAATCCTGATAACTTCTTAGATGAAGAAGATATTTCTCGTTATGAGTATATGGCTAAGTTTTACAATGATAATTGTGTAGATGATTTCTCAGATAAACTTACATCATTCTTTGATGTAGAAAAACAAGGTAATACATACGAACTATTTCAAGATGGTTCAGAACTAATCTCAAATAATCCAAAGTTCCAAAAGTATAAAGGTAAATTAGATATTTCATTTACTTCACCTCCTTACTTTAATAGAGAACAATACTCACAAGATGAGAACCAATCGTTCAAAGCATATGGTGAGTATGAAGATTGGAGAGATAACTTTTTAAGACCTACTCTAACCACAATTTATGAGTATCTTAAAAATGATAGATATATTCTATGGAATATAGCCGATATTAAAATCGGTGAATCTACTTACTATCCACTTGAACAAGATTCAATTGATATATTGGAAGAGTTGGGATGTGAGTATAAAGGTAAACTCAAAATGTTAATGACCAGAATGGTTGGGTTAGACCCTTCCAAGAGTGGTATCAAAAACGCAGTAGAGTTTGAAGGTAAACAATATAAATTTGAACCGATTTTCGTGTTCCACAAAAAAAATTAAATTATGAATTTACAAGAAATTGCAAGAAAGTTCAGAATCTCTGATAACTTTCTAAACTCAAAAGAAGATGGATTACTAATCGTAGCATCATCATTACAAGATATTATTTCAGAAATGAATAGTGGTAATATCGATAGAAATAAAAAAGAATCTCTAATTGAAAAATTAGAAAGATTAACATCTTTCTGTAAAGAAGTTAAAAACTCATCATTCTAATATGGCCTTTTTTGAAGATACAACAAATCAAGAGGTAAACAACTCATTATGGGTTGAGAAATATAGACCTCGTAAACTAACAGAATATGTTGGTAACGAACACCTTAAACAAAAGGTAAGTGATTATCTTCAAAGTGGAGATGTACCTCATCTTTTATTTTTTGGTAAGGCAGGTACAGGTAAAACAACCTTAGCAAAGTTAATTGTTAACTCAATCAATTGTGATTACATCATCATTAATGCATCTGATGAGAACAATGTAGATACAGTTAGAAACAAAGTAAAAGGTTTTGCTTCAACTGTTGGTTTTAAGGATATGAAAGTAGTAATCTTAGATGAGTTTGATTACATGACACCTAATGCACAGGCAATACTTAGAAACTTGATGGAAACTTTTTCAAAACATTGTAGATTTATTCTAACTTGTAATTATGTTGAGAAAGTTATTGACCCGATTCAATCTCGTTGTCAAACATTTCAGATTGTACCACCAACTAAAAAAGATGTTGCAGTACAAATCTCACAGATTTTGGGTAGAGAGGAGATTAAGTTTCAACCCACAGACCTTGTACCTATCATTGATAGTTCATATCCCGATATTAGAAAGATTATTAATACTTGTCAGTTAAATTCTACCAAAGGAGAATTAAAACTCGATACAACCTCTGTAATCGATTCGGATATAAAATCAAAGGTAGTTGAGATTCTTAAAGGTAGTGATTCAAAACCAAACAAATGGAAGAATATCAGACAGGCTGTTGCTGATGCCAGAATCCAAGATTTCACAGAATTATATACATTCTTATATGAAAAAGTTGATGAGTATGGTGGTAATAATACTTCTAATATTATACTGATTTTATCAGAATCACAACACAAAGATGCATTGGTAGTTGATAAAGAAATTACCTTTATGAGCTGTATCATACAAATAGTTGCATTATAATGATATACTCAGAAATAAAGTGAGAAACAAACTAAGCAATTATAAAGAAAAATTTAACCCTAAGCTAATAAAATTTAACAAGCTTTTTAGATATATACAATAGTTATTAACAGATGAATCAGGTTTATATGAATAATCTACAAAATATAATTGACAACGAAAGTTGTGATACAACTTACACCCCTAATCTGGGGGAATTTACAAGCACAAGTACTTACGAAAATATTAAAATTTACTATGATTTCATTAAGGAGGATTTGTAGTATGAATATGTTATGTTTAATTTAATAAAAATGGAAATTTAATTATGAAAAAACTATTATTAGTTGGATTGATGATGTTATCATCATTTATTACTTTCTCACAAGTTAGTGGGACAGTATTAGATTCTGATACTAAATCACCATTACCAGGAGCAACTGTACTCATCCAAGGAACGGATGAAGGGGTTGTAACTGATTTTGATGGAAAATTTAGTTTAGAATCTGCAGTCGCAGGAAATACTCTTGTTATTTCGTATCTTGGATATGAAACAGCAGAAGTTGATGCTGTTGACGAAATCACTGTGGAACTTCTACAAAGCTTGAATACACTTCAAGAAGTAGTTGTTACATCAGGAGTTATTGATGTTGCAAAGGTGAGAGAAACACCGGTAGCAGTATCAACTATTAAGGCAAGTGAAATTGCACTAAAGACAGGAAACTTAGAATTTCCTGAAATTATGAATAAAACACCAGGTGTGTATGCTACTAAACAAGGTGGTGGATATGGTGATTCAAGAATCTCTTTAAGAGGTTTTGACCAAAGAAACACATCATTCCTAATTAATGGACAACCAGTAAACGATATGGAAAATGGTTGGGTGTATTGGAGTAACTGGCAAGGTCTTACAGATGTTGCAAGTGGAATCCAAATTCAGAGAGGTTTAGGAGCTTCAAGATTAGCAGTACCATCAGTAGGTGGAACTGTATCAATCTTTACAAGAGCTGCTGAAAAAACTGAAGGTGGTTCTGTAACTCAGATGGCGGGTAACGATGGTTACTTAAAATCTACTGTTACTTACAACACAGGTAAAAGTGAGAATGGATGGGCTTCATCTTTCCTATTAACAAGATGGGAAGGTGATGGATATATCTATAATACAAGTGGTGAGGGTTATACTTACTTCTTTGCATTAGGATATTCACCTGAAGGTTCTAAACACGATGTAAACTTCTCTTTCTTAGGGGCTGGACAATGGCACCACCAAAGAGATGTTTGGGTATCAATTAGAGATTACCAAAACTTCGGTACTGAAGGTATTGATAGAAGATGGAACTCAAATGGTGGTACTTACCAAGGTGAAGAATTCTCAATGAGAAGAAACTTCTACAACAAACCATTAGCAACATTTAACTGGGATTTTCAAATCTCTGATAATGTAAAACTTGCTACCTCCTTATATGGTTCAGCAGGTAGAGGTGGTGGAACAGGTCCAAGAGGTAGAAACTACTACAACTCGGAAACTGATATTCTTCCTTTCAGAAAAGATTTAACAGAACACTACTTAGAAAATGGTAGAGGTTCAAGAACTGCAGATGGATTTATCGATTACGATGCAGTAGTTGCATTCCAAACTTCTAATACCGATGCTTATAGTGGTGGTATTAGTGGATATGAAGGACAACTTATCGCATCTAATGGATTTAGAGATGATGGTGTAAATAGAGCTGGTCTTATTAGAAGAGCATCTATGAACTCTCATGACTGGGTTGGAGCAATCTCTAACTTAGAAATCAATAGTGGTAAATTTAAGTACTCAATCGGATTCGATTTAAGAAACTATAAAGGATATCATTATAGAACTGTAAACAACCTAATGGGCTTTGATGGTTACTACTCAACTGGTAACAAGAACTCAGCAGGACAAATTATCAACACTACAATCGATGCATCTCCATTCCAAGATACTGGAATTAGAGGACCAAAGATTGATTATTACAACATTGGATATGTTGGATGGCAAGGTGTTAATGGTTTAGTTGAATACAATGATGATGAGAAACTAACTGCAGTATTACAAGCAGGTTTATCTAATCAATCATTCCAAAGAGAAGATTTATTTGACCAACCAGCACAACCATTATCTGATAAAGTTAATGTAGGTGGTGGATATCTTAAAGGTGGTGCAAACTATAACTTTAATGATAACTCAAATGTATTCTTCAACGCAGGTTTCATTTCAAGACAACCTCAGTTTGGAACTGTATTCCCTAACTACGCAAACGCAGTTAATGATGATTTACAAAACGAAGAAATTCGTTCAGTAGAATTAGGATATGGATTCACATCTGCTAAATTTAACGCTAACGTAAACCTTTACTCTACAACATGGGGTAACAGATTCGTTACAAGAAGTTTATCTAACCAACAAGGTGTAGATGGTTCAGCACAATTTAGAAACATTGATGTAGTACACAATGGTATTGAGTTTGAAGGTACATATAGACCAACGAACCAATTAACTCTTAAAGGTATGTTATCAATCGGTGATTGGAGATATACTAAAGATTTCTCAGCTGAATTATTTGATGACCAACAACAATCAATTGGTACAGGTACTCTTTACACAAAAGATGCTAAAGTTGGTGATGCAGCACAATTCACTTCTTACTTTGAAGCTGATTATAGACTCGGTAGATTTAATGTAGATTTAGGATATAGATTCGTAGATGGATTATATGCTGATTACTCTATTACTGATTCAGCGTTTACTTCACCTGATAACGATGGAGCATTAAAACTTCCTTCGTATGGTTTAGTAGATGGTGGTGTTACTGTTAATATTGGTAAAGGAATATCCTTTAGAGCTAATGTTAACAACTTATTTGATACTGTTTATATTGCAGAATCAAACTCTAACATTCATGCAACTTCAACTTCAGAAACATGGAACGGTATTGATACAAGAAACTCAGTATGGTTCGGATTCGGGAGAACTTGGAATGCATCTCTTAAATACAGATTCTAAAAACATAAATAAAGGGGGTGGTAACATCCCCTTTTTTATTCAAACTACAAACTCTTTCCTAATGAAAACTAAAAAAGACTTGAAGCCATTATTATACAAATATGGTGTGATTTACTTCGGAACATCTTTAATGATGTTTTCACCCTTCGTTATTGACTCTTGGGTTGGTAAGGTAGGAATGATTATTGGACTAATCCTTATAACAGTTCAAACTCAAACAACAAAACAATATAACTTATCTTTATTAAATTTAGTGGGGATTACAGGTTACTTATATGCATTAATAACATCATTAACATGAGTAAACTGATAAACCTCTATGGTGGACCTGGTATTGGTAAATCATCAATTGCTGCAGGAGTTACCTACAAACTAAAAAAGAAACATATAAGTTGTAATAACCCATACGAGTTTCCAAAAAGATTAGCTTGGGATAAAAACATACCAGCGATATCAGACCAACTCTATGTATTTGCTAATCAACATAGAGGAATTGCTGAGTGTTATGGTAAGGTAGATTATATAGTTATTGATTCACCAATTCTATTCTCTACTATTTACAAAAGATATTATACAAATGGTTATCCAGCTGAATTTTATGGAAAGCCCTTTCATGATTTTGTAATTGATTTACACAAACAATATGATAGTATTGATATTCTTTTAGAAAGAACTACTGACGGTACTCATAATGAAAAGGAAAGATATCAAGATTTAGAAGAATCAATTGCTATCGATAATCTATGTAAACAAGTATTAGATGAAGTTGGTAATCCATATCATACGATAAAAGTAGGACCAAAAACAGTTAAGAATATACTAAAGTTGTTATGAACAAATTAATATCAGTTGGATGTAGTTTTACAAACTGGCATTTCCCTACTGTTCCTGATTGGTTGGGGTATTGTTTTGATGAATATGAAAACATAGGAAAAGAAGGAGCAGGGAATCGTTATATATTTAATCAGATATTTAATTACATTCAAGATAATGATATTTCAAATACTTTTTTTTACATACAATGGACTGGTATTCCACGAAGAGACTGGATGGGTGTTGGTAACGAACATTGGAATACTCTAGGTACATTTAATGAAGATGATGGTTTAGATGACTTAAGTGAGTTAAACCTATTACAATTTTCCACAGAATTCAGAAACTACTTATATACTACAAAAAAATATTTTGATTCATTTAATATACCTTATATTATGAATCACATGCTAGACCCTTGGTTTGATGGTAATTTAGGAGAACCAGGAATAGGAACTGTTCCAAATCATATCTATAAAGAGGGGATGAAACTTATAAATAACTCCACACATTTAGATGATATAAAGGAAATATCAAAAGATAACTTTTTAGAACCTTGTTTAGAATTCTTTTCAATAGATAATAAAAACAAAGAATATGGTCACATTGCATTAGGACAGGAAAGTGAACCTATGCAAGATTACCACATGAATCCTATTTTATGTCTAAAATACGCAAGAGAAGTTGTTTATCCTAGACTTAAAGATATACTTAACTTAGAATCTATATTTGATAAAAAGTTAGATAAATTATCAGAAGAATGGCTAGAATCACTAAAAAGTGTTGATTTTATGAAACAACATAGGATATTACATGATAGAAGAGAATTCGAAAACTATAAGCATCCATATCCTTGGGATAAAAAATTTAAGAAAAAGCTTGTATAATTCATAAAATTTTCGTATATTTACAACGTAAATTATAAACTATGAAATATGACCCAAATAATCCAATATCTGATGAAGAATTGGATAAAATAGCAAAAGAAGATTTCGATAAGTTCTTAGAATATTTAGATTCTAAAACAGCATATCTTAAATCTAAAACTAGACCTCTCAATTCACATGAGATGAAAAAGTTCGCTGCAATGGCGGCGGCTAACGAAGGTAGAACGATTAGTGATGAGGAACTTGAAAGGGCTAAAAAGATTGGAAAAGAAAACGAACAAAAAGTAAGAGATAAATGGCAAAAATTATAGGAAGTGGTAATCAACCACAACAACCAAAGATAGACTTATCTAAGGCAAAAGAAATCTCATGTCAAGAATGTGGTGGTACGGTATTTATACCAGGTACTAAATTCTTAAAGATTTCTAAAATAGTAACAGGTACACCAAATGATGCAATCGTACCAGTAGAATTATATCTATGTGGTGATTGTGGGGAAATTTGTGAAGAGTTACTACCAAATGAATTAAAAGGCAATGGCAAAGAGTAAAACATTATTTGACCACATAAAGGCAGTTACACAATATCAAGACCCAAAGTATTGGGATAAACTTGATGAAGGTGATAAAAAAACATGGAGTAATTATATGATTCATCGTTTTTTATCAATGAATAAAGATTGGATTCAGGTCTTATCTGAAATACAACCTTATACTCAAGTATTAGAACCTAAACAATTATATCTTGCTCTTATTGGATTACTACCAAAGGGAAGATATTTTTTGAAATATACTAAAGGTAAAGGTGAAGTTAAATATGAAAGTTGGTTAGTAGAATTAGTAGTAAAGGAGTTTACTTGTTCAAAATCAGAAGCCATGGATTATCTAGAAATATTTTATGCAACAAAAGAAGGTAGAGAAAACGTAAAATATATTTGTGAAAAATATGGTATTGATAAAAAAGAAATAACCAAACTTAAACTTAAAGTGTAATGAAATCATATTGGGATTGGAATAAAGAAAACTTTGATTGGCACTTCGATTCTCAAAAGAAAGTAGAAGATGTAAAATATGTTGGTAGATTCGTATCAGATGAATTAGAATCTGAAGTACAAAAAGTTGTAGAATCACTAACAGATAAAGATAAGTTCTCTGAAACAAGAATTAAAGGAAGTTATTACAATAAAGAATCCCAAGATTTCATGGAAGGATATCACAACGATTTAGAGAAAGCTGGTTTCTCCGAATACAATACTGGTGGTAGACAAACAAGAAACCTCCCTCCCATCTTTCACAAAATGGCAGAACTAAGTGGTTTAGATAATCCACAGATAATGTTTTTAGAACAACCTAGTGGTAAAATAATTCCATGGCATAGAGATTCATATAACAATTATAGAAGAAACTTTGCAAAGGTATCAGATGATACAGAAGTAATAAGATACTTAATTCAGTTAAATGATTGGAATTGGGGACATCATGTTCTTGTAGGTAACTCTTCTATACACCAATGGAAATTAGGTGATATACATTGTTGGGAAGAGGGGATATATCACTCAACAGCTAATTCAGGTTATTGGGATAGGTATTGTTTAACCATTACAGGTATTGTTACTGAAAATTCTTTACATAAAAAAACTCCTCAAAAATTTGTTTTTTAACAAAATTTTTCGTATATTTACATAGTAAATAAAACATAAATGGCAAAAGTAAGTTACTCACAATATGGAATGTATTCAACTTGTCAAGAACAATATAAACTAAATTATATTGATAAGTTAGGAACTTCCTCAGCAAATATCCATACAATTTTCGGTAGTGCAATGCACGAAACAATACAACACTTTTTGGATGTGATGTATAATGTTTCTAAGAAACAAGCACTTACTCTTAATCTAGAAAAGATGTTGTATAATCAATTAGTAGAACACTTTACTAAAGAAAAGGAAAAGATGGAAGGTAGGTTTCCATGTACTCAAGAAGAAATTGGTGAGTTTTATGATGATGGTAAAAAAATTCTATCATACTTTACAAAGAAATTAGATAAATTATATACTAAGAGTGGGTATGAACTTGTTGCTATAGAACAGATATTGAACGCTGAGATTAAACCAGGTGTTCATTTCATTGGTTTTATTGATGTACTTCTAAAAGATAAAACTACACAAGATTATATTATCATTGACCTTAAAACATCAACAAGAGGTTGGAGTAAGTATCAAAAGAATGATAAAATAAAAACATCTCAGATGTTACTTTATAAAAAGTTTTATTCTCAAAAATACGATATACCTTTAGATAAAATAAAAGTAGAATATCAAATACTTAAAAGGAAGATATCAGAAAACTTTGAATATCCTATACCAAGGATATCTAAATTTGTTCCTGCCAATGGTAAACCCTCTATGAATTTGGCATGGAAAGGATTTACAAATTTTGTAGATTCTGTATTTGGAGATGGTGGTGAAATAATACAAAAAGTATTTCCTCATACTAAAGGAAATCATTGTAAGTGGTGTGAGTTTAAGGAAAGAGGATTGTGTTCTGCATGGAATTAGACTGTTTTTTATATTTGTATATATTTATATAAAAACATATAAAAGGATAGTTATGGCAGATACAAAATTAACAACCGTAAAAATAGTAAAAGATATTTACTCATCTTTCAAGAGAATCTCTTTTGATTCTAACATCACACTTCAAAAACTAGTAAATCGTTCTGTACACAAATACATAAACGAAGAAGAATTTAGAGGAGATATAAATAACTACACAGAACTACAACATAGTGGTTCACAATTTTAACTATGAACAAACAAGATAACGGTAATTCACAACTTAACCAAACTCGTAATGAATTTAATGATAGAATTAAAGACAAAAAGTTTTTAGGAAATAGTATTAGAGTTAAGTTAAATAATTACAGAAGATTTAGAACAATTTAATCCACATTTAATGGCAAAAAAGAAAAAGATTTTATTACTATCTGATGATTTGAGAATGTCATCGGGTATTGCAACTGTATCCAAAGAATTCGTTTTTGGAAACTTTGATAAGTTTGATTGGGTTCAATTAGGAGCCGCAGTAAATCATCCTGAAAAAGGGAAAGAAATTGATTTAGGAGATGATGCAAGAAAGATAAGTGGAATAAAAGATGCTTCACTTAAAATCATTCCTTGGAGTGGATATGGTGATGCAAATATCTTAAGAGAGTTGATAATGAGACATCAACCAGATGCAATCTTACACTTTACAGACCCAAGATATTGGAGATGGTTGTATGAAATTGAAGCAGAAATAAGACAAAACATTCCAATTTTATTTTATCATATATGGGATGACCTGCCAGACCCCCACTATAATAGAAACTATTATGAATCATGTGATTGGTTGGGATGTATCTCAAGACAAACTTATGGTATCGTAAGTAGAGTTGGTAAATTAGAATCAGAAACAATCAAACCCTTAGAAGATTGGCAAGTAGATTATGTACCTCATGGTATTAATCCAAAAACATACAAACCAGTTGAAGTTCCATCTGAATTTAAGAAAGAACTTTTAGGTGATAAAGATTATAAGTTTGTTTTATTTTGGATGAACAGAAACATCAAAAGAAAACAACCATCAGATGTTATATGGGCATTTAAGAAATTTAGAGATAAACTACCAGAATCAGATAAAGATAAGGTATGTTTAATAATGCATACAGCACCAAGAGACCAAAATGGTACTGATTTAATTGAAGTTAAGAGAAGAATAGCAAATGAATGTGATATTAGATTCTCAACAGAGAGAGTTACACAAGAACAATTAAATTGGATTTATAATTTATCAGATTGTACAATCAATATAGCTGGTAATGAAGGGTTCGGATTAACAACTGCAGAATCTATCATGGCAGGAACTCCTGCAATTATAAATGTGACTGGTGGATTACAAGACCAATGTGGATTCAAATTAGATGGTAAATATCTAACTGCTGAAGATTACAAAGAAATCGGTTCACTTCATAATTGGAGAGAGTGGGAAGATAAATTAACCCATGGTGAGTGGGTGAAACCAGTTTGGCCAAGAGTTCAAACTATGGTTGGTTCACTACCTACTCCATATATTATAGATGATAAAGTAGATGTTGAAGAGGTTTCAGAGGCTATTAAGTATTGGTATGATAAAACACCAAAAGAAAGAAAAGAGGCTGGATTAATAGGTAGACAAGAATTCTTAGGTGATGTTGGATTAAATGCAGAAAACCAAAACAAAAAAATGGCAGAGGGAATCCTCAAAGGAATCGAAAATTGGAAACCAAAGAAGAAGTTTAATGTATATAAACTTAGGTAATGAGTAAACCAATCTTCATTGTTAGATTTCCAGGTTATTGGACTAATAATCAAGTTCAAGAATCTCGTAGGGCGATTCATAGTATGAAAGAACTTAGTGATGATTATCATGTTTTAACTTTACAAGATAATGAAATCGAAACTACAAAATTTGAATGTTATAATTCACCACACGAGCCAGAGAAATTAGAAGAAGTAACTCGATTAACAACACTTTCTATCGAAAGATGTTTAAGAAACGAAGAAGAAAACAGATTAAGAGAATTAGAAGATGAATAAACCATTATTAGTATTTCAGGCACCAATAGCAACAAGAAGTGGTTATGGTGACCATTCAAGAGATATCTTGAAATCATTATTTGAATTAGATAAGTATGATATAAAAGTTGTACCAACGAGATGGGGAAACACCCCACAAGACCAAATCAATCCACAAACTGAATTTGGTAAAAAGATATTAGAATGCTTGGCAACTCAAGTAACTAGACAACCTGATATTTTTATACAAGTATCTGTTGCAAATGAGTTTAGAAAAGTTGGTAAGTATAACATAGGAATTACAGCTGGAGTTGAAACTACAACTGCTCCACAAGAGTTTTTACAAGGTGGAAATCAAATGGATTTAATTATAACTCCATCTGAATTTACTAAAGAAACTTTGATTAAAACAAACTATACTCAAGTAGATAAAAGAACTCAACAAAAAACAGGTGAACTAAAATTAGAAAAACCAGTTGAAGTTTTATTTGAAGGAGTAGATACAAAGGTATTCAATGGTAAGTGTTCAAAATCTATTTTGGATAATGTTGATACTGATTTTAACTTTTTATTTGTAGGACATTGGTTAGCAGGAGATTTAGGACAAGATAGGAAAGATGTTGGAATGATGATTCAAACATTTTGTACTGTTTTCAAAGATTTACCAAAGAATCAACAACCTGGTCTTATACTGAAAACCTCACAAGCAGGATTCTCAGTAATGGAAAGAGAATCAACATCTAATAAAATTAAAGAATTAACAAATCAATTTGGTGATAAATGTCCTCCTATTCATTTAGTGTTCGGTGATTTATCTGAATCAGAACTAAACGATTTGTATAATGATAAAAAAGTTAAGGCATTTTTAATGTTCACTAAAGGTGAAGGTTATGGTAGACCTCTTGCAGAGTTCGCTACAACAGGTAAACCAATACTTGTTTCAAATTGGAGTGGACATAAAGATTTCTTACCAGAAGAAAATACAGTTTACTTAGAAGGTGAACTTAAAAATGTACACCAAACAGCTGCAAACAAATTCTTACTTAAAGAATCAAAATGGTTCAATGTAGATTACTCTAAAGCAGCGGCTTCTATATTTGATGTTTATAAGAACTATAAAAGCCATACTAAGAAAAGTGCTGGATTAAAAACTAATATAAACAATAACTTTAATTTAGATAAGATGACAAAAAGATTTGGAGAAATACTTGATAAGTACGTTAAAGTTGCTGTACCAGTTGCACTAAAGTTACCAGAAATTAAGAAATTATAATGGCATTTACAAGACAATATAAATCATTTCTAAGACCAGAGAAGAGAATACCTCGTTCTCAAATAAGACCTAGAAACATTTATCGTATCACAACTTATCGTGGTGGAGACCCTGCAACAAGAAGTGGGGAAGATGCTAGATATATTTTTGTGATTGGTATTGTTGGTAATAAAGTTCATGCAATTAAACTGAATCCAATTCAACCTATTCATTTTACTAACTTTATAGGTAAGTTAAGAGATAGGAGAATACCAATAGGTTCAGACCAAGCACTAGAACTTTTACTAAAAAGGTTCTCTAAAGATGGTAGTTCTTTATTTGAATCTCATATTAAGAATAATTCTAAATTATATTCTAGACAATTGGCTAATTACAGAACATATATTCTTAACAGTATTGTAAATGTATATGAAATTAGATTTGAAGAAGATGTACTTAGAAGATTATTTGGAGAACCAGGTACAACATCAACTCGTAGACAGGTAATTCAAGATGAAGTAAACGAAGATAGTGATGACGATTAGTTACGGAATAACAGTACATAATGAATTAGAAGAGTTAACTAAATTGTTAGATTTTCTAAATAATAATATAAGAGAAGAAGATGAAATTGTAATTCAGTATGATGAAGGTGGTGTTACACCTGAGGTACTAGAGTTTCTAAAAATCAAAAAACAAATTCATGGTTATACTGTGATTGGATTCCCTCTTAATAAAGATTTTGCATCTTATAAAAATAATCTTAAGAAACATTGTACTAAAGATTATATATTTCAAATAGATGCAGATGAGATTCCACACGAAGTTATGATTAATTATCTGCCACAGGTGTTAGCAGATAATCCAGTTGATATAATATTCGTACCAAGAGTAAATACAGTTAATGGATTATCCCAAGAACATATTGAAAAATGGAGATGGAACGTAAATGAAAAAGGTTGGGTTAATTGGCCTGATTACCAAACAAGAATTTACAGAAATACCGAAGATGTAACTTGGATGAACAAGGTACATGAAAAAATTACAGGCTATGATACTTTCTCAAACTTCCCAGCTGAAGAACATTGGGCACTGTATCATCCAAAGGAAATAGATAGACAAGAAAAACAAAATCAATTTTACGAAACAATTTAATATGGAAGGAACATTTATACCACTAGGGGATAGAGTATTAATAAAACCTAGTAAAAAAGAAGAATCTAAAACAAAAAGCGGAATTATATTAACTGATTCATCTACTCAAGGAAAAAAAGTTTATGGAGAGGTTATAGAAGTTGGAACAGGTATATTCTCTCAAAGTGGAGAAAGAATTCCCATGACCGTAAAAAGGGGAGATACTGTTATGTATGAAAAAGGCCAAGGAACTAATGAAATAGAAATTGGTACAGAAAAGTTTTTATTGTTTAACGAACATCAATTAATAGGAATAGTAAAATGAAAATATTAGTAACTGGAGGAGCTGGTTTTATAGGAACTAACCTCATAAAAAGATTATTAAAAGAAGGTCATGAAGTAGTATCACTTGATGATTATGAAACAGGTACAGAAGATAACCATGTAGATGGAGCATCTTATGTTAATGGTGATATAGATTCTCTTACTTATTGGAAAGGTGAATCATTTGATTTAGTATATCACTTAGCTGCACTTAGTAGAATACAACCATCATTCGATGACCCTACTGAATGTTTTAGAGTAAATGCACAAGGTTCACAAGTTGTAGCTGATTGGGCAAGATTAAATAATATAAAGGTAGTTTATGCGGGTTCATCTTCTAGGTGGCATGACCCATTTCAATCACCTTATGCTTGTTTTAAGCATATGGGAGAAGAAGTATTCAAACTTTATAGAAAAGCTTACAACTTAGATGTAGAGATTTGTAGATTCTACAATGTATATGGACCAGATGAAATCATCGAAGGTGATTGGGCAGCAGTGATTGGTATATGGAGGAGACAAGTTAGAGATAATCAACCAATAACAATAATTGGTGATGGAGAACAAAGAAGAGATTTCACTCATGTAGTTGATATCGTAGATGCATTATACAAAGTAGGTATGGGTGACCAAAAACACGAAGATGCTTGGGAACTTGGAACTGGTACAAACTATTCAATCAATGAAGTATTTGGAATGTTTTTAGAAAAATATCCACAAATAGAATCAGTTTACTTACCAGACCAACCAGGTAATTACAGAAAAACTCTAAGAGAAAATGATGATACATTAGAGAGATTAGATTGGAAACCAGAAGATAGATTAAGAGAATATATTCAATCACTATGATAGGAATAGTAGGGCAGGGATTTGTAGGTAATGCCGTTTATCAGAAGTTTAGTAAATATTATGATGTTTTAACAAATGATTTAGATAAGAATAAATCAACAGCAACATTACAAGATTTAATATCTTCTTGTGAAACTATTTTCTTATGTTTACCAACACCAATGAAACCAGATGGTAGTTGTGATTTATCTATACTTGAAAACGTATTACAAGAAATAGATTTGATTGTAGATAACTACGAGACAAAAAGAACTATTGTAATAAAATCAACGATAATTCCTGGTACAACTAAAAAATGGAATGAAACATATGAATCTCTAAATATAGTTTTTAATCCTGAGTTTCTTACAGAAAGAAACGCAGTGAAGGATTATGATAATCAGAAGAGAATTATATTAGGAGGCCCAAGGCCTACCACAACAGAATTAAAACAAATATTTTCAAAAGTATTTCCAAAAGCAACAATAATCAAAACCGATTCTACTCATGCTGAAATGGTAAAGTATTTAACTAATACATTCCTTTCAACTAAAGTATCATTCGCAAATGAGATATATCAGTTGTGTGATAAACTTGATATTGATTATGATAAGGTTGTTGAATATGCAACTTATGATGAAAGATTAGGAAAATCTCATTGGGGAGTTCCTGGCCATGATGGTGATTTTGGTTTTGGTGGACATTGTTTTCCAAAAGATTTAGCAGCATTACTTCATCTTACAATTAAAATGGGTACTATAAATAATGTTTTACTTGCCACTTCTAATACAAATGATGAGGTAAGAAAAAATAGAGATTGGGAACAAATGAAAGGAAGAGCCGTATCGTGAAAATAACATTTATTTATGCTTACGAAAATGAAGAATGGTCAACCCCACTATCCTTGGCAAAAGAGTTTCAATCTCAAGGTTGGGAAGTAGAGTTTGTATCGATAGGTTCAAATAGATTACAGAATTGGAATGATTCTAAAATAAAAGATTGGATAGATTCAAAACCAAAAACAGATATTGTTTTGTTTATGGATTGGGGAAGATTTGATTCACCTCTTTTAGATAAAAATTTAGTTGATGCATTTTGGGTACAAGAAAGTGGAGATGACCCACAGAACTTTGAAAGAAATTATCCTAAATCAGAAAGATTTCATGTAACTCTTTCACCTGATTTTGAATCAACAACAGAATACAGAAAAAGAAACCAAGATGCTCATTGGTGGACACATTTTGCTGATACAAGAACCCAATATCCGATTGATATAGAGCCTGAGTATGTTGCTGTAACAACACGAGGATTGGGTAATTCTGAATTTTTAGATATAGTCACACAACATGGGGGAGGAACAATTGGTAATCAAAATGGATTTGGACCAAAAGAACATACTGAATTTCTTAACAAAGGATTAATGGTTATTCAGAACTCAAGATGGGGTGAGGTAACTCGTAGAATTTTTGAAGGAATGGCTTGTGGTAAAATGATTTTATGTGATAGATTACACGAAAACAAAAAACTACATGATTTATTTACAGATGGTGAGGATATAGTTTACTATGATGATATGATTGATTGTATTACTAAAATGAATAAATACAACGAAGATGATGCTGAAAGAAATCGTATAGCACAGAATGGATATAAAAAGGTTTTAGAAAATCATACTCAAAAACAAAGAGTAGAATTTGTAATAAAAAAATATAAAGAATGGAAAAATTACCAATAAGTATCGGAATATTAGGATGGAATAGTAATAATTCATCCTTACCAAATACATTATTTTCTTATCTAAGAAATGAATTTTTTGATGTAACTGATGATATTACTATCTTTTTTCAAGAGTTAAAAGAAGAAGATAAAAAGTTAGCCAAATATTTCAACTTAAATTATATTGGTGATTCAGAAAATGTTGGAATTGCAAAAGCATTCAATGCCTTAGTAAACAATGCTAAGTATGAAAACTTTCTTATACTAGAACATGACTGGTATTTACAAGAAAATGCAGAAACAGTATTCAAAAGAATCAAATCTTCTATAAAGTTATTAGATGAGGGATATGATTGTATAAAGATGAGAAGTATGACTAGACCAGGTTTTACAGATTTTTCAGTAATAAGATATTTAGATAATCCTTTGGAATATTTTGATGAAGAATTACAATTACCATATCCTCATTTGTTAGATGCTTGTCATGTTTATAAAGATATACATAAAATGTATCCTGAAATGATACAACAGATACATGATGGTGATTGTATGTATTATACATCATCTAGTAGATATGGAAACTATACAAATAACCCTTGTATTTACAAAACTAAATTCTTTAAGGAAATACTTGAAAGATTTTTAGGAGATACTGATTCCCTCGAAGGTTTAATTTCAAGATGGTGGGCTCATCAAAACTATAAAGTTGCTCATTCAGAAGGATTGTTTACTCATTTCGATGTTGTAAAATATGCTCCATATTGGGATACTATAAATTATTATACAAAAGAAAAAGGAATATTAAAATAAATGGATATACAAAACAATTTTTCAGTACACTATCAAACTTGGAAGAATAAAGATGCCGTTAAAAAAGTTTTAACTGATTTTAGAAACCACTTTCCCACCAATCCTATAAGATTGGTTTCTGATAATGGGGCAGATTATAAAGATTTTGTTGATACTTTTGAAGTAGTATATGAATTCCAAAACTCAAATGTTTTTCCTGGTGGTAAGTTTGGAGATATATCTCATTGTTATGAGTGGTTGGATAGATTAAATTCAACTTGTCAAATGTTTGATACTGATTGGGTTGTGATATTTGAAGATGATGTTCTTACAAAAAATAGTAATATCCAATTCCCTAATTCAGATTCAGGTGGAGTGTATGTGCATCCATGGAAACAACCATTAACCGATAAGTTAAAAGAAAGAAATACTTCAAATAAAAATTGGGGATATGGAATGTGTGGAGGTTCTATTTTTAGAAGGCAATCTTTTTTAGATTCCTATAATAAAATAAACGAATTCCCATTAGAAGAATTATCTAAATTAGATGATAGAATTGTTGGGTGGTCTGATACTCTTATTAATTGTTTCCTACAATACTTTGGATATAGTTATGAAGTTTGGAGTGGTATGGATGATATGTTATATCCAAATTGGAAACCAAAAGAAGATACTATTTTTCTTCATGGTTATAAAGAATTATATTAATGTACGATTATTTAATAGTTGGTAGTGGATTTTTTGGTTCAATATGTGCAAGAGAACTTACCGATAGTGGTAAGAAAGTTTGTGTAATTGAAAACAGAAACCACATTGGTGGTAATTGTTATACATCTAAACGAAATGGAATAAACGTACACGATTACGGCCCACATATATTTCATACTTCAAATGAAGAAGTTTGGAAGTGGATTAACCAATATGTAGATTTCAATGATTTTACATTAAGACCCGTAGCAAACTACCAAGGTGAGATTTATTCTTTACCTTTTAATATGTGGACATTCTCTAAATTATGGGGAATCACTCACCCATATCAAGCAAAAGAAATTATAGAAGAACAATCTAAACATATAAAAGACCCAAAAAACTTAGAAGAACAAGCAATTAAACTTGTTGGTAAAGATGTATATGAAAAGTTAATCAAAGGATATACAGAAAAACAATGGAGGAAAGATGCAAAGGATTTACCAAAAGAAATAATCAAACGATTACCTGTACGATTTAATTATGATAATAATTACTTCAACGATAAGTACCAAGGTATTCCAATCGGTGGATATACTCAGATATTTGAAAAACTTTTAGATGGAATAGAAGTAAAATTAGAAACTGATTTTTTCAAATCAGAATTACCAAAGTATAAGAAAGTAATTTATACAGGACCAATTGATAAATACTTTGATTATAAATTTGGTGAGTTAGAATATAAAACAACTAACTTTGAACACAAAAAAATGGATACTGATAATTATCAAGGAGTTGTAATGATGAACTATACAGAAAAGAATGTTCCTTTTACAAGAACAATAGAACACAAACACTTTGAAAATGTAGAATCAGATTCAACTTGGGTAACTTGGGAGTTTCCAACTGAATATAAAGCAGATGAAACTGAACCATATTATCCAGTCAATGATAAAGAAAATACTAAAATATACAACAAATATAAAAAACTAGCTGATAAAGAAAAGAATGTTTACTTTGGTGGTAGATTAGCAGAATACAAATACTATGATATGCACAAAGTAATTGAATCCGCACTAAATTTTGTTAATGATATAAAATGAAAAAAATAAGGATAAATTGTGAATTTGGTTCTGAGCTTGTTTTCAAAGTAGCTGAGGTATATCATGAATGGAAAAAAGATTCTAAAATAGAATTACATACTTTTAAGGGTATGGCTCCTTTTTATTTTTATATGAATAAAAATGATATTATAGAAAAAGATGTTAAAAGAGGATTGGGTTCACCATTTGGAGTAAAATTACACGCCAAGGAACTGCCTTCATATTGTAATGAATACCCAAACTTTAAGGAAAAGTATTCAACTTATAAATTACCTTTTGAAACTGATAGAGAAATAATTTTAATCAGTAACAAATATAATGTAGAGTGGAATAACCCACCAATAAATTTTTTAGATATACCAACATTAACTGAATTATTCGAAACTCTTAGTAAAAAATATTTAGTTGTTTATAATAGAATTCAAAGTTCACAAATAGCTGATGATGGTGCTGCAATAAAAGATTTAGGTGATTATGAATTGGTAGAGAAATATGATAATGTTATTGATTTCAACAAAATAGAATCAGATTATACTCCAAATGAATTACAACTAATATTAGTTTCACAAGCAAAACATAAAATATCTGTACAAGGTGGTACAAGTATTTTATCAAGTTTAGGTGGAGGAACAAATGATATTTTTGTGGTAAAGGGTGGAGAGTTAGAACATGATACGATGAATCTTTGGTACAAGAATTTATCAAATGGTGATATTAAAATTACAACACATTCCACATACGAAACGTTAATAGAAAAGTGCAGAACAATATGAGTAGAGGATATCTATTTTACGCAATAGGAGATTATTGGTTAGATGAAGCAATAAATCTATCTAAGAGTATCAGAAAGTTTGGTAATGATGGTTATCCAATATCATTAGTAGTTAAAGAAGATGGAATTGAACGAGCTAATAATACACAATTATTTGATAAGTTAATTATATTAAATGAAGATAGTGAGTTATTTACAAAAACAAAATTAAATCATGAAAGGTATGGTGTTATCGCATCGTTCTTTATGTTCGATATTGCACCTTATGATGAAACAATGATTATTGATACAGATGTACTATGTTTATCTGATACAAAAATAGCATGGGAAAAGTTAACATCTAAAGACCAATGTTTCACACCTGTTGGTAGAAACATTTCACCCGATTGGCACTTTGGTTATAATAAAAAACTTATTCAAGATTTAGGATTTAATATACCAGAAACTCACAATGGATGTCAAGTGATAAAACCAAATCACAAAGATGTTCCGAAGTTTGTAGAACATCTTTTATATAGTTGGGATAATTATGATAAATTAGGATTCCAAAGAAAATTCAGAGGTGGAGCTTGTCAAGAAATTAACTTTGGATATGCAAGTGGTAAAATGAATTATAAGGTAATTGAGTTTAGTAAAGAACCTGTAATGACTTTTAATATAGGTTTAGATACAAAAATACCAACAAGAATACAAACACTTGATAATACTGAATTGTATGATAATATACCATTCATTCATATGTTCAAACCACACAGAAACACTTATTTAGAATTAGTTAAAAGATTATTATGATTATACTTGGATGTATTACAAAATATAAACCAGAGGATATAAGGCCTTATGTAGAATCCATTGAACAGACTGAGTTCAATGGTAAAAAAATAATGATGGTATATGAAGTACCACAAGAAACAATTGATTATCTTAAATCTAAAAATTGGGAAATATATGGTGGTAACTTAAATCAACATATAATTCTTCAAAGATTTATTGATATCTATAAACTATTAGAATCGTTTCCAAATGAAATTATAATTTGGACAGATGTTAAGGATGTAATATTTCAGAAAGACCCTACATCTTGGATTGAACAAAATAAGAAAAAACCTATACTTTCATTTTCAGAATGTGTTACATTCAAAGATGATGAATGGGCTTGTGTAAATAGTGGAACTTCTTTTCCTATGGAATGGGAGTGGTTACAACATCTACCTTCTTATTGTGCAGGAACTATCGTGGGAGATTCCGAATATTTAAGAGATTTATTTATAAACATTTATAGATGGAGCTTAACAACATCGAATCAAGAACAACTTTCAGACCAAGCTGCATATAATGTATTAATTAATCAAACTCAATATAAAGATATTGTACAGACGGTAGAACAAGAGGAAGGATTTGCAACTCAACTTGGAACTGTTTGGATGAAAAAAGACCACTTTGGGGATAAATTACTAGAACCAACTCCAAAATTAGAAATTGATGGCAAGTTTGTAAATCAAAAAGGAGATACTTTTGTAATAGTTCATCAGTACGATAGAGAAAAAAGTATAAAAGAGCTTATAGAAAAAAAATATAAATGAAGATAGTAATATCAATATTTTGTTTACCTTACGAAATTGATGAATTAGAGAATACTATAAATCAATTAAAAAAGGCATCTTATTACCTTACTAATAAACAAGTAGAATGGTATCTTGATGTTACTATGTGTACTTCAAATGATATGGTAAATTGGGGTAAATCATCCTTACCTAAAAAATTCTTTGAAGAAAAATTGATGAAGATATCCACTAGTACAGATTGGTGTGTCAAATATTTTAGAACATCGGATGATATAAAAGGGTGTGTATCACAGAGAAGAGAATCTATAAAAAATCATAAAGATGCTCATTATTTTATTTGGTTAGATACTGATATTATATTTGATGAAAGAACTCTTTCCTATGTAGAAAACTCTATAATTGGTATCAAAGATATTCCTTATTCTATAATAACTCCTGAACTTGTGAGAATTTGGGATAATACTTGGGATATTTTGGTAAATAAAAATTATATAAAACAAAAAGTTGGATATCAAAAAATAGCAGACCCATACGAATGTAGTGGATTAAAAGGAGATGTATCATTAGAAAGAGTAGAAAATACTTCTTCACCACAATCTAGATTCAAATTTGCAGGTGGGTGGTTTACTTGCATTAGTGCATCTCTATTGAATCGAGTAGGAATACCTGAATCATTTGGTCACTATGGATATGAAGATACATTTATAATGATTGCTTGTGAAAAGTTAGTTAGAATTGGTGAGGATATCCAACAATTCAAATTGAAAAATCTAGTAGTTTGTGAAAACTACAAGTATAGAAATAATTCCCATTACATAAATAATATTTCAGTATATGATAGAAGAGAAGAATTCAAAAAACTTGGATACGATTCTTTTAATGATGAAATTCAAAAAATTATTTAGTATAAAATACTCACTTTTCTTGTAACTGGATATATTTATAGGAAATGTGTTATAGAAACTTGTTACTTCATTAGTTTCAAAAATTAGTTTTATTTATTGGTTTTACAAATAAGTTATGGTAATCTAAGAAAAGGAGATTACTTTGAAAAAATTTGTACACAATCTCTTGTTTGGGTTAACGTTGATTCTGTTATGTTCTACACTACAATCATCCAATCCCACACAAGATAACACTATCTCAATCGGAGAGGTAACCAACGAAATCAGAGTTGGACCTTTTGCGGGCAATCCCTCTATGGCCTATGGAGTTCGAAATATCTTAGAAGAACTCTTAATGGATTTAGACTACGACTTATCAGACAATTCAGAAACGAAAATCAACGTAAGGTTAGTATTTTTCGATGTAAAAAATATAGGTAAATCAATTGGTATTTACCACAATAAAGTATCACTAACTCAGATTATAGCAATCGGTGAGTTAGAAAAAAATGGTAAAGTAAAGAAGAGAACTACTCAAAAAGGACAGAGTAAAGAAATCTCTACTTCTACTTTAGTGGTTGCATCTGATGGACAATTTAATCAACAAACGGCTTCTAACTCATTAAAAAAAGTATTAGAGGCAATTATTAAGGACTTATTAAAATGAAAAAACAATTATTAACACTATTATTTCTTCTTGGTGCATTCGTATCGTTTGGCCAAGAAACAATTAAAATCAACAAAACGAACACAGTTTCGAAGGTTGGTGATACTATTAAACTGAAAGTGGAGTATTCAGGTACAGCAGGAACTGCAAAACTTACTCAGTTTGATTTTCAGTATAACAACAAGTTACTATCGTTACAATCAAGAAATTGGATTGTATCTTCAAATTCAGCTCAAAAGGCTTATAACTCATGGAATGGGTATAAGTGGGGTAACAACACTGCAACAAGTGATATTGATGGCCAGTACGCTGATTTTGTAGCAGGTAGTACTATCTATGGTTCAAACGCAGATTTTTCGGTAGAGAGAATTACTATCCAAGATGTTACTGCATTTGCCGATGGAGATGGTTGGATGGAGTATAACTTTATTATTAAAGATAAAGCAGGTACTAACTATTCAGATTATTCTAATCTACTAAGTATGAACTGGGGTTATCTTAAAAAAGATGATGGAACTGAAATAGCAGTAGAAGGTAAGGTAGATAATGGAACTGGTTTAAGTTTAACTGGTATCACAGGAGGTGATGCTGGAACTGTAACACTTAAAATATTCAGTAAAGCAATAGATAATTCACTAATAGATGGTACAGATTATACTTACTATGTTTATAATAAATCAGATATCGGTGCGGGTAACCAAGTAAATGAGGGAGCAACTCATGTTAAAACAGGTAACTATGATGCATCAGGTGAAGCAACTGTAAGTGGTTTAGAAAACGATAAAGAATATTTTGTTTGGAACTTCGTTGATGGTTCTAAAGATTATATGGATAACGTAGTAACTGTATCTGATTTAGCATTAGTATTTCAAGAAGCAATCGGTGCAGGTTCTTCACCAAATGGTTCTTCAACAACATTTGATTATCATATTCAAACATTCTTGGCAAACGTAATCCATGATTCACCATTTGATGGAGTGATAAATTTCTCAGATTCATATGAGATACTTGCTTACTTACAAGGTGTAACAAGTGGAAACTCTAATTACATTTCTAAGAAAGGTGGAGCAGTACAGAGTGGTGGTACTAAATCAATATTTGGTACAGTAGATGAAAATGGAAGTTATTTAGCTAACTTAGATGCAACTTTCAAACCAACTGATTCTAATAAATCATTTGAGTTTGCTCATGTTCTAATTGGTGATGTAAACTTCTCACACTCTTATCAACCAGCAAATACAAATGATTTCAAAATTAGTTCTATGAATATTAGTAATTCTGCACCTCTTGCATCAAGTGCAAGATACACTCCGATTCAACAAAATGTTGATTTGACATCTCAAATTGTAGATGGTGAAGTAATCTTCTCAATCAATTCAGAAGTAACTGGTATGATTGGAACACAATTTAACATTGTATATGATGATACAAGATTAGAATTAAAGAACGTAGTATTCGATACTGGTAACGAAATGACTAACTTCGCTAACCACATCGAAGAAGAAGGAAAAGTAAACATAGGTTCATTTGACCAACAGTTTGAACAAACTGTAAAAACAGGTACTCCATATCAATTAATATTCACACCATTAGTTGAATTGAGTAACACATCAGGTTTAATCTCATTTAAGGTTAACGAAGGTGTTAAGGCAGATGGTACACAAATTAAATTAAACATGGAGTAAAAAAATGAAAAAATTATTATTATCACTTATCGTATTATTATCACTAACATCTTGTATGAAAGATGAATTGATAGAACCTATATTCATCGATAGTATGCCAGAGGCACTTGTTATTGATGAGTTGGTTGGAATAAAATTAGAAAGTACAATTGTATCTTCAGAAGTAAGAATGAATATCAAACTTCCTGTGGATGGAACGTACAGAGTGAAAATTAGAGATTTAGATAACTCTTTAATTTCACAAGAAAAACTAACGGCTAAAGAGGGAGATAATCTTCTCTCTGTTTATACAAGTAGTTTGGATAAATCCTCATTTACTCTTGAATTAACTGATGTTAATCACAAGGTAATTGGTAGGACGGTTTTCGTTAATCAATAATGGAGTTTAGAATTAGTAAATGAAAAAGTTTTTATTAACATTTATTACATTAACCTTTACACTAGGCATGGTTGCATCTTGTGTAAATCCTTCAATGGAAAGAGGTTTAGAGTCGTTGGAAGCATCTCTTGCAGAGTTAGAGGCTTCACTAATATTAGTTGACATCGAACAGATGAAAATTGATTTAGAAACGATGCAATCACAAGTAGAACAAATGGAAGTGGATTTGGAAACTTCTGTGGATGATGCCTTGGCAAAAATGGCTGATATAAAATTACGTTTAGAATCTATTCTTGAAACTGCAGAAGATTGGGCAACTGATGAACAAGTTCAAAATCTTTTAGCTCAAGTTCAAGAAGTTAGTGAAGGAATCGATATGTTAGTTTTTATTGCTGATTATGATTACGATGGTGTTATGAATGGATTAGACCAATGTCCTGATACACCTATAACAGAAATTAATAACGTAAATGGAGTTGGATGTGCACCAAATGAAACACCAACAACTGATGGAGACTAAATTATGAGTGAAAAAAAAGAAGGATTCTTTTCACAATTAAAAAACCAAATCATAGCTGGTGTAGGAGTAATCCTCACCGGCCTTGGTGGTTTGTTTATGGATGAGGTAAAATCATTCATAGGGATTGAAGATGAAGAATCAGCACCTGTTCAAGTAGAACAGAAACAAGAAGTGAATGTTGAAGGACCTACAATTGTGGTTAACATTCCAGAACAAAAAAAAGATACAGTTGTAAAAAAAGTATATGTTAAACCCGTAGAAAAACCAAAAGAGAAAGAAGAAAAAATCGATTGGTAAACTACACAAAAAAGGAGAGATTATGAAAAAATTCGTTGTACACAACCCCATAGCAATGATATGGAAAGAGGCCGAGAGTTTATTGGATTACACAATAGCACTATGGTTAACCGCTTTAGCAATTTTAGCAGTTAGTGGTATCTTAGTAATGATTTTTGAATTAATAACTAACCCATCATCGTTTTCAAATGCATCATTTGGTGTATTTGATACATTAGGGAGATAGGAGAATATTATGATTACACAAATTTTTACAGACAAAATGTCAGATTACAAATTTATGGATGTTATTTTGAAAATATGGATAGGTGGTTTAATGATAATGTGGGCAGTTGGAATGGTTGCTATCATTAGTCATATAATCATGAATCCATCAGCAGTTGATAACGCAACATTTGGTATATTTGATACTTTAGGATAAAAAGAAATATGAAAAAAATTATAGAATTAATTATCAAAATTGATAAATGGCTCTCGGATAGGATATGGGAAATGTATCCAGAGTTAACTAAACACATGAAGGATAAGAAATGAGATTAATCACAACAATAGTTTTGATGTTATTCACACTAACATCATTTTCACAAACGATTGGTAAGGTTAAGGCTGAAGAATACACCGCAGAATTTGAAAAGAAAAAATCAATTGATGATGTTTCAGATTATTGGGGTGATATGATACCAGTATCTCTACTCAATGTTGGTATATCTGATGAATTATATGAGATGTATCCTGAGTTAAGAGATGGTAGAGTGGGTTTAGGTCTTACTAATATAGTAATAGAATACTTAGATTGGACAAACAGATTTGAATTCGTAGAAGAGAAGTCTGCAATCAAGGATAGAATGAAAACACAATGGGTTGCATCAAGAAAAGGTGTTTCGGAAAACCAAGTTTATGGTTTAGGTAAAATTAAGTTAGCAGAATATTTCGTTACAATAGAGATATATGATTTCTCTGTTTCAGAGGATGAGGTTTTATCACTTAAAGATGGTTCTAAACAAACACAAACAACTCGTTTAGGTTTACAAGTTAGGTTTACTAATGCAGAGAATGGTACATACTTTGTAGGTTCCGGTCTTGGTACGGCAAATACAGTAAAGACTCAAGAGGGTTTGCTGGGGTTAGATTTGGATGAAATAAAGTTCAGACAATCAGCAATTGGAGTATCTACCAGAAAAGCATTGGAAACCGCTTCAGCGAGAATTGTGGCAAGGATGATTCGTAAGAAGATATTTGAGAACTAGAAGAGAGGAGAAATGATTGAAAAAGCTCCTTATAACTTTATTCTTATTCTTAAGTAGTTTTACTTATGGACAGGTGTTTACACAAACATTTGTAGATAGATGTACTAACGAAGTGAAGGTTGTTACTGCAAACTTTCAAACAGGTAGTGCGGTAGTATCATTCTACGATAGAGTTAAGATATTTACCTACCAACAATTTCTAAATGGTGAATTACACCAATGGTTGGGAGAAACATATGCATGGTGGAATACTCTATCACCATGTTCTACAACAACAAATCAAGCACAAAACGCACAGAATCAAGCCACCCAAGCTCAGAATCAAGCTACTCAGGCATCTAACGCCGCCAGTAATGCCGCAAATAATGCCGCAAATGCAACTACTGGTACAACACAAACAACTACAACTGGTACAACTGGTACAACTAATACTGGTTCAACTAATACTGGTTCAACTAATACTGGTTCAAGTGGTAGTACTTCATCTGGCTCAAGTGGTTCAACTAATAACTCAAGTGGAGGAACAAGTAATGGGAATTCAAGTAGTAATAACAATTCTTCCGGTAGTAGTGGTGGAGAAAGTTCCGGCTCTTCAAACTCTAGCGGAGGAGATACGTCAAGTGGCACGGACTCGAGCTCTGGCTCGGATTCAAGCTCGAACAACTCAACAGATAACTCGTCAGAAAGCTCATCGGGCTCTTCTTCGGACAGTTCGGAAGGTAGCGGAGATGTAGATAATAGTGGAGAATCATCTGATAACTCAGGTGAATCATCAGATAATAGTGGTGATGAAGGAGGAGATGGTTCGGATAGTGGTTCTGATGAATCAGGTGGTGATGAGGGAAGTGATGATTCTGGTGGAGAAGAATCTGATAGTGGTGAATCTGATGAGGGAAGTGATGAATCAAGTGAAGAAAGTTCAGAAGAATCAAGTGAAGAAGAATCATCAGAGGAAAGCTCAGAAGAAGAATCAAGTGAAGAAGAATCTTCAGAGGAATCAGAAGAAGAAAGTTCAGAAGAAGAATCAGAAGAGAGTGAAGAAGAATCTGAAGAATCTGAAGAAGAAAGTGAAGAGGAAGAATCGGAAGAGGAATCTGAAGAAGAGGAAGAAGAAAGTGAAGAAGAATCAGAGGAAACCGAAGAGGAAGAAGAATCTGAGGAAGAGGAAGAAAAGAAATTCTTACCAATACAATTAAAAGCAGATTTTATGCAACAACAATCACCTCTTGGTTTTTATAATAGTGTATTGAATATAGGAGCATCTCGTTCATCTATTTATGGTGATGTTGCATATACGGCAAATGTAATGGTATATGATAACTTACAACAAATTACTTTTATGGGAGCACGTTCTAAGGTTAATATGACAGAAACTTTTAAGGTGAAAAATATATCAGCTACATCAATTGGATACTCCAACAACTATGGTTATTCAACTTTAATGTTATCAAAATCTTTGATGAAACCATTTGAGAATGGGTTGACAGTTGGTATTGGTGTATCTGCTGGTACAACGTTTATATCATATCCAATGAAAGAAAATTTTATGTTATCTTATAATGTATTAGCAACAAAATCATTTAAGATAGGTACTCGTATAACTTACTCCCCAGCGATAATTTGGACACAAACTCCATTTATGAGTGTAGAAGGTGGAGTAGGATTGGAAAAAACTTATTACAAAGAAAATCCTTTTGGAATAAAGTTTGAAAATTCTTTAAGAGGACAGAGAATAGATGGTATGGGAATTATAGCTAATTCATTTACAGTACAACTAACGCCAAGATTTGGATTCAATGTAGGATGGACTGCAATTAAATCAACTAATCCTATTATACCTTTAATAAACTCATTTATGATAGGTTCTAAAATTCCATTATAATTATTAGTATGAAGAAACTGTTTACATTAATATTATTTTTATTTTCCTTTATAGGATTCTCACAAAGTGGAGATGGGTATATAAATTATACTTCATGGAGAACACAATGTGGTAATGGATGTAATATTCAAACAACGATAAATGGAACAGCCGTTACAGTTGCTGGTCATATGAATAATACATTAGAGTTTGATGCGGCAATGAGGGAATATGTTGGGTTAAGTGCAACCGAAATATTAAATAGTGGTGAAACCCAAGCATTTAGTGCAGGTGGTTTCGGTACTTCAGTACTTTCATATAATGGTGGTAGACCTATTGGACCAGGTAACTCACAAGGAGAATATTATATAGTTGATTACACAGGTTGGTTCTATGCAAGTTCAACAGGTAACTATAAGTTTTGGACTTATTCAGATGATTCACACGAATTTTGGTTAGATTTAGATGGTGATGGTGTATTAGAATCTACTGAAATGATAACTAAAAAATATAACGGTTCAGGTAATAATCAATCTACTAACATTTCACTTACAAGTGGAACTTGGTATAAATTAAGAGTAAGATTCCATGAATTCACAGGTGGTGATTGGTTAAGAGTTCAATATCAAGACCCAACACATAATGGTGGTTCAACTACTTCCTCTTGGAGAATACTTGGTGATACTACATGGGGTGATAAAGTATCAAATGCTGAACCAGCACCTACATTTGTAAATACAGTTGCAAATGATGGACCAAATGCTATTATTTATAAATCATTCAAAATAAATGATTATGCTAATAACAATAATCAGGGTGAATATAATGACCATCCACAAAGTTCATCTGATTTTGATGCTATGTTTGATTATGCTAATAAAAATACTACTACTTGGACACATTATGGTAGAGATACAGCAACAAAAGCATTTACTTGGCCATACCCTAATCTTCTACCAAAACACGACAACACCAACTTTGGGTGGATAATAGAAGGTTACTTTGTACCCCCAACTTCAGGTACTTATAAATTTCAATTAAATTCAGATGATAGAAGTGATTTTTGGTTTGATGCAAATGATGATGGAACAATTACTAATACAGGTATAGGATTGGGTAATGGAGCTAGAGAAATTGATATAACAAATTTAACAGCAGGTGTATCTTATAAGTTTAGAGTTAGATTTGAACAAGGAGCTGGAGGAGCCAACTTAACATTAAAATGGAAATCACCTGAAGATATAGCAGCAGGAGCTGCATTTGCTTTCAATGGTAATACAATATACAGTATAGATGCAGATAATTATGTTGAACCTTTTCACTATGATGTAAACTATAAATTTAGAAACATCGATGAAACTGGTTTTTCAATTAATACTTATTACGAAGTATCGGATTCTGAAATTGCTAAAAACTCAAACTCAAATACAATCTCATTAGATGGAAATGGAGAAGCAACAATAACTTCTCAAGTAGATGAAGATTTAGTTGGACAAGGTAAGTACAATATCACCGCAACACCAGGTAATGTAGAATGGGTTGTAACATATATGCCAATGGTAACAAACAAATATACATACAGAATTGGTTTAGATGCTAGAGAGTTTCCAAGTAATGTAGATTTAGATGATGTAAATAATATAGAATTATTAGATTTAGTAGATACAGATGGAACATCAAGTTATTTTGGAACACCAGGATATTCGAACTCTTGGTCAGTTAGAAGTAATGACCCAAATGGTTGGAATGAATTTAATTATATGACTTGGAGTACTATTCCTTTTTCATCATCAAATTACTCTTCAAGTATAAGAAGTTTAGGTGGTGGTGGATATGCACTAAAAGTAGACTTAAACTTTAATGAGGTAACCGCATATAAAACTCAATATGTGGTTTTTGATTCACCAAGTACATCTGAATTAGAAGCAATGGTAGATGATGTATTCACAGTAGCAGATGTTGTAATGGCATTTAACGAATTAGCAGGTGGTGGAATCAATGGTGGTTTCAAAGGTGATTTTGATTATAATGTTCAATATGCAAATGCAGATGTAAGTAGAGATGGTGTATTTGATTTCAAAGATACACAAATAATGTTAGATTTTCTAAATGGTGGAACTATGTTCGATGCATCTTATCTTGCAGCAGTAATGTCATTAACAGAGGTAAGTGCTTATAATTCTATGACATCTACAAATTGGACAAACTATGGTGGGACTCGTACAATGTTCCCACTTGGATTGGTAACTGGTACAAAACAATATGATAAGAGTATTGCAGTACATTGGAAGGGTGATGTTAATATGTCTCATTCTCATTTACCATCGAGTGTACAAGTTACAAGTATGGCTAGAAATATGACAATAAGTAATTCTTCAAAATCCATACAAAATCAGTTTGAAGTAGATTTAGATATTGAAAAGATTGGTGAAGAAATTGTGGTAACTCTAAAAGTACCAGAAAATACAAAAAATATAACTGGTTCTGAATTTAGAATAGGATATGATAATAGTAGAGTAACCTTTGATAGAATAGAAAATGATTCTAATTTACAATCATTTTCAGCAAGAAGAAGTACTTACATAAAGTTAGGTTCAATATCATCAGATGGTTCTCAGAATCTAAATGGAGGTACTGAATATAAAATATACTTTAAGGAAACTAACAATCTTGATTCTTTCTTAGGTTTAGTTTCAGTATTGAATGTAGAGTTAGTTAAAAAAGATGGAACACAAATAGGAGTAATTGTAAAATGAGAAAATATTTAATACTTTTATTGTTTCTTTTATTTTCATGTGAAAAGGATTTCATAGAAGATGATTTATTACCAGAAGTACCAAGAGAAGATATGGTATTTAAGGTAAAGGAAAGTACAGTAGTAGATAATCAATTGATATGGTTTGAAATAGATACAGAGGTAAAACATACTCTTGTAATTTCTCATATAGATACTAAATCGGTAATCGTAAAACAATCTTTTTTACCTACTGTTGGTATCAATAACTTTATATTATACACAAAAGCATTACCAAAAGAAAAACTACAACTTCAGTTAATATTAAGTGGTGAGGTTATAAAATCAACGTTTATAATCGTAGAGTAATATATATTTGTATAAATAGTTCAACAAAAATATAGAATACATATGCCACCAAAACTAAAACCTAGTACAAAAGAATATATAAAAGTCAATAATAAATTGACAAATAAATTCATGATAAAACATTATACACCCTCTGGTACATCTACTGAAGAATTGAAAAAAATGTATGAATCCCCTTCTTACAAAAGAAAAAAAGAAATGATTCGGTTAGAACTGGTAAAACGAGGAGTTTTATAATGGGAAAACTTAAAGAAAAAATAATTGAAAAAGGAAGTGGTTTAGTTGCTAAATCAAAAACAAAAAAACAATTAGAAAAGATATTACCAAAACCAATCGCTAGACAAATCGGTAAAAAAGTTGGTAAGGGTGTAGAATCTATTACATCTAAAGCAATTGATTTGTGGAATAAATTTAAGAAATAATACTTACTATATATTTATAGCAGTATGTTTATATTCACAGAAGAAAATATTGGAAAGATAAATAATACCGTCTATTCATCCGATGGTATGAAAGATAAGCATGCAGAAAAAATTGAGTATGCAAAAACTAAAGGATTATTAAAAGATTTTAATTTTAGTAAATACTTTGATAGAAAACCACCTCAAAATAGTTCACTAACAACATATCAAGAATTGATGTATCTAAAAGATTTACCAGAAGATGATGATTTTGTGGAAAAACATGATGATGTAGAGGCTGTATTTGAAGAAGTATGTAATGACCATAATATAAAATATCCAAAAGAATTAGTTAAAGAACTAATTAAGTCTTGTACTATGTTGGAATTAAAATGGCATTACAATAGACCAAGACCATATCAACTTGCAGGAAATTATAATATCAAGTTGGGTGAGCATGTAATGGAAAGCATGAAAACCCCTTCTTACCCATCTGGTCATTCCGCTCAAGGTATTTTAATTGGAAAAGTTTTACAAACTAAGTTACCTATAACAACAGATTCTTTTTTAGAAGCTGGTAAACGTATTTCTTATTCAAGAAATATAGGTAGAGCACATTATCCATCAGATTCAAAATTAGGTGAGATAATTGGTAGTTCAATGTACGAACACTTAAAACACAAAATTTAATATTTATTATAAAGGAGCAATAAAATGGCACAAGGAATTAAAAAATCGTCAAAGGTACAAGCTCAAAGTGGAGATTTAATTACACTAGAATCTGCTTTTACTCATGATAACTTATGGGAACTAGGTTCTGGTTCAGTTGGTAATGATAAATTAATAGAATTTTATAACCAAACAAACAGAGAATCAATATTCGAGGCAACTCAAGAATCTAATCATTCTATGGAGTGGACTTCTTCTATTGTATATAAAATTACACTTGATAGAGCAGTATCTGAAGGTGATACAACTTCTGCAGAATTATATGTTGGTGCTGATGCTGAGATATTAAGAGGTAATTATGAATGGGTTTCTGCTAAACTATTAGCAAAAGATGATTATGTTTTTGATTCTCAAGCAATATCAGGTAGTTATTCTAGAGGTAACATAAAAGTACTAAACGTAGAAAAAATAGAAGATAACACAGATGCTCTTTATAGTCCTAAATCTTGGGATTCAGAACTTACTTCATTATTTGTAGAAGGAATTATTGTAAAAACATAAAAAGAGTAATAAATGGTTACAGCTTTATCTAAATCTCTAATATCAACATTTCCTGGAGAAGAAGAGGTATCAAAAATATATACAGGTGTTATATGTGAAGCTGTATATTCTGATTATTCAGAAGATAGAGAAAGAATTTATCGAAAAGTTAAAGATGTAAGTCTTTATTATGAACTTAATTATGCTTTCGATAATACTGAGAATATACACATACCCATTTCAACAAAAACTTATAGAATAAATTCAGATTATAGGTATCTACTTGAAGAGGTATATCCAAAGGATATTAGAGTTGGAGATATACTTGTTAATTCTAGTTTTTGGAAAAAATACAAATCTATATGCATAGATACAGATTCGTATGGTACTGCTGAATATTTAATGTTAAAACAAGATGGAGTTTTAGTAGATTCTATTAGACTTATTGAAGATGAAGAAGATACAATGAATATTATATTTTACAATGATGAATCTATTAAATCAGTATTCATTGATACATTAATGATAAAGAATGTAGTGGATGTGTAATTTATTTATAAATATTTTTATACTTATATAGTAAATGGGCTGGAGTAATAAATACAAAAAAAGTATTAATTGTAGTAATCCCAAAGGTTTCTCACAAAAAGCTCATTGTGCAGGTAAGAAAAAAAGAAACGAGAATAATATGAAAATATCAGAATTCAAAGAGGCAGTACGAAGTTTTCTTAGAGAAAGAAGCGTAAACGCTATTTCTAAAGCTCAACAAAAAAATCTTGATGATATTTCTAAAGCATTAGAATTTTACAAAAAGAATAAACATACTGATAAGAAAGATGCATTTATCAAAGTTCTAAAAAAACTTGGTAAAGAAAAAGAAAGATTAGCAAAAGAACTTGATGTTAAAGTAAGTGGTATGTACAAAAACGCAGAGTACAAAGGTGAATCTGTTGAGGAATCAGTAAATGAAGGTGCTTCTACTGAAGAAAAAAGAATTGCAATGTTGGCTGTTAGAAAACAAGCAAAATACAGAAATGTAGATTTAGCAACAGCAATACAAGACCAAATTAGAGCACTCGAAGAATTAAAAAGAGATGCTAAAAGAGGTAAACTAAAGTGATTAAACTTAAAAACATATTACAAGAATCTAAAGTAGAAATTGGAAAGGTTTATCCTAATCCATACCACACTGCATTCAAATCAAAAGAACAAATTAAAGAAGAATCCTTACTTAATGAGGATGACCACGAAGTAGGGATGGGATTATCATCTCTAAAATCATCAGTTCGTTCCGCTAAAACTATATATGATAATATCAAAAAACGTAATATTGAAGAGTTAGAAGGTTGGGTTCAAGAAAAAATGACTTTGGCCGCTGATTATCTTAAAAATGTTGCTGATTACATGGAAGATTTAGACGAATACGATAAAGATGGAACAAATACTAACTGAAAATCATAATCATGCTATGGAACTATTAGGAGCTTTCCTTACTGGAGTAGTGGGACCAATCATGTACTTGTTAATTAGCAAGTATATGCAGAAAGAAAAGGATAAGAAAAGAGATAAGGTTAAAGAAACAATAGCAAATACCTCTTTAATATCTGATGAATTAGAAGAAATAAGAGAAGAGTTCAAATCAGATAGAGTTTGGATTTCTCAGTTTCATAATGGTGGTAATTTTTATCCCACAGGTAAATCAATTCAAAAGTTTTCAATATTCTACGAAGTTACAAAAACAGGAATCTCTTCAGTATCACACACTTTCAACAATATACCTTGTTCACTTTACCCAAAAGCATTTCAGTACATGATGGAAGGTAATGGAGTATTTGTTCCTGATTTCAATGACCCAAAAGTTGCAACTTATGGATTAAAAGGAGCAGCTGATTCTGTTGGTACGAAATCTTCATTTTTAGTACCACTTTTCACATTGGATGATAAATACATAGGAACTATTGGTATTGATTATGTTGGTAAAAAGAAAAAACTAACAAAAGATGATTGGGAACATTTCCAAATTAAAGCTGGTAGAATAGCGGGATACCTATCATCTCATTTAAGTCAATAAAATGATAAAAAAGAATATTTACTTTTCTCAAGTAAACTATTCAACTGGTTCTGGTAAATTCAAAGGATATTGGTTTCCATACTCAGTTGCCACAATTTGGGCATACGTTCAGCAATTTGAATGGGTAACTGAAAAATTTCAACTACAAGAATTACTTTTCAAACGAGAAACACCTGAAGAACTATTGGATAGAATAGAAGAACCACATATCTTCTGTTTTTCTAATTATGTTTGGAACTATGAATATAACAAAAAAGTAGCAGAGGCTATTAAGAAGAGATATCCAAATTGTTTAATATCATTTGGAGGACCACAAGTTACTAAAAAACCAAAAGAACAACAACTATTTGAAAAAAATCCTTACATTGATTCTATATCTCTTGGTGAGGGTGAGAGAAACTTTTCATTACTATTGGAAGATTACTTAAAAGGAGAAGTAAAACAGATATATTCATTCGATAGATTACAAGAATTAGATTTTCCATCTCCATATGGATTGGGATTGTTTGATAGGATGATAAGAGAAAATCCTACATACAATTGGAATGCTGTATTAGAAACAAACCGAGGATGTCCATTCAAATGTACATTTTGTGATTGGGGTAATCTTACTTATTCTAAGATTAAAAAATTTAATCTAGAAAGAATCTTTGAAGATTTGGAATGGATGGGCCAAAACAAAATAGGTTATGGTATCATAGCAGATGCAAACTTTGGTTGTTTCAAAGAAAGAGATATGTACATCACAGAAAAAATGGTTGATGTTCAGAAGAAATATGGATATCCTGAAACAGTTGATGCATCGTGGTACAAAAACCTAAGCAAAGAGGTTATAGATATCGTTAAGAAGTTCGTTGAGAACGGTTTTAACAGAGGATTTTCACTTTCCCTACAAAGTATGAACGAAGAAACTTTGGAATCCATAGAACGTGCCAATATGAAGTTAAATAAATTCAATGAAATACTTGATTTATGTAATGAACAACAGATTCCATCATATACTGAATTAATTCTTGGGTTACCACATGAAACCAAAGATACTTGGATTAGGGGTATAACTAAATTAGTAGAAGCAGGACAACATAACTCAATTGAATCTTGGTTAACACAAATGCTAGAGAATTCACAATTAAATCAAGAAAGAGATGAACATGAGTTTGATACTGTATTTTTAGATAACTACTATACTTCACAAGAAGATTTTGTAGAAGAAAAAGCAGAAATAGTTAGAGGTACAAAATATATGCCATTTAAGGATTTAATCGATTCTTGGATGTTTTCATGGTTGGTAACAAATTTACATATCTATGGATGGACTCAAATATATTCTATATTTTTAAGAAAAAGTAAAGAAATAACTTTTGAAAAATTTTATAGAGATTTATTGGATGATGTAAAATCAGATAAATCGATTGTTGGTAAAGAATATAGAAAAACGAAGAAAAGAGTTACTCACTATTTAGAAGGAAAGAAAACAGTAGATTATTCTGGTCATACTTTACTTTGGGATTCACAACAAGAATTTCATAAAAATAGATTAGAGGTATTGGCATTTACTAAATCTTTTTATGAAAAATATGATAACACTTCTGATGTTGTTCGTGCACAAGAACACTTTGTTACTGAATATGGTGTAAAAGAAATGAGTATTTCTTTAGATACAAATATTTATGAATATTGTTATAAGAATAAACCTCTCAAAAGTAAATCTAAAACATACAAACTTAAGATAAAAGAGCCGTATGATACAGAGGATGATTACCTAAGAATGTTTTACTTCAAACGTAGACAAGGTTGGGGAAAGTATAAGATAATAAATTTATGATAGAAATAGGTTATAGAAATGGTGAAAAAATCACAATTAAGTTATTTGATAATTCAATATCAAAAAAACTTGTAGATACATATTCTAACTCACCTACTGATTCATATGAACAAATTAGTGCATATAATCTTTTCAATAATAATTACGATAACCATAAAAAAAATTCTGATACTATATCCAAACATTGGAATGAGATACTTGAAGGTTTGGATGGTATGAAAGAACTTGGAAATGAAATAAACATAGAATTTCCAAATGAATTTGACTTTTCACAAGAAACCTTAAATACGTTACACAGAATTTTTACATATGTGGATTTATATCATTTTAATGAAATATCTGAATATCCATATTGTGATAACTATTCACATCCTACTAACATATCTTGGGAAGAATATCATAGTATAGTTGATAAAATTAATTGTGGAGTTCATAGTTTAGAATCATGGGTTAAACCAACAGATAATCATCTTTTTGCACAAGAAAACTTTGATGTACCTCGTATATTATATTGTGTAAAGAACTACAGCACATTTAATATGAATTGGTGTGAGTTTGATAGTGAAGAATACAAACAAAATTTTAATTTTCTATCATATGATAAATCTAATCTTGTTATTTTGAGAGAAACAATTCTTGGCAAATCACCACTAACTTCTTTTATTAATGATGATAATCCAAATCTACCAGATTGTACAGGAAGATTTGCAACAGATGGTTCTCTTTCTATATTATTAAATGATGATTTACAGAAGTTATATAACTCAGATAATTTTAATTCATGGTGCTCTAATTATGGAAAAACTCCAAAAGAATTTCCGCTTGAATTTGCAATAGGATATGTAGAAGATTCATCAAATAAATTAGAATATTTTTTAGATAAAGAATTAGAGTTAAAATCAATTAAATGGATATAATATGTACGATAATTTACACCACCATTTTGAATTCTTAAAACCAGATAGAATACCTGAATCTTTCAAATATACTGTATATGATACTTTAATAGAAGAAGATATTCAAGGGTATGGAAAAAGAACACCTTGGCCTGAAGATTATCATTCACATGAAAAAGATAGATTACTTTCTTTACTAGAAACTGATAGGGATAGATTCCAAAAGTATAATTGGGTTGATGAGAATAATAACCTTATATTTCCAACATATGATTGTGATTGGTTTGGAATGAGAACTAATTTAGTTCCAAGAGATGGTATAAGTTTAGCTTTAGGATGTAGTTATACATTTGGTTTGGGTAATCACATTGACCAAATTTGGCCAAGTTATTTATCAAAAGAATTAAATATTGATATAATGAATTTGGGAGTATGTGGAGGGGGTGTGGATACTTGTTATAGATTATTAAAAGCTTACACAAAAGATTTTTCAGTTAAAAATGTATTTATCCTAATTCCTGGTTGTTATAGATATGAAAGATTTTATAGTAAATCAGTAGGTGGTATAAGACATCTAAGATTATTACCTAACTATCCTGAACTTACTAAGGAGGAACAGAAAATATATGATATTACTTGGAGTAAAGTTGAATCATTAGATGAAAACGTTTTTATTAACTTCCATAAGAACCTTGAAGCAATCAGATATATTTGTATTAAAAAGAATATAAAATTATATGAATACTTAAATCCCACATTTTATCTTCCTCATGAATCTCAACACTTCCAATGGCCAATAACAAAATATACATCTTTTTGTTCTGTTCACCATGGACCAGAAATACATGAATTTATTACTGATGAATTCCTTAAATTATACCAAAAATAATTCACTTTTTGCTTGTTTTTCTCGGCTTTTTTTCGTATATTTACTATGTAAATAATTAAGATATGAAGTTAAAAAATGTACAAAAAATAGTTGAGGAAGTTTTTCCAAAGATTGAGAAATATTATGGTTATTCAACTCATTTTCCTGAAGTAACTCCTTACATTGAGTATGAAACTTCTATCTATGGTAGATTAAGTGGTGAAGAAGATGATGGTACAATGGGAGAAGAATCACCAGATGCTGAGTTTGATAGAATTGATAACTCAATTGTTATTTACTATCCTAAGATGAAATCTAAAAGACATATCGTGGAAACTTTAGTTCACGAATACCAACATTACTTACAATCTCCATCTTGGATGACAAGATACTACAAAATGGGATTCAGATATGATAACCACCCATACGAGATTGCAGCAACAAAAGAAGAAAAAAACTATAAATTATTCGTATGATAGATACTTGGACTAAAAAAGAATTTCTACAATGTATGAGTGATTTACATAAAGAGGCTTATGGTATAAGACCTCGTGGTGTAGATTATGAATCATGGAGTTTACAAGAACTCAGAGATGAATGGAAACGATTAGAAAAGATTGCCATAGATGAATTTTGGTATCACGAATAATAAAATATTTATAACATATGATAGCAAGAAGTTTATTTACAGAATCAAAAAAACTCAGAGTATTCGATTTTGATGATACTCTCGTTAAGACTACATCATTTATTTATGTTACCAACAATGGTAAAAAGAAAAAATTAACACCTGGTGAATATGCAGTGTATAATGAAAAACCAGGTGATGAATTTGATTTCTCTGATTTCTCAAAAGTTCAGAATCCAAACGAAATCAAAAAAATAACTAAAGTACTTCGTAGAATCGTAGCATCAAGTGGTGGTGATGGAGTTCATATTCTTACTGCAAGAGCAGCATTCAAACCGATTAGACAATACCTCAAAGATATCGGTATCAATATGAGTAAGATTTATGTAACTGCATTAGCATCTAACAATCCAAAAGATAAAGCTGATTGGATTGAAGATAAGATTGATAATGAAGGTTATGATGATGTTTACTTCGCTGATGATTCTCAAAAAAACGTAGATGCTACTAAAAAAATGTTAAGAACTAAAGACGTACGTTGGAGGGTTCAACACATAAAACACTAAAATCTCATATTTATAGATATGAGATATATATACATTTTATTTATACTTTTTTTAACAGGTTGTTCTTCAACCTATCAATTATCAAGTTATTATTCTGATGACCCAATCTATGGTGTAACCCAAAGTGGTGATAGTATCAGAGTAGATATAATTGAAAACGATTTTGAATTTAATAGAAAATTAAGATTCGATTCAAAGTTCAGATGGAACTTTGCACAATTTGCACAGAATCAACCATTGAGTTGGTATTACAGAAACTTTAACCAATTAGGAGGATGGAGAAGTCCATATACTCCTTTTGATTTCTATTGGAACAGATATGATTTTTGGTGGAACTGGTCTGTTAATATGCCATTCCAATTTAATAGTTGGAACTCACCTTGGTATTGGAATAGATGGAACAATTGGTATGGATGGCCTCATGATTATTATTGGAACTCACCTTTTGCAAATCGAGGTGGATATGGGTACGTTTGGAATGATTGGAGATGGCGTAATAGAATAGATAACAACTATTGGGAAGAGAGAAACAGAAGAAATGTTGCTTATGTAAATGGTAGAAGAGGTTCTACTAATAGTGTAGTAGTAACACCAAATAATAATTCAGTAGTAGTTCCAAGATTGAGAAATAATACAAACGTAAGAATCAATGAAGGTAGAAGAATACCAACACCAGATGATGTGGATGTTGTAATAGAAAGACCTGAAAGAGGTATAATTGGTAGATTTGTTGATAAGATGCAAAACAAAGGTATTAAAGTAAGAACATATCAGAATCCAAACAATGTACCTAATACAAGAATTAGAGATTATAACAGAATAGAAAACAATAATAATATTATTAGAAACAACAACAATAATATTAGAAACTATAATAGAACTCCAGCTCCAACAAGAACTGCACCAACAAGAACATATTCACCACCACCATCGAGAAGTAATAATACTGGTAGAAGTGGAGGAGGTGTATCTATCAGTAGAGGTTCAAGAGGAAGCGGAAAGATTAATCAATAAATAAATAAAAAATGATACTCCCTTGGAAAAATTATTTACAAACTAATGAAGTTAGTTTATTACTACCTAATGGTATAAAATATATTGCATATCCCAATTCCGATGAGGAAGTAAAGGTTAAAAAAATTGATGTAGATGGTACAGAAACAAGTTTCGGTCCTGAAGAATGGCATGCTGAAAAGTTAGAGATAAGTAATCAATACTCCGATATCTATGGTGTATTTCAACCTTGTAAATTTGAAGATTTAGAAGAAGATGACCATAAACAATGTTTATTTGGTAAAACTTCTGAAGGATTGTACTTAGACCAACTACAAAGGCCAGAGTATGTTATGAATCACGATATGACTTTTTCTGTTGAAGATATTGATGGGTGGGGTAAGATTCATTCACCTGATGGTGGTAAAACAATGTGGAAAACTGAATGGTGTGATTCTAGGAATGAGTTTTACAACTGTATGAGATGTGATATATTTCCTGAAAATCCTGGTTGGAAACAAATATCTAAAGAAGAAGCTAAAAGTAAGATAATGGAAGTGGTTGGTCCAGAAAATCCTGGAAGAGCAGAAGAAATTTGTAACGATATAGATAATGAAACGCTAACATTACCTCAACATAGGGATAGTAATATCATAGGTAATTGGTTAATTCCTTAAATTTTTATATTTATATACTAAAGGAAACCCTATATGTCAAAAATCAAAAAAGAAATCCTAAAGAAACTTAAAGAGTATGCTAACAAAATGGGTAGAGACCATTTGGGTGGTGATGATTATACATCTTCTAAAAAAGGTGGATTGAGAGATTTTGATGGATATGATAATGTAGATTATAACAAGGATATGCCGATGGATGAAGGGATGTTTTCTACAATAGACCAAATTAGACAAGATTCAAAAGATGTTAGAGATTTCGTAAAGAAAGTATTTGCTGATAGAGATTTCAGAGATATGAAAAACGATAAAGATTTTATAAAGTATCTTAAATCTATTTACGAAGGTACTAATGAATCCAAAGGAGTACCTGCAAATTATATGCAAGGAAGAACTTCAGATTATCATACAGCATTAAGAGGAAAAAATAGAGATTATAGTGGTGGTACTAACTTTAAGAAAAAACATCACGGTCAACCTGATATAGAGAATGAAGATGAGGACCAAGAAACAAATCATTTGAAATCTGAAAGTGGTAAAGAAAAATCAGAAAAGAATTATAAGGATTGGAAAAGTACTAATGAGGGATTTGATAAGGTAGAACATTTATCACTACTAAACCAAGCCTTGAGAGCAATGCCTGGTTCCCAAAAACAAAAAGATATAATTAGAAAACTTAACAAGGTTAGAAAAGCTGGTGGTATGAGACCACTTAAAGAACAAAGTATTGTTGAGTATGGACAAAGATTAGATTTATCTTTTATTGCAGATGAAGAGGCTAAATTAAAAGGTACTCCAAAATCAAAAGATGCAATTGATAGAGATATAGATGAATCAACAATAAACGAAATTGGTTTATTTCCAATACAAAATTATGTAAAGGGTATTATACCTGGTGATTTTATCAATACAACAACACCAAAGAAAAAAGAAAGATTAAGGTCTACCTTAAGAGATTTGAAAAACACTTTGAATCACTTTTGGAAGCAACATAAAATACCATATAGAATTAAATAATTATGCCAATCAAACCAAAAGGAATTATCGTACACTCAATGGCAGAATACTTGAAGATGCCAGAAGGACCAATGAAAGCTCATGATTTTTTGAAATCAGTAAAATTATCAGTTCATGGATTTATACATCCTGATGGAACTTATGAAAAAATGGTAGAATCACCAGGTAAAGCATTTCATGCTGGTAAATCAGAATGGGGTGGGTTACAACATCTTAACTCACACTTTTTAGGATTTGAACTTCTTGTACCAGGAGAACATGATTTCGGTACGTTTAGTAAGGCAATAGAAACTGAGGGAACTTATACTGAAGAACAATTCAAAACATCAGTAGAAACTGTTAAGTGGTGGATGAGTGAGTATAATATTCCAGCAGAAAATGTAGTAAGACATTCTGATTGTAGTGGTGATGATGTAAGAGGTAAAGGAAAGGGTAAAACTGACCCCGGTTCGGCATTTGATTGGAATAGATTTAAGGAAGAGATTTCTTAAATTTTAATATATATAATAAATAAAGGTTACATCTCAAAATTAAAGAGGAGTAATAAAATGATAGAAGGTACACCAGAAGAAGTAAAAAAACATACTCATCCTGCAGATACAAATGGGGATGGTAAGGTGTCAAAAGAAGAGCACGATATGTATCTTGAGTTCAAGAGAAAAGAACTTGATGACCAAGATGCAATGAGAGATGCACAAAGAAAAATGGCGTGGTTTGCGTTATTTGGTATGTTGTTATATCCATTCGCAGTTGTTTTGGCCAATCTAATAAAACTAGATTCAGCGGCAACAATACTTGGTGATATGGCAGCAACTTACTTTGTATCAGTTGCAGCAATCGTAGCGGCTTTCTTTGGGACTCAAGCTTATAGTAAAGGTAAATAAAATTAAATAAAAAGTTATGATATATTGGTTTACAGGTCAGCCAGGTGCTGGTAAAACTGTATTAGGAAAAAAACTTCACTCATTCCTTAAAACTGAAAAAAGAAATTGGAGAAAATCTGCATTTCATCTTGATGGAGATGAACTAAGAGAACTTACAATTAATAAGGATTATTCACCTGAGGGTAGAGAAAATAATATTAGAAATGCACATATGATTGTTGAGTATCTAAATAACAATGGATGTGATGTTGTGGTATCTCTCGTTGCACCATATAGATGGTTGAGAGAAGAGTTAAAAGAAAGAATTGGATTTGAAAACTTCTGTGAATTTTATGTACATTGTTCAGAACCTCGTGAAAGAGACCACTTTCATGTGAAAGATTATGAGGCACCAGAAGTTGAATTTATTGATGTAGATACTACAAAGGACTCACCTGAAGTATCTTTTTCAAAAATTATAAATCATTTAACTAAGTTAGATAAATTATAGTGAAAGATTATGTACTAGATTACATCAATTCATTATACTTTGAACTCAGACCAAGTAAAATTCATGGAGTGGGATTATTCTCAATTTGTGATATATCAGTTGGTTCAAATATATTTCCTTTATGGAATGGAGATACATCGGAATATAACATAAGTATTAAAAAAATAAAACCTCATGTACTTGAGGTAATTCAAAAATATTTTCCAATAGTAGATGGTAAAATAAAACTGTTGTTAATTCATAACTTTTGTTTTTGGTTTCCTTGGAGAATATACACAAACACACATTCAAAGTTTAATATAACTTATGATGGAACTGCTTTATATGATATTAAAAAAAATGATGAAATTTTACTTAAAACATATTTTGATTCTTATTCAGAAAAACCAAATAAAATTTTCTAATGAAAGTATTAATTATATCGGCACCTAGATGTGGTTCAACTTCTTTATCGAGAGCTATAGCCTCATCATATGGATTAAGGAAACATGAAGAGCCATATAACTTTTATTGGGGTGAATTATATGAATCTGAAACTATTCCATCATATGATTGTGTAATTAAATGTATGTCTTATGAAAAACTACCAAAATGGAATACAGCTGTAGAATTTCTAACTGATTTATCTAAAGAGTTCACTCATGTTATTTGTTTAGATAGAAGAAACTTTCAAGAGCAAAATGAAAGTTTTTCATATATGAGACAAAAAAGATACGATGGCCCATGGCAAGAACCATATATTTTTGATGATAAAGCTAAAAAAGATGTAGATTTTATAAGAGATGAACAGTACTTAAAAGTTCTAAAAGATAATGTTCATCTAGTTGCAAAAAATATAGGTACAAAAGTTACATTTTATGAGGATATATTTTGTGGTGATGAACCCTTATTTTTATATGAAATGTGGAAGCTCGGATTAGATATAGACTACAGTAAGGCCGAAAAATTTGTAAATCCTGGTAATAAGTTAAGAATAGATAGAAATTCAAGTATAAAATATAATGTAATATGAAAATAGCCTTTTGTTTCTTGGCTTATGGTGATGAATATGTTAGAGAGTTTCTTCAAATAGCTCCAAACTTTCCTAAAGAAGATATTATAGTTACTTCAGATAGACAAATAGAAGATTACAATACTATAATTGTTAATGAAGATTTTAACTTTCATTTACGAGTAAAAGCAATTGAAAAAGCATTAGAAACTTATGATAATATTTTATCATTAGATACAGACCATTATATAAGAGGATTGGATTTGAATTATTTTAGTAAATTTCACAATAAAGGAATTGTTATGAAATGGTTTGGTGATTCGGTGGAATATTTAGGTGAACATATAACAAGTGATGATTTATCAAATGGATTAACATCTAGACAGGATGTAAATGAGTTTGGTAGAATGTTATATTTCTTAAACAATTCAGAAGAAGTAAAATTTTTAGATGAATCAGTATTATTTATATCAATTACTGATAGTGAATTAAAATCTAAGTTTGTGGATATTTATAAAAAGTTAATAAATCATACAAAAAATAAACAACCATATAGAGAAACTGATAAAACATATGGAGCATTGGAAGGGTGTTTAATGTATGTATGTTTTAGATTATCTAATGTAGAATTACATACAGAAAGTAAGTTTCTAAATAAAACATTTATTCACTATGGTCCAGTTGAAGGACATAATGTTAAAATAAAAAGTAAAATATTATGAGTAAAAAATATTCAATGTTTATTGGTAGATGGCAACCTTTACACAAAGGGCATCTATGGTTAATTCATCAAAGATTAAAAGAAGGTAAGAATGTTTGTTTAGCAATTAGAGATGTTGAACCAAACGAAAACCAACCTTGGACTGCAAAACAGATTGAGGAGATGGTACATGAAGGAGAACTAAAACAATTAATACAAGATGGTAGAATTATTACGACTATTATTCCTGACATTGAATCTATCAATTACGGTAGAGGAGTCGGATATGATGTTATAGAACACTTTCCTCCTGAGGAAATTAAAGAAATATCTGCAACTAAGATTAGAGAACAGATGAGAGCTGATGGTAAGTTATGATAGAAATATTAGATGATTTTTTATCAAAACAACAATGTAAATTTTTAATAAACCAATACTTGCAAAACGAAGATAAGTTATTTGAAGTAGATGATATGACTTATAGTTTTGAGGGGTTAAATATTATTAAATCTAATATAGAATTTGAATCTGTAATTCCAAAACTAAAATCTATGTATTATCAAAATAGATTAAGAATACAAAAAGTTAACGAAAATACTAACTTAAATAAAAATTATCATAGTCATAAAAATGATTACGAATCTGTGAATAATAATTTTGTTATTTTCTTAAATGATAATTATAATGGAGGGGAGTTAGAATTTGATGGTATAGAATTAACTAAAATAAAACCTAAAACAGGAAGAATAGTTAAGTTTACAGCAGAAGAACCACATAGAGTTTTGAAGGTTGTAGGTGATAGGTTTACTTTAGTTGGATTTTTAGATAATAATATTACACATGGTGATTTGACAATAAAAAATCATTTAATATAATGGTAAGTAGAAAAAGACACATACTAAAAACAATAAGTTGGAGAATTATAGGTACATTAGATACTATGATTCTTTCATGGATTATTACAGGCAATTGGAAAGTTGGAGTTGCAATCGGTGGTGTAGAGTTATTAACAAAAATGGTTCTTTATTATTTTCATGAAAGAGCCTGGTATAAATTTAGTAGTTATGGAATTGATAAGACCAAACGTAAAAAATGAATGGGGTAATCTCAAAGAGATTATCGTAGGTAGTGCAATCAATGCACAAGTACCAACAGTAGGAGATAAGTGTTTACATAATATTGATTATGCACATCTTTCTGATGAAGAGTTTCAAAATAGACCGAGTGGATTATATCCACAACAGATTATAGAAGAAACTGAAGAAGATTTAGATAGGATTGCTGAACAACTTACTGAAATAGGAGTAAAGGTTCACAGACCTTTAGAAAGAGATTTTTCACAACCAATTAAAACAGAAAATTGGGAAGTAGATGGGTACTACAACTATTGTCCTCGTGATTCTATGTTTGTTATTAACGATAAGGTTATTGCAACTCCAATGACTTTGAGACATCGTTCTAATGAAGCTGAAACTTGTAAACCACTATTCGAACCAAGTTCGTGGGTAGAAGCACCAAAACCAAAATTATTAGATTCAATTTATCAGAGGGAAGATTTATCAATTCCTACCCTACTCGATGGTGAGCCTGTATTTGATGCAGCAAACGTAATCAAACACAATAATGATATTCTTTATCTTGTATCTAACACAGGTAATAAAGATGGAGCAAAGTGGTTAGAAGGATATTGTAAAGAAAACTTTGGTAATGAGTACAAAGTACACACCGCAGAAGGGATTTATGCGTACATTCACATTGATACTACGTTTGTATTCGTTGGTGAGGGTAAAGTACTCTTAAATCCAACGAGAGTGAACGAGAACAACATACCAGAGTTCTTAAAACCATTCGATAAGATTTGGTCACCTGATATGATTGTAACAAATGTATTAGAAGATTGGTGTTCTGCCTCACCTTGGTTGGGAATGAACATCTTACCAATAAACGATAAACTTTGTATGGTTGAAGAAAGACAAACCAATCTAATACATGAACTTAAGAAGTGGGGTATTGAAACTCTTCCAGTCCGAATGAGACATGCTAGAACTTTTAGTGGAGGACCTCATTGTGTAACTTTGGATGTAGTAAGAGAATAATTTAAGGAAAGTGTATCAAAAAATTATTATATACTATACTTATATAAAAGAAGATTAGTATGGAAAATAAAAATGAGAAGATATTTCCTAACTTTGACCCAACACAAGACCTTTCTTTGGCGGGTAAAAATAGGAGAATGAAACGAGGATTGGGTTCTAAACCCCTATTAGAATCAGAAATAAAAGAAGTTCAACAAAAGGCTCGTTCTGCAATGGAAGCCGCTCGTTTACTTGGAGTATCTTACAACACTTATAAAAAATACGCAAGAAAATATGGTATCTTTGAGGATTTGAAAAATCCCGATGGTACAGGTATTCGTAAAGGTTACAATCTCAAGAGAGGAAAATATTCTTTAGATGATATTCTAAAAGGAAAATATCCTGATTATCCTGTATGGAAATTAAAACAGAGATTATTACATAATGGATATATGTTAGAAAAATGTAATAAATGTGGATTTGAAGAAAAAAGAATTACAGATAACAAAGTTCCTTTAGTTTTAGATTTTATAGATGGAGATAGAAAAAATCACTTATATGAAAACCTTAGAATGTTATGTTTCAATTGTTCATTTTTGATAAATGGAAACTTAACAGGACCTAGAAAAGAATACGAATATTAATGAGCTACATAATAGGAAGTCCATGTGAAGGAGTATGTGATACAGCATGTGTTCATGTATGTCCAGTAGATTGTATTCACGGTCCAATAGATATTGAGGGTGGTGGAAAAGAAGTAGATGGAATGTCAAAAGAAGAACTGGCTGGAAAAATGTTGTACATAGACCCTGATGAGTGTATAGATTGTGGAGCTTGTTTACCTGAATGTCCTGTTCATGCAATATTCGAAGATGAAGAAACTGCTATTGAAAAAGATGGAACAGATGATTTTGTGAAAAGAAATTATGAATTTTTTGGAAGAGAATGGAAGGGTGTTGAAAATTTATAAAAAAATATTTGGCGGTATCAAATATTTTTCGTATATTTGTATCAAATAAATAAATAATAATTATGAAATATTTCGAAGTTACAGTAGAAGTGGAAGTTGCCACACTTAAAAATGGTAATCCAAAGTTAAAAAAAGAAATCTACTTAGTAGATGCACAATCAGTAACAGAAGCTGAGGCTAGAACTGTTAAGGATTTTGAAGATTCAAATGTTCAAATCTCTTACAAAGTAAGTGGTGCAAAAGAAAGTAGAGTATTAAGAGTAATTGAGTAATGAGTACAGAACCAAAAATAGAAGAGAACGAAATAAAAACTAAAGTTGCTCAGAGAGTTCCACCTGGTGATAGGTGGGCTCCTCTTTCCAACACTACGGTTACATTAGATTCTTTAACTGATGTTCTTGAGTTTGTTTACCAAGATACAGGTAAGACACAATTTTATATGGATGCTCGTGAAGGGTTTGTATATGTTGTAGATACTGAAGAAGTGGTAATAGAACCAGAACCAGAAAAGAGGTGGAGTTTATACGGAGAAGAGTAAAAATAAAAATATTTTTAGAAATTAACAATAAATTAATGTAATATTATATTTCTTTTTATATTAATATATAATTATATAAAAGTACATTAATCATCTATAAATACACAGTTATTAACAAATGAAATTAAAATTCAAAAAATTAATTCTAAAAATCGTTCTTATCTATGCAACACTATTCCCAAACTCTGGTTTAATTGAAACTCAAAAATCATTATCTGAACTAGAAGATGAGGGTGAGGTTCATATAGGTATATAATATGATAAGTAAACATAAGTTAGGTTACGATAAAAACTACCTAAGCAAACTTGCACAAGAAATTGATTATAATATCACTTTAGATTTACGTGCAAACTTAGAAGGTGGACCTGAAAGACCTCGTATTCAATCTAATGTTGTAATTCATAACGGTCTTATAAAAGAAGTATCAAATAAAATACTTGATATCATAATAAAAGAATGTTACGATGGTGAAGATTTTCCATATACTTTAAGAAATTGGGTTTTTATCATTGATGAAAAATCACCAGAAGGCGAAGATTTTCATAATCACACAAGAATGCAAGATTTAGCAACAAAAGGTGAGTGGACATTTACTTATTATGTAACTATGCCAAATAACTTAAAAAGGGATGATGGTTACATCTACTTCAAAGATAAAGATTACAACAAAGCAATACTTCCTAAAGAAGATGAATTACTAATATTTCCAGCAAATTTAATGCACTTACCAAAAATAAGTCCTAATTCTAGAATTAGTAGAAGAGTTATTGCTGGAACAATCTCAAAGGTAAAATATAAATCAAATAAAACATTAGTGTAATAAAAGAGAAAATTAAGTTTTTCAATAAACTATATATTTATAGTAGTATTAATAAAATTAAATAAAGGTAAAATTATGCAAACAATTCTAATCATTATTGGACTTTTAGCAATCGCTGCAGGAGTTGGATATGTATTAATTAAAAAGGGAAAAATCAAAGATTCTGATGGTGATTTTATTCCAGATGTAGTTGAAGATAAAGTAGACGATATCAAAGAAGGAGTTCAGAAAAAAGTTAAAGCCGTAAAAACAAGAGTTAAAAAGGTAAAAGACGAAATCGAAGATGTAGTAGAGGAACTTGGGGATGTTGTTTCAGCAATCAAAGGTAAACCTACCAAAACTAAATTAAACGGACTTACCAAAAAACAATTAGTTGATTCGGCAAAAGCTGACCACGGTGTTGAATTAGACCCAAAAGTTAAAAAATCAACACTTGTAAATAAAGTTTACTCGATTTATAATAAAAAATAAGGAGTAACAATTGAGTTTAAGAAATTTACTTACCGAAGCAGTAGTTGTCGATTCAATGTATGATATCGAAGAACAACTATTGAACATTAAAGAAACTATTTTAGAACAAATGATTATCGAGGGTGTTGATGACCCTGGTATACTCAAATGTGTTTTCATGGCAGGTGGACCTGGTTCAGGTAAATCATTTACTGCCATGGAAATTTTCGGTATTGATAAAAAACTCAAAACATCATTCTCATCAACTGGTCTAAAATCAGTAAATTCAGATTCTGCATTTGAGGCTGGGTTGAGGAAGAATGGTATTAACCCAAAAGATTTGTCAAGAATCGAAAAAGAAGAGCCAGAACTATGGGATAAAATTACTGCAACACCAGGTGGTATCAGAGATAAAGCAAAACAACTAACTGCTAAACAAAAGAAGTTTTATGAAGCAGGTAGATTAGGAATGATTATCGATGGTACTGGTCATGTGTACAGTAAGATTCAGAAGAATAAGAAATACGCTGAATCACTAGGTTATGATACTTACATGGTATTCGTTAATACTTCACTCGAAGTAGCTCAAGAAAGAAACAAACAGAGAGATAGAGTTTTACCAGATGATTTATTAGAAAAATCTTGGAAAGATGTTCAAAACAATTTAGGTAAATTTCAAAACTTATTCGGAGGAAACTTTAGGATTGTAGATAATACAGTTTACAAACCTATTGCAAAGGAAGTTCAAAAAGCAGTAAATAAATTCGTAAGAAAACCAATATACAATCCAATCGGTAAAAAATGGATTCAAACTGCAAGAGCATTGAAAAAAAATAAACTTATAAATAAATAATGGGATTACACTTAGGTGGACATTTTAAGGAAGTTAAGAAAAAACGTCCTGGTGTTCATGCAAAAACCAAAACATCACGAAGTAAAAACGCTAAACACTATAAAAAAGTGTATCGTGGTCAAGGAAGAAGATAATTACTATTAAATGATTTATTCTACAATGTGTGTAGGTACAGAATGGTGTACTAAATACGCAGAAAATATAAATGGATTTGCAAAACATAATAAAGTTTATGTATTAACTGATAATCCATCTTATTTTAATAACTGTAATTATATACAATATAAACGAGATGTATTTAGTTATTATGAAAAAATAAATCTGATAACAAATCTTCTACAAACTTATAAGGAAAGAATTACCTATGTAGATGTAGATTTGTTATCGAGTATTAACACCGAGTTTGTTTACGATTCTGATAACTTATATACCTACGATGTATATGATTCAAATGATGGGAGGATAACAAAGTATTTTGGTGAATACGAAAAAAGTAAAATACTTGAAGTTTTTTCAAATATAAATCTTAGTAATCTTCCAAATTTTTACATCGATGAAAAAATTATTTCTCTTCCTTACTTAGATAAGTTAAGTGATATCATAGAGGATATAAACACTTTACAGCCATTATTAGAAGATTTACTTGGTTCAGTACCAATGAATGAAAATTTAGGTAGATATAGTAAAGTAGGTATCGGATATGGTGAGGGCTGGGTATTAAATGCTATATGTTCAAAATATAATATTCATGCAAAATCATTTGATTGGATAAAAAAAACTATCATTTAGGTTTGTTTTTTCTTATTTTATTATATTTAATTCCATATAACATTTATTTGATATGGGAAAATTAGTAGAAGAAATAGGAAGAATTTGTAATATTCTTGAAGATTCAATAGAGGAACAAGACTGGAGTTTAGTTCGTAAATGTACAGAAGATTTAGATAACCTCTACAATGAATTAGATAAACAAGAAAGTGGATTTGGATACACATACGATTAATAATCATTTCAATGCATAAAACACAAAGAACACTTGTAAAAGAGTTTAACGAAAAGTACAATTCTGCAGCTATGAGATTAAATATGGAGGAGCAGGGTTGGAAGTACATCGGAAAAAAGGGAAAAAACCCTATTTTTAGTATTATTTATTAAAAATAATTCACTTTTTGCTTGGCATTCTCGGCTTTTATCCGTATATTTACTATGTAAATAATTAAAACGTTAAAACATGAGTAAATTCACTTCTTCATTTTGGTACGATGACTTCGAAACAGATGATATCATCGTTGACCAACTATCCGATACAGAAAAGAAATCCTTAGATTTATACAAGTTGGCATCATCCAAGAGGGCGATATCTAACTTCGTTAACATCGTAACTAACGAATCAATACCTGTTAAGTTCAAAGAGAGGGGTGATTCTTATACTGATGGTAAATCAGTTGTTATTGGTAGTAGGATTACAGAACCAAAAGATTTCGATGTGGCTGTAGGTTTGGCTCTTCACGAAGGTTCTCACATCAAACTCTCAGATTTCAAATTACTTCATGATATTTACAGTTTAATACCTGAATATGTAAAGGATGGTTCTATTAAAAAAGGTATAAACAGTCCAGTTGGTATTGTAAAAGACCTTTGGAACTATGTAGAGGATAGAAGAATTGATAACTTCGTATTCAAATCAGCTCCTGGTTATAGAGATTATTACAGAAAGATGTACGATAAGTACTTCAATGATAGAGTGATTGATAAGGCGTTATTATCTGATGAACATACTGATGAAACTATCGAATCTTATATGTTCAGAATTATCAACTTACACAATAAAAATACTCAACTTTCGGCTCTGAAAGGTTTGAGAGAAATTTACAAAATAATTAATCTTAAAAATATTTCTAGACTTAAAGACTCAAAAGATTCTTTCGATGTGGCTCTTGAAATATTCCAAGTAATACTAAAAAACCTTTCAGTTTCACAAACTGATGATACACAAGAACAACAGAATGGTGGTAATGGTGAAGGTTCTCCTTCCAATGAACAAGGTTCTGATGATGGACAGGGTGGTTCTGATGATGGTACAATGAGTGATGAAGAGTTTGAAGAATTTTCAAACAACATTCTAAATGGTACTTCACCAATGGGTGGTTCTGATGAAACTCCTACTGGTGGTAGTGGTATGAATGTTGAGAATTTACCTGATAACATGGAAGGCGGTAAACCAACAGAAGATAACTCACCATCAAAATCTTCAGTTCAACTTTCAGATAGACAAAAAGATTTACTTAAAAAGAAGATTGAAAAACAAAAGAAATTCTTGGATGGTGATATCCAAAAAACTTCTATTACTAAAACAGATTCAAAAAATCTAAATGCGATTGAGGAATCTGGTTCCGAACTTAAAGAAGTTGGTAAAAATTATGATAGTGGTTACTATGGAAACCAATCTGTTCAATGTATTGTTGTTAAGAAACTAACAAGAGGTTTATGGGAATCGGAATTATTTCCAATGACTTCTAATAACTATTGGAATCCTAAAACTGAAGGACCTGTTAGAATGCACTACCAAGATTCAGTTGATGATGGTATCAAACTTGGTTCAATGTTAGGTAAGAAACTTCAAGTAAGAGGTGAAGATAGAACAACAGTTTTCAACAGACAGAAAGTTGGTAGAATCGATAAGAGAATGATTTCATCTCTTGGATTTGGTAACGAGAATGTTTTCCAATTTACTGAGATTGATTCTTACAAGAAGGCTAACATTCACATATCAGTAGATGCAAGTTCATCTATGGGTGGTAGTAAATGGGAGAAAACAATGACTAATGTAGTTGCTATCTGTAAGGCAGTTGATATGATTCCTAACTTACAAGTTCAAGTAACTTTCAGATGTACTCAAGATAACAAACCTTACATCGTAATGGCTTACGATTCAAGAGTAGATAAGTTCTCTAAAGTAAAACAAATGTTCGGTGGATTAGGACCAAATGGTACAACACCAGAGGGATTATGTTTCGAGGCGATTATGAAGGAGTTCGTTCCAATCAACAACGACTTAGATTCTTACTTCTTAAATGTTTCCGATGGACAACCTTACTATGGTGGACCTGGTTTCTACTACTCTGGTGATAGAGCTGAAAGGCACACCAACAAAATGGTGAAGATGATTGAAGGAATGGGAATCCAAACTTTGGCTTATTTCATCGGTGATTATATATCAGAAGATAGTTACGATGCAAAAGCCTTTAGAACAATGTATGGTAAAGGTGCTAAGATGATTGATGTAACAAATGTTAATCAGATAACTAAAACAATGAATCAATTATTTTTACAAAAATAATTAAGAAAATGCTTGGATATATGGATTTTTTTTCGTATATTTACTATGTAAATAAATAATAATTAATAACTCTTAAAACTATAAAATATGAATTTAGAAATTAAACAAGGTTACGTTCCAACTGAAGTTTATAAAGTTGAACAATTTGGTAACACATTCAAACTAATCGATTCACAAGGTGTGAAGGTTGGTACACTCGGTGCAACTACCGGTGTAAGGAAATCGGCATTCAATAAAGGAATGGCTGTTCAAGCTTATATCAACAAGAATGGTAAGAAATCTTACAGAAAAGTTGATATGGATGTGTATAACGCTTTGGTTATTCCAATGAATACCGATAATGGTGGTGTTCAGTTCGAAGATAAGAATGACCATACGGCGATTAAAGATTTTATCCACAAAGGTTCAGTATCTCTTAAACCAACTGAATTGGTTATGGAAGAACTAAAGTGGAAATACCTTATCAGAAGTGCTGTTAGGGCTAAAAATATTATGATGACCGGTCCGAGTGGATGTGGTAAAACTATGGCTTCCAAGGCTCTTGTGAAGGCATTAGATAGACCAGATTTCTATTTCAACCTTGGGGCTACTCAAGACCCAAGAGCTACTTTGATTGGTAATACTCACTTTGATA
>Ga0213860_10000014_pt1 | contig 63604 bp, 99 predicted proteins | sample PICome_3_FD_160118 | JGI IMG/M metagenome (GOLD analysis project Ga0213860, IMG submission 160118) | Coastal seawater microbial communities near Pivers Island, North Carolina, United States - PICO550 | ecosystem: Environmental > Aquatic > Marine > Coastal | place: USA: North Carolina...
ACCATGAACGAGATTCTCTCTCTTCTCTCCATTGTTCGAATATGTCTTTTTCTGGTTCCATGCTAATCTCTTTAATTCTTCGTGTTCTAAAATAGCTTTTTGGCTTGGTTTATTATATCCCGCCCATCGATTTGGTTTCATCTTTATTTTGTTCTATTTAGAAACTCGTTCATTATCTTCTTTACCCGTTAAGTAAATAAATAGTGCACTGACAACAATTGTCAATATCACTACTGTCCATTTAAACTCTATCATTAATCATCTCTCTTTGGTGTTAATAGTCTTACCAATACATTTAGGTCCTGTATTTGTTTTGGTCATTGTTAGTTTTTTATCACTTTGTGAGATGCTTCGTCACAAAAATATGCTTCATTGCTACCTTCATCAATACCACATGCAGTTATTGGTTTATCATGCGCTAACCAATGTTCAAGATCACCAGGTATTATTTTACGAAATACCAAATTGTGTTCGTCAAGTTCTTGTGGTAATGTATCTAACCACTCTCTCAAATGTTTAATTTTCATATTGATTTTTTTGTTGTTTGGTATGAATTAGTAGTTAGGCACCATTAAGGTATCCTTGTGTTTTTAAAAACTCCCTCATAGCATCAACAACTTCTTTGTCATTTTCTATTAGTTTTCCTTTAACGAAAATATCGCCATTATCACAAAGTTTTATTATCTCTATCTCATTATTTCCATTAGTAAAAAACTGTATTGTATTACTTTCAAATTCTTTACCTTTTAATTTTAATTCGTGTATTTCGTTTTTCATCTCTCTTTGGTGTTAAATTAGTTTATGTTTTATAAAAGGAGTTATGCACCATTATATATGGTCACTTTATCAAATTTTAATCCACCCCAATATCTAATAATTACAGCTTTAGTTTTAAAAGCAATTTCAATACTTGGGTATATACATTTTAAGTCTAATAATATTTTCATAATGGTGTTTATTAGTAGTTAGGCGGCCAGATTTAGGCACAATTAAGATTTAATTCTTTCATCGTAGCACTTTTCACATTCAATATAACCTGATTCTGTAAAATATTCAGTTACATAAACTTCATCTTTTGTAAACCCGCAACTTTCGCATCTATTATGTGTCAAGGCTTTTTTAACTGTGCCTAACACTAAATAAAAAACATAGCTTAATTTCTTCATATCCGTAATTTTAAAAGATTACAAACTGATTGTTGGGTGTACATAAACATAGACTAAAGCCAATACACTTAATGCAAACATCGATATCGTAAAGGCTAATAAGTAGAATAGGATTTTTGTGGCTTTCTCTTGCTCATTCATCTCTCTTTGGTGTTAAAGGTTATACTTTCTTTTATATATTGTGGAGGAGTATGAGTTCCCTGTATTGTTTCTGCTAATGTGATTACTCCATCTTCAACAGAATAAACTTCTTTCCACACTTTATCAGGTGCTGATTGAGTTGGGTTACTTGCGTAAACTATATTAGATGCTTCTCTGAATACCACTTCAATGGTATTTGTTTCTTTAAAGTGGTGAAAGCTTTCTATTTTTAAACTTGGGTTGTATAACTTTATCATCTCTCTTTGGTTTTAAATTAGTTTATGGTGTTTATTAGTAGTTATATGGCATTTAGCCTATCTACTTGTTCATAACTTACCTTCTTATTCAAAACATTTACCACCCCATCAACTTTTTCAGCTAAACAAGTTCCGTAAAAGTACGAGCAGTTGTGTATATTATTATACTTCTCTCGTGCCTCATCTTGGCTATCTGCTTCAATAATATCAAAATCTTGGTAAGTTATTTCTGGCATCTCCATCAATCCACCTACGCTTAATGCAACTAAATATTTATTCATAATAAAATATGTTATCTAACTTATAAAACATTTACAAGTCGTATCTATCCTTTAAATGCTTTCTAAATTTAGGGTGTGTTTTCTCCATGTCTTTTAAGTCTTTTTGGAATGCCAAACCCATAACATACATAAATCCAAACAAGACACATATTCCTATTAATATTTCCATAATTAAAACGTTTTATAACAATGTATATAATTAACTTCATTTCATTCCGCAAATCATATACGGAACGTTGTAGGTAATAAGCCTACTTTTGTTTCAGTTCCTTAATTTCCTTTTTTAATTCAGCTATTTTTTCAAGAATAAAACCTTGATTACGTGTTGCTGTACCACCTCCTATGTAGTAGGATACAATTAAAAAAAGTAGTAACCCTATAATTATTATTTCTGCTATTGTCATAATTTATCTGTTTAGGTCGTAGGCTAACTACCCACAACAATGTTTTATGCACCATTATTTCTCACATCAATTTTATTCTTATCACAGTAATCTACTACCGCAGAAAAATTGACGCAGTTTACATTGTGCTTTACTCCTTGCTTATCAATTACCCAAGCGTACCAATGCCATCCTCTGTCTTTTGCTTCACCACTTATTTCAAAGTAGTTCTTTTCACCATCTTGCATCCATTCCACAAGCCTTCTTCTTCCGTAACCACCTGTCTCAATTTCTTTTTGATAAGATGCAAACTCAGATTTAAAGCAGTTTCCTGTGCTAATGCTAGCAATTTCAAATAAGTGTTCTTCTGTTAAGTTTTTTATATTCATCTCTCTTTGGTTTTAAAGGTTTCATCCCAACATTTCTCAATGCTACGCTCAAGGTTTACTCTGCACTCTCGCTCATAATCTGTAGCAAACTCTTGCATCACCTCTTTCTCTTCCTCAAGCATATTACTCAAAATAGATTCAATGACTCCTATTGGATTGATAACTGCATCAATTTGTCTTAACGATTGTACTTTTTCAATCGCTTCTTGTATTGGTGTTTTCATCTCTCAAAGTGTTCTTTCAGTGCTTCGTATAGTTTATCTAAATCAGTGTAATGTTGTATTATTTCATCAACATCAAATTCGTTCAGCACTTCATCTAAGTGGTCCGTTTCAACTTCTACTGTTAAATAATTAGCAGTTCGTACTATTGTTGTTACTTCACTTGCATCAAATGATAATGTCTTTGTCATCTCTCTTTGGTTTTAATCCATGTCGTCTTTAGACATATGGTTATTAGGTATTCCCCATAAGTCCGTTCTCTCGTTTCTCTTTTCCTTATTATAACCCCATCTGAAGAGTTCCAATATTCCATAGCCACTAAACATAACAATGGCGATAAGTAATAATATGAATACGACGTCTATCATTTGTAAAGTCTATTGAGTGTCTTTAACCAGAACATTTCCCATTTGGTTAGGGTCGAACCCCAAAGCTTTCTTTCATCAGTGTCACTAATCCACTTCCAAAGTGGAGTGCTTAAGAACAAGAAGTCCCAATTGTCTATTGTAAACTTTTTAACCTCAGCTCCATTTGGTAATCTACACTCAAATGCGAGTAGTGCATATGGTCGATAGCCATTTACAACTTCAAATAGTGTAAAACCCCAACATCTATCACCATCATGGAGATAAATGTCAAGTAGGTTAATTTTAAGGTTCCACTTGCGGGTTCTCCATGCTATTTTTTGCAGTAACTTATTCATTATTAAATCTTTTATCAGCAATACCCCCTGTAAGTTGATATGCTTTCCATAAATATTCTATCGCCTTCTCAACGTTTTGTTTCACCTCTAATTCTATTTTAATTACAGGATGTTGCATTAAATGACCTTCACAATTACTCATAATAACATTAAGGCGGTCAACTGCTTCATGATAGTGAAATTTATCTAGGTGCTTTTTAATCTCTTCGTTCGCCATTATGCTAGCGAATTAACGATGAGGGCGACAACAACTATGACTAATAGCATAGCCATTCCATAAAATACAGCCTCATATGAGTCTTCGATGCTTTTCTGGCTTTTACCTTGCCAGTATTTAGGATTCCATTTCATATTAACTATTCTGTAATTCTTCTAATGATAACTTCAGTATCGACTGCGCTTTCAAGTTCAAGTCCAAAATGCTCAAATACGATTTGAAAGTATCGGTGTGTTTTATAGAGCTTTGAGAAAAACTCGCGCCATTCTGGTGCCTTAAAATCAGCAGGATCGAGGTTAATAAAACCACAATAGTCCTCATGTTCTGGATCTAGTTGGAAATCCTTTGCTACCCATTCAAGGCAGTCGATTGCTACTTCTAGATTAGTCATTGGTCTCATCCTTAGCGTACTTTTTACGATTCTCTTCCATGTTATTTAACATCTCAAGAAGACCATTTAACTCTTTTCTACTCATTTGATAGAGTACATTCTTATCCATTGGAAGTTTAATCTCTTGAAGAGTTTCCTCGATTTGGATAATCAACATTGCTTTAACGTTCATCTTGTCAAGAAGAATCTTTTCACTTTCAGTCAATTCTTGTTTATCCATCCAGGGGTGCTTATAAACTGAGTCCTTTGTTTGACGCAGTTCATTGATTGTTCTTTTGCGTGCCATTTTTACTTAACTTGATTTTTACGATAATTAACTACTCCACGGGCGATCATGTCGATCCGTACATCTGGGTTCGGTTCAAGGATTCGCTCAACACATTCATATTCTCTTCCCGACCATTCAGAAACTCGAGTAACTTTACGTGTCTTGTTTAGTTGATAAATTGCTTGATAGCCGCGGCCTATATATGATGTTGTTTTATAGGCTCGACGTACATAACCACTTTCGTAGCTCATATAATCGCATCCTGTTACGGGATCATGGAAACAAATAGTTCCATTGTCTGCTTGGCGTTGACTTGTAACTTCTACTAGCCCTAGGGTTGATAATTTTCTGCTCATTTTATTTATAATTTAATTTATACTAAGGTAACTCCTTCTCCATTAGCTTCAATGTGGTCGGTAATCTTTTTCAAAGTCTTGGTAAGGTTACAAAAAACCTTGAAGTCTAAGACTTGATAGAGTTCCTCATCGATACCGTCATAAAGATAACCATCGTAGAGGCCATAGAGTGAGTTTACAAGAGGACTCATCATGCTATAATCTTTTTCAAATTGTAGATTATTGATAGCTTCTCTGACGTTTGTTAAATCTTCAGCGGTGAAAATCTCATGTCGATTAAAATTCTTGTAACTCATATGCTTTAATATGCTTTAATTCTCTTGATTTGTTCAGCAATTCTATTAGCCTGTTCTGTCATTGCTTTGTCTTCTGGGTTCTTAAACGCCGCCCATAAAATATCGATGTTAAATCGACTAGCTCCGCCAATCTCTTTATCAATCCACTTACAAAACTCAAAGATTTCTTGAGCCTCATCGGCGAAAAGAGATTCTTCAGCATATTCATATGCTTCAGTAAAGTTTCCAGACATTCCAGCTCCCATTAAGAGTAGAGCTTTAGTTTTTTCAGATAGATTTGTCATAATTGTATCTTTTAATTATAGTATAAATATAATCATTTTTTACGACATAAAAAAATGCCGACTCAATTATTTTTAACTTTTTTTCCAACAAGTGATACCCTCTAATTTGACCTCAATTATTTCAGCATCCCGTTCTACTATTTTTTCAATGTAATTCTGAGGGTACTTAATCTTATCATAGACTCGAAAATGATTCGGGTAAATGACTTCGATCTTGTAGCCGCCAGGTTTTAAACTTAAGTGACTTGTACGATATGCATCGCCTACATAATATCCTTTGTTCTTACTCATTGATTAATTCTTTTATGTCTGAAACTGCTAATTCACATTCATTCCATTCAGATTCTCCATCTTCTACTTCCATTTCTGCAAGATCATAAAATGAATTGATTTCTTCGGCATGTTCTGGATGTTTCTCTGCCATTTCGTTGCAATAATTGCGTAAATCTGTTAGTGTCATATTAAAAATCTCTATTGTTTTCATAAATTGCCTTAATCACTGGGAATCTTAATGAGTGATTTCCATTCTGATCGGTTGTTTCTTCAAAGTACTGCACTGTAATGGTCTTGCCCAAGATCTCTTCTGGATTCTGATAGTAATAACGCTTCTGGCTCTGACTGAATCCACTTCCAACCTGAACCCTGTTTCCTTTGTGCTCTACAATAACATTTCGTAGCATCTCCTCTTCAACCTCTCGTCCATTTACGATCACCCTGTTGATTGCATTCTCAGTGTCAATTACTACATATTCAGCATCGTGAAACTTCTTTACCTTCATTATATCACTACTTCTCTTACCTTGGTAAGGTGCATCTTTACGGAGCATTAGTCCTTCCCAATTGAACTGAACTGCAGTGTCCATGTGGTCTTGAAGATCCTCTTCACTATCAACATAAAACTGGTAAACTTGTTCTATGAACCCATCAAAATCATAGGTATTAAAAAAGGTCTCAAGTTCATCTTGTCTCTCACTAAAGATCCTATCTGAAGTCTTGTTGTCAAACTCGTCTTGGTGTAGAATGTCAAACACTAGGAATTTTGGAGTCTGAATAGTATGGTCTTTACGTTTAATCTCCTTAATGATTCCTTGGAAATCCTCGTCTCCATTATCGTCGACCATACAGATCTCACCATCAAGAACGATCTTGCGTAGGCCAGCCTTCTTAATTTGTTCTGCAATTTTACCAAGAGTATCGAACTCTTTTCCAGATCTAGAGAAGAACTTTGGCTCTCCAGACTCATCGACATATGCAATACAACGAACGCCGTCAAGTTTACGACTAACATACCAACTGTCTTTATTAAAGTCAACCTTTTTCTTAGTTGAATCTTTGTATGTGTCAGCAAGTGCTACGTCGAAAGTTGGAACCAGTCCAGGTACGATCTTATTAATCATTGAAGTGGTCGATCTGGTCTTGAGATTACGGTCGATAATATTGAAGATCAAGTCTTCGTATTCTTTATTCGCTTCAATAAACGCATTAACCTCTGAAATGGCTTGATGTCCCGTGATCTGACGGCCGTCAAGATCGTCCAACATATCAAAAAGGTTATCATAAGCTGATTGTTTTGAACACAGGTCACTTCTCTTCTTACAATTTTTTGAAGTAACATAATATTGTTTGAAGGGGGTATAGGTGTACCTGAGTGCTTGCATGACCTCAGCGTCATCACTAAAGTCCTTAATCACTTGCAACTTATCGCTATTTGAATTAGTTGCATTTGATTGATCTACAAATTGTTGAAGTCTATTTAGCATATCTATTATATGTTTATTTTAAGAATTTGTTTTAACCAGCCAAAGTTCTTCTGGCATTGAATTATTATACATTAATTGCACATAAAATTTTAGTGCATGTATGTTGGTTGAATCGGCTGAACTTACGGCTTGCATCAAATTATTATTAACGACCGCCTGTACAAAGCTTCCTCCAGGATAACCAATGTCCCATCTAGTACATAGAACCGATGTTCCGATGTCTACAATATGAGCCCTTTCCCAAGTACGAGTTGCCTTATCTTGAATCGAGTATTCGGCATTCTTATCGAAATAGTCTTCGACAAGTCCTCTGACAATTCTGATTTGATCTTCTACTTTCATTAATATTTACTTATTAGGTGAAAAAGATGCAATAAGAGACCCTCCAAATAACATGCTGATTAAAACACAGAAGAAGATCTCATTAAGAGGATCTGCAAATGGAATTACAGTTTGAACAGTTCCAGTAACCATACCGACTAGGATAAGTACTGAAATGATTGTAATTAGGAAAGGTTTAATGTTGAATTTCATATCTTTATCTTTTATTACTATACTAATATAAACAAAAAAGCCGACATAAAAAAATGCCGGCTAAAGTTTTTTAACCAAGTGTGTAAAGATCTACGTCATGGGTTGATGTTCTATATTTATGAATCAACAATCCTCCGGTTTTTGTTACCTTCCATCCTCTGTTTTCCATTGCGTTCTTAAAAAATAGACTTAAAAAGAATGGTACTTTGTAGTATCTCCAATATTTCATAATGCTTATTGCTTTAATTACAGTACTAATATAAACAAAAAAGCCGACATAAAAAAATGCCGGCTAAATTTTTTTACATTTCTCTACCAGAAGTGCATAAAAAAGGAGAGCTAGCTTTACCGAAGCCATGCTCTCCTTGTCATCCCGCCGTCGTGGGACCCTCATACTAGTTTGATTTTCCATAGGAACCGGTTGCACCTGTTTGGAACCTTTTTCACGGACAGACATTACTGTCACGGTCAAATTGGTAGTCTGCTCTCTCTACCTATAACCAAGCACAAACGTCTTTTGTTTCTAGGGACAATTATGACGCTCTGCTCTGGAGCCATTCCTAAACCCTCGGTAAAACTGTTCTCTAGTTATTTTTGAGTATTATAACCTTGAACAGAATCTTATATATCATTTAGAAGATTTGTTTCAAGACATATTGGCAAAAAATGGTGGGCCCTGCAGGGCTCGAACCTGCGACCTACTGATTATGAGTCAGTTGCTCTAACCGGCTGAGCTAAGAGCCCATTAGTGAACCAGACAGGATTCGAACCTGTGACCGTCTGCTTAGAAGGCAGATGCTCTATCCAGCTGAGCTACTGGTCCATTCATTAAATTTGTACTCGAGGACGGGCTCGAACCGTCACGGACATTACTGCCCAAGGGATTTTAAGTCCCTCGTGTCTACCAATTCCACCACTCGAGCATAAAGGTCCTAATTTCGTTTAGGACCAGGACGTGATCGGTTTAGGCTCTCAGCTCTAAACGATCAGCGGCTTATGCCGCTAATGCAAAGTTGTCGTTTGCGTAGATTAACCCACTCTCACTATCGCTATCAACCAATGTCAAAAGCCGGTCATCCCCATTGTAATTAATGCCTTTGTGGAGATGGCGGGATTCGAACCCGCGTCCATCGATCCGCCAATAATGGTCATCGAAGATTAATTTGTGGAGAATATCGGAGTCGAACCGATGACCTCCTGCGTGCAAGGCAGGCGCTCTAGCCAGCTGAGCTAATTCCCCATTTAGTTGGCGGTCTGGACGAGACTCGAACTCGCGACCCCTTGCGTGACAGGCAAGTATTCTAACCAAACTGAACTACCAGACCAAATTACACTTAGCGAGATTGACTAAGCTAGATTTTAACGGTTTTCTTTCCTCTTGAATTAAACCATTAGTGTCTTACCACATAAAAACAAGTCAAGCTTTTGGGAGGCTCTGCTACCTGCCTTGATTCCCATTCCCAGTATTTTAATCTTAAAGACCAGCTACTACCTGTCTGATAGTCTTTCCTTCAATAAGAATTTCAGTTGCCACCTGGGCATTAACTGAGGTATGTTAATGTTACCTAAACATCCAAGTATCTCTAACTTGGCTTGGCGGAAGGGGTGGGATTCGAACCCACGGTACGCTTTCACGTACGCCGGTTTTCAAGACCGGTCTCGTAAACCACTTGAGTACCCTTCCAATGATAGTGACCGTTTAACCCTCGGATTACAGGTGTTAAAATCACTAGGTCCAAGAATACTATTCTTGGAGGGGTTCATCCGATTTAGTTGCGGGAGACGGACTCGAACCGCCGACCTCGAGCTTATGAGGCTCGCGAGCTACCAACTGCTACCATCCCGCTATGTTTGGAGCCTTCTGAGGGACTTGAACCCACGACCTGCTGATTACAAATCAGCTGCTCTACCAGCTGAGCTAAGAAGGCAAAAGGGGGACTTAGAACCTTGGTCTTATGCAACCTAGGATTTTCTGCAGCCTGTTCATAGTCCCCAGTAAAATTGAGCAGAAGACGAGATTCGAACTCGCAACTTCCAGCTTGGAAGGCTGGCGCTCTACCAATTGAGTTACTTCTGCCAAATAGTGCGGATGAAAGGACTCGAACCTTCACGCGATAAAGCACTAGTGCCTAAAACTAGCGTGTCTACCAATTTCACCACATCCGCATATTTGTAGCCCCTAGGAGAATCGAACTCCTCTTTCTAGGATGAAAACCTAACGTCCTAACCGATAGACGAAGGGGCCATGGTGCCAATATGTCAAAGAACTTCTTCTTTTAATTATATTGCTAATATAAACAAAGTTTTTTAAACCTGAAAATATTTTGCAACTTTTTTTGCTCTTCCTCTTGGGCTCGAACCAAGGACCCTCTGATTAACAGTCAGATGCTCTAACCAACTGAGCTAAGGAAGAATGTGAGTATTATATAACCCTTTTCCTAAATTGTTTATTGAATCGTATCGGAATCTAAGATTACTACGTCTGGAATAACGATCGGTCTTATTTCAATATGGTCCTCTTGTCCTCTAACTGGCTTTTGAGTGTAGCAGTAGATTGGGTGGCCGTCCATATCATAGTAAAAGTATTCCTTCGTTGTTGGATCTAAGAATGCCCTGTAGATACCATTATTTTCATCAACATAGATAATTTTACCCGTTTCTGTGTCCGATCTGAGGCCGATGGAAAAGCTTTTACCTTTATTAGCCCTTGCCTCTTCGTAATCTTTAATGTGTTGTTCGATCTTTTCCATTGATTCATTAATTTGTTGATATTGATGAACTAATTTATTAAGATCGCTGGCATAATTAATTACAGGGCGCACATAGCTAATCAGGGTTATCAGTGCCCCGATTGCAGTGATTACAAAGATCACGTTGCTTGCCTTGTCTTTAAATACCTTAAATGCCATACATTATATATCATTCAGTTTGAGGCGAAGGTTGGATTCGAACCAACGAATAACGGGTTTGCAAGCCGCTCCCTTCGACCGCTTGGGTACTTCGCCAATGGGGTGAATGATGGGGTTCGAACCCACGACCTCTGGAACCACAATCCAGCGCTCTAACCAGCTGAGCTACAATCACCATATTGGTTGGAAAGGGCGGGCTCGAACCGCCGACCTCTACATTATCAGTGTAGCGCTCTAACCAACTGAGCTACATTCCAATTTTTGTCGGGTAAGCAGGATTCGAACCTGCGACCCCCTGGTCCCAAACCAGGTGCGCTACCGGACTGCGCCATTACCCGTGGTCCGTATTTAGGGATATTTCTTAACCACCTCCTCAGCTCGGCAGCGGACATATCTGTCTCGTCTCGGTGGTAAATACTTCATAGTAGGATTCGAACCTACACCTAGCCTTACATTCTAGACTGCAGTACTAGTGCCAACTTTTCCAGAAGCATTTGTGGATTTGGACAGAATCGAACTGCCGACACGAGGATCTTCAATCCTCTGCTCTACCAACTGAGCTACAAATCCAAACTCGTTCTATTGTGGGACTCGAACCCACATCCAGCCTCTCTGTTACTCTGTTCTACAGAGCATTCGGATTCGAACCGAAGTGTTGCCTAATTACACCAAATAGAACTTTGTACACCAGGAAGGATTCGAACCCTCAACCCCTTGATCCGTAGTCAAGTACTCTATCCAGTTGAGCTACTAGTGTATGGCGGGCCGGCTTTTTGTGATGGAAACTCGCCCACGAAACCATTTTTTAACACCTCTTGGCAACCTACCAATTAAAAACACAACTCTATCTCCTTTGAGTGTTCAGGGTTGACATTGCCATTTTTCAGGTATTCTTACATATCCATGCTCCCTTAGTTGCGTTACAGGTGTATTTAGTGGCGGGAGTGGGACTCGAACCCACGTCATTCGGCTTATGAGACCGAGCTGGAACCACCTCCAGTCCATCCCGCTATATTGTGGGAAATATAGGATTCGAACCTATGACCCCTTGCTTGTAAGGCAAGTGCTCTGAACCAACTGAGCTAATTTCCCGTTTGCTAGGGCAGGATTCGATACCTGCACGAAATGCCTCCACTCGAGTTGGACATTTTACGGAAGTCCGCACCTCTATCTTGGGCTACCTAGCGCTTTGCAAAATTTCTATGGTAGTGGCACCTTTACGCGGCCAATTGCTCTACTTGCGATGGTTGGAGAGGAGGGACTCGAACCCCCAAGGTCGTGAGACGGCAGATTTACAGTCTGCTGAGCCAACCAATTGCTCAACTCTCCATTATTTGTGACCCCTCAGGGGCTCGAACCCTGGACTCTCACATTAAAAGTGTGATACTCTACCAACTGAGTTAAGAGGTCAAATATAGATGAATAGAGGATTCGAACCTCGCTACAATTTAACTCCATTATAACAACCTGAATTGAACAGGCCACGACCAACTCGCTTCATCTATTAGTTGTCCCGCAGAGACTCGAACTCCAATCTTCTGGACCAAAACCAGACGTGCTGCCATTACACCACAGGACAATTTTACCAATATGTCAAAGAACTAATCTTTAATTACAGTGCTAATATAAAAATTATATCTGACACTGAAAAACTTTTTTACAACTTTTTTCAAAGTTTTTTGCGGAAAGTAGAGGATTCGAACCTCTGGATCCCTATCGAGATCAACTCCTTAGCAGGGAGCCACAATCGACCGCTCTGTCAACTTTCCAATTTGCACGTCCACAAGGATTCGAACCCTGATCAACGGTTTTGGAGACCGCTATTCTACCATTGAACTATGGACGTATGTAAAGAACATTGTTTTCTAATTGTTATGCTAATATAAACATTATTTTTTGAACCGGAAAACTTTTACTAAAAAAGTTCAAAAAAAATGGGTCCCAATTTCTTGGAACCCATGTTAAATTAGATATGTTAAAAATATACTACATCTTAACGGCAACACGGGTTCCATCCTGGCAAGGACTCCAATCCTTAACCAGTTGAATATAAAACGGAATATGTGTTACGTTTAGTTGCATTGTTTTCTAATTTTTAGGTAGTATATATCACCTAATCTTAAAAAGTTTCAAATTTTAATTTATTTTTTTACCAAATGGTATTTTATACCATGCCCGTTCATGTAGATAGTATAGAATCATTTTTGTAAAAACCTCGACTCCTCCTATCTTTAATCCCATCATTGGATCTCCAGTAATAAGCCATGCAAGACCCATTGTATCTAGCGTTCCAATAATTCTCCATGTGATAGTTTTAGCAATATGCCTTACTCTATCAAGCCGTCTCTTACTCATAATTCACCTCTCTTTTTCATCTCCTCTCGAATCTTAGTTGCTGAGATCTTACCTATTTTTTGAGGAGGGATTCTTTCTATTATATCATATCCAACTCCGCGACCAAACTCGACTGAACAGATGTCTGGTATAACCATCACTTTAACTTTACCGACCGAAACCTCATCTACATAGTGTGTTTCAATATTTTGCTTTACCTCACTTGCTGAGAATGGATTCTTTTCATTTGGTTCGATATCTCTAATACAGATTAAGATGTTCTTACCCTCATCCATTGCTTGTTTAAAAAGTGTTTGATGTCCTTCGTGTAATGGCTGCCATCTTCCGACAAACATTGCAAATTGTCCTTCTTTTGGGGGTAGAGAAGATTCTACGTGTGTTGTTTTGTTCCAATTGTTCATTTTATATGTTATAATTAAAGCCTTCATCTCTTTTGAGAGGAAGTGCAGTTGCTCTTACTATATTAGGATCTTCACTATCATTTATAAGGTATCTTGGGCCTCGTCCTATACCCATTATTAATTGATGATATGGTATACCGCTTATATTCAACTCTTCAATAGTGTGATCTCTAAGGCTCTCAGGTCTTGCAGTCGTTAGTACAATATAGACTCCTGACTCTAGCCAAGAATGCATCGATTCTTTTACTCCTGGAAGAACCTCGGGTTTAGTTGAAAGGTACGTTTCAAATTTGCGGTACTTAAAGATTGTACCATCAATATCACAAAATACCGTAGGATTTTTGATTACTTTATCCATTCTAATATTTTTGCTAAACTTTCTTCTGGAGAATCTTTAGTCGTATCTATGTCGACAAAGTTTTCTTGAGGAGCTTGATAGCCCTTAACTGCAAAATGATCTCTTTCTCTTGGTTCGGATGTATGAACGTAGAATTCAACCATTCCTTCTCCAATAGTTTCTTTAAACTCTTCTCGCTGATCTAGATATGGAGAAACTAATGAGACAATTACAATTTTACCCTGGTTATGTAAGTAATGCGCGATTTTTTGGGCTGCGTCAATATTCTTTACCCGACCACCCATTGAATAGTCTTTATTTGTAAAAAGGTCCCGCATTTCATCACCATCGATTCTAAAAAGATCTTGCGCAGAAATTCCATGGTCAAGAAGCGATTCTTTTAATAAATTAGCCAATACGGTTTTACCGTGAGAAGGCTGTCCTGTAAACCAATATATCATAATTTTATTGTTTGTTATTCTACATAAAAAAGGAGGGCAAAGCCCTCCTTCATTTTAGTTATTTATCCTATTTTTAAGACATTGCATTTGCTACCAATGATTTTCCTCTACGAATTCTGTTCTTCACGGTTTGTAATGGCACATTGTGTTTATCGGCAATATCTTCATATTTCATTTTACCAATCAATCGATCTTCGAGTATATCACGATACATCGGTTTCAAATTGCTAATACATCTTAAAGCGGTATTATATCTGTCCATCAGTTCGTTCTCTTCTTCCCAATAGTCAGATTCAGTCATCATGGTTTCAGCATCTTCTAATAACATCGCCAAATTTTCATTTAGAGAATTGTTTGAAGTTACCTCCATGCCAAACTCTTCCATTGCACTTAGGCTGTATTTCTTGTTTCTTTCACGAATGTAACCTAAACTCTCATTGAATGCAATACGGTAGAGCCATGTTGTAATTTGATATTCTGGCTTGTATTGATCGATTTTAGTCCAAAGTTTTAGAAGAGTATTTGCTAAGACATCTTCTACTGCCTCGTTATCCTTTAAGATTTTCCATACATAGCTTTTCAGACCTGGACGAACCTTGTCATAGAGTGCTTTGTAAGATTTTTCAGTACGATTGTTGTAGAATTCTAGTCCTAATTGTTTGTAAGATTTTTCTTTGCTCATGTATTTTTTATTAGTTATTAAGTACAAATATAATCATTATTTCCTAAACCGGAAACATTCATTGAAAATATTTTCAAAAAATTTACAGATCTTTAAAGATGCCTAACATCTTTGATAATTCTTGAGGCTTAAAAGCCCACAGATCTGTAGAGACATTGATTGTCTTTTGCTTTGGGTCAGACTTGTAATCCCTGTTCGGATGTCCAATAATTGACCAGAAACCGTCGCTCTTTTTTGGCCAATCTTTAAGTGGCCAATATGAAATAGTAACTTCCATCTTATGGAGAGGCATAATTTGTCTCTCGAGCCTGGATCCATTTGATAGCATTTTCTTGGCAGCAAGTTCTCCGACTGGAGTATCGTGCTCTCCTGGAATAAACCAAATAGTTCCATTTAATCTTGAGATAGCGTCTTGGGCGGTCTTAGGATCCCATGCAAAATTACCGAGGTGATAAACAAGATCGTCTTTACCAACAACTGAATTCCAGTTCTCGATTAGCTTTTCTGTCATCTCATCGACACTATTAAATGGGCGATCGTAAATTTCTATCGCATTCGGTCTGCCCAACTGTAGGTTTGAAGTTACAAATCTCTTCATTAAACGGTAATGAACTTAATGTTAAACTGATCCCAAAGAAGTTCAACGAATTCAGTCTCGTTAACTCCTCCTTGGGCATTAAATATCTTTTTGTCTTTTGATGTGTCAATAAACAGGTAAAGTACAAAGTCGTAATGTGTTGAATAGATCATTGATTGACCTACTCCAGAACGAAGATCTGAACCCTTTTCACCTCTCTTAAATTCAATGGCTATTCTAAGACCATTAATTTCAAGAACCATATCAGGTCGATTCTGAGTCCCCATAAATAGGATATGGTTAATTGTCGTCTTGACATTACCCTCCCATTTAAGTGACTTTTGAATCTTCTCTTTTGCCTTTGTCTTTTCAAGACCACCTTCCTCTACCAGGTAGTTAGTAAGAGACTCGACAAGGTGAGGATAGATGAATTGCTTAATCTGATCCTCACTCTTGTTTCGATAGTCTATGACTGTAAATACGTCATCCTGTGTAATTGATTCAGAAACAAGTTCCAGAAGTTCTATTCTCTTCTGACTCTTACTTTTCTGTTTCATCACTTACTACTTCTAGTTCAGGCTCTACCTGCTCTGCACTATTCTCAGCCTCTAGTTGATCGATTTCTTGATCGATTTCAGAAAGTTGTTGGTGTAGTTGACCAATCTCTTGATTCATGTCTGAAAGTTCTTTCATCGCATCAGTTACCGCTGAACCTACGTTAGTAAGCATCTTAATAAAACGTCTTGCGCTTTCGATTCCGGTTCCTTCTACGTTTAGAAGTGCTTGATAAAGACCATTTAATTCATGACCTCTCAGCTTAACAATTGCCTCATCATCCGCAGAAAGCTCTCTATACTGATCTTTTAGGCGGTCATGTAGTGTTACGACTACCGCAGCATTTTGAGTCTTCCAAGTGTAACCTTTGTTAAGGTGCTCGGTGATTGTCTTAATGTCAGCTCTGCTATCAAGCTTGATTTCAAATTGATGTTCTGCTGATTTAATCTGAAGATCTTCAGATTGCGTGTTGAGAGTTGCTCTCTCTTCTTTTAGTTGTTCGAGTCTGTTGCTCATATTTAGAAAAATTAAAATTTAGGTTTTATATATTCTTAAAAATTTGGATTTGTTATGTGAATTTCAAAGTCTTTAAATCCTTTGAATTGTTCTTCGTCTGCATTTAATCTTCGCACTATAGTGTCGTTTACATCATTGCGATAGTTAAGTCTTTCAATTCTGGTTTTACGATCAATATCAAGATAGATTACAACACACTGCTTACGATATTCTTCTGGCAAAATATCAAGGCCGTCCTTACTCATAATCATAACATCTGCAGCTGCAAAGTCATCTTTAGTTTGACCATAGTACCATCCATTAAAATACATATACTCTACAAATTCATCCGCTTCGATCATTTGTTTAAAAAGATCCTCATCAATAAAGTGATAATCAACACCGTCTTGTTCTCCTTCTCTAGGTTTTCTGGTAGTGTGACTAACACCGATTTTAAATCCTCTATTTTTGAGTCTGTTCTTTAAATAGTCTTTGCCTGATGCTGCTTTTCCTACTAGTACTAATTTCATGTGTTTTTATATGCTTTTGGATTAGGTAAGCCTGAATAGTAATCCCATTCAGAATTCATATCTATCGTGTCCCACTTTGGATCATACCAAAATCTTCTACCTGTTTTATCCACAACTTGTGCCATTGTTTCATTTCCGTAGCATAAAAAGAACGTAGATCTTGTCCTAATGTAGTCGGTGTCGTTCTTAAATGGATTCTTCCAGTCCTTGATTTCTCCACCTCCCATAATATATGCAAGTTCTGGAACAGCTTTACATAACATAAAGAGTTCCTTTCCGTGCTCTTTGATTATTTGACGAGACTCCATAAATGGGTAAACATCTTCCATTCGGTAGAGAATCTCTGCTCTCAAATAATTACCAATCCCGTTAAAGTACTTTTGGTTCATTAGCACCTCATTGATTGGCTTATTAAATTCCTTTTTGTCTAGATTAGATAAGATGTTCTCCTTAAAGTCTTCAAATTCTTTTACTGGGCAGGGTCCTCGATTTTCAGACCAAACAAACCCAGGCTTCCATTTACCAAATCGACGAACATCAACAAATGAGAGAGTATGGTTGTCCTCTGACATGAACATAAAGTGTGCATGCTTGTTCTCATCTCCGGTCTTTGATAGCCTGAAGTGGCCCGCCATTCCCATTGTCCATCGCACAGGAAGAACCTCGTCTGAATTATAGTCATATAGGTAGACTATCAATTCCTTTCCTCGACTCATCGCTTGAATATTGAACTTCTCAAACGGAACTTCAAACATCTCGCCCTTGTGTTGAGGGTTCTTTTTAACCCCAGTATATGTTCTGCCCTCGGATGCTTTATTAATATAATCGGCGGTAAGTCTAAGTTCAGCTAATTCAGGCATATACTTTCTTGTTTATTTCCTCCATAATATCTTCAACGAACCGTCCGGCATATGTTTTACCACCAATATTCCATCTTTTAAGCTCATTGATTGTATACTCAATGTCATAAGTCTTCCAATCATACAGTGTGAATACTTCACCATTGTGTAAGAAAACCCATTCAAACTGGACCTTGCCATCTCCTGAATCCTGAGGACTATAGAGAGGCTGTCCAAATGTTTTTACCAATTGGGCATAGGTTACTCCAGTAAGATAGTCTTTAAGACTGGAACCTGTTGTTAGGTCCCAGCCCTCTTCTTTATCTTTGATAAGTTCTAGTGTATTACGCATTTACTTGACGATTTACAAGATTGATAGGAAATTTGTAACGCTTACCATCTCTAGCACTTTCAACTAGGATTGGATATTTAGAACTTCTGGCTTTGTAACCTACTATGGTATATGTCTTACCTTCAAACTCGAAAGAATCACCCAGATTTGCTTGGATGCCTTTGTAGTTCTTATAACGATTAAAATCGATAGCCTCTTTCGACATAACTTGACCTCCTTCTGAAACGGTCATCATCTCAAATTTTGAGCTTGCATTACGACCAGAGAAGCGAGTGTTACCCATCTTGATCTCAAGACCATACTTAGCAGCGACTGCCTTCATTGCTTCTTCCATTTCATTGTTGATTTGGCGAAGATTGACTTTGTTAAATTCTTGTACTTTCATGTGTATTGCTTTTAATTATAGTACTAATATAAACAAAAAACTTGACATAAAAAAATCTGGAGTGAATTATTTTTGGTTTTTAATTACTACTTTTTAGCCAACCATTCTTGGTAAAGGTTTTCTATTTCTTTGCAGTCGTATAATTGTTCATCACTTTCACCCATTGTTACAGTCCAATTATCAGCACCATACCTTTTATATTCATTCCAAGATTCTTCATCTGTTTCAATCAAGAAACATACTATCTTAGTTACTTTTGTTATCTTCATCTCTCTTTGGTTTTAATATTATCCATGCACCAACTTATCAATAAAACTTTTGCTTGTCATCACACCAAATGCGAATATGCGATTCAATACTTTGCTTATCAAAAAGTCTTCAATTATTTTTTCAGTATTTACAGTTAAATCCTCAAATACATTTTCTGGCAGCACATAAGTTTCTCTGAATATACACTCACCATCAACCAACAACTCAACAAACCAAGCCATCCGAACCCTATCAGGGATACTACTTGTTGTGCCTATGTGCATCGCTGGAGTAAAATAGTTTTCGGGCTTTAACCCGCTCTGCAATTCTACTTTATGTGATTGCTCTCCCTCTCTTTCATTAAGTTCTTTTTCAAGATTATCGCAAAGTTCAATTAGTAATTCTTTTTGTCTCATCTCTCTTTGGTTTTAAAGGTTTTGTTTAAATGCTACCTTTTTAAAAATTCAGAAACACCACCTTTTATTTTGGTGTATTCTAAATGTAACTTTGTCTCACAATTAGTGCAATACAAATGATAGGTTACATCTTTGTAATCTTTTGGGTGTTCTTTATTGTCTTTCTCTGTACTATCACAATAAACAACTAAGTCACTAAATTTATGTTTACATTTAAAAATCATCTCTCTTTGGTTTTAAAGGTTAATCAACAGGGCAGCCACCCCAATTTTTACAACTGCATTTACTTCTATCGTTACTACAACCATCTGTATCTTGTAGCATATGAGGTGAGTTGTTTCCATTACACCAATCACACTTTGGTCTTAACCAATAAAAAGCCTTCTCTTTCTCAAGCATTGATTCTGCCAACGCAATTATCTTATCATTGTACATAAACGGCATTGCCTCATCATCTTCTTGACGCTTCTTGATTATCTCAATCAACTCTTCCATTGGTGTTTTCATTTCTCTTTGGTTTTATCGCTTTCCTCCCAAAAGTGAAAGCACTCATTACACTCTTTATAATCGGTGTGTATCGCTACACGAACATCTTTACTATTGCATTCGGGACAATTATTCATCTCTCTTTGGTTTTAAATTGTTGAACTTTATGTTTTATAAAAGGGGTTAGCATTAATTTCGTTTAGATATGCGGTATTTAGCTCTTGCTATTTCAATGTAGTCATAAGCGTCAGGTGATGGGTAAAAATGTATCAAACCTGTTCCATTGCAAAAACCACAACCTTTCTTTTTACATTCAGGGCAATCCATTGTAGCGTAACTTACACTTTTCATCTCTCTTTGGTTTTAAAGGTTCTTTTACACACCTAATTTTTGCGATATTTTTGCACCTATGTTTGAATATTTATCGTGGTGCAGTTTCCAATTTCTATCAAAGTAAATTCGGTGCGTTACTTTAGACAAATGAATGTATACACCTTTCCATTGTTTATGCCAACTAACAAACAAATATTTGTTCCACTTCATCTCTCTTTGGTTTTAAAGGTTTCTGTTTTATAAAAGGTGTTAGGTATCATTTTCTTACCAAGTATTTATTATTAGGTCTTTGTTTGTTGCCATCTTGGTCATACATATAAAAACCATCTCTATCAAAATAAGCTGTATCATCATAGTAAGCAAAATCACTTTCACCATCTGGAATATCAAAACGATACCTAATTATATTCATCTCTCTTTGGTGTTAAAGGTTTCGTTGTAGTAGTCCTTGCATTCATATAAGGCTCTTCCATTGTCCACGCCATCAGAATAAGCATCCATAATCACATCTTTCTCTTTCTTAAGCGTTGCTTCTGCTGTTAGTATAGATGCCTCCAATTCTTTAATCTGTGCTTCTAGACGGAACAACCAACTCGAATCCAAAAATTTGAATTGTCCTCTTGCCGATTTAGGTCGGTGATTGTCTCGCATTTCTTTAAATAATGATAGTCTATTTTCAAATTGCTCTATCAACTCTTGCATTGGTGTTTTCATCTCTCTTTGGTGTTAAATTAGTTTATGGTGTTTATTAGTAGTTATAAGTAATATTATTTTTGTTTTGAGTTTATTAAATGTTCTATTGAACTTTTGTAGAAATCATCATCAAAAAATTTGAGTGCTCCTATAATTCTACTTTCTAATTCATCGGAATTTTCTATTAAATTGCTATTATCGTCTTTAGGTATCCCATTATATAACCTACCTTCTGTTGTAGTTCCTAATCTGTGGTCAAAACAGAAAATCCCTTCGTCTGTAGTTATCTTTATAGTTCCACCATCAAGGAACATTTCAAATTTTTTAATTTCCATAATTTTACTCATTTTATACCTACCATTAGGCAACCTTATGTAATTTCTAATCCTCTTCTTTTAGCTTCTTTTCGCATAAGAGCTACTTGGATTTTTCTAGGGGTATTTAGATTATTAGATAAGTCAAATGTCATCTCTCTTTGGTGTTAAAAGATTTCAATTACTTTCATTGTTAATCCCCAAAAAAGAACTAAACTAAATAGTTGTCCTATAATCACTAGTACCATCGGGATTTCTTTATCATCATTTCTATATCCCCAATTTAGTAAGTGTTGAAATGCTATCAGCAATATATACATTATTACCGCTCCTAAAATTGCTAATTCTTTCATCTCTCTTTGGTGTTAAAGGTTTCTATTTCTCTTTGAAGACTTTGCCATTTTTTAAAGTGTCGCTCACATATATCTTTATAATCTTCATCAGTAACGGGGATGACTTTAGATATCATATATAAATCTTGAACTGATGCTGATTTATAGTAACTTTCACGCTTTATTGTAAAATCAATAGCGTCAGGATGATTTTCCTTTAATGTATTTATAAAAGACTCAATATTTACTTGATTTCCAATTAATGTTTTATGTTCTTTTACTAAATGATATCCCCTTATAATCGTAACACTACTTGTATAATTGCTCCTCTCAGGGTCTTTATATCCTTCAAGTTTAGCTGCTCTAACACATTTGTTATACATTTCTTGAGCTTCTTTTTCTGATTTACGTTGCTTGTATTTTTTAAATAACTTTATCATCTCTCTTTGGTTTTAAAATTCTTGATTTATCATTTCCATAACCCCTTCTTCAGAAAATCCCGCACCTTTAAGTACTTGTTCTAAAAGTTCTGCTACTTCGGACAAATTAACATCGGAGTGGTCTACTTCCACGCTGATTTTTTGGTCGTACTGCTCAATAGTAATTCTAAATGGTTTTTTTAAATCTCTCATCTCTCTTTGGTTTTAGTAGATTTTAATTGTAGGGTACTCTATAATTGTTGTAGTGTCTCTTCTAAGCTTTAATGCTTTAAGAGCAGACTCTAAAGCTTCTTCTTTAGAAGGTTCATTTACTTCAAAAAAAGCATCACCTGCATAACCACTTTGCCAATGCCCTACATACTTCCACTTAAACCAAGTTTTTCTTTCAATAAACCAATAATCTCCCTGTTTAACAAATCTTATTTTAATCATCTCTCTTTGGTTTTAGTATTGGTCGGGATGATGCACATCCTTTTCAATGTTTATAAATGAATCTGCTTCAAGTTCGTGATACTCATTCTCGTCTATTTCAATCTTAATTTCTTCTACGCTTTTTCCGTACTTAATAGAAGCATCACAATCGTTTAAGTTAGTCGCTTCGTAATAACCTATTGCGTAATCAGATTTTCTTATTTCCCAATTCTTGTAAATCTCTTTCATCTCTCTTTGGTGTTAAAATTAGTTTATGGTGTTTATCAGTAGTTATGTGCCATTAGGTCTTAATAGCATCGCCATTCATTTTTACAAAGTCAAGTTGCAATCCATCTCTAAATCTTATCAAATATCCTGCTCGCCAATCAAGTCCTCTGCTTTCAATTTGGCTTTCAATGTATTCTTCAATTTCTGCCTTTGTAGAAAACTGTCTAAAAGTTTCACCTTTCTGTGTTATAGCTTTATGTCTATAAATTCGTTTCATATTTCAAATTAAAGGTTATTTTTCAATCCAAACTTCTCCATCCTCTGCTTTACGAACGATTCCATAAATAGAGACTGGATAATACATCGTCCTGTTATGGCCTTGGCTGCCCTTTTCTACCGTCATCGTGAACCACGGTTCTTTGTAGAATTCTTCGAGCTTTTCGCTTCTGCACTTAAGAGTTCCCATCAAGGTTCCACCTGCAAAATTAAAGATATACTTCTCTCCAATTTTTGGTTTCTTAACTGCAACTACCTTCTTTTTCTTAGCCATATTGGTTATGTTTAATTACTATACAAATATAAACAAAAAACTTGACACGGAAAAATCCAGAGCAAATTATTTTAATTAATATCCTGGATTATATTCCTTTCTTAACAATAGAATTACGTCAATTGCATCTTCAACTGCGTCATGAGCAACCTCTTCTGGTAAGTTAGCCCTCTTCTTACAGGCTCCAAGTCCTGGTAGACTTGTGTCCTCTTTCCAATTAACATATAATATGCTTGGATCCAAGATTCTCTGGCGAACCCTAACTAGTTGTTTCCATCTTGGCAACCTCTCTAAGAATTTAAGGTCAAACGTACCGAAGTTCTTTCCAGCAGCTGTGATATTAACTGGTTTGGTCTTATTAGTAATCATTGGTAACATTTTACCATTCTCCATTCTCCCATAGCCAGCAGAATTTATGTCATCAAATTCCACAAACCCATTCTCAGCTAGCCAGTAATAAAATGCCTCGACAATATCTTCCTTCTTATAAAATTTCATACCACTCGTTGCTTCAAGTAGGTCTCTGTCCTCTTTAGTCTTTGAAGTTTGGTATCTAACCATTAATTCAATTAGATCCTTATTCATGTTGATAGCGTATGGATCTCCTGAAATTTCTCTGCTCGAAATAACACCATGAAATGTTGGTAAATCTTTGACCGGCATGATATTATCAGTGTCTTCGATAACTGCACCAATACTTAATACCTGGCATGTTTCTGGGTTGAGCCCTGTTGTTTCAATGTCTATACTTACGTATTTCATAATCTTCTATTTAATATTTCTCAGGAAGTACCGTATGTCTGCAAGGATCCTTATCCTTCATTAAGCTTACTATTAATTCCATTGAAATTGGTTTAAAATTGTTACCTTCAACTCCAACGTCCATTGACATATTGTTATGCATTCTGAGGTGCGGAGGAAGGTGTAGGTGTCCGTGTAGATGAATAACTCCATGACAAAGTCCATACCAACTTGCGATTGGATAATGGCAAAGTACAAATCGTTGATCTAAATCACCTTTCTTTACTGTCAATAACAAATACTCATGAACTGATGAAAACTCATCTTGAACCAGGTCGACGTCTTCTTTAATTCGATGGTCGTGATTGCCTAGGATTAGATGAAGATTCTTACAATTAATTTGCTGCCTAAAATCCCGCACTGCTTCAACTCCACCAAATGCAAAGTCTCCTAAATGAAAAAGATAGTCATCTTCTGCAACTCTTTCATTAATAGCATCTACGAGGAAGCCATTCATCTTCTCAAGGCTTTCAAAGTCTCTTGTTTTGGATTTATTGTCCCATTTTGAAGTTGCCTTACAGATGTTCCCATGATTATAATGGGAATCGCTGGTAAACCAGACCTTCTGACCCTTTTTTAACTGTATCTCCACCTATATTATATTAAAGGGACTTAATAAGTTTCAAATAGTCAGTAATCATTTTGCGAATTTTTACAATCGTCTTTTTAGCCTGATCACTCTCGGCTTTGTTGAATTTCTGAGAGTTATAAGTTTTCATCATCTTTTGCTCATACCTATTAATGACTGCCTTTAAGAACTGGTCCTTTGACTTATATTTAATAGAACCGCCAAATTCATCCAATCCGTCAAGCGTATCAGCAAGTGCTTTAATTCCTCCGAACAATTCCTGCATCGATGGGTTGTGAGTGTTCATTTTCCAGTTAACCAGAGCATCGCCAGGTGAAAATGGTTCTGTTGATGATTGTTCCCAAAAGAATTTTGCAATGTCAACCAGAAAGCTTCTGATGTCACTAGAAACTAATATTTCTTCGACACCTGCTCGTTTAGAATATGGAACAAGAATTCCATCCTTTACCTTTGCCCTAACTCCTTTAAGGTGAACTGACAGGTCTAATACTTCACCAAATGAAGAATATAAATTTCCAAGTACAAATCCTTTTACATTTCGAATAGGAGTTAGCCTAGAAAGAGCCCAGTCTCTATATTCTTCATGACTTACTACAAGATCCACTTGTACATATCCATCAGTACCGTCATTGTCAATTATTGCAACTAATTTAACCGAGGACGGGTTTGAAATCGCAACGCTCTCTTCAGGGTCTATTCCTTCAGGTCTATCCTTTTTAAGCCATGTTAATAGCTCATCATTATAGATCTTAACACTTTCTGCCTCATTCTTTTTAGTATTTTCACCGTGAATTTTAAGAGTTGGGTAGATTGTTAAGACGTCGACATCCCCATAAAGCTTATCTGGATTATTTTCAAGGTCGTCTTGCCACCAGGTTCCTGAGCCAACCGGTTGACCAAAGTCCATTGGTGGAAGATCAATTGATTCTAAGTGCTTATTAAATTGAGCATTTACCCGTGCTAAAACTTCAACGGTCTTTTTAATCGCCATTGGGTTCAAGACGGTGTTTTGAGTTTTGACAGTACTCCAGCCTCCCTCTGCAATAAATTGCTCAAATAATAATACCTTCTTCATATCTTATATATTAAAAAAAACGGGAGTCTAAACTCCCGTTTACAAGAATTCGATCTCGTTTGTATCTGGATCCCATTCTACAGTTAATGGATCATTTACCACACTGTATCTTTCATTTAGAACAGATGCATTGATAAAGTGAGTACCATTATGGAACTTATATCCATAGCTTCCGTGAATGTGTCCAAATACATGGATCTTTGGCTTAATTGTATCAACTCGATGTCTTAATATTTCACAGCCAAGGTCTCCTTCATACCAGGGTTCTCCACTAATATCAAGATGTCCTTGTGGAGGTCCATGAGTTACCAAAATATCAACGTCTTCTGGGATATTGTTCCAAACCTTTTCAAGTTCTTCACCACATCTTGGAAGATTGAATGCCCAATTGTAGAATTCAGGCTGCCATGGGCTACCATAGATCTTAACCATTTCATCTGGAAAGTCACCATATTCAAAACCACTGTCCTGTATATAATCAACTCCATATGAATTGACGATCTCAGCCACCTTTTCAGGTTCATTCTCAAACATTCGGTCATGATTACCAGCAATAAAGGCACAGACATCATAGTCCTGAGATTCAAACCAATTACAAAAGTCATCTATCTCTTGTACATTGTACCCATTCATAATGTCTCCGGCATGAATGAGGAGGTCTCCTCCCTCCAAATAGAGCTGGCGATGTTTTGCGTGGGTATCGCTAATAAAAGTTATCTTCATTTCTTTGGCCTTGTTAAACAATCATAACATATTCTTGTAGTATTTAACCCTGCTGGAATTACGCTTCCACAAACACTACATCTATTAATATGCTCCTTTTTCATAATTCAAATATAATAAAAAAGAGTCAAATAAAAAAATATTTACCTACTTATTTTGAGAATTGTTGTCAAAATTCCACTGGTCGTCCCAATAAACGAAATTATTATCCATTCTGTGTTTCTAGATTAATCTTATCAAATTCAAACTTACCTTTAATAAATTCATTTAGAGCTTTGCCCTGTGATTCAGCATTTGCAAAGTCAGAATGGGTTTGTGGATCAACATTATGATATACATAAGTCGCTCCAGTAAAATGAACTGTAAGTGTTTTGTGTTTAAAATCGTAAGAGCTCGATTCGATCATCGAGGAGTCATAATGGTTGGTCTGCTTCGTTACCATAAAATATCAATTTAGAACTTATATTCTAAATCTTTAACGAAGTTTCATCTTTGGAACTGAAAATTTAGGAACGCTTAATTTTGGTCCTGTCTTTCCCGGTCCAGTTGAAATATTGGGTGTTGTAGGATGAGGTCTTTTACTTATATCTGGAACACTAGTCTTGTCCCTATTTCTATCAAGTGCTGGAACCATACCAACACTCGTCTTTTTACTTTTTTTGGTTGACGTATCTGGGTCCTTTGGTTCTTCTCCATCCGTTTCTTTCATATTCGAGCCCGCATCGGCCATCCAGCCGTTAATTTTTTTCATTGCGGTTCTCTCCAACCAACCCTGTTCAGAGTCTGAATTTTCTCTAGATGTTTTAATTTCTGTAGTTTTAACCTCACTTGGTTGTGGTGGTTCTTTACTGATATTTTCTGTTTGAATCTCAGTATCGATTGCTTTTTGAGGATTTACCGGCTTTGGTTCCTTAATGTTATTATTAATCTCTTTATTTGCATCTATGTTTGGATCGACCATCTCTTTTTCTCGAGTAGATCTATACTCCGAATTTGAAGCATCCATCATTCCCTCAGCCTGGGTTGTTTGACTATTTATTCCAGTAGTCGTATCTATCTTTGAAGAAAATTGTGTTGGTCCTATCCCACTAAGTGAAACTGTTTCCGGTTCTCCACTCTTATTTAATTGAGCAAATACACTTCCCGGTTCATTAAATCTTGTGGATTGTTCAGCCATTATTAAAATCCATTATTTCTTCTAACAATTCTTTGTAGTTCTTCAATTGCATCAACAACTGGCTCGATATCAACGTCGACTGTTCCTCCAGCAGATGAAGATCCTCCACCGCCTCCAGATTTATTAAGGTTTGCAGTTGCTTTTGAAAGTTCAGAAGCACTCTTCTTACCGGCTTCGGTTTGTGCATCAACACTTCCACTAAACTGTCCAATCATTGCTGATAATTCTTTAACTGCATTTATAAGCGCGTCTCCAAGTTTTGCCATTGCGTTGTCACCTCCAACCTCATTAAGGTATGCAAGTGCTTTAACAAGATTCGTAGTCTTTTCTAAAATCTGTCCATCCATCGATCCTTGTGCCTCTGCAATATTCATATATCCGCCTGCAACTTGATTTAAAAATCTAGGATATGCATTAAAGTAATCTCTTACACTAAATCCATTCGACATCATCATTTCTAAATCAGTAAGTAATGTTGCCTTTATAAGATCATTAATTTTTGTAATATTTCCTAATGTTGATAATGATACAACCCTAGCTAATGAACCCGCAAGAGTGTCCATTCCATTGGCAAGAGTACCAATTCTAGGACCCATTCTTACAAGATCTTCTAGAATATCCATCGGTCCCTTTGATTTCTCAGCACCAAAGAAACCTGCAATACCATCAAAGAATGCTTTACCGAGGTTTGCAACACCTGCAATTAATCCACCAGCTGCAACCCCAGCAGTTGCACCGGCAAGGGCTAAAAGAGATACTGAAACTGCAATAATACCACCAGCAAGGGGTAATAGGTTTTCAATACCAATTTCATTTTTTAAACGGGCAAGAACATCAACAATACCATTTACCGGCGCAAGAAGAGCGTCAGTTAATCCTGCAGCAACTTGTGCTAATTTTCCTGCAGGTATGTATGATAATATCCAAGAAACTGCAAGAATACCAGCTGCAATAATAATCATACCAATAACTCCAAGTACAATAGCTCCTAGGCCTGTTCCTCCAGATGCCATAATAATAGCTCCAATAATTCCAACAACGATACCAAATCCAACAATGGCTACAACTGCTCCAAGAACCCAATCCATCGGCGGAGCTAAGAAAGTACTTGGTAAAATACTGAAAATCCAAGCAGTTGCTAAAATCGCAACAGCAATTGCAGCAACTCCAATTACTCCGAATATCATATCCTTTAGTGGAAGTTTAGCAACCGTATATGTAAGCGCGGCAAATACAAGTCCAAAGATTCCAATTGCAGCTCCGGCCTTAAGAGTCCAATCATATTCTGGAACCTTCATCGCATCTGGTAGCCAGTTAAATATCCATGCAGCTGCTGTTAAACCAATTGCAATAAGTGGAATTCCCGCGGCTGTCATTAGCATATCTTTTATCTTCATACCCTTGACTGCCTGCGAAATTAACCAAAATGCAGCCGCAGCTGGAATCATAACAAGGCTAATTAAAAATGCGGTATATAGTTTATCCTCTTTTACCGGCATGATAAGTTGCATAATCCAAGAACTTACCGTTACTGCTGCTGACATACCAATTACAGATAAAAGAGCTCCTTCAATCACAGAGAACATATCCTTTGGATTAAATTTACCCTTTTTACCACCTTTAGTATTTTTAAGGGTTTTCATTATCATTGAATAACCATATGCAAGTCCAACGAATGCAAGTCCTATAAAGAATGCTGTACCTAATTTTGGAAGAGAGACTGGCATAATAGCCTGCATAATCCAAGAACTCATTGTTACTGCTATGGCCATACCAACCATTGAGATAAGAGCACCTCCAACCATTGAGAATATATCTCCGGTATTTACAGACCCAGTCTCTTTATTTTTTACCTTTGCAAGTGCCCTAACTATTTCAGCGTATCCATATGCAAGTCCAACCATTGCAAGTCCTATAAAGAATGCAGTTGCTGCCTGGGCTGGCGATACTGGAACGATCGCCCGCATAACCCATGAAGACATAGTAACTGCTGCTGCCATACCAATCATCGATATCATAGCAGCCCCAGCCAGTCCTAGCATTGGTCCAAACATACCAGTTCCCGATGCACTAACTCCAATTCCCATAATATCTGCTTTTCCTTCAGTCTTTATTCCTTTAAGAACTTGAGCTATCCTCGTGAAAGCCATTGCCATTGGAATAAATGCTACTGAAATTGCTATTGCCGTGAGAATTTGCATTGGTTTTACAACTGGTATGAATGAGAATATTCCAGCTGCTGCAACAATTGCGGCCGCCATACCAACCATTGCAAGTGCTGCTATACCGACATCGGCTGCTGTAAGTTTACCAAACCCAGCATATGTAACAGCCTTTCCTTTTCCGCCCTCTTCTTTGCTACCTTTTGATTCGGTAGCTTTTTTACCCTGTAAAGTATCTCTAATTTGTTTTAATAGAGAAGTTTGCTCCTTCATTTCAGAAGTATAGGTTTCGCTACGTTTTAAGCTTTCAACTGTAAGCTCATATATCATAGACACCTTCTCTTCGGTCTTTTCAGAGAGCTGGGCTAGTTTTTCTACGGGCGAAAGTAATCGCACGAGTTGTTTATCGGTCACAGTACTGTTTTATTTTTCTAAAGACCATATAATCTAATAGTATATATCAAAGAAAGGGGAGTTAAACTCCCCTCTCAATTTAGAATTTTGGAACGCTCATTTTAGGTACTTTAATATTTGGTACCTTCATGCCTCCCATTGCAGAGTTGGTCTGCTCTTGTTGTCCTTTTTGTGCTTCGCTTTCCTTCTTAACATATTCTGCCAAGTCTTTAACAACATAGAAATATTCATAGTATTCCATATTATTAAGTTCGCTAGGCTGGATATGTAAATGTTTATAGATCCAGAATCTAATCTTAAAGAAGTTCTCCAGCGAGATCTTGAACAATGAAAAGAGATTTGATGCCGTCGCGAAAGTTAATAGGAATAGAGGCCTCCTCGTCCTCTATGGTAACTAGCAACTCAGGCTTGATACCAACTTTCACTTTTTCAGCTAACTTATATAACAATAAGTACTGTCCGTTAGACCATCCGTTCATCTCTACTTCAAGTTCGAAAAGTCTTTTCTGGTTAAATCTTCTCCAGTCAGTAGCAACATATGGAGCAATTTGAATAAGTGACTGATCGATTTCTTGACCATTATCTCTTCTGTCTCTGATATATGTTGTAATTTCTTGCATTACACCAATTGATGGTGGACGCATAAAGATTTCGCCATAGCTCTTTGTTCTAATTACATAACCTCGAGCCTCTGCATCGTAGTATTTTTCAACATCTGCAGGAACTCTGAAGTAATCAAAGTATTCTCTCTTGATTTCAACTTCATGCTTCTTTCCAGTTTTTGAAGTATAATCAACCTTTAGACTGTTTTCTGGTTCAGGGAACGTAAGATCTCTAATTTGAAGAATTAAGATAAATCTGTCCTCTTCACAAATATCTTTGTAAGATACTCTGGTAGACTTTGAACTTACCATTGTACATGATTCTACAATTGCATTTAACTTTGAATCAACATCTAAAATATTATTCTCATCAATTGTTGAGAAATGTCTAATTTCAGCAACCTTTGCAGCTCTAATTTTAAGTACTGTATCGGCTGGATAGAATCTACCCTCAGATGGTAAGCTGCTCATCGGGATCTCATGCCATCCAAGTGCAAGGTCAGGAGCTGTAGCCGTATCTGGCTTAAACTTATCCATATTTACGCTTCCAAGGCCTTCTCTATCGATTGCCTCTTCCATTGCTTCTACATCTGGCGTTTCAACTGTAGCTTGTTTTTCTCTAGCAGCTAATTCTTTTTCTAGAGCTTCATTATTTTTGTTTTCTTCTACCATTTTATTTTTCTTTTAGTTTATTAATGTGTTTTTTAACAATTGAATCCTGTTCTCCTCTCGAGTTACTTTGCAACTCTTTCTGTATTAGTGACCGAATAAATGCACTTACCGAAACTGGTCTTGTTTGATTTATAATCGCGTCATTTAATATCAGTCGATTAACTTCGTCAACTTCGTCCTCAGTTAGAAGAACTTGAAGCTTCTTAGTTAATTTGTGATTTTTTATAGACATAATATCTTGATATTTTAATATATTTTCGGTGCAAAAAGAAGGGAAGGACCCTGGGACCCTTCCCTTATTTAATTAATCTTAGTTTAATTCTTCTGAGAATGTATCACATCTCCAGCTTACCTCTAGTGTTTGAGGGTCTGTAGTTTCATATGATAATTCACCAGTAAATCCAAGTGCTGAAGTAATGAAACAATCTTCAAGTGTTACTTTTCTGTAAATGTCTCCAGCTCTATTGAACTGTACAATAACAATTGTTCCAACATAGTCTTTCTTAAGACCCATCTCACCAGTTTCTGGATTGTACTGTTTTCTATACCATTCTCTCATTGTTTTGTAAACATATGCCTGATTTGAATCATTCAGGTTCAATGAGAAGTTGATGGTTACATCATTCGCAGTTCCATCTGGCATACCAGCATAAGAACGAGTAGCGAACTTGTATTTTTGTTCAACAGCCGCAACCTCTCTGTAAAGTGTCTCAAGACCAGAGATTGAGTTGACATGTTGTAGTAGCAAATCAGCTCCTGCTACTCCATCTGGTGGAAGAATACTTACTTCAAACAGGTTAGCCTGTACTGGCTCGAAGTGTTTACTCTTCTTACTTGTTTGATCTTCTCTATAATGTGGTAAAGCCATAATTCTTTATATTATTTTATTTATATATCTTTCTTATCCAAAGTTACCTGCTTCGATATCTCCAGTGTTTAGTACTGTTACACGAGAAACTAAGATTTCAAGACCTTTAACTGGCTCGACATAAGTATCAAGGATACCCATATTATTATCGATCACTTCAGTTGTATTGTTGGTCGTGTCCATGATATTTCTATAGTCGTAAATACCTTGGTCAGTTCTTACTGATTCCATAAATGAATCTGCAAGAGTCTTAATTTCAAGTCTTGTCTGTGCAGTATTAAACTCGAACAGGTAGTTCTGTAAGATCGCTGCTAGACCATCTTCGATATAGATCAATACCTCTCTTACGTGGGCTGAAGAAAGAGCTGATTGAATACTTTGTTGAGCAGTCTTGTTACCTTTAATTACGATACCTGCACCTCTTTCGAATACGATTGGGTTGATACCAAATGGTTCAAGAACGTCTCTGTCATTTTTATCGAATGGATATTCAACACCTTGTACTCCAGATCCTCCGACTGCTCCTCTTCTTGGACCAGCTACGATTGACCACGGCAGAGAATCAGTGTACTTATCGATGTAATTGTTCGATACGTAAGCTGCTGGTGGAATCACTTTAGTTTTTCCATTCTCTAGTACATTTAGACCTGGACCGTAGTAGAATCCATAGCTTGCTCCTTCGTTAATAGAAGGTAGAGTGTATAGAGCTTCTGGGTTCAGGTTTAGGTTACCTCCAGTTCCAACGTAACGTGTATTAAATGCTCCTGTATTTTCATCAAGGAATGATGGGTTAGTAGAAGCTTTTAGTTCTTTTACCATCGGTGCGTTTAGAATCGCTGAAACATTTTGTCTCTCTTTTGCAAGTAGAGTAAATTGTTCTTTGTTTAAGATTCCGCTTGCAGCTTCGTAAGATCCAAAGGTATCTACTAAATATCTGAACGTGATTGCGTCTTTGTCTGCTAATGTATTTGAAACTCCATTTCCAGGTGTTAATACGTCTAGTAGTTCCTTGATTGTTTTGTCGCTGTTTTCAGCAGCTTCAAGAACGAATACTTTATAAGCATCTGATGCAGAATCAAAAGATCCAAGTGCATATCCAGGAGCTTGTGTTACGTCTCTGTGACAGATGAACGTATACGTGTATTTGTCGTTTGCACCTCCGTTAATTCCAAGCTCTGCCTTCTTTCTAATCTCTAGGATTCTTGCAAGTTTATCAGAACCAGTAACTGGAACGTACATTCCTACTTTAATATTATCGCTAATAACTTTAGATTCAGCACCTCCAGCAGTGGTAGTGTAGATGTATTTGAATTCTCCAGCAGTTGCTGCATTTTCAAATGTCCATCCAGAAACATCATTCGGGAAGAATACTGTTCTCTCATTTACTGCAATTGAGAATAGGTCAAACGCTAATTGTGGAGTTTGATCGTAAACTGCTAATTCTACTTGACCGATTGAAGGTGTTGCAAATTGTCCATTTCCAGAAGGTACGATTGTAAGTGTACCGGCACCATCATCAGTTACGTTAAGAATTTCAACATATTCTCCAGCGTTTGAACCTGCTAGGTATTTACCTCCTGCAAGTGCTCCGGCTGCAGCTCCTGTTAGAACTAAGTTAGCTCCAGAAAAACTAAATCCTGCGAATGTTGCGTTATTTTGTTCGTCTACAAATGCTTCATATTTTGCTTTGCTAATATCTTCAATCGCAACAACGGTTACGTCTTGTGTTGCAGCTGACCAGCTTTCATCAGCAACTGATACTGAAGCGATTTGAGTATATTCTCCATCGATTGAAGCATATAAGAAGTTGTCTTCTACAAGACCTGATGAAACCATTGCACTGTAGTGTGCTAATGTAACGTCTTTAATAGTCATTGTATCTCCGTTAACTTCAACAACTTTTTCAAATGCAGCATCTCTACCTTCATTTAGGTTTAGTGGCTGTTGTTGAATTACAACGTGAGAAAGAAGTTCGTAATCTTGGTGAATATCAAATGATTCTCCTACAAAATCAATTCTATCAAGTGCATCTTCGTTAACTGCACAGAAAAGTCCAGTTCTTCTTGATTCAGCGTTAATTAGAGTCTCAATGTAGTACATTCTTCCTTCATTATCTTGGAAGTCAGGAATTAGAGAACCTGTGTACTTAGCAACTAGAGTAACTTCTCTTAAGTTGGTAAATGCATTGAATTGTTCTGGAATAATTCCGTTTGAATTAAAGTAGTTACCGTAAGTCGGATCGTTATTTAATTCAGAAGTTACAAATCTTCCTTTGTAAACGTATACATCAATCATATAATCTGAGATGTAATCTAAATCGTCGATTCCTTCAGGTACATTTCCTTCTCCGTACCATTCTCTTGCAGTAACATTAAAACCTCTTGTATCTTCAGCTTGTCTTGCGACAACTGTGATCGGGTCTTGTTTAATGTTAGTAAATGTAAGAGCGTTATCTGAAGTTTCAGAAGTATTACCTGCTAAATCAAGTAGCTTTGCATCTTCTGGAATCCAGAACTTATCTCTGTTAAATACATTTTTGTAGTAGTCCGTACCTTCAACTGCTTCATTATCGTTTTGTGAACCATTTGTTGTAGGTGAAGCCCACCATATCTTGTCAGTATCGTTAGCAGAAGTAAGATTCAGCGCAATGATTGGACCTCTTGAAAGAGTTTCAATCGCCGATCTGTGGAAGTACATTCCCTTTCTTTCAAGTGCTTTATCAATAGAACCAAACACTTGGATAAAAGTCTCAGTATCTTCAATGAAAACTGGTGTGTTGTAAGGACCCTTCTTTGAGTGACCTACCACCAATCTAATAGTCTCTGCAGGAATACTTACAGTTTGTGACTTGTCGAATTCAAGACGGTAAACACCTGCACTCTTGAATTGCTGTAATTGAGGACTTAATGCCATAATTTTATCTTTTTATTTTTTTTCGTATAGTATATATCTTCTAACATCTTGTTTTATTTAAGAAGATCGTAAATATCATATTGTAAGTCTCCATCACCGTCCAGATCTTTATAAAGAATCCTTTCCATCGATTCGTGGAGTTGCGGATCGATAAAGTCTAAAAGTTCTTCGATATAATCCGCATAATCGGTAGTATTAAAGAATTCAGTTGCTGTAATGCATGTCATAACAAGGTCATCGTTACCCATTTGAGCACCATAACTTCCATTTGGTAGGACACCGAACAGGCTTGCTTCCGTAACTGTCTCTTCATCAGTTATATCGATCCTATTAGTTTTATATAACTTAGCAAAATTCTGACAGAAGATTGTTTTGTTGTCTGCTTTTAATTTAATTCCGGGCTTCAATGATCTACTATCATGCCTGTGCTTAAATCTAAGAATCATTTCATCCTCAAAGTCATTTTTCTGAGGAAATACTGTTCTTAAATACTGAAATAGTGTTGTTCCATACGTATTGTATTCAACGATCATTTTCACATTCTCATTATAAAAAACATCGACTGCTAGCGTATATAAGACCTTTGCAAAATCTTCAATGATGTGTTCATTGCTTCTGAATCGTGCAACTTGCTTTAATTTAAAGAAGTCATACATTGCTCCTGGATTATTTACATTCTCTATTTCTTTTAAATCCATTGGAGAAACCTGGAACACATTAATTACTGAATAGTCTCCACCATTTCCTTCTGCAATATCAACGTCAAATAGCCAATAGTTTTCACTATATCTGGCATCTTCAACATCAAAGTCAGGATCCCAAGCTAAGAACCCTTCGACATCAATTCCAATATTATCAAATTCTTCAAGATCGTGATAGACATACTTCTTCATCCTCTTTCTCATCCTCTTCATATCGACAGGATCCATTAACAGATTTGAAGAACTTACGAATTCATTACCATATTGCTTATTGAATGCTTCAATTGAACAAAGGTTTGCAAGTTCTCGTTGATACCATGCATCATCGCGCTCTGGATGTTCCCACCAATCAATTCGCATTGACTTATACTCATTATCACCGCGTTCCGCAGCAGCATAGATTTCATAGAACTTATTAAAACCATTCGGAGTTGAGGTAATCGTTAGCCTTGATACTTTCGAAGCTGAAAGTGTAGGATAAACATTTTCATAAAAAGAATCGGCAATCGATGGGTGAATGTGTGCGAACTCATCAATGTATAGGTTATGAATGGTAAAACCAATACCTGCCTTTGCCGTTGTAGATTGTCCAATTAAACGACAACCATTATCACAACGAACATTCATTACATCATACTTAATAATACCTGGCTTCATAAAGAATGGAAGGTTCTCAAGTACAACCTTTGCCTTATCAATGATTTCTTTTGTCGTATCACTTTTGTTTGCAAGAAGCAGTGTATTCTTATCAGTATTAAACGTAACGTACCATGCATTATAAATTGATGCTGTTACTGTTTTACCCATCTGACGAGAGGCTAGTACGATATTAAATCTTTCATGTTGAAAGTTACGTAGCATCCTTTTTTGGTATTCGCGAAGTTTTACTCTCTTGATACCATCATCAGTCATTACCACCGCATACTTTTCGGCAAAATATACAATATCAGTCGCACATCTTGCCAGTTCCGCTATCTCTTCATCAGTGTACTCAAAGACTATATTACCCTTTCTCAAGAATTGTTTTCCCTCGTAAAAGGGCATCTTGACCTTTGGTCTGTAACCCTGGTCAAGCGCAAGTAGGAGGTCATTGATTTGTCGAGAAGACCAAACAATTCTTGATGATTCAACGTCACTTTCCTCTTTCGGAATCCATCTATTATCTCCTACGTAATCACTCATTCTTCAGTCTCGTCTATTTCAACATCTGTAATGTCATCGTCTTCTTCAGATCCATTCTTAATTCCTGCTTGAATTGCAGCCATTAAGTCTTTTGTACCTCTCTGAATATTACCATCCTTAGAATCTCCACCGCTTGCTTCGATTTCTCGAGTGTCGTCTCTCTTTTTATAGAGTTCAATGTCTCTTGCAATTCTCTTGGTAGATTCTTCAGCTGCCATTAAATACATTGTTTGAGATTTGATAATGTCTAACATTGACTTTTGTAATGTCGCAAGTACCTCGAACATTCTTGGCGCAAGTTCTCCAGCCTCAATTGTTTCTAATAAAGTTGTAAGTGCTCTTTCACCGGCCTGTAATTGATAGATGAGAGAACTCATTGTCATCTCATCCATCTTTTTCTTAGCTTGAATATATTCGTCCTTCTCGATAATATCTGCATCAAGATAGAATTTCATCAAACTGGTAATGGTCTTCTTAGCCTTATTGGTTGAAGTTGACTTTATATCGGCATAATTAACTGGAGGCAAAGAAGTAGGCTGCTGGACTAGACCCGCATCTTTCGGATCCTGTTCAACTTCTAATCTTTCATCATCTCCAATTAAATTATCAAGCTCTCTACGGATTTCGTCGGCCTGATCTTTTATTGTTCTCTTGTTTTCGCTCATAAAATGTTCTTTAACAAGTTATGTATCTAAATTATTTGGGATTGCTATATCTTCTTAACCTAATTGATGGAATCGCATTATCAGTAATTATTGCTAGATCTGAGTCTCTAACTACATATTGTTGAATTACGTTTATTTGCTGCTCCTCTTCAATTACCCTTTCAAAGACTCTAAAATTACTAAAGTTAATTGGCGCTGCAGAAAGGCTCCATCCTTTTTCAGCGTCCCATTCTTGCGATCCGTTTAGTGTAAATGTCTGGTCAACAACACTAGCAAGAGTTTCCATCTTTTTATGTGGAAGTCCTCTATTGGAATCTGGATCGAGTCTGTAAAGAGCGACTCCAAGATCGTTTGATTCATTATTTAAGTTAACTACTAGACCATACCAGACGTCTTTTTCAAGTGGAGTGTCATATGTTATTAATTTAGTGACTCCATTAACCTTGATTTCCATTGCGGTCTTGCTAGTTGCAATTGATATTCCAGAATTAGGGTTTGCCTCCGCGGTACCGTCAATAAATACGTAACTTGAATTGTCGGTTTCAGTAAACTGTGGTCTAATCCAACCTGTAACTGCTAAGTTCTGGGATGTTGTTAATTTTGAATGCGCCTTATACGTTAATGCAAATCTTTCACCTACTGTAACCTGGTCAAGTGCATAGTGATTCTTTGTAATCATCGTCCACTTGTTTCTGATCTCAGCATCTACGATAGTCAAGCTAGAATGCTTACTAAATCTAACATTATCCTCAAGCTCTTGATATGTTGTCTTATATTGGTCAGGCTTGGTAACTTTTTCAAATTCTTGTTGGATCTCTTCACCAAAGATTTCTTCAACTCCAACCGTCAAATCATCTACCTCTTGTTCGATCACAGTATCTGTATGAATTGAGCTTGTTCTGTCTTCCCATTTTCTCAATTGAACTCTCCAATATGTCATTTGAAGATTAAATTCATCGGCAAGAGCAACTGTACTCACCTCATACATTCTATTAATTAATGGAAAATAAAGATAGTCTCTATTTCTTGGTTCTTTGTTTAATCCAAACTTATTTGTGAACTCATCTCCTGTGATATGAACCTCAAACTCTTCAAAGTCCATACCAAAAATATCGAAGTTAAATTCTCTGGTAGGGAAGGAATTATCAGGAACCATAATTTTTAAAGTATTCTCTGCAACAACATTATAGAGTGAGTATTCTTTCAGGATTACATCCCTGCTTCTTTGATCTGGCTCGACTCTAAAATATTTTACGTCATGTCCCCACATTTGATTTGTTAAAGCACTTAACTGGCGATAAATAGCCGTCGGCTTTCTTAAGTTATATGGGTTCCAAACCTCATCTGTACAATCAATTATGATGTTTGCACAGCCGTCCATCGCATATGGATCTGAGCAATCCTCGCACCAGTTAGGACAAGATTCAATAATACCATCACTAGTCTCAAGTTCAAATGTAATACTAAGTAGAGAAATTGAGTGTCCATCAGACAATCTATCGACTTCTAGGCGAATATCTAACCAAAGCGGTAAATTATCATCAAATGTCTTTCCAAATAAATCGCTTGGGTCACTATTCTTATTTAAGTCTCTAAATTCACTAAACTCTCCTCCATCTGGAAGTTCGCTTTGAGAATATCTGTACTTATATGTAAAATAATTGTTTGGATTTTCTGAAAGATAGAAGTTAAAGTCTCCACCTACTGGAGCCTCTTCTGTAATTGTAAATTGCGTAGCACTAATTACTTGGTCTACGGTAAATGTCAAGTTACCGACAATAAATTTGTCTCCCGATGTAAGGTTAAGATTTGTTCCTATTCCAGTTACGGTAGTATCTCCAAGTACAAGCCTTAACTTACCGACGGTATTGGCATTACTCACACCAACCACAATGGTCCAGTCAGTTACTCTAACTACCCTTTCATATGGATCTTTTAACCTGGCAATAAAACTATCGCCTATCTGAGTTGCTGTGAAATTATTTACCATTATGCTTTAATCTTATCTTGTGGCGTATAAACCTCTCCAGCCAACCAACTAGCTACAAAACCAGTTAATGAAACAAAGTAAACCGCCAGGTCAGTAAGACTTGAACCAAACCAAATCGCTACTCCACCTGCAATGGCCCATAGACCGACAACAGCATAGATCATTACCTCTCTTCTAGAGTTTGGACCCTTTTTCATGATACCTGTCTTTCCAGAAGGTCTTTTTGATTCTCCCCAAATATATGTTGCTACGTATGCAGTTAGGGATCCAAAATAAACTGCAAGTTCTTTTAGGTCAGCGCCTTTTAGAGCTCCTAGAATTCCCATCACTACCCATAAAAATACTGTGATGTAAACTAGTCCCTCTCTTTTTCCGAGATTTGACATAATGATTCAAGATCTTTTTCTTTATATATCTGAATCATAATCTGTAATCACCAATACTTCAGGATCATCGTTTTCATATGCTTCTAATACTTCAATGATTCTCATTATCACCGTTGCATTTTCACTAGTATTGTGTTCGCTCAAAAAGATGTCAAGTGAGCGTAGCATTGATTGTAATTTAATTACATTATAATGTTTATTGTCCTTTAAGATTCCTGATCTAAGAAGAATCATATTAACATGGGGTAGTTGTTGTGTTGAAAAATAGTCAAACGTTCTAAAAGTACCTCTAATTATCTTGATTGAAAATTTAATGGTCTTCATCTCGTCGACTGAAACGATTCTCGAATAACCAGCGTTTCTAATATAGTCGATTTTAATCCATTTCAGGTTCGGCATGTCCTCCAACATTCTCCATATAAAATAGGTTGAAGTTGCCTCTTTGTAGATCATCGCAGTTTCAATTGCTTGAAACTTATTGATTTCTTTTCTGAAATTATTTAGGAGTATAGATCTTACAGCAGACGCTTCTACAAGAATTGAGTCACTATCAAGATTTCTAAAACTATTTGTTTTTCTGATAAGTGCCCAAATCTTTGAATCTACAGAATTATACCGGTAAAGTACAATGTCTGTAATTTCTGAAAAAGTATCTCTATTCTGTGTAAACATTAATTTGCTTCTCTATTTTCTGTAAGTCTTGATAAAGATCTTCCTTCGCGAATTTTTTCATTTCTTCAAACTCGCGATTTCCGATCTCATTACGGTCCATGTATATTTGAACTGCAGATTGGTCGGGAATATATTTATCCTTTTCATTCTTTGCAGCCCGCTTGGTCTTTGTGTAGATCCAACCTGGAACGCTTTTAAATCGAGAAGCAACTAGTGACCAACATTCAACAACATTTCCACCATCAATTCCATTGATATTAAATGCCTCAGCATTTGCTGGATATTTAATAGCAAAGAAACGATTAATCATAAAGTGGTGGCGCTTCTTGTTAACCTGTTTAATCTTTTTATAGTCTGATGGCCTCGTGAACATAATCTTCACGAAGTCAAATAGTTTAGTTTCGTCTAACATGTTATTTAACTTATTAGAATAAGTTGTTTAGATTTTTAGTCTTTGGCTTTGCTTTTGTTTCAACCTTCTTTTTTCCAACCGTCTTTATTGGCTTTGGATCTTCAGGAATGTCCATGCCTGCAAAAGGATCCGAACCTGCTGGAGCATCTGAGCCCTTAAGCCATTGCGTTCCTTCAAGTATTTTATCTTTATCGAATAAAACATTCATATTATCAACGGCTCCTTCCCATTCCTGATCAATCTCCTTATAAATTGCCTTTTGAATAGCCTCTGGGATAATTCTATTATGAAGAACCATTAATGCCATATTATTATTAAGACTAGACTTAATTAGGTTTTTAGAACTCTTTCCAACTACTCGATAAATTACCTCTGATAGAATATTTTTTTGTTCATCTGAGAAAAGATATTCGATTGAGAAGTTATCAAACTCCTTGATATATTGTTCCCATATTTTTGAAGCCATCTTATCAGTAATTGAATAGTTGCGAAGCTTTCCATTCTTCATTTCTTTTTGCCAAGTAACTACCGATGGGATATTATCGCTGCTATCTCCTGTTAGAACCTTCTTAAAGATAAACTCATCACAATTAACCTCATTTACTTCAATTTTATACTTATTGATCCAGTTAAGAATATTGTGCTGATATTCATCGCGACCCATGTGTTCGCCACCCATATTGAATAATAGATCGTCGGTACTTAACTGTTCTGAAGCCATTAATTCCATGTCAGCTTTAAAACCTTCATAAACATAGAGAGACTTTTTGGTATTCCAATACCAAATTGTGTGTGCATCATTTGGCTTTGAGTGATTGACTAATTGAATCAAGTCACGATCACCTGTCCAAACAATACATGATTTACCACGACCGTTTAGCGCAACTGACCAACCAAAGATAACATCATCTGCTTCGGCACCTGATGTTTGCTGTACCGTTACTCCTCTTGTTTTTAGAATCTTTTGAAACTCTCCGTATACCTCATAAACATTTGCCCAATCAACACTACTATCACTCTTTCTTGTTCCCTTATAGTCTGCTTCTGGATAGAGATCTTTTCTCCATGATTTTGAATCTACTGCGATAACGACATCATCGACAAAATCTTGCAACTTTCTTAATTCTGATGCAAGATCAATCGACAACTTACGCATAAATTGTGCTTTTTGTTTTTCGTCTCCTAATAACTTACCAGTTTTTGGTCTAGGCATAACGAAAAGTCTACTATATACAAAATAGTTACCGTCTATTAATAGTGTATGTTTTCCCACTTTCATTTTAATCTTGTTTTACAGATCTAATATAATCATTTTTCATGACATAAAAAAATCTGGCTAATATTTTTATGACCTTATAATTGTCTGTAAAGAATAAACACAACTCAACATTGTTATTACAGGATCAATTACATGAACTCTTTGTGCTTGGTGTTGAGCTACTGTAATAATAATTTGAGGAATGTGTTGTACATTCTTTTGTTTTTCCTGTTGTATGTATTCTATAAATTCTGCGCCAAGTGCCGCAAGAACCTCATCAATTCTATTTGAATAGTTACTTACCAACATTTGATAATTCTTTGCAGGATCAGTTTCATTAAATATCAATTCAAATACATCTTTGAAGACTGAATTGAATCGCTTAACGTCATTGATTGTAATGTTTGATGTTCCTTGCGTCTTAAATCCTTGAAGTTTATTTAAGGTATTTCGAAGATCAGGAAAGTTTCTTCGTACAAATTCAACAAGCGCATCTTTTTCAATACTTAGTCCTTCATTCTTACAAACTTGATAAACTCTCTTAATATACTTTTTTGTAAGTTCACTCTCTTCCTCTTTATCGAAATCAAAATTAATTACTTCGAATCGTGAAAGTACTGGATCCGGTATTTTATTGATGTAATTACAAGTCGCGATAAATCGAGAGTTGCTTGCAAATTGTTCCATTGTAGCACGAAGTGCTTTAAAAAACTGATCACTTACACCATCAACCTCATCTAAAATTACCACCTTAAAAGCTCCAGGTTTATCCATGATCGAAACAGTAGAACAAAAGTCAATGATTCGGGTTCTAATCACGTCAACCGAAGTATCGGTAGATGCATTAATATAAAGATATGGAAGTTCAAATTGATTTACAATAGCCTTTGCCGTCGATGTTTTACCAGTACCTGGGCTACCAGCAAATAACATGTTCTGGACCAAACCATCATTAAACTTCTTCATAACTCGATCCGGTAGGATCAATTCGTCTAAATTTTTTGGACGATACTTCTCTGTGAAAAGTTGATTTATTGATTGCATACAAAAGTCTTTGATAATTATATTAAGAGATGTTGCTCTTGTTTCTAAAATAAATATAGAATATGGCGATAAATTACTCAAAGATCACGATTAAAAGAACTAACAATCCAAGAGGTGGGTGTAGGTTTGGAGTCGTGCTGAAGCACTTGCCAAAATCATTTCGCCAATTTTTAATTAAGAACAAGAATATGTCAAGATGGGCAGAGAGCGACCAATGGGTTGAGTGCGCCTTGAAAATCCAGAGACCTAGGATAAAAGATTCTTCGGCATTAAAGATATATTGGGACTGGGAAAGCAGTTCCGTCGTGGATAAGCAGACACTTGAAAGCAACTACAATACAATAGATTGGATTTGTGCCGTATCTGGTAAACCAATCAGGTCTAAATTTATGAACTTTGACCTTGAGAATTTTATTCACTCAGAATATCTTGATGTTTTAAAAGCTCCGATGGTCGATAGCCGAATCTTAAAGAGTTCGATAGAATTTCGCAAGAAATGCAAAGAACTCCTGCTCAATGAGAGGCAGGAGTTCCTTAATATGGCCCGTAAGAATGCTAAAAAGAGGTTAGACTAAATCTAATTCTAATTCTAGTATTGATATTTGATTTTCAAAAATCATTACGTCAAAATCATAAAGGTTCCAAGATTCTTTTGCACTAATTTTATCTTTTAATGCTTTGGCTTTTTTGATTTTATCTTCATTTCCGCTCTCTTCTGCTTTTTTGATAATATCGTCAATTCTTTTGAGTTGATCCTCTTTAGAATTTTTCTTAGTAGAATTAGTATCTTCATTATCTTTTTTAGAAGTTAATCCCTCTTTATCGGCTAATTCTTCACGTTCTTTCTTTAACCCATCTAGTTTTTTCTGAGCCTGTTCGATCTTTTCAGAGTCTCCGGATGCTTGTTCCTTTTTCAATTCAGCGGCAGCAACCGCAATTTCATATCCTTTAATCACAGACGGAGAGTTTGTATCGTCTTTCTTTGCGTTTTCGAGCTTTTGTTTATTAGTTTCAATTTGCTTATCTAGCTTATCGATCTTTCCTTTAGTTTGATCTCCCTTCTCTTCTTTCTTTCCTTGAGTTCCAAGTGCTTGCTGAAGTTCTTCATCATTCTTAACTGTCTCTTCATGATTTGCAATCTCTTGTTGAGTTTTTTCTGGGGATCCTTTCTTTGCCGCCTCAGCTTCTTTTTTCGCCTTTTCAACTTCTTCGGCATATTTGGCGTCCGCTTCAACTGCATTATTATACATCTGTTCATATCTTTCTTTCTCAGATGGCGTAAGTCCTTTTTCATTATCAAGCATCAATTTTGCAATTTGCATGTTTGACTCTGCATTAAGGGCTGCAATTATATCCTTATCTTTTGGATATTTTGAAGAAAGGGCAGTTGCATAATCTTCGGCCGACTTTTTTAACTTTTCTATCTTTTGTTTATATTGGTCAACCTTGCTTTTACGTGAGGCTGCTTTTTTCTGTGCAATTGCCTTAGTTTTATCTTGTTTTACCGAAGGTGCTTTTTTAGGAGTTGCCTTTGGCGCTGCTACCTCAGCCTCTGTCAAATTATCCATTGCTATTTCCATCTTAGCAGCTTGTAACTTTGGCTTTCGTACATTCTTTTCAAAGTTCTTTCTAATCTTTGCTCTCCTAATAGCCTTCTTGATTAAGACTCCAATTCCGACTGCTGATCCACCAACAACCCCTGCTGCAATAAGTGGGATCATATATAATTCAGCAGACATCATTGAGGAAACTGCACCGTCAGCCTCTGTAATTAAGGCAGACTCGTTAGCCTCTTCTTCTTGACCAATTCCTCTTGCAAGATCTTCTAACTTGCTAATAATTGAATCAACATCGCTTACAATATCTGTTCTAACAGAATCAGTTGGTTGAGAAACTTGTGTCGTTGTATCAATAGCTACTTCGGTTGCAACTTCAGTTCCCGTTTGAGTAAACTCTTCAAACAACATTAATTTTTTAGATAACTTCATTACTGTGTATTTGTGTTTATTATAGTCTATATATCCATAAAACTTAGGGCAAAAAGAAAGGGACCCCTTACGGAGTCCCTTAATATCTAAAGTCTTGGACTATTTATTATAGTTCTAGACCTGTTACCTCGAATGAGTAGTACATAGTCTCTGGGTGGAAACCTGCTTCAACTAGAGCGAATCTAGATTTAACAGCTACCTTAGGAGCCATTGTACCTTCAGCGATAGCTTGTACGCTTTCAGCCATTAGGTAAGGCATGAATACAAGACCAGCACCATTTCCATCACCTTTTCTACCAACGATAACTCTGTGAGTTTCAACTGCTGGTGAACCAGCTTGGTAACCTGAGAATGGAATTCTTGGGTCAGTGTAAACATTGATACCAGCTACAGAACCTACTGGGTAGATTGCACCTGCAACTTGTGATACAGTGTTTGCCATTGGGTTAGGAACGAATCCTGCAACTCCTTGTAGAGCTGAAGCTACTTTAGCATCAACAACTGCGAAGTTACCAGCACCTCTTCTACCTCTGTTAGCGATTAGGTTAGCAGAAGCTAAGATGTGAGTAAGGATTCTTCTGTTTACGTCACCGTAAGTGTTACCACCAGCGCCGTAAGTTAGAGCTAGATCTAGAGAAGTGTTAGCAGCTGCTTTGTTCTCTAATGCTAGTTCGTTGATTCTTCCTAGGATGAAGTCGTTGATTGACTGAGTTAATTCGTTAGTTAATACAGCCTCTACTTGAGCTACTGCGTCAACTCCGAATTGCTTAAGATCCTGAACCTGCTCTCTAGTTACTGCAGCAGCAACTTGGAAAGTTTCAGCCTCTACAGACTTGCTGAATAGAGATAGACCCATTAGCTTGTCAGCAGTTCTTTCACCACCTTCTCTTGAGAAAGGCTTAGCGAAAGTTGCGTAAGGATCGTTACCAGTGTTAACTCCATCACCAGAGAATCCTGGGATGTGGTCTTCTAGAGCCTTCACTAATTCAACTGCTGCTGAATTGTTACCTGAAGCCGCTCTGAAGTCAGCTAGTACGTTAGCCTCAACTAGATCACCAGTTACAGAGTAGATAGCGTATCCATCAATTCTTGAGTAACCTACTCTTGTGTAAGTTGCTGAAGTTGCTGGAGAACCTGGACCGAAAGATGCAGCGTCCTCATCAGACTTGATGTAAGTAGGAGCAGTTGCACCTAATTCGATAGTACCTCCTTCGTAAGTGAAGTCTAGGTAAGAAAGTAATCCCATAGGACCTGCCATTGGAATAACTGGTACAAGGTCAAGAGCGATAGTTTGAGCTGCAACTTGCATCGCTAGTGGAAGTAAAGTTGGAGCCTTATCACCAGAACCTACAGCACCAGAAGTATCACCGTTCTGTGCAGTCTGTGTTGGGAAAGAAACCGCGCCCATACCTGTTAGGTTCATTGGGCCAGGGTTGTTGCTTAATGACATGATGTTAGCATCTTCATAAAGCTTGTGATTGTGACAGTAAGTTGACATCCATGCCAGCTTTTCAGAATCGTTAATACCTGTAGCCTCCTCGATAATTGGAGCCCAAGTTGTTCTGATTTCTGCCTCGTTAATTAAATTAGCCATTTTTTCAGTTTATTTTTTTTAATGGTTATTTTCGACATTATCGGGGCTTTCTGCTTCTGTCGCCCTTATCGTCGATATTCTTTATATATTTACTTGTTAAATCTTTTCTTTAACTCTGTAGCGTAGTTAGAAACATCATAACCAAGTCCGTTAGCTTCTTCTTTCTTAGATTCTGTTACCATTTCGATTTTTTCCATCTTTGGTGCAGTTTCTCTAAGATCTCTAGTTTGCCAGAAGTCTCTTACTTGATATTCTGTCTCTAGTCTGCGGTAATTAGCCTGAGCCTTGATTTGATTTTGTTTTCCTTCAGAAAGAGCTTCCCAAGTTTCTTTATATTCAGTTGGCATAACTTCAATAAAGTAAGGGGTTGCGTTTCTGTTTTCTACGATTAGAGTTGAGCTCTCGATAAGTGATTCGATTTGAGATTCAGTCATAAAGCCTCTCTTAGAAACATTATATCTAACCTCTTTCTTAGCATCTTCGTTAAGAGCATTGTATTTCTCTTGTACTTTAGAAGAAACAACTTTAAAGAATGAAGGATTTTCATTCTCCTTTTTCGTAGCAGCTTCTACTAGGGTGTTAAGTTTTTCAGAGATTTCATTTTTGTATGCGTCAGCTGCTGAAACTTCTTCAGCCTCTGCTACTTCTTTACCAGCACCATCAGCTCCACCTTCTAGATCTGCTTCTAGTTCGTCTGACTTATCTTCAGCGTCATCTCCTTCTGGAGCAACTTCTTGTTTGCTGTTATCTAGTTCAGAATCCATATCTTCTGTAGGGGTTGCTGCTTCTTCGCCTTCAACATCTCCTTCTTTAGAGTTATCACCAACTTCAACATCTTTTTCAAGATCTTCAACTTCTACACCAGCTTCAACTCCTTCTTCTTCAACTACTAGATTTTCATTGATAGATTCAGCAATATACTCAGCATATTCAGTAACTGATTGTAAGTTCTCTTTCAAGTAGTTAGTGTACTCGATAAGTTTTTCAGCTGACTCAGTGTTTTCGTTGTGCGCTTCTGCTAAATAATTAGCATATTCCTTAACCTTTGATAGTGATTCAGCAACGTGCTCGCTGTATTGAATTGATTGATCTAGTTTTTCAGCAACGTGCTCGCTGTATTGAATTGACTGATCTAGTTTTTCAGCAACTGATTCACTGTACTGGATTCCTTGATCTGCTTTTTCAGCAACGTGCTCGCTGTATTGAATTGATTGATCTAATTTTTCAGCAAGATACTCAACGTATTCTGAAATGTTATTTACGTTTTCAACGATGTGGTCATTGTGAGCTTTGATTCCATCTAGCTCATTGTTTTCATTTGCTTCGGTCTCTTTAGTATCTAACGTCTCTTTTAATGATTTAATCTCATTAGCAAGATATTCTGTGTACTTATTAAAGTCTTCAGCTTTTACAAAATCTGCCATGTCTTTATTTTCTATGATTTGTGTTTGTTCGTTATTTGATTTATTTATCTCATAAATATAGAGACCGTTCTCGTTATTGAATCCATAAGATTCATTAACTCTTTTCAGCTCTGCATTTTCGAATCCAGGGTCTGCAACTAAGTCATAAGTAAATAGCTGCTTAATTTTTACTTTACCATTTGATTCAACAGCACCAGCTGCTCTAGAAGAAATTTGTAGAGGAACTCCAGCGTCAACAAGAGCTTTCGCCTGTCTACCTGCATCAGTATCTAATAGTCTGATACGTCCCTTTACCTGCTTGGTTTCTTTCTCATAAAATAAATCTTCAATGATGTGTGAGACGTTCTTCAGAGATACGTCAAACTGCGATGGGTGATCTAACTCCCCTAAAAGCTTTCCAGACTTAATCTTATTCTGAAGTGCTTCGATTTGTGGAACGTATTCATCCTCGCTGTAAATTCTTTGATTCTTATTCTTTACATCGATTTCTCCGAAAATACCTTCCAAAACATATTCTTTTGTTCCACCGTCAGCCACCGAAAGAGTTTTCGAAGACATCTCGACGATCAAAAGATCCTTTATATTTTCCATATTTGTGGTTTATTTGTTTCTTTATATATCTAATGACAATTCTAAAGTTTTTTACATGTTTTCAAGGTCTGCTAATTCACTTTCGATATCATCTCCGCCCTCTTCAGAATCTTCAGCTCCCGCCTCTGCTTCAGCTCCGGCAGGTGCCTCTTCTTCTTTCTCTGCGTCGGCCTCTTCCTCTTTCTGTTCAGCATACCATTCGTTCCACTTTTGCTTGATTTCAGCAAGTTCGCCCTGTTTAAATGCATTTTGACCATATTTGTCGAAGAAGTAGTCTTCCAATTGCTTTTCATTCTCAGAATTAACAATTGCTCCAACTATCTCCGCAGATGGTATTGTTTTACCGTCCTCTAGTGTGATGTCGTCTACTGTAACCTCAGATTCTTCTCCAGGTTTCATAGTGTCTTCCTTAATGAATTGTTCAAATAATTTTACGTATTTCATTTTGTATTTATCTTTTTATTTACATCATTCCACCCATCATATCCATTGCATCTGGTTCGTCTGCGCTTTCGGCGTCATCTTTAGCCTTAGCCGCTGCATTTGCTGCCAAGTCATCATCAGATACTTTAAGATATTTTTTAACAAGGAAGTCCATGTCAAAGAAGTATTCTTCTTCCATCGTCGCTGGGTTTGTTGTCATTAAGCTGTCTCTCATCTGTCCAATAAAGTCTAATCTACGCTCCATGATTTCGTAGTTCTTTAATTCTGCAAATACATTTTCTTCATTAAATCGAAGTGCAACTTGCGTTTTGAATTGTGGATCGTTCTCGAACTCAGGGTATTTAAGACACATTTGTAAGTAGAGTGGCTTTACCAATACCTCTTGGAAAACTGATCTAAGTCTATTAATAAACTTAGAGAATTTAATTTCATCTCTAATCATTCCATCAGCAGCAAGGTTAAAATCACCACCACCATCTTCATATAGGAAACGTGAGTAAGGAATTTTAGAAACGTGTTTTAATTTATCACTAAAGTATTTAAGTGCTTCTGTGTCTGAAAGGTCAGGTCCATCGCCTCCAAGCGTTTCAATTTCTGGCTGTTCACCATCTTTTGAAGGTAACCAATATTCTTTATTGAATTGTAACATTGGTTTTCCATCAGTTTGAAGCGAAGCACTTTCCCAGTCAAAATCAACATTTTCTTTATATGAGTGCATCAGTTGAGCAAGAGATTGTTTTGCTCTTGTCTTTGATTTACCACCAACCGGAATAATGAACTTCATTCTAAAGCTCGAGTTTGTTGTTGCCCAAATAACTCGAGTGTGTTCCATAATTCTCAATAGGTTAAATGCTCTAACAAGTCTTTCAATATATGAAACTCTACTTGCAGTCGTGATTGAAGAATATGAAATATAGATGATTTGAGAGTCGTATAATTTTCTCTCTTTTACTGGATCGTCTTTATATTGTACCCAAACTTTTTTACCGTCTTCGTGATTATATCCAGGAATAAGTGTAATTGGATCAAGTTCTTTAAAACCAATAATCTCCTTTTGATCTGGAGAATATACAATTTCGAATGCAAGATAACCATCAACTAAGAATTTTCTATAGTAATACCAAGCTGATTGATCTTGTGTAAATCCAAAGTACTGATAAAGTTGCTTATAATATTTGTTAAGATCTTTTTCAACTTCATCGCTAACTTCCATTCCAATGATTTCAGGTTGAGCAAAGAAATTTCTTTCATCATAAACTACAGTCTCATCACACATAATATCGAGAATATCCTCGATCTCGTCGTTAAGTGAAAATCTTCTTAGTTCATCTCTTTTACCTTCATAATCCTTATCAAAGAATGGGATGTTTTTCTTTAGGTTGACATCAGTCATCGACAGAGCGGCAAACGCTCCATAGATGTCATCATTATCAAGACCCATCGGATTCATTTGACCATAGCCAAGTTGATCCTCCATCGGCCCAATTGCTTGAGACTGTCGAAGAACCAAGTCATCGTATCTCATTCCAAACGATGATAGATTTTTCAATGCGGTAGAGATCCTAAATGGTCTCTTTCCCGTACTTAATGGTCCATTTCTATCAGTAAATCCTGCCATTTTTTTACTATTATATTCTGTTTATATATTCTTAATTACCTATGTGCTTTCTAAATTGTCTTCTGACCTTTCCGACTGTAGATCCATTTAGATCTATAAAGTCACAAAGTGCTATTGTACTCCAATTCTCATATGAAATCACTGCTTGTCCGCTCTTTAAATTTGGTATATATTGTCTAATTGCAAAGTCAAATCCAAATCTACCCAAGAACTTTTTTGCTCCAGAATATGAAAGGTTTATTTGTCCTTGTCTTATTGCATCTCCAGACTTACGGCCTTTCATTTGGTTTTTAATTTGGTTTTGCATAATTGTATAGACATAATCAAGAAGTTCTTCCTTTACTTTAACTGGAAGTAAATTAAGATTAATACCCACGTCATTTCCATTATATGGGTCGAGAGCCAATACCACTGGATTTTTATCCCACCATTCCAATTTATCTGCCCATTTCGGTGAGGTGTACTCAAAGACATATATCTTTCCAGGTCTAAATCTCTTTCCGGTAGCGGCAACTGACTTTTCATTCATCATCTTTTTGCCATTCTCAAACCAAGCATGTGCCTTTACTCTAGCAAGTCTTTTACCACCAGCCTCTTTACTAAGTTTTCTAATTTCAGTCTTAATAACTCCCATTATTTAAGAGATTTTTCAGTTAGGACTACGAATCTCCAGCCTCTCTCTTCGGCCCATTTTTTAGCATATGCATATTTATCTCTATTTTTAACAAACTGCTCTGCTAGAAACTTATATGATGCAAGTGCCTTCTTTGAGTTCTTTTTTGGAGGCTGTGGCTTCTTGATTTGTTCAGAAGGTTTAATCTCAACTAAGAACTCTTCATAACTATCCCCTTTTTGGACTTTCATATAAAAGTCAGGATAATATTTGCGCTCTTTTTTATCGAGAGTAGACCAGTACTTAATTTCTACCGGTTCAGATGACCAATGAATAACATCATCTCTATTGTCACATAAAACCATAAACTTTCGCTCCCATGAGGAACGAAAGATAATTGGGGTCTTTCCTAAATATTTGTTTGGATATTTTGGTTCGAAATAACCTTGTATAAACCCTGAATTTTTGGTTGGCTTTACGTTTTTTATTGACATTAAATATTGAACAGTCCTCCCTCTTCTCCATAGGATCCGCTTGATTTATCAAGACTTAGGGTTGACTTGTATTTTTTAGGGTGGATTTTATTCCAACCTTTTGCATATCCACGTTTAGCAATTTCAGTAAAATATGCGAATGCATTAGTATACTTAGGATTAAAGTTTCTCCAGTATTTAAGAAGATCCAATAGAGCAAATTGTAAACAGTCCTGTCGATCGTCCTCGTTTACATAAGACAATTTTCTAATAGCCCGCTCAGCTAGGAGAACCAACATCTTTTCTGCGTCTGGTGTTAATTTGTCCTGTTCTTTTGATAAAACTATTTGATCGTACAGGTCTCTATTATTTAGATAATTCTTCTTTCTTGCCACGGTTGGATTATTATTTTAATTTTATATACAAAAAAGGCCAATTGTTTCCAATTGGCCTCTAGATATTATGTATGTGAATCAATTAGATTGAATCGTCAACCATAAGGTCAACGTGTCTCTTAACAACCTTCATTGGTTTGTCTTCTACAATCACCGTAATCATATCATCTTTTGCGGCTGATGTATAGTCAAGGGCATCGACTTTAATTGATGTACCTTCTGGGGCTCCGTCATATCCAGATCCTAAAGTAGCATCCATATAACCGTCATTCTTAGTTAACTCATCATTTTCTAAAATAGAAACGACTGCCTCGAACTTTTTAATCTCATCATTAATTAGCTTATCCGCCTCTTTAATTTCAGTGATGTTTTTATTTGCTCCGGCAAGAATATTTCTCTGGTCCTTTAAGAATGCAATTAACTCATAGGTCTCTTCTAACTTCGCATCTATTCTTGACTTTAAGTCTTCATTTGATTGAAGAACATCTTCGAACATGAATGATACATCCTCTCCTGTTTTTTCAGCAACATAATTAATCGTTGCAAGTGGAGAAAATTCATTAAATTCTTCTAGTCTAGTTTCTGTGTTATTTCTAAAAGCGTATCCTTTATTTCCAACTCTAAAAGTAGAATAAGATACACCTCCTTCCTTAACCTCTACTAGGTTTTCTACAACTGAAAAGCTATTAAAGTTTTTAGCAGCTATTTCAAAAGCAGATAGAATAGATTTGTTCTTAAGATTTACATATCCTGTAGCATATGCTTCATCTGCAAATCCTTCAAGAACCACCTCTCTATTATTAACGTATACTTTGTTTTCTTCTGCGATATATGAATATTTTACGTATGTCGCGCTCTTCTTTAATTCTTCGATCTTTTTAGTTAGATCTTCGATGATCGTTACTGCTTCAGAAACTGCAACTTCATTGTTTGCCAATTTATGTGTCTTTCTTAAGGCCTCAACTTCAATAAGTCTCTCATTTAATTCGAATAGTTCGAAATGAGCCTCTACTGATTCATTTAATTTATCATTTTGAAGGTCAGTTGAAATGCTTTCAACCACATGTTTGATGCTATTTGCCTTAATATCGTAATAGAATTCGATTCCAGACCCAGTAACGTTGAAGTTTTCTAGTGTCCATGCTAGCGTTGATTCTAACTGTGTAGGGTTTGTTAGAATTACCCCATTTTCGTTAACTTCAAAGAATCTACCAGCAGAATAAACTCTACTAATTGAATCTTCATTAACACAAACCGTAAAGACATTTTTATTTAATGCTGTCATTTTATCGTTTTTTTGATTTTTTTTATATATCTCAATGCTATTCCTTAAATGGAAGCTCTCTTCCGATCACGTTATAGTTATCTCCAAGTACAGACTCGCTAGTCTTACCTGATCCGCTATTTCCAACACTTCCAATTTGATACATTCTATTTCCAGCATGTCTCTCCGTACTAAAGTCGAAAGAAGGAATGAATGAATTAATTTCAAGAGGGAAAGTTACCCTAAAGTCCTCTTTTTCACCAAATCCAAATTCAACCGGTCTTTCCATCGAGTAATCGTCAGGTACTGCATATTCGGATGATATTCTATATAGCCCTTCTTCAAGATGTCCAACCTCTACATTATAATAATTAGAGCGATACATCTTTTTGATGATTCCTTCGGTTACTTTAAATACGTCTAACTGGCTTGAAAGTACAATTACAACATCAACTCCTATCACGATTGGTATCATATCAAATTCTGCCATATAGCTCTGCATCGTACCGTTTTCGTCTAGTTTAGCATAGAATCCCTCATTTCTTTTGTTGACCAATTTTGAAGGGTCAACATTAAGTGACGTAACGTTAATCACACCTCTTGGGATTTGGTCATAGTTTCCGTCTGCCTTTCCAACACCAGGAACACAATTTACTCCCTGTGCTGTCGAGAATAAGAAGTTGTCTCTTAAAAAGTTCTCATCTCCTGTAATAGAATAATAAAAAGGTACATCAACTTCAACCCTCTGGTCATTAGAGACCTGACGATAAAAGCTCATCTTTTCATTCAGGTCTGCAAGCAGCCCGATAATTAAGTGACGAACTACGCTATCGTCTTTGTTAAATTTAAGGTTATAAGTTGCCATCTAATATAGAATATTTCTACTAGGTATATATCCTATTCAATTCTTTCTATTTCGAGCTTTGAGAATCCATTTTCTCTATAGATCTGGATCTTTTTATCAAATATCTCATGCGGTAGGACTGAGTGATTAATAACAAACGTATTAATTCTGTTTTCTTTAATTACCTGAGAAAGAATCTTTAAAATGTTATGAACTCCATCATTATCAACTGAACTCAATAACTCGTCCAAAAAGAGCAAGTTTAATTGTGGGAATCTCAACTTCAATATCTTAATAATCGCAATAATGATAATAAAGTCGGCCTTTTTACGTTCACCTGTTGAAAGAGTCATTGGATTGATCTCTTCTCCAAGGTGATTAATAATACAATTGAACTTTTCGTCAAATTTAATATGAAATGATAGATGCATCGTTTGAGTCATTGCTGCAATATTAGTATTAAGTCCAGGCAGGATAGTTTTAACCGCCAAATTCTTAACGCCATCTTCTCCCAAAATATTTTCAACCATTTCGGTGAATTGATATTCGTTCGAAAGTTTACTAGACTCTGCAGACTTATCAGCCTCTTTCTCTTCAAAATCAGAAATAAGTTTATTCAGATGCTCGAACTGATCCCCATCTGCAGTCTCCTTAATTTTAATCAATTCGTTCTTCAAAGATTGCATATCATACTTAATTTGAGAAATCTTTGACTCGATTTCTCTTTTACTATTATTAAGTTGATCAGTTTTTTCTTTTGCGACATCCATCAATTCTTTTTGCTGCTTGATTTGATCAGCACTATCTTTGAGTTTATCGTTATATGTGTCTAGTTTTTGATTATGCCATTCACTATCAAGTTTAGTCTCACAGGTTGGACAGTGGCCCTCTTCATAAAGATTAATCTTTTTCTTTAAGTACTCAATCTCATGCTTAAGTGTACTAGCCTCGCTTCTAGAGTTTTCATACTCTTCCTTTGAAGTTCCTATCTGAGCAACTAAACCGTCTCGGTCAGCATTTAGACCTTTTACAGTATCATTTAGTTCTGTCAACTCCTCTTTTAATTGCTTAATTCTCTCCTTATTCTTTTGTGAAGATTCTTCGAGCAATGTATTTAGTTTAGATCTAACTGATTGGATTGACTCCATTATTTGATTGAGTTCACTATCATATGCACTAATCTCAAGTTTAATATTTCGCCTTTCCTCTTTAATTTTTTGTTGCATTTCATTCAGGACAGAGAATCCAAACATCTTATCGATAATTTGTTTCTTATCACTATTATTCATTGTCAAGAAAGACTTAAAGTCATTAATTGATAGGATGATAATGTTCTTAAATACATGGTACGGAATTCCATACACCTCTTCTTCAAGATACTCCTGTACGCTCTTTTTACCAGCCTTGTCAAATTCAACTCCGTTTAATTTAACCGTAAAAATACCTGGATCTAGACCCCTTTCAATATCTACATCAATTGATCCACATCTTAATTTGATGTTAACCCAAAGTTCACGATTAATTCTATTTGGAAGATCGCCGAGCTTTACACCTTCTACCTTTCCGTATAGAGCAAATATGATGGCGTTTGCGATAGTTGTCTTTCCATCTCCGTTTTTACCAAGCGTTAAGAACAGCTCAGAATGGTCCTGTTCGAACTCAATAGTCTGAAGTTTGTTTCCGTAGCTTGCAAAATTCTTAAATGTTATCGAATCTATTCTCATTGGTCAATATCGTGGTTATATGCGCAAAGATCGTGCAGTTGTTTTAACTTATGCTTTAGTTGTTCTTTCGTATCATCGTCATAGTTTAGATTATCAACGTAACTATCGCACAGGCTAAGTATATTATAGTTCTTATAGATTTCCTCGTCAAGGTCATGAAAGTCCTTGTCAATTATATCATCGTCCTGGTAAATGTTTGGTTCAAGTCTTCGGCCTATGTTCTGAATTTTATTAATTAATTGGCCAAGAGAATTTGATGCTGCAATTTTACTAGGAACAAATAGGTCAACAAAGTTATTCTTTATCTTTTCTTTAAAAACACCCAGAGGAACATCGTACAATTTGGTTATGTTATACTTTAAGAATTTTGGTGATATATTGTTGGGGAAGAAAGTTTCTTCCATATTGTCTAAATCAACTAGGTCAAATCCTTTTTGATTCCCTCTATCCGAACGAGTTAATTCATATGGTGTTCCAACCATTAAGAGCTTTTCTTTTTCTTGGCGATAGTGAATATGTCCGCTATAGACTCGAGTGTATTTGCGATATGTTGAAGGTCTGGTACCATGTTCATTCTTAACCTTTTCGTTTAGATAGAGTCCACTTACTTCAGAATGACAAAACACTATCTCAGCATTTGGAAATTCTGCAAGAGTCTCGATTTCATGGTCAACATCACGTCTCCAAGGCATTAAGAGTACCTTTCTTCCGTTCCAGTCTAATTGTTTTGGTTCTTTATATACCTGTACGTTTGGGATCCATTTCAAAGAGTCAATTGAACTTACGTCATTACTTTTCTTTGCCCATATATCGTGGTTTCCGACAATAACATGAACTGGTAAAATCTCACCAAGTCTTTCAAATACTTCAACTGCATAGTTTAGTACTTTAATATTGATTGATTGTCTATTATCAAAGGTATCTCCGACTTGGACTAAAATATCTCCAGGTCTTACATTCTTTTTGAGTGTTGGAATAAAAAGGTTCTCAAAGAAGTCTTTTTGAATCTCGAGCCATTCTTGGGAATTTGCCCGCACTCCAAAGTGTAGATCACCAAGAATCCACACTCTTTTTACCCCTTCACTTAAATTTCCCTCAATCATTAGAATAATTTATTGATGTTTTTGCGGTCTAATATTCCCGTCTTTCTATCAAGTTCTTCAATTAAATCCTCTTTGTATACATTTGAAAGAGAATTGTAGAACTTGGTTGGATTAATATCGAAGTATGTGCACATCTCACTAAAGATATCGATTCGGCTATAGTTCTTAACCATCTCTCCGACAACGTACCCGTATACATCGTTAATCTCGACCTTCTTTAACTTTGTGTTTCTTCCATGTTCATCGATCTCATTAAACTTCTTAAATCTAGAGTTGATGACTAATTCGTGAATTGTTGTTGATATTAATTGGTAGTGAATCTTCTCCTCTTCTGACTTTGAATCAGTCCAGCTAGGATCCAGATTAAATGAGAAGTTTGGAATTATCTCAAAATCTGGTGAATCAAAATTATTATCAAATATTTTATCTCTGTTTTCCATTATATTCCGTGTAGATTGCTGTTTGTTATTTCGTCTGTTTCAATTAGACGCATATAATTCCAGTTTATATTTAACTTACATTTGGTGCCTTTGCCTTCACCGTCTCTCATCTTTAAGATTTTAAGCCAGTACTCTTCACTTGCTCGCATTAAATCGTCTTGAATAATACCAAGCATAACATCTGCCGTGTGTGAAAGACCTGCGGATTCAGCAATATCGCCCATCGTTATATCGCTTGAATTATAACCATTTCTAGTAATTTGTGTTGCCGTTACAATTAACCAATCATGTCTTTGACCCATTGCTCTTAAATCTTCAGCAATTTGCTTAATCTTTAAGTACATGTTTTCACTATTTGGGTTTCGATAATTTGCTAAGATATTAATGTAATCAATTACAACTGCTCCGATCTTAATTTGCTTTTCTTCTTCAAGTTGTGTAAGATATGCATCAATATCAAGTACAGTTGCCTGTGAAGTTGGCATTTGCTTAATAAAAAGCTGACCGGGAGGAGTAAATCCGTCGCCAACGGTTTCAAGTCTTCTCTTAACATATTCATAGTTCTTTGCTTTCTCTGCATAATCATTGATGTCAATACTTAAAAGATTAGAACCAATTCTCTTTACAAATTTATGAGCTGCCATCTCCGCTGTAATGACGACGGTATTAACTCCCATCTTTACAAAATTAGCAGCATCATTTGCTAAATAAATTGATTTACCAATATTTTGCTCTCCAGCATATACAACTAAATTACCACCCTTATCATAACCGCCATTAAGTACTCGATTAATAAAATTATATCCTGAGTCTATTTTTTCGGTTTCTTTCTGGTCATGATCTTCTGCGTTAAAGAAGTCAAGTCCCAGGTCTGAGTTAAAGGTAATGTTGTTTCTATCATTAATAAGACCTTTTACCTTCTGGATAATACTATCAGCATTCTCAGGTGTAACCTGTGTTGTTTTAATAAATTCAATAGTATCAATCAAAGAAGTATCGAAGGTTCTCCATTTGATCCATGATTCAGCTGTCGATGTCAACCATTCTTCATCGTATTGTGCAAGGTCAACGTCAAAGATGACATCAAGAATTCCGTCGGTAATCTTTTCTTTTGCCTTCTTGTAATTTTGTATTAGGAGTTTAAGTTGATCCTTTCCAGGAGTCTCGTTAAACTTAACATAGAATTTATTCGCAAGATAGCTTAAGACATCAATCTCTTCCGAAGTATAATATCCGGTTTTAATTGATTGAAGATACTTTGGCTTTTCTAATGATAGACGAAAGAATATTTTTTCGAAGTCTTGTCCGAACTGCATATTAATCTTATTTAAAGGTTATAGAGCGGACTAGTCCTCTGTTTCTTCCATCAATTCTTCATAATCAAATTCAACTTCAGTGCTGTAGTTAAATATTGGTTTGATTTTCTCTTCTATTTTTTCAAGAACTTCTTGTGTAAATACCTTCTCTGTAAAGAATTCACTGTTTGGTACTGTGTGGTCAAGGTGCTTACAGATCCAATTACGTGCTGTTTTCTTAGGAACATATTCACCCTTTTCAATTGTACCTTTAGTTATACCAATATCTTCCCAGTCGATATAGTTTTCAAGCCCAACAAAACGGTTCATACCCTCACTAAAGTGTAAGTGGAATTTAATTGGCTGTGGTTTTGCAAAACGATTCTTATTTGGTCTTGCTGTAACAATAATACCAGCCTTTTCTCCGCTTGAATCTTTAAGCTGTGCCTTATTAAGGAATAAAACGATAGATGCTGCGTATTCAGGACCGGTACCACCGCCCGCAACTTGACGACTAATAAAGTCCTGTGTTTGGTATGTGTGATTTGTAAAAATAAAAGGTACCTTAAGATCTGCAAGTGGAGTCATAATAATACGGAAGATTGACTTAAGAATCTTTGAACGTGTCATATCTGCCTTTTCAGAACCACTAACTGCGTCATCAATTTCTTTTTGAGTTGCAAGGTTACCAGCAGAATCAAGGATAATCATCATCTTTGGAAGATCAGCTCCACCTCTCTTTGCCTCTTGCATTCTCTTTGTAATTGTAGTCACAGAAGATCTAAACTCTTGAACAGTATTGATCGGCTGATAGTTAACTTTATCGGTATCGATTCCAAATTTTTTCATTAAGGTTTTATCAACTGCCGCTTCTGAATCATAGAAGATCACGTTGTAACCCATATCAATTGCTCTGCGGATAGAATTTAAAACTAGATAAGTCTTACCGGTACCTGAAGGTCCAGCAATTGAACATGATCTGTTATTTGGCCATCCACCAAATAGACTTCCCGATACACATGCATTTAGATGATAATTACCAGTGTCGATCCATTCTGTAACATCGCTAAATGTTGAATTAGACATAACTGAACCTAGCGGGTTTAATGTAGCCAGCTCTGCATTAATGTCGTCAAAACTAAATTGTTTACTTTTTGCCATTTTTTTCGTTTATTTTTTTATCTTTTTCTCGAAGAGCTTCAAGCTTTCCGATTAGGTCTTTTGCCTCCGCGCTTAACTCTGACATCTGAGACTCCAGATCCTGTAGTCGAGAATGAATTTGTTGGTATTCATTAACGATTTGTTTTTGTTCTTCTGTGAGCTGATTAAAATCTATCATCTCTTTATCGAATCCATTTCTTTATTTAGAAAGATCGTAGGTTGGTTTGGGTCTACTTCTTGTTTTTCAAGAGACCATGCAATTTTTCTTACTTCTTCACCAAACTTAAAATTATTTGGATATTGCTTGTGTAGCTCTAAGATAAGTTGTTCTAAGTTTTCCATAATTAAAATAGTGCTGAAGCATAAATCAAATTAGTATCGAGAGTTTGAAGTCCAATTGCCTTTAAGACTCGATTAAGTGGATCAATCATTGACTTTTCAAATTGAGTGTCATAATCTACGGGTGGTGCAAATTCATAAGGATGCTCACTTGGCATATAGGCGAACATATCGCTAATATTACCTTTTACATGATAGATTTTTAACTTCTCTCCATTACCAATTAATTTATACTTGTTCTTGTATTTTTTATTGTTATTCAATAGGTAATTATAAAATCCTGCCGCCTTTACATTTGGAGGACATTTAGATCCGAATTGTAGTTCGATCTGGTCATCAACAATATATTTTTCAATATTGTTTGTTCTCTTGTTAAATGCGATGTCATCAACATCTGCTAATTTAAACTCTTTCTTTGCCTGTTTCATGAAATTAACCAACTCTTGTAAATCTTCTGCAGTCGGCTTTTCATGTTTCTTAAATAGAATCTTAAGTGCATCTACAAGTTTTGCTCTCGCGAAAGAAGGAGTAGAAGACTGAATTGTATCAAATCCGATTGTCTTAACTTTCTTTAGAGATGGATGTCTATCAGTAACCTCAAGTTTATCATCCCATGCGATGTTTTGAATGTACTTCTTTTTACTCATCCAAATACCACTATATGCTATCGTCTCAAGTTCAAACATTAGGTAGTTATCAGTATTTCTCTTCTCAGCATACTTTTCCATCGCTTTAACGATGTATTCTCTAAGTCTAAGTGCATATAATTCTATGATAAAAGTATCGATGCTTAATTTTTCATCGAGCCATTCAATAGAATTATACATTTCTTCAAACTGAACATAACAAGAATCCGTATCAATATAGATTACTGATGGTCTTTCAAGCTTGTGCTTTACTTTAATATTAAAGTGCTCATGTACAGCTGTGTCTTTATGAAAGAATTCTTGGAAGTATTTGTTTAAGATAGCTTCAGAATAGAGGATGGCATCTTGACCCTGTAGTGTGATCGATTCAGCCATGTCAATATTAAAGAAGTGAAACCACTTGTTACCAAATGCACCATAGATAGAGTTCAAAGTTACTTTTACCGCCTGTTCATAAGCCGTATACTTAGCAGAGAGCTCCTCATAATGCTTAATGAGGAGTTCTGCTTCGTCTTTGGTTAATTGATCAGTTGGTTTATTCTTTAACTCTTCTAGAATCATATTAGGCAGTTTGGCAAGTAGATACGGTTAGAAGTGTTTCGCTATCTTTTGATGCGAATAGTACCTTTGAAGAAGAGATAAAAACATTTTGCTCTTCCTTATCAAGTAGATTCAAGTACTTCTTGTAAACCGTTACATCACCACTACCATTACTTTCTGGATTAATTACAACATTAAAAGATTTACCTTTAACGTTTACTCCACTTCCATTTGCTTTGATTGCAAATGTTTCATCTTTATCAAGTGAGAAAAGATTCTTAACTTTGCTAATTGAATAAGTATCAAGTTCAAAGTTAAATTCGCTACCATCTTTAGAGAAGATTCCTTCAATTTGGTCTTGTGTAAGATCTTTGAATCCAAGAGAAGGCTCTGAACATGCAAGAGTAATTTCAAGCTCGTCGTTATGTAGACGAAGTGTTGAAGCTACTAGATCTTCATCATTCTCGATAAATTCAATTTCACCTTTAATAGCATCAGTATCAAAGTGCTTAATTGCATCAATAACTTTTGCGCCGTCAAAAAATGCAATCTTCATCTCTTTGTCAGTCTCTGGGGCCGCGTTTAACTTAAAGATAGCATCAGTGTTAACAGCATGGTACTTAACGGCATCTCTCTGTGGGAGATAAACTGCCGATGTGATGCGATTCGGATCCATCTTCATGTAGATGAATGAATCGATTAGCTTTACTCGATTGATAAAATCAGTCAAAGCATGTTGGTCAACTCGATCAATTACTAGTTTCATATTTTTTATTTGTTTAAAGAATTTGATTATTATATGAGGGCTAGCCAAACTGTTTCACATAAAAAAGCCAGGGAATAGTGAATTCCCTGGCACGCTCTTTAAAAAATAAAAATAACTTATTTTATTGTTGAATAGGCTTCAAACCATTCAGGTGTTGAAATAATCTCGCTTATTACGCTTTTGTCATCGACATTGATTTGAATTAATCCACCTTGTTTTTGGATAGATTTCCAAAACTTCTTTACAACTCCGATTTTTTTATATTGATTTTCATCAAATTCAAGAACTTCAATTCCAGTAATTTTTAAGACATCGGTCGGCCTAACAAAGGAATGCATTCCAGATCCAACTGCATTTGTTTTTTCATCTCGACCCATTATTGTTCTTGAGTGAATAACTCCAAAATAGTTTAGTCTTACAAGGTCTGCTGGTTGAAAGGTTTTAGCATTCTTATATTTGCTTACAAAATCTTCTACCGACATATTTGCCTCGTTTACAAACTGTTCGAATAATTTTACGTGTTTCATGCTGTTACTTTTTATTTCTAACTTTATCTATATATTCTTAATCTAAATAAAAAAGCCAGGAAGTAGCGAATCTTCCTGGCAAAATCCGTGAACTTTCACGGTCCTAAGACGAGGTCTTCAAACCTCACCATCTTTATCCATCACATGATAAACAATCGGGATCCATTGCTCTTGTTGCAATATCTCCACGTAGAACGCTCTCCGTTCTCATGTAATAGAGTGTCTTAATACCTTGGTCATATGCTTCGAGATGAACTTGGTTAATAAACTTAGGTTCAGCCTCTTTTGGAAATGCCAAGTTTAATGATACTGATTGGTCAACATATTGTTGTCTAACTCCTGCCTGTCTCACCAATTCCATTTGATTGATTTCTTTAAATGTTCTAAAAACATCTTTCATTGGAATAAAGTTATCTTGATCTGCTGTTAGTTTTGATAACTCTTTTTTATGAATAGGTGTACCAAGACCGTTATTATCATTATATAATGTTCCGTGATGTACAAAGTAATCATCCATCCAGGCAATTCCAT